>JABAHQ010001219.1_pt3 | contig 10193 bp, 10 predicted proteins | sample 7062091 | NCBI WGS metagenome assembly JABAHQ01 (sample SAMN14534359, study PRJNA622989) | marine sediment metagenome | biome: marine biome [ENVO:00000428]; feature: marine pelagic biome [ENVO:01000023]; material: deep marine sediment [ENVO:00002113] | place: India: Gulf of Kutch | collected... | reverse complement strand
CCTTCAGCGTCTCGTACAGGTGCATCGGAATCCACTCCGCCGTCTGCGCCACGAACGACGCGTTGGTCACGCCCAGCGTCGCGGTCAGCGGGTTCAGCGGCCGCAGGTACGAGCCCTTCGGCTGCGTGTTGCTGGGGAAATGCTCCGGCGTGGTCGGTGACGTCTGGCCCTTGGTCAACCCGTACATGTTGTTGTCGAGCAGCAGGGCGACCATCCGCATGTTGTAGCGCGTCGCGTGTATCCAGTGGCCAGCGCCGATCGAGCAGCAGTCGCCGTCGCCCATCACCACGAAGACATCGAGGTCGGGACGCGTCAGCCGGATCCCGCTGGCCACGGGCAGGGCGCGGCCGTGCAGGCCGTGGAACCCGTAGGTCTTCATGTAGTGCGGGAAGCGGCTCGAGCAGCCGATCCCCGACACGAACACGGTCTCCTCGGGCTTCAGCTGCTTCTCTTCCAGCAGCCGCTGCATCGCGGTCAGGATGCTGTGGTCACCGCATCCGGGACACCAGCGCGCGATCGCGCCCTGATAATCCGCCATCTCGAAGTGACGGTCGTCATCTATGTAGCTGCCGAGCAGCGAGCATCCGAAGTGCGTCATACCTTGGCTCCCATCTCCATTCGCTGCTTGATCGCCTTCAATATATTGGCCGGCCGCAGCGGCTGTCCGGGCACCCGGGACCAGCAGTCCAAATCGACCAGCGTGGTCTCGCGCAGCAGGCGGCAGAGCTGCGCCCGACGCCGATTCTCGTCGGTGATGTACGGCGCACCCGGCTCGTCGCTGTAGTTGATCTCGACGGTCATCACGCGGTCGAACCGCTCGAAGATGCCCTTGAGGCCGGGCTCCAGCGGCGAGAGGAAAGTCAGATGCACCGACGAGACCGAGAGTCCGTCGGCCCGCGCACGATCCACCGCCTCTTCTATGGCTCCCTTTGTGCTACCCCAACCCACGACCAGCAGTTCGCCGGAATCGTCGCCGTGCACCTCCGGCGGTTTCAGCGTCGACTGCAGAACGGCGATCTTGCGGCTCCGCATCTCGCTGCTCCGCTGGTGGCTGTCCGGATCGTACGCCACCTTGCTCCACTCGTTGTGCGCCAGCCCGGTGGCCGTGTGCATGCCGCCCGGCTGCCCGGGGATCACGCGCCGCGACAGGCCCGTCCGCGGGTCCCAGTCATACGGCGGCACCCCCTCGGGCACCGGCGCCAGGTTCACCGGCGCCTGCTGCCAGCGAGGATCGAGCTGCGGCCGCGGAAACGGGGTCACCCCCGTCGCCAGGTTGGCGTCGGTGAGCACGATGACCAGGGTGCGGAAGACCTCGGCGATCCGGCGCGCCGTGACCATGACGTGGAAGCAGTCCTCCATGGTGGCCGGCGCCATCACCACGTGGGGCGAATCGCCATGCTGGCCGAAGATCGCCGCCAGCAGGTCCGACTGCTCGACCTTGGTGGGGAGCCCCGTGCTGGGGCCGCCCCGCTGCACGTTCACCGCCACCAGCGGCACCTCGAGCATCACGGCCAGCCCCAGGAACTCCTGCTTGAGTGACATCCCCGGGCCCGACGTGATGGTGTACGCGACCTTACCCGCGTACGACGCGCCGATGGCGACGCCGACCGCCGCGATCTCGTCCTCCGCCTGATGCACGACGCCACCGAACCGGTCGTACACTTCGCCCAAGTAGTGGGAGGCCGACGTGGCCGGCGTGATCGGGTACATCGAGCAGAGCTCCATCCCCGCCGCGATCGCGCCCATCCCGATCGCCTCGTTTCCGTTCATCACCACCATCGGCGTGTCCGACGGGACCGTCGGCACCTCGATCCGGAAATCGAGGTTCGACCCGGCCCACGAATAACCGGCCTCCAGAAGATCCACGTTCCGCCGATAGACCTCCTCGCCCTTCTTCCGGAACTGATGCGCGATCTGCGCCTTCACCAGCTCCCGGTCGCGATCGTAGATCCACGTCAGCAGGCCGAGGGCGAACATGTTCTTCCCGCGTCGCGCGTCATCGACGATCTTCAGGCACTCCTCCTCCATCGGAACCTCGATGATCCGATAGTTCCGCTCGGAGAAGACCTCCATCGTCTCCTTCCACTGCTTCTGGATCTCCGCGTCCGAGTGGTCCTTCCACATGTTCTCGATCAGGATGATCGCGTCGTCCGCCAGCGCGCCCAGCTGGTGACGACCCAGTAGCACCTGCTCGTTGAACGCCACTACCAGGTTCGTCGCGTCGCCCCAGTTGGTGATCGTCTCGGTCCCGAACCTGATTCGGTTGCCGCTGCCCCCCGCTATGCTCCGGGGCGGCGGCTGAATCTCCGCCGGGATGATCTCCACCGTCCAGGCGCCGTTGCCCATCTTCGCGCAGACCGCCCCGAAGATCTGGCCGCACTTCTGCGCGCCCTCACCCGAATCCGACACGATCTCCACCGTGTGCTCGTCCAGGCGGATGATCTCGGGTCCCTGCTTCTTCCGGCCCTTCCCTGACGTCTTCTTCTTCCCTGCCGTGCGGGCTTTCGTCGTCACCTTGGCTGTCCTCTCTCTATGCCAACGGATCGGCCGAGCACCTCCCTTGCCCCGTATCTCCGACACCGCTCGGCCCCTGCCGTTCCCTTCTCTTTTCCCGCCTTCCCGCCGCCTCGCGGCGCCCGGGAGGGCGTTCCCGTTCCTATATTATCGTGGCGTATTTCGTGCCATAAATCTGTCCAATATAGCGACTTTCTAAGTCTAGACGCCACAACCCGTTCGACCCGTCGACCCGAGTTCGGACGGCGGAGTCCTTCACCGGATCGGGACATTTTGCCCCGGGCGCGGGACAGGCCAAATCCTCGTAAATGCTTAATGCCGTTGAAGATCCTAGAGCGTCGACCATGCCCGCTGACGGCGGAATCGCCACCAGGAGAGCCCGGTGGGGATGAGGATCCAGAGGAGCAGAGAGGCGATGCAGACGGCGATGACGCCGCCGGCACCCAGGGTGTCGAGCCAGACTTGGCCCACCGGGCCCAGCAGGCTGCCGTCGCTATCGAGGCTGGCGATGATACCGAGCCGGAACGACTCCACCGGGTTGACGAAGGCCCAGAGGACGAGGGTTAGGGGCGGCAGACCCCATCGCAGGGTGGCGCCCATGATGGCCAGGGTGCCGAGCCCGACGGCGACGATCCAAACGACGAGACCGGCGCCGGTGGCCCGGGTACGTGACCGTGCGACGACCGAGCAGAGGAGGCCGACGGCGACAAAGGTCTCGGCCAAGAGCAGGGTGATGGCGAGAAGCAGGGCGATGGGTGTCCAGGGAGTGCCGGCCCAGGCGGCGATGGCTCCGGCAAGGCCGAAGCCGATAAGGAGCGAGAGGGCCACAGCGAGGCTGACGCCGATCCACTTGCCCCAGAAGAGCTCGCTGAAGGAGATGGGCTGGCTGACCAGGTACTCCAGACTGCCCAGTTCCCGTTCGCCGGCGACGGCGGCGGTGGCCGGAAAGAGCGCCATGAGCGGAACGAAAAGGAGTGCCAGGTGGACGAGTCCGGCCATCACCTTGGCGAAGCCGCGGTAGCCGTAGATCTCCGAACTGCTGAGCCCAAAGAAGGTAAGGACGAGCGCGCCGATCAGGAAGATCGCCGAGTAGGCGATGAACCAGCGCGACCGGAGCGACTCGCCGAGCTCGCGTCGAACCAACGTGCTCACGATGCCGAGCTCGCTCATGCCTGCTTCTCCTCGCGGAAAAACCCTTCCACGATCTCCTCCAGCGATGGTTCCACGACCCAGAAGTCCTCGATCGGGACCCCGGACTCGCGCAGTCGCCACAGCGCTTCGGCGCGTTCGCCCGCCGGCGACTGGATGGCCACGTGCGTTCCGTTGGCCAGCACCGACCCCGGTCCGGCCAGTCGGGTCAACTGCTCACGGGCAGCGTCGCGCCGGTCGGGCGCCGTGCGAACCCAGAGCCAGGCGTCGGCGCCCGCTCGCGCTCGCAAGTCTCCCAGGCTTCCGTCGAACACGATCCGGCCATCGTGGAGTATCCAGATCCTCTCCGCCATCATCTCCACTTCTTCCAATCGGTGCGAGGCCAGGAGCACCGTGGTATCGGGGCTCACCTGGCGGAGGGCGCGCATGAACTCGCCCCGGGCCCGGGGATCGAGGTTCGCCGTCGGCTCGTCCATCAGCAGAACCGGCGGATCCGAGGCGAGGGCCACGGCCAGGAGAGCCTTTTGCATCATGCCGCCGGACAGCTCGCGCAGCGCCAGCTCGCCATGCTCCTCGAGGGGCAACCCGAGCGCGGCGAGTCGATCGGTGAGAGCCGCGGCAGGCAGCCGGCGCAGGGTCGAGAAAAACTCGACCATCGCCGACAGGGTCATCTGGAAGAGCGGCGGACGCTGCGGCACGTAGCCGATCCGGCGCCGCGCGTCCTTCCCGGCCCTCGAGACGTCCACCCCGTCCACCTCGATCGATCCATCGAACGACAGCACGCCCATCGCGCAACGGAGCAGCGTGGTCTTGCCGGCACCGTTCAGCCCCAGGATCGCCAGGCGCTGGCCGCGCTCCACGGCGAAGTCGAGATCCCGCAGCACCTCACGTGACCCGTAGCGCTTGCTCAACCCGCGGGCCTCGATCATAGCGGCCATCGCCACACCCCCCACACGGAAACCGCCGCCAGGCCCAGCCAGAGCGTCGCCAACAGCGGAGCTCGACCGGACTTACGCTCCTGCTCGCCATCCGCCGCGAGGCCCACCGCCCGGGGCTCCCTCTCGCGAGGCAACGTTTGCGGCAGCGAGTCCACCACGATCGGCTTCGGCTCGAGCAGCGGGAAGAAGCGTCCCAGCGCGTCCAGAGCCAGTGCCGCCGGGCTCAGCTCGTAGAGCCGCAGCGCCGGATGACGCGCGAACAGATCGTCGGACAGCCGGTCGATCCGGTAAGGCAAGTCGGGGGTGCCATCGTCGTCGGCGTCCCAGGCGGCGGCATCGTCCCAGGCGTTGCCGCTCCAGCTGTTGCCCAGCGCCGTGCCGCCACCGGAGACAGACACCTCCCGCATGTTCCCGATGAACTTGTTATCGACAAAATCGTTGCGGCGTACCGACGGCAGAAGCTCGACGCCGATGTCGTTGAACACGATCCAGTTGTGGCGAACGATGTTCTGCGCCTCCATCGCGCTGGGCGCGTTGTCGAAATAGAGTCCGACCTGGTTCTGCACGATCAGGTTGTGGACCACCTCGATCCGGTCCGCATCCTTCAGGCCGATGCCGTAGCCGCTGCGTCCGGCCGCCCGGGCGAAGATGTTGTCGCGCAGTACGATGTCCGACGAGTACATGATGAACGACGCGACGTCGTTGCCGACGAACTCATTCCGCTCGAACAGGTTGTCGCTGCTGTACATGTAGTGGAGCCCGTAGCGCCCATCGCTCACCCGGTTGTCCCGAAACTCCAGGCCGTGGCTGAAGTAGATGACCACGTCCCGCGTGCGCCTCACCGTGTTCCGTTCCACCCGCACATCATCGCTGTACCAGAGACGGATGCCATCGCCACGCCGGCCGAGCGGCCGATCTTTCCCCTCCACCACGTTGTCGACCACCCGGCCCCCGTGGCCCTGCTTCAGATAGATACCGAACAGCACGTCGCTCAGCTCGTTGCCGGCGACCACACACGAGTCCGCCGTCACCAGCACCCCGGCATCCTCCCGATCGAGCACACGACCCGACCCGCGAATGCGGAAGCCGACGATTCGAGAGCCGGGCGCTCGCAGCTCGACCACGGTGCCCTCCCCCGCCCCATCGATGATCGGACCGCCATGACCGATCAGCGTCACCGGCACCTCGACCACGAGCTTCTCCCGGTACGTCCCGGCGGCGACGTGGATCGTGTCGCCGGGGCCAGCCGCCGCCAGCGCCTCGCCGATCGTGGCCGGCCCACCCGGACCGCCCACCTGCAACGCTCCCGTGGCCAGGAGCACCGCCGCCCACAGCATCAGTCCGCCCCGCGTCGCTTCAGGTACTCGATGAACAGGGCGGCGGGCCCCAGCGCTCCGGCGATGAACATCAGTATCGCGCCGGTGGCCGGCCAGCTGCTCACGGTGAAGTTCGCGACCTCGGTCGTGCCCAGGAACCTGGGCGTGAACGGCTCCATGCGTATGGGCGCGCTGGGCGACAGGTTGTGTCCGTATTCGTAGAGCCAGCGCTGGAAGTCAGCCAGCATCACGACGCCGAAGACCACGAAATCGATCCAGCCCAACGCCGCGATCTCCGTCCGCGCGACCATCATCGCCAGCACGGCGAGGGCCAGGAAGCGAAGGATGAAGAACGGGATGAACCGGAACTCGGGAAACTCGTCCGGCTCGATCTCCTGCATCCCGATGTAGTGATTCAACGTGTTCACTTCCTGAATCTCACCGGCCACCTTGTGCGAGTAGAGCTGCAACGACAACCCGTCGGGATACTGCGGCGCGTGCAGCGTGACCGTCCAGATCGGCAGGAACGTTGACAGAATCAGAAGCACCGCTGCCGCACCGACCAGGATCCGCGACGCCCGCGACAGATCCCCGCGGAACAAATCGACTGTTGTCATGATCTCCTGGCCATCCCCTTCACCCCGTCACCCCCGCTGACCAGCTTGGCAGCCCGGACGGCGCCCGTCCCGGCCTTCACGTAATACTGCCAGGCCATGTTGCCCTTGTCGCTGGCGGTGGCGAAATCGCCGGCCTCGTATGCCTCTCGGGCCGCGGCTAACTGCTTGTCGCCCTCCTCCAGCCAGTGCCGCGCATCGGTAACAAAGCCCGCGGCCACCGCGTGCTCTTCGGCTCCCGCCTCCACGGCGCTGGCGAGCACGGTCTCGACGACGCCCTTGACGCTGTCGGATCGGGCCAGCCAGGCATCCGCCTTTGTCTTCGCCTCGTCCTGTTGCTGGGCGGGCACGCCCACCAGGGCGCGCCCGCTCAGCAGCAAGAGAGCAGCGATCGGAATTACGAACTTTCTCATCGCCGTCTCCTTCCTGGCTTACGGTTCGACGAACAGGTAGCCGGCCATCTCCAGGTGCAGCGCCGAGCAGAACTCGCTGCAGTAGAACGGGTAGACGCCCGCCTTGTCGGCAACGAACTCGATCACCTCGGACTCGCCGGGCTCGAGGCTGACGTTGATGTTGTACTTGTCGATGGCGAACCCGTGAGTCGCGTCCCGTGCGCTCTCCACGCTGGTCAGGTGGATCCGCACCCTATCACCCTGGCGCACACTGATGTGCTCCGGGGTGAAGTGACTGCGGATCGCGGTCATGTACACGTTTACGGTGTTCCCGCTTCGCTCGACGCGCTCCTGCCCGGAAGCGACCGCGTTGGGATCGGTCGCCATCTCGTGCGGATTGAAGTTGGCCGGGTAGACGAGCCACGGATCGAGCTTGTCCGCCTTGATGATCTGGGCGTAGTGCGGCTCGCCGATACCGATCGGCATGTCGTACAACAGCTGCATCTGCGCGTTCTCGATGTCGATCAGCTGGAAGTTCTGCGGGTGCAGCGGTCCGACGGGCAGGAAGCGATCGATCGACCACTTGTCGAGGGCGACCAGGAAATTGCCGTCGGGCGACTTCGTGTCGCCTTCCGCCGCGGCCAGGTGGCCGATGTTGTAGTGGACGTCGATCTTCGAGTCGAGCGTCCAGGTCTCGAGGCTCCACTTCGCCACCGCCGACTCGATGAACAGAGACGTGTAGGCGTTGCCGCGGCCGTCGAACTGGGTGTGCAGCGGTCCGAGCCCGAGCTCCACCTGCGCCTCGAGCACCGCATCGAAATCGAGGATCGGGACCCCGAACGGGTCGGAGCCCGAATACGTCTCGTTGGCGATCGCGTCCTCGACCTTCTCGAACGAGTAGACCGAGACGTGCGGATCGAGTTTGCCCGCCGTCACGATGAAGCGCCCGTCGGGCGTCACGTCGGCGCCGTGCGGGCTCTTCGGCTCCGGGACCAGGTAGAGCAGCCCCTCACCGATCGACACGTCCAGCGGGATCACGCTCATCCCCTGGATCCGCTGAACGCCGTTGCCGGACTGGAAGACCTCCTCCGCCCGCTGCCAGTTGATCGTGTGCAGGTAGTCCATGTCGTTCGACGAGGCGCCCGCCTCGAACGGCACGCCGCCGGAGGCGTCGAGGCCGCCGGTCGCCATCTCGCTGTTGAACGACCCCAGGAAGACCCAGCCGAACGACGGGCCCTTGCCCGCGTCCGCCAGGTCCTGCCAGTAGGGCGGCAGCTCGAGCGTGAACGAGCGCGTCGGATCGATGCGCCCCGCCTCGCGATCGAACTTCCAGAAGGTCACCGCACCGCGGTAGCGCTCCTGGTACTCGCTGATGTCGGCGTAGCTCCCGTCGAGCGGGACCGCGTACTGGCTCGACTGGATCACGTACTCGGTGTTCGGGGTCACGAACGTGGCTCCATGATCCGAGCCCATCAGCGGGTTGTGCAGCAGCTGCTTGGTCTCGAAGTCCTTGAGCGAGATGACCGCGACCCGGGCGTTCGCCTTGTCGTCGATGAACAGGAACTCGCCGTCGTAATCGCCGTCGGTCTCGGAGATCGCCGGGTGGTGCGTGTCGCCCCACAGGACCTCCTTGCCGTTCACACGGCCACCCTCGATGGCCGTCATGGTGCCGCCGGCGCCGTACCCGTAGCCCTGCCACGGCTCCGGCGTGAAGGCCGCGATCACCTTGAGCAATCGCATCGACGGCAGCCCGATCACCAGCACCTGCCCCGAGTGGCCACCGGACGAGAACATCACGTACTCGTCCATCTGCCCGGTCGGCACATAGGTCTTGAGCGCTGCCGTTATGTCGGCCTCGCTCAGATCCCGTTCGCTGGCGATCTCGCTCACCGAGACGCCCGCCGGCCCGCGGGCACATGACTGCGGCCCAACGATCATCAGCGCGACAACCGCGAGGGCAGCGGCGAGGCCCCAGAGTTTGGTCTTCGTGTCCATCGTTCTGTCCCGCTCCTTGTGGGTGGTTGACTGTGTCGCTTCGTGGTAGAGCGTCTTGGTGAGTTAGTGCGTTGGTGCGTTAGTGAATTCGTCGATCCGTTCAGGAAGCCAGGCCATTCATCACCTCACCAACGCACTTACGCACCAACTCACTCGCCCTCCGCGTCCTCGTGGCGGAGGTACTCGAACAGGGCCAACGCGTCCGCCCGCGTTACCCCCTGGTTCGTCATCGGCGTGTAGTATTCGGCCAGCAGCTGCTTCGCCGTGTCGTCGTTGGCTAGCATCGAGTCGGGGTTCACGATCATCCCGACGATGAATGCGCGGCTGCGGCGCTCGGTCACACCTGCCAGGTCCGGCCCCACCAATCGACCTCCGCCGATCCGATGACAGGCGTTGCAGCCCCGGGCCGCGAAGAGCTCCTCGCCGCGCTCCGCCAGCGCCTCGTCGATGGGCCCCAGCTCGGCGGGCGAGCTCATCTCCCCACCCTCATCCTCCCTCTCCGAGTCCATCTGACCGCCGCCCCCCTCGCCGCCACCACATCCCCCGGCGATCGTCAGCGCAAGGACCAACGACACCGTGCCCCAGATCTGCCTCTTCCCGTTCGTCATCTTTGTCCCGCTCCTTCGTTTCGGTCATCGTCTCGCTTTCGTCTACCTACCTACTGACCCACTGCCTCACTGACCCACTATCCCCCCGTCTCCTCCAGCAGATCGGCCACAACGGTCTCACAGAAGAAATCGATCATGGGATCTGACACCCCTTTCCAGCTGTCGTGCAGCTGGCAAGGCGACTCGTCCGAGCACTCCTCCCGGCCCATGAGACAGCCGCGCTGCTTCGTCACCGGGTCAAACGGCTCGATGACATCGGCCAGCGAGACCTCTTCCGGGGGCCGGCCGAGGATGAAACCGCCGCGCGGACCACGCTCGGAGACCAGCACACCGGCCCGCGCCAGCGAATGGAGGATCTTGGCCAGGTAGTTGGCAGGCAGATCGAGGGCCTGGGCGACCTGGGCGGCACGGACGGGGCCGTCGGTTTGGTTCTGCGCCACGTAGAGGACGGCGCGGATCGCATACTGATTGGTCTTCGAGATCAAAGGCGAAGCCCGGCTTAATTTCTGTTTCTCATGCTAATATCATAATAAGCCCCTCGCAACCCCCCAGGGACCCTTGCTCCGCCCTTCGCCCCCCGCTATCCTCCGCCACTCCGGAACACACTGCGTCACCCACTCTACCGGCACCCGAACTCACGTGAACTCCGACCCGACCATCGCCGAGA
>JABAHQ010037745.1_pt1 | contig 10194 bp, 7 predicted proteins | sample 7062091 | NCBI WGS metagenome assembly JABAHQ01 (sample SAMN14534359, study PRJNA622989) | marine sediment metagenome | biome: marine biome [ENVO:00000428]; feature: marine pelagic biome [ENVO:01000023]; material: deep marine sediment [ENVO:00002113] | place: India: Gulf of Kutch | collected... | reverse complement strand
AAAAATCTTGGATTGTACGTCAGGCGTAAACCCTGTAAAATCATAAATCCATTGCGAAATTCTATCCATAACTATTCCTTTTTTATTTTTTCAAATTCAGTGTATTCTCTAAAATATTGCGATAATTGAATATGCGTTCCACATAGCGAACCGGTTCGGTACCGCGGGCATACCCGTGTTTTAATTTGCGGTAGTATTTTTTCTGAGTCAGGAGCGGCAGAACTTCCATCAAATCGTTCCAGGAATTCGGATTGTAATCCAATTGTTGGGCGAGCTGTTGAGCATCTTGCATGTGTCCCATCCCAACATTGTAGGCGGCCAGTGCAAAGGCCAGCCGGTCGCCTGTCCGGACTGAATCGGGCACGCGCTTCATCATCCGGGCTAAATACTTCGCCCCGCCCATGATGCTCTGGTAAGGATTCAGCCGATTGCTGACGCCAACGGACTGTGCGGTGTTGCGGGTTAGCATCATAACACCCCGCACACCGGTGGGACTTTTAGCCCGTTTGTTCCAGTGGGATTCCTGGTAAGCCTGCGCCGCTAACAAGGTCCAGGGTATGTTATATTTTTCAGCAGCCTCTTGAAACCATTTCCGATACACCGGCAAGCGCCAGCGAATTCGTTTATGAAATTCACGAAGATCAACAAAATCATATATCTCCACATAGCCATAATATTTATCCCGCAGTCTGGCAAGAGAACCGGCCTCATCAAAGTCATCTAACCAATCTTCTAAAACAGAGCCCAGTTCTGACAGATCCTCATTGAGCACCCATGCCAAAGATTGTTCTTCGCCGATCGGAAATGCTACCTCAATCCCCGGATAATAACGACGATTGATCGCCACGATGTTTTGATCGGCAATGGTGCACTCTAATTCTCCCCGCCAAACCTGGTAAAGCAACTGCTCGGTGGATAGCTCATCTGTGGTTTCCCACTCCAAATCAGGGTATTCCTCTTTCAATTGCCGCAGCCGTTCATCGTAGCTGCTTTCGGCGATAATTTGTATTTCGAAATTAGCCAGATCTTCAATATTTTCGGGACGTTTCATCCCTCCACGGTAAACTGCCACTTGTTGAACGGTATAGTAGTCAGGACCAAAAACATACGTGTCCTCGCGCTCCTCGGTTCTGGTAATCGCCCCGGTTGCCAGGTCGCCTTCTTTGTTTTCTATCGCGGCTAATAATTCGCCGATACCGGCGTATACTTTTAATCTCAAATCTACCCCCAGGTGCTCGGCAAAAGCCGCCATCAATTCATATTCAAATCCCTTTGGTTTCTGCGGTCCTTCATAGTATATAGTGGGTGCATTGCGGATTAAGACAACTAATTCACCTTTGTCTTTAATCTGAGAAATTACTTGTCTTTCGAACAGTTGATTTAGTAAGGTGATAATTAAATAAATAATTGCAATACCTGCAATGCTGCCCAAGATAATATACTTTAACGGTTTATCCTTCATTTTCATCTGCCTTTATTTTGATATGGTTTTTACTGATGTCTTTTACGAATTACATTTGCGGTTTTAGTTACTGGATTTGCTACAAGTTGCCTGGTATTATACAAGTTACCGGTTCACAGAATTTTTACATGAGTTGAAGTTGGCAATGGGCAGATGGCAATTGAAATCAGTGATACCAAAAATCGCCATTGCTAAAACAAATGCCTTTTTATAGACGGTTAAATCCCTAAAACGTCCTGTCATGAGTTTGCCCACTGCTTTTTGCCAACCTGCCTGACTGCGGCAGGCAAGGCCTGACTGCCGTATTCCAGGCAGGCAGGCTGCCAACTATTATTTTTCATAATATCGATTAGGTTGTGTACCGGACATAAGATAATGATTGAAAAAGTAGCCTCAACTATAAATTTTCTGTATATTATAAAATAGTGTAATGTATTCAAACTAAAACCAAAAACCAGAAGGATTTTTATAAAGAGGAATTTATGAATCGAGAAATTAAAAAAACTTCCAAGCATAAATTAAGGTTACGTCATCTCAGAAAATCGGATTTTAAGGATGTGGAAGAAATTATGAACATGGTATTCTTCGACATGGGCGGTTCATGGTCAAAAAGTGAGTTTACGTCAATGGTGTCCAGATTTCCAGACGGGCAAATTTGTATTGAAGACAAAGGCAAAGTGGTGGCGGCGGCGTTGACCATGATCGTGGATTACTCCAAATTTGGTGACAATCATACCTACCGGGATATTGTCGGGGATGGCCATTTTAAAAATCACGATCCCAACGGAGATTATCTTTACGGCATCGATGTGTTTGTGCATCCGGAGTACCGGGGCATGCGGCTCGGACGCCGTCTGTATGACGCCCGGAAGGAGTTATGCGAGAATCTGAATTTGAAAGGCATCTTAATCGGCGGTCGAATACCTGGCTATCAGGAATATCATGATGAAATGACCCCAAAGCAGTATATTCAGATGGTCAAAAGTAAAGAAATATATGATCCGGTATTAACATTTCAATTGTCTAATGAATTTCACCCGCGCAAGTTGTTAAAGAACTATATGCCGTCGGATGATGAATCCAAGTCCTTTGCGGTCTTAATGGAATGGAACAACATTTTCTATGAACGGCGACAGGACCTGCTCGGAATCCGCAAAACCTTTGCCCGGGTGGGCATCGTGCAGTGGCAAATGCGACTGTTTGAATCGTTTGACAATTTTATGCAACAGGTTGAATTTTTTGTCGATACGGTTTCGGGGTATAAGAGCGATTTAATTCTCTTCCCTGAATTTTTCAATGCCCCCCTCATGTCACGCTTTAATCAGGAAGACCCGGCGGAAGCGATTCGCTCGCTGGCCGATTATACCGAACAGTTGCGCAAAGCATTGTTGGATATGGCGGTATCCTACAACATTAATATTGTTTCCGGAAGTGTTCCCGAATACCGGGATAACAAACTTTATAATTTATGCTTTCTGTGTCGCAGAGACGGCACCTGGGACGCTCAATACAAATTGCATGTCACTCCGGATGAAGTGCAATACTGGGGATTACACGGTGGCAGCGACTTGAAGATCTTCGATACGGATATCGGGAAGATCGGCATTTTAATTTGCTTCGATGTCGAGTTCCCGGAACTGGGCCGCTACCTGGCGGATCAGGGCATGAACATTTTGTTGGTCCCCTACTGGACCGATACCAAAAATGCTTATCTGCGGGTGCGCCGTTGCGCCCAGGCCCGTGCCATTGAGAATGAATGCTACGTGGCGATGTCGGGCAGTGTGGGTAACATTCCCAAGGTGGAAAACATGGATATTCAATATTCCCAGGCGGCTATCTTTACCCCCTCTGATTTCGCCTTTCCCCATGACGCCATCGCCGCCGAAGCCACCCCCAATACGGAGATGACCCTGGTTGTCGATCTTGACCTGGATCTTTTAAAAGAGCTGCGTTCCCAGGGTAGCGTTCGCAATTTACAGAATCGGCGCATGGATTTATACCGGGTGCTGTGGAATCATGAGATGGCGGAAGAGGTTTGATGTATTAAGTGCGGCGTATTTGGTGTTAGGGTGTTCAGGTGCTCGAGTGTTTCTGTGTGAGTTTAACTTGCGAAGCGGCTCTGTCTCATCGTTCTTGAGACGTTTCAACATTACATACCTCATCTTAAAAGTTTACAGGAAATGGAACATGGGTTTCAATTACTCAATGCGTTGAGTAATTTTGCTCAAGCCATTGAGTAAAATGCAAAGCAATAACCTTGAGTATTTGATATTTTTAAATTAAGGTGTCAAGCAATGAGGACACAACATAAATTGGAGGGATTACACGTGAAGCAAGAGCCTTACGAGTTCGTTCCAGTGCAGGAGCACTGGAACGAGATGTAGAAATCAACTCAAGAATACGTACCGCAACACAAACAACACCGCAAAAATAGTGATCAACAGCGGCACTTCTTTAATTTTGCCCTGAACCGTTTTTAATAGAGTGAAAGCGATAAATCCAAAGGCGATGCCTTCGGTAATGCTAAAGGTGAGCGGCATGATAATGATGGTTAAAAATGCCGGGATCGACTCGCTAAAGTCTTGCCAGGGGATTTGTTTGACATTGCTCATCATGTAAACGCCAACCACGATCAATGCCGGCGCGATGATCGGATATAAGCGCGTTCCTTCCGCTACCTCTACTCCCCCGCCAACCATTCTTAACAGAGGGGCGAAGAAAAGCGCCAGGAAAAATAAGATACCGGTGACGATGTTTGCAAATCCGGTACGCGCTCCTGCACTGACCCCGGTCGAACTTTCAATGTAGCTGGTGACGGTGGAAGTGCCTAATAAGGTTCCGGTTACAGTACCGAGGGCATCGGATAGAAGGGCCTGGCGAGAACGGGGCAGAGAACCATCCTCCTGAAGAAAACCGGCTTCCTGACTGACGCCAACTAAGGTGCCGACTGTATCAAATAAGTCCAGGAAAAAGAAGATAAAAATGATGGAGAGCATTCCGGTTTCAAAAGCACCGGCTATATCCAGCTTAAACAGGGTGGGTTGAATTGACGGAACACCGCTGACGATGCCTTCATAATTTACCATGCCAGTCGCCAGCCCTGCGATAAGCGATACGAAAATACCGATTAAAATGGCCACTCTGACGCCCAGAGCCAACAAAACAGCCATAACCACCAGCCCCAAAAAAGAAATCAGTACCGGAGGCGAGCCTAGTTCCCCGAGTCCCACTAACGTCGCCGGATTATCCACCACAATGCCGCTCCATTGCAGTCCCACCATGGCGATCAGTAAGCCGATGCCCACCGCAATGGCATTTTTTAAAGATGCCGGCAAGGCGGTGATTAATTTATCCCATAATCCCACCAGGGCCAGAATCATAAACAACATCCCGGAGATAAAAATTGCGCCCAGTGCTTGCTGCCAGGTGTATCCCAGGGTCAACACAACGGTAAATGCAAAGAAGAAATTGTGCCCCATGGCCGGTGCCTGGGCAATCGGATAATTAGCCAGAATGCCCATCAAAAAAATGGCCAAGGAGCTGGCAATGCAGGTGGCGACCAATACCGCTTCCAGGTCCATACCGGCTTTATTCATCACTACCGGTTGAACGAAAATGATATAAGCCATGGTCATAAAGGTGGTTACGCCGCCGGAGATTTCCTGTCGCAGAGAAGTTTGATTTTCCTGAAATTTAAAAAAGCGTGCTATCATGACCGACTCCAATTGCATTTCAAATTGTTTGTCATCATTCATCTTAATCTTTATATTTTACCTCTTTTAATAAAAATTAACAAGCATGTGTTGTAAATAATTATTCAGCTACCAATACAATAAGTTTTGATATTCAAATGGGCCGGAAAAGCCGAAAGAGCAAACGAAAAAAACAGGCGCAGAAAAAAACATCACCCACCCCACGAACATCGGAACAAGCGTCATTCTTCAAGCAATTTTTGTTGGCCATATTATCGATAGTGGTCCTCTATTTGTTTTTTTCCATTCCTTACTATAATCGCTGGCTCACCGGACGTATCTTCGGCTACTACCAACAACTCTCTCATCAATTGGAAACAATGCAGGTTGAGAGAAGAATTGTGGAAAGAGAGGGGTATGATTATTTGATTCCCAAAATGATCGATGAACAAACGCCCGATTCGGCGATCATCCTTCTTCCTCCGCAGTCCTATGTCAAGAATCATTGCTCGAAACGCTTTTACCAATGGCACCATGCTAACTGGAATTATTACTATTTCGGTCCGGGGCATTATATCAATTACGATCCGCAGGCTAATCAGGACCTTTCACAGCTAACCCACTCTGTGATGTGCCAGGAAGGTAAAATACAGCTGGTACCGATTGATTCCCCGGACAGATTACAGATGGTTTTATCGGAATTTGAAAAGAGTGAATAATAGAAGCGAGTACACAGAGTCATAAATGTACATAATCACCCTTATTTTGCACTACATCATCGGTTACGGAATTCTCTCCCGGTTAAAATTTGACCGAAGTGGTTGGGAAAGTTTCGGGTTGGCCTTTCCTTTAGGATTGGGCAGCATCACCCTTACAATTTTTTTAATGGATGTTCTGGGAATACCGCTTTCATTAGCATCGATAACAATGGCCACTTTACTTATTGCTCTTGCTTTATTTTATCCCCGCCTCTTAAAACCAGCTTTCAATGTTCAACAAAAGAAAAACCGATTTTTCAATGGCATAAAAAAAATTAGCGGAGCGGAATGGATTTTTCTTTTGGTGATTGTCGCCCTGTTTTTCATCAGTTTGTGGCGTTGCTTTTACCTGCCGGTTACACCCTATGATGCCATTCACGGAATCGATCTGGTTGCAAAATACGCCGTTCAGGAAGGTCATATCGATTCCAGGATGTTCGATGATCTGAAAGAACATTTGTCCACCCAACCATACTATGCGCCTTTCACCGCACTCAGTCAGATGATTTATCGCTTCTCCGGGCATCCTTTTGGTAAATTATGGTTATCATTTATGTTCCTTTCCTTACTGATCATCTTTTACGTAAACATCCGTCAGGAAAATCATCCCATAATAGCTGGGCTTTTAACGGTCATGTTAATCGCTATCCCCGAACTCTATGCGTATACCTTTCTGCTGCAAACTGATTTTTCCAACGCGGTTTTCGTTAGCTTCTCGATTATTTATGCCTACCATTTTATTCACGAACGGGAAATGGCTTATTTTTGGGTATCTGCATTATTGTTTGGCTTTGGTTGCTGGTCTCGCTCGGAAACGGTCTCCTTCGCCATTATTGCGGCGTTGATGCTATTCTTATATCTTTATTTTGAAGAATCAACTAAAAAGCCGAGTCCGATTTTATATCCCGCCATTTTTTTGGGGATCAGTTTTTTCTTCTTTGCGATATGGAATCTCTATTACTTACCGGAGGTGCTCAACTACACACCGGAATCATATTTTAAATTCGGTTTCTGGGATGCGGAAAGGTTTGCTACCCTCTGGAATGGCATGATGGAGATATTAACCACGACGGTCTATTGGGGATATGTTTTTTATATATTCTTAGCGGTGGCGCTTGTCAACTTACTTTTTTTACGCGACAGAACAAATTTATTCATTCTGTTATGGATTGTTCTGCTTTTTCTGGGATTTTTGATATTGCTTTATCATTTACAACTCAACATCAAGGCCAATATCAATTATACCTTCCGTCGGGGTAGTTTTAAACTTTGGATTATGATGGTCTACTACATTGGTACTTCGGCGCTGATGATGCGACTTTCTTCGTTTGTTAAAAAATGGGAAGCGAATTAACTTAAGATATGAGCAGTAATTTCTCAACATTGAGCAGTGGACGGCTACTGATTACCGGAGGTGCCGGTTTCGTCGGTTCTAACCTTGCGGTTTCTTTTAAGCGGAAGTATCCCAAACTTGAAGTGGTTGCGCTGGATAATTTAAAACGCCGTGGGTCAGAGTTGAATATCAATCGACTAAAAAATCACGGCATCGAATTCATTCATGGCGATATCCGTAATAAAGAAGATTTGTCTTTCCAAAATAGAAATATTGGAACAATCATTGAGTGTTCTGCTGAACCGTCGGTACTGGCTGGCTATGGCGGTTCACCGGAGTATCTGATTAACTCCAATTTGGTCGGGGCTATCAACTGTCTGGAGGCTGCCCGCAAGCACCAGGCGGCCTTTATCTTCCTCTCCACCAGCCGCGTTTATCCGATGGCGAAAATCAATCAACTTCACTACCAGGAAGAGGAAACGCGCTTTTCGCTGTTAGCGGATCAACCGTTCCCGGGCGCTTCCGAAAACGGTATTTCTGAAAATTTTCCCCTGGAAGGAAGCCGCTCTCTCTACGGCGCGACCAAACTCTCTGCCGAACTGCTGGCCGCTGAATATGCTGAAATGTATGATATTAAATCTGTGATTAACCGTTGCGGAGTCATCGCCGGACCCTGGCAAATGGGGAAGGTCGATCAGGGTGTATTTACTTTATGGATGGCGGCGCACTATTTTAAGAAAGATTTGCGCTACATCGGATTCGGCGGCAGCGGCAAACAGGTCCGCGATTTGTTGCATATCGATGATCTTTTTGATCTCCTGGACTACCAAATTCAACACCCGAATCAATTTCATCAACAAATTTATAATATCGGCGGTGGCCTGGAAACATCGCTCTCATTGGTGGAAACAACTGGGCTTTGCGAGGAAATCACTGGCAATAAGATTTCAATCCGGAGTGAAAAGGCCAATCGCCCTGCCGACATCAGATCGTATATCTCCGATTGTGCCAAAATTAAAGCAGAAGCGAATTGGCGACCAGAGCGGTCTGCCCGGCAAATTTTAATCGACATCCATAATTGGATCCATGAAAACGAAACTGCGCTTAAAAATATATTGAGATAAGACAAATGACTACAGGAGTGAATTGAACATGGCAATTGCATTGATCACCGGGTCCGGCGGACTCATCGGGTCGGAAGCCGTTGAGTTTTGCCACCAACTTGGCTTTACAATTGTGGGTATTGACAATGACATGCGCAAATATTTTTTTGGCGATGAAGCGTCTACCCGTTGGAACGTGGAGCGACTTCAGAAAACATTTCCGAATTACATTCATTACAACGAAGATATTCGCAATAATGAGGCAATGGAAAAGATTTTCACGAAATATAAATCCGACCTGGAGCTAATTATTCACACCGCTGCTCAACCTTCTCACGACTGGGCGGTGAAAGACCCCCATACTGATTTTAGCGTCAATGCTACCGGAACCCTGAATCTGTTAGAAAACACTCGCAAACACATTCCGGAAGCGGTATTTATCTTTTGCTCTACAAATAAAGTGTATGGCGATTCTCCCAACTATCTTCCGCTTTTTGAAAAAGAATTTCGCTGGGAGCTTGAAGAAGGTCATCAGTATTATCATGGCATTACCGAGACCATGAGTATCGATCAATCAAAACATTCGCTCTTTGGTGCTTCCAAAGTTGCGGGGGATATTCTGGTCCAGGAATATGGCAGGTACTTTGGTATGAAAACCGGTTCGTTTCGCGGAGGATGTTTAACAGGTCCCAGTCATTCCGGTACCATGTTACATGGGTTTTTGGCATATTTAATGAAGTGTGTGGTGACCGGAAATCAGTACACTGTATTAGGGTATAAAGGAAAGCAAGTGCGGGATAACATCCACAGTTACGATTTTGTAAATGCCCTCTATCATTTTTACAAAGCACCGCGTAGTGGCGAGGTTTACAATATGGGTGGCAGCCGCTACAGCAATTGTTCCATGTTGGAAGGTATCGAAATGGCGCAGGAAATTGCCGGGAAAAAGCTAAATTGGATTTATACGGATAAAAATCGGATCGGGGATCATATCTGGTGGATCAGCAGCGTTCAGAAATTTAAAAATCACTTTCCTGACTGGGACTTCCAATATAACATTAGAACAATATTGGAAGAAATTTATCAAAAGAATAAAGACAGGTGGCATTAAATTTCTGATGAAATTATCAATCATCATCCCTGCCTACAATGAAGAAGGTTCGCTAAAGAATACGATTACGCAGATTATCGATACCCTCACCCATGAAAACGTGTTTCACGAAGTATTGGTTGTAAATGATAACAGTAGTGATAACACTGAACTGATCCTCAAACGCCTTTCTCGGGAATATCCAACTTTAAAATATGTGAATAACACCCCTCCGAACGGAATTGGATTAGCAATTCAAAAAGGAATCGAACATTACTCAGGAGACGCCCTGGCTATTGTCATGGCAGACGGTTCGGATTCGCCGCTGGACATTGTCAAATATTACCGAGAGTTGGAAAAAGGTTACGAGTGTATTTTCGGATCACGTTTTAGCAAAGGTGGAAAGGTAATTGATTACCCACTGCACAAATTAATTTTAAATCGACTGGCAAACTGGTTTATAAAAATCCTCTTTAATATCAAATATAATGATATTACCAATGCTTTTAAGTGTTATCGGCGGGAAGTGATTGATGGGATTAAGCCGATTCTCTCCTATCATTTCAATATCACCGTGGAACTCCCTTTAAAGGCTATCGTCAGGAACTATAATTATACAATAATTCCCATAAGCTGGAGGAACAGAACCGAAGGTTTTTCGAAGTTAAAGATAAAAGAGATGGGAAGCCGTTACCTGTTTATGCTTCTGTACGTGTTTTTAGAAAAATTGCTCTCTCGGGGCGACTATAAACGAAG
>JABAHQ010002504.1_pt1 | contig 10200 bp, 10 predicted proteins | sample 7062091 | NCBI WGS metagenome assembly JABAHQ01 (sample SAMN14534359, study PRJNA622989) | marine sediment metagenome | biome: marine biome [ENVO:00000428]; feature: marine pelagic biome [ENVO:01000023]; material: deep marine sediment [ENVO:00002113] | place: India: Gulf of Kutch | collected... | reverse complement strand
CAAGCCGGACGCACTTCGACGATATGGGCGCGACGGGCACGATCTGCCGTGACCACTGCGTCCAAGGCGGCGCCATCCTGCGCGCGGTGCGCGACGTCATGATCATGTCGCCCTCGCTGACCATCACGGAGGCCGAGATCGACGAGCTGTTCCGGGTCCTGCGGCGCGCCCTCGACCTGACCGCCAAGGACGTGGGCATGGCGTGAACTTCAGGATCGTTTGGCAAGGCCGAGCATGAGCGAGATCACCGTGGCCGCGACCCAGATGGCCTGCACCTGGGAGCGCCACGAAAACGTCAGGACCGCCGAGGAGCTGGTCCGCGAGGCCGCGGCCCAAGGCGCGCGCATCGTCCTGCTCCAGGAGCTCTTCGAGACGCCCTACTTCTGCAAGGACCAGAAGCAGGAACTCTTCGCGCTTGCCCGCCCGGTCGCGGACCACCCGGAGCTCGCACGGATGCGCGAACTCGCCGCCGAGCTCGAGGTCGTGCTGCCGGTCAGCTTCTTCGAGCGGGCGCACAACGCGTACTACAACTCGCTCGCCATACTGGACGCCGACGGGCGCAACCTCGGGCTCTACCGCAAAAGCCACATCCCCGAGGGCCCCGGCTACCAGGAGACGTTCTACTTCAGTCCCGGCGACACCGGCTTCAGGGCCTGGACCACGCGCTACGCCACGATCGGCGCGGCCGTGTGCTGGGACCAGTGGTTCCCGGAGGCGGCGCGCGCCATGGCGCTGCAGGGCGCCGAGCTCCTGCTCTACCCGACCGCCATCGGCAGCGAGCCGCAGGACCCGGAGCTCGACAGCAAGGAGCACTGGCAGCGCACCATGCAGGGCCACGCCGCCGCCAACATGACGCCGCTCATCGCCAGCAACCGGATCGGCCGCGAGGCGGGCGAAAGCAGCGCCATCACCTTCTACGGCTCGTCCTTCGTCGCCGATGAGACCGGCGCGATCGTGGCCGAGGCGCCGCGCGCCACGCAGACGGTGATCACGGCCAGCTTCGACCTGGAGGCGATCCGCGCCCGGCGCGCCGCCTGGGGCCTGTTCCGCGACCGGCGGCCCGACCTCTACGGGTCGCTGCTCACGCTGGACGGGGCAACAGGGCGGGACTAACGGCCCGCCCGCTCAGCCCTTGCCCGCGGCGGCCGCCCGCTCCAGCTCCTCCAGGGTCCGGAGCCAATCCGTCTCGAGCAGGCGCGGCTCAGCGAACGCTGGGACAAGCTTGTCTCGCCGGCCCGCCTCCCGGCGCGAAGACACGAACGGAGTCACCACGGGGGACGCACAGGGAGAACGGCTCTCGCCGGCCACCTTCGGACCTGACCCGAGGGTCCATGTCATTCGACCGGACTCGCCGGACTGCCGGGCCAAGCCCGGCCACGGCCTTGGAAAGCTCTGCGTGCCTCGGCGCCTTCCGTGGTTCCCGGGCCGGCGTTGGCGCGCCGTCCGGCCGCCGTCTAACTGAACTGGATCCAGGTCGCCTTCAGCTCGGTGTACTTCTCCATGGCGTGCAGCGACTTGTCGCGGCCGAAGCCGGACTGCTTGTAGCCGCCGAAAGGCACGGTGTTGTCGCCGGGGTCGAAGCAGTTGATCCAGACCGAGCCGGCTCTCAGCGCGCGCGCCGCCTTGTGCGCCGTGTTGATGTCGCGGGTCCAGAGCGCGGCGGCCAGGCCGTACATGCTGTCGTTGCCGATGCGCACCGCCTCGTCCGGATCCTTGAAGGTGATGGTCGAGAGCACCGGACCGAAGATCTCCTCCTGCGCGATGCTCATGTCGTTCGAGACGTTGTCGAACACCGTGGGCTCGACGTAGTAGCCGCCGCTCTCGCTGAGGATCCGCCGGCCCCCCAGAGACAGCTTGGCACCCTCCTTCCGGCCGGTGTCGATGTAGCCCATGATCTTGTCGAGCTGGGTGTCGTCGACGATGGCACCCATGTCGGTCGTCGGATCGAGCGGGTCGCCGACCTTCATGCCCTTGCCCACCGCCATGACCTTCTCGATCAGCTCGTCCTTGATCGACTCCTCGACCAGGAGCCGCGAGCCCGCGTTGCAGACCTCGCCCTGGTTGAAGAAGATGCCCAAGGCGGCGGCCTTGGCCGCGGCGTCGAGATCCGGCGCATCCCCCATGACGATATTCGGGGTCTTGCCGCCACACTCGAGGCTGACCCGCTTCATGTTGGACTCGCCCGAGTACCTCATGAAGAACTTGCCGACCTCGGCGGAGCCGGTGAAGGCGACGCAGTCGACGTCCATGTGGCGGCCCAGGGCCTGGCCGGCGGTCTCGCCGAAGCCGGGCAGCACGTTCAGCACGCCGTCCGGCACGCCCGCCTCGGCGGCCAGCTCGGCGGCGCGGATCATGGTCAGCGGGGTGGTCTCGGCCGGCTTGACGATCATGGTGTTGCCGGCGGCCAGCGCCGGGCCGATCTTCCAGGCCGCCATCATGAGCGGGAAGTTCCACGGGACGACCGCGGCGACCACGCCCACCGGCTCGCGCGTGATCAGCGCCAGCGCATCGGCCGCCGTCGGCGCGATCTCGTCGTACACCTTGTCCACGGCCTCCGCGTACCAGCGGATACAGGCGGCCGAGGCCGGGATGTCGATGGAGGAGGCGTCTCGGATCGGCTTGCCCATGTCGAGGGTCTCCAGCAGGGCGAGCTCCGTGGCGTGCTTGCGGATCAGATCGGCGAACTTGAGCAGGATCCTCTTGCGTTTGGCCGGGGCCATGTTGCGCCAGCGGCCGTCCTCGAAGGCGCGCCGCGCCGCGGCCACCGCGCGGTCGACGTCCTCCGCGTGGCACGAGGCCACCTGGGCCAGCACCCGCCCGTTGGCCGGGTTGACGCAGTCGAACGTGGCGCCGCTCGCGGCGTCCACGTACTTGCCGTCGATGAACGCCTGGTGGCGGTAGGACAGGGTTTCGGCCTGGGATCTCAGCGAATCGAGCGAGAGCGCGGCGGACATGGCGAGTTCTCCGTTCCTTGCGGGTTCCGGGGTCTTGGCGGGACCCTCGCGTGTCGGGTCCAAATGTACACCCAGCCCGGATCACCCAACAAGGACGAGTATGACCGCACGGACGCGATCTTCGGCCATGACACGGCCGCCTCCGGGTATTATGTAAGAGGCGTCCCGTGGCGGGACGGAACGCCGACGCGGCTGGTCGCCGCCACACCGCTCGCCGGGTTAGCTCAGCTGGTAGAGCGCTGGTTTTGTAAACCAGATGTCGCGGGTTCGAATCCTGCACCCGGCACCAGCTCCCTGCCCTGTCCGGGCGCCCACGGCATACCCCCGAACCCGGCCTGCCGCTCGCGCGGGAGGCACGGACAAGGGCCCGCCGGCTCGGCCCCAACCCCTCAGCGCCAGAGCATGGCCATCACGCTGAGCGGCCAGCCCGCTCCGGTCCAGAAGGCATCGACGAAGGCGTCGTAGGACGGCAAGCCCTCCTCCAGGTTGATCACGAGGTCGAACAGAAAGACCGCGAACGCCAGGACGGCATAGGTGCCGAGCACGATGGCAAGGGTTCTCATCATCGGCCTACACCCTTCGGGCTGGGGAGGGGAAAGGCAAGCGGATCGCAAGACCCGCTGTTGCTCCGGCGGCGGCGACTCGCAACGGCACCCGGACGACGGTAGCATGCTCGGCCGGAATTTTGAACAACGCGGACAAGAGGAGACAGCCGTGTGCCGGGCGCCACGCCCGGGCCGTGACGCCCGCTGACCGCGACCGCATCGGCAACGCCGAGCGGGCCCGCGCCAGCGGCCGCGCCGGTCAGGGATTGGCGCGGGGAAGCCGCTTGCGCGACTCAGCCCATCGCGGTCTCGAACTGGACGGTCATATCGTCGTCGACGAGCACGTTGACCATGATATCCCCGACCTCGGCGACGTACAGATCGAAGGTCTCCGCCGAGCCGGCGAGCGAGACGTCGGTTTCGACCGGGTCCAGCGCCGCGGTAGACGGATCGTTGTCCTGCCAGTTCTCCGGGTCGGCGAAGCGGAGAATATCGTTATCCCCGATCACGATGAGCTGGTTGCCCTCGTCGGTCGCGTCGATCACGTCCTGGGCGCTCAACGTCAACGTGTTGACCTCGTCGCCGTGCGGGCCGGAGACATCGATCGCCTCGATGTCCGCGAACAGCGCGTCACTGGGCGTCGCGTCGCCGCCTGTGGGCAAAAGGGCGAAGTCGAGCGCGAAGCTTTCGTGCGGACCGTCGCTGTCGAAAACCACCACCTCGCCGCCCTCCCCCTATGCCGGTCGGCTCGACGTCGTAGACGATGGCCGGGGAGATCGCGAAGCCCTCGCCGGTGCCCTCGACCTGCCAGATCACGCCGTCGTGGCTGCCGCCCTGCTCGCCCAAATGGACGTTGCCCTGGTCCAGCAGGGTCAGGAACACGTTGTCGGGGTCGTCCAGATCCGCCGCCTCCAGGTCGAAGATCAGGTCGAAATCGGTGACGTTGGTGGTGCCGCCGTCCTGCACGAACTTGACGATGACCGCATAGGATTCGGTCTCCTCGAAGAGGACGCCCTCGCCCAGCGGCACCGCGCCTTGCTGCCCCTCCCCGCCGCGGGCCGACTCCTCGCTCGCCAGGATCTCGGCGTCGTCGCGGGTGACGATGATCCGCAGGATCTGTTTCTCGACATTGGTGTTGGTCAGCAGGAACGCGCCGGCCGGTTCGATCACGTCGTCCACGTCGATGGTCAGCGCCGCGCTGTCGCTGTCGCCGTCGCCGTCCAGCACCGTGTAGGTGAAGGTCTCGGTCGCGTCGGCGTCGAGATCGTCGAGCGCCGGCGCGTCGTAGGTGTACTCGCCGGTCGCCACCTCCAGCGTGAACGTGCCGCCGCGCGCGGTGGCGAACGCGATCACCCCGTCCTCGGCCGTGTAGACGAAGCCGTCGTGCTCGACCTCGGTCACCTCGGCGAAGCCGTCGACGCCCGAATCGTCGTTGGCCAACAGGTTGCCCGACGTCGCCGCGCCCTCGTCCACCACGCCGCCGTGGTCATCCACCGCAACCACCACGTCGTCGGTGATGGTGATCGTGAGCTGCGACGAGCTCGTCGAGCCGTCCAGGTCCTGAACGGTGTAGGAGAAGGTGCCGAGCGCGTCGTTGCTGCCCTGCACGGCCTCGTGGTCCAAGGCGTCGGTCTGGGTAAAGGTATACGCGCCGCTCGCCTTGTCGATCACCAGGGTCCAGCTCGCGGCGGTGAAGGTGATCGTGGTCGCGTCCTCGCTCCTGTCCGCATCGCCCAGGCCGCCGTCGTAGGTCACCTCGGTGATCGCCGGGTCGCCGAAGCCGTCAGCGCCGGGATCGTCGTTGCCGGTCAGATTGCCGGACTTCACGATCTCGGTGAAGGCCGAGCCGTCGCCCAAGCCGCCCGGGTCGCCCGCGGCCTCGTCGATGCTCTCCGAATCCGGGTTCGCGCCCGGCGCGTTGGCATCGGTCACGCTGATGGTCAGCGTCGCCGGATTGGCNNTCGACCGAGACGGGCGCCGTATAAGCGTAGTCCCCGGTGTTGAAGTCGAAGGTGAAGCTGCCGCCGAGCGCCGTCGTAATCGTGACCACGCCGTCCGCATCCGGCGTGTACGTGACGCCGTCGTGCTCGAACGAGAGGACGCCGCCGAAGCCGTCGACCCCGGAATCGTCGTTGTCCAGCACGTTGCCGACGAGCGGTGCCGCGCTGGCCTCGGGCACGCTGCCGCCGTCGTCCGGCTGCGCGATCACGATGTCGTCGCTCACGGCGATCACGATCGTGCTGGTGACGCTGTCGCCGTCGCCGTCCGTCACCACCACGCCGAAGGTGAGCACGATCGCATCCTCGCCGGCGCCCGGATGGTCGAGGGGGCCAAGGAGCGTGAAGCCGTAGTCGCCGGTCACCGGGTCGAACGTGACCTCGTAAACCGTCTCGCCGGAGGCCGTCTTGCCCTGGAAGGTGTCGGGTCCGACCAGCTCGGGCGGCAGAACCGCCTCGCCGCCCGAGCTCAGCGCGATGGCCGAGCCGCCCGATGTTGCGCTGACGCCGTCCAGCTCGACCGACTGCACGCCATCGGCGCCCGCGATGATCGCGAGCGTGCCCTCCACGGGGCCAGTCGGCAGGTCCTGCTCGTCGACCGCATCGTCCACCGCAATCGCGGTCGGGCCGGCGTCCAGAACGTTCGCCTGGACCAGGGTCGCCGTGTCGGTGCCGTCGATAAAGGTGATGAAGACACCGAAGGTGAACTCGATGGTGTCGTCCGAGCCCGTCGCGCCCGGGTCCTGGTGATCCAGGGGCTGGGCCAGGAAGAAGCTGATCGCGCCGGTCGCAGGGTCCAGCTCGAAGCGCAGGACCAGCTCGCCGTCGATGAAGCCCTCGACCACGTTGCCGTCCTGAACCAGGGTGATTTCCTCGCCGCCCGAGGTCGGTCCGATCGGGCTGCCGTTCGCCGTGATCGAGAAGCCGGTGAGGGTAAAGGTATCGGCCAAGGTGGCCGGGACCTGACCGGTGCTCAGCGTCCCCGGCCCCTCGAAGTCGGGCTCGGCGATGGTCAGCGTCGCGGCGACCGCCAGGGACTTGGGATCGTCCTCGATGTTGCTGCCGAAGGGCAGGCCGTCGCCCAGGCTCGCGTCGCCCAGGGCCCCTTGCGAATTGAGCCCCCCGAGCAACCCGATCTGCCCGGCCACGAAATCGAAGAACGTGCCGCCGCTGCTCAGCACCACCGGCCCGGCCTGCGCCTCGAGCACGCCACTGGGCAGACCTTCGAAGATCGCCTGCAGCTGATCGGGCAGGACATCCGTGACGGTCAGGCTGGCATCGAAGGCGTTGGCGATGACAGCCTGATAGGCGTTGGACACCACTTGGCTGCCGCCGCTGTTGGCGAACACGAACTCGCCCACCGTGCCGTCGGGGTTCGGCAGCAGCACGCAGATCGACTGCCCGTCGCCGATCTCCAGGTTGCAGCCGACCTTGGTGCCGCGGATCCCGATGGTGCCGGAGGGCGTGCGCACCTGCATGGCGTCGGGCCCGGTCGTCGCCACCTCGCCGGTGATGAACACGAAGGTCCCGGTCACCATCGACATGAGCGACGATCCGGTATTGGACGAGGCGTCGTAGATCAGCTCGTCCAGCACCATCTTGGCGTCGGCGCCGAGCGCGAAGGTCGTGCCGTCAATGAAGACGATGTTGACCGCGCCGTCGGCGGAGGTCTCCAGCACGTCGCCCTGGTAGACGGACGAGCCGACGCCGAGCGTCACCTTGACACCGTCCGCGCCGGTCGCCGTGACCGTCCCCTGGACCTCCTGCACCTGGCCGATTTCCGGCGCGGCGCCGGGCGCGGCAGCCGCCTGGGCGAGTTGCGCGGGGGCCGCGGGGCCGGCCAGGGCCTGCACCAGGTCGCCCGGCAGCAACTGGCCGTCCAGGGTCTTGAGGTCCGCGGGCTCGGCGCTGAGGAAGTAATCGACGACGACGACCCTGGCGCCGTCGGGCCCGGTGATCACCAGGTCGGCGCCCTCGTGCGCGAAGTCCGCATGCAGGACCAGGCCGCCGCCGGGCAAGAGCAACGTCCCACCGGCCTGCGAGGCGGCGAGATAGGTCGTCTGGCCGGCGAGCTCAGAGCCGCCGTCCTGGCCGTCCGCGATTACCGAGGTGACCTGCGAATTCGGCTCGGAATAGCTTTTCTCGACGCCGAGAATCGGGACGCCTACCTGCCCTTGCCACTCCACACCCATTGCGTTCGCCCCGCCGTCCAGTCAGGGAGTCGTTAGTGTGGCTCTTTTTTTGCCTGACCTGGCACCAAGCCAGTCTGGCATGATTAATCATGCTAATCTATGTTTTTCAACCATGAGCTTGCAGGCCGGAAATGTGACAGTGGTCACACAACGACCAGAAAAAGACATGGCTCTCGTCGGGAAAATCACGAGATTGCTTTGCTCCGCCGGCGCGGCTGGCGGCCGCGCCGCGAGCCCCCCTCCGACGGATCGGCCCAGGGGTCCGCCGTGATCAAGCGCCTGAGATTGCGCCAGGGTGAACGAGGCGGGCGCAGGCGGCGCTGGCGCCTCAGCCTCTTCGGCCATGTCGTGCCCCTGGCCGCACTGTGTGCGCTGCTCGTTGCGCGCGCCTGGGATCCCGTGCCGGTGGCGGCGCTGCGCCTGCAGACCTTCGACCTGTTCCAGCGGATCGCGCCCCGCGACGCGAGCGCCTTGCCCGCGCTCATCGTCGACATCGACGACGACAGCCTGGCGCAGGTCGGCCAGTGGCCCTGGCCGCGCACCGTGCTGGCCGAGCTGGTCGGCAACCTGTTCCGCATGGGCGCTGTCGTGGTCGGCTTCGACGTGATCTTCGCCGAGCCCGACCGGATGTCACCGCCCTTGCTCGCCGATCAGCTCCCCGGCCTCGACGAGCAGGCGCGCTCGTTCCTGAGGGACCTGCCAAGCAACGACGCAAGCTTCGCCGGAATGATTCGGCGCACGCGGGTGATCCTCGCCCAGGCCCCGGTGGCGAGAGAGATCGGGGACCTCGCCAGATCGCGACCGGTCAAGACCGCGGTGGCCGAGATCGGCGGCAGCCCCCGGCCGTTCCTGCTGGCCTATCCGGGCGTCATCCGGAACCTGCCCGAGCTGGAGGCGGCGGCCACGGGCTTGGGCAGCATCACGCTCAGCCCGGAGGCCGACGGCGTTGCGCGGCGCGTGCCGCTCATGGTCAACGCCGGCGGGCACATGGTGCCCTCGCTCACCGTGGAGATGCTGCGCGTCGCCACCGGCCAGCGGGCCATCGCGGTCAAGTCCAACAAGGCCGGGGTCGACAGCATCGTGGTGGCCGGCGTGGCCATCCCGACGGACCGCTTTGCGCGCAAATGGGTCCACTTCGCCAGCCCCGATCGGGCGCGCTACGTCTCGGCCAAGGACGTGCTTGCCGGCACGCTCCGGCCCGCCCGGGTCAAGGGCAAGCTGGTGATCGTCGGCACCTCGGCGACCTCGCTCGGCGACCTCAAGGCGACGCCGGTGTCCTCCGCCATGCCGGGAGTCGAGGTCCACGCCCAGCTCCTCGAGACGATCCTGGCGAAGTCGGACCTCGTCCGCCCCAACTACGCGCTCGGCGCGGAGCTGGTCCTGCTCGCCTTCACCGGCCTCATGATCATCGTGTTCACGCCGCTCGCGGGCGCGCGCTGGACGCTGTTCGTCGGCCTGGTGGTCGCGGCCAGTCTGGGCTACGGGTCCTGGTACCTCTATGCAACCGAGGGTATCCTGCTCGACGTCGCCTATAGCGCGGTGTGCGCGTTCGCGATTTACGGCCTGATCACCTATACCAAGTACGTCCGCGAGGAGGGCTCGCGGAAGACCATCCGCCGCGCCTTCTCGCAGTACCTCTCGCCCGCCGTGATCGACCGTCTGGCGGAGCACCCGGACCAGCTCCGCCTCGGCGGCGAGGTCCGCGACATGACGGTCATGTTCGGCGACGTGCAGGGCTTCACGACCATCTCGGAGCGCCTCTCGGCAGAGGAGCTCACCAGCCTGATGAACCGGGTGCTCACCCGCATGACCGAGCCGATCCTGCGACACCAGGGGACGATCGACAAATACATCGGCGATTCGGTCATGGCGTTCTGGAACGCGCCGCTTGCGGATCCCGAGCATGCGAGCCACGCCTGCCGGGCCGCGCTCGACATCCAGCGCGAGATCCGAACGCTCAACGACGAACTGAAGCAGGAGGCCGAGCGGAGCGGCCGGGAGCCGCCCGCCATCAGCGTCCGGATCGGCCTCAACTCCGGCGAATGCAACGTGGGCAACCTGGGCTCGGCGCAGCATTTCAACTACTCGGTGTTGGGCGACGCGGTGAACCTGTCCTCGCGCCTGGAGGGCCAGGCCAGGTTCTACGGCTGTCCGATCGTGGTCGGCGAGAACACGGCAACGGCGGCCGGCGGGTTCGCCTTCCTCGAGCTCGACCTCATCCGGGTCAAGGGCAAGCACGAGCCGGCCCGGGTGTTCGCCCTGCTCGGCGATGGCACGCTCGCCGGCGACGAGCGGTTCGCGGCGCTCGCCAAGGTGCACGACGAGATGATCCGCGCCTACCGCGCCGCCGACTGGGCCACGGCCGAGTTCAAGCTTGCCTGGTGCCGCGCGCACCGCGGCGAGCTGCCGCTCGAGACGCTGTATGACGTCTACGAGGAGCGCCTCGCCAGCCATCCCCCGATCCGGGACACCTCGGAATGGGACGGCGTGTACGAAGCCGCGCGCAAGTAGC
>JABAHQ010007655.1_pt1 | contig 10204 bp, 10 predicted proteins | sample 7062091 | NCBI WGS metagenome assembly JABAHQ01 (sample SAMN14534359, study PRJNA622989) | marine sediment metagenome | biome: marine biome [ENVO:00000428]; feature: marine pelagic biome [ENVO:01000023]; material: deep marine sediment [ENVO:00002113] | place: India: Gulf of Kutch | collected... | reverse complement strand
CTCACCGGGAAGGACGCGGAAGCCGCCCTAGAAAAGGCGGGCATCACCGTCAATAAAAATACCGTGCCCTTCGAAACCCGCAGTCCTTTCGTCACCTCGGGAATCCGCATCGGCACTCCCGCGCTCACCACGCGGGGCATGAAGGAAAACGAGATGAAACTCATCGGCGATTTCATCGCCCAGACGCTGGAACACCTGAACGATCAGGCGTTCCACCAAAAAACCCGGGCCAAGGTGAAAGAACTCTGCAGCCAGTTTCCGCTCACCATGGAACTGACCGGCCAGGTGTGATTTGTCTCCATGAAGTGCCCCGCTTGTTCCAACATGGAAAATAAAGTGATCGACTCCCGGCTGAACAAGGAGGGCGACGCCGTCCGCCGGCGCCGCGAGTGCCTGAAGTGCCATAAGCGGTTCACCACCTATGAACGGGTCGAACGGGCGCTTCCTTACGTCATAAAAAAAGACGGCCGAAGAGAAGAATTCAATCGCGATAAAATCCTGGAAGGGGTCAAAAAGGCTTGCCAAAAACGCTCCATCAGCATCGAACAGATCGAAGGCCTGGTCGACCGGGTGGAACAGTTTTTTCAGGATTCGGGCGAAAAAGAGGTTTCGGCGGTGGCGATCGGGGAAAAAGTGGTCCGCGAACTCTACAAACTCGACGACGTGGCCTNNGGTGTACCGGTCCTTTAAGGACGTCAATGAATTCATGGTGGAATTGAAAGAATTGCTCAAAGACAAGCAAAGCGCCAAAAATTCCGACCGGCTCCAATAACTTCCTTCACTGTCTCCTGTCGCTGTTCTTTTTCACCTTCCCTTTTTCTCACCCGGCAACTGCGCATTGATTCCCTGAAAACAAAATGTTACGATAATTCAATCGGATTCGAATGCCAACCCATCCCGATGGTTCAGCTCTCTTTAAAGCGGCTGGGGTCCCCCCGGTGAGCTCTCATGGGAAAAATCGCGTTTAATATTTCATTATTCAGTTACCTGGGCGCCTCGCTGGGGTATTTCATTTACCTGATCTACCGGCGGCCGGTGGTCTCCACGCTGGCGACGGCCACCGTGGGTCTGGGGCTTTTGGCCCACACCGTCATGATGGGGCTTCGGTCCAGCGAAACCGGGCATGGGCCCTACACCACCTCGTTCGAGGTGTTGGTCTTTTTTTCCTGGGTTTTGGTGGTCGTCTACTTTTTGACCGAATGGAAGTATAAAATCAAGGACTTGGGGGCATTCGTGATTCCCCTCGTCTTTCTCATTTTTCTGTTCTCGGGGTTTCTCTCCAAAGAATCGCCTTTGGTGGAGGGGACCGAATCCCATTTCTGGCTCACTCTCCATCGAACCCTTTCGATCCTCGGATACGCCGCTTTTGCCATAGCATTCGCCGCGGGGATCATGTACCTTATCCAGGAAAATCAGGTAAAATCTAAGAAGTTGGGCATCATGTATTTTCGCATGCCCTCCCTCGAGGTGCTGGACAACCTGAACCACAAGGTCATCACCATCGGGTTTCCCCTGTTCACTCTGGGGTTCCTGACGGGGACGATCGGCAGCACCAAGGGGAGTCTGTCCCTGTTTGCCTGGGACATTCTGAAAACCTGGCCGATGGTGCTGGTCTGGGTGATTTACGGACTGGTCTTTTTCGGCCGGCTGACGATCGGTATGCGAGGCAAGAAGGCGGCCCAGGGGGCCATCATCGGATTTGTGAGCGTGGTTCTGACCTATTTTATGCACGTGTGACGATTATGATGAAAGGGGATCCTCAGCTGGTCGTGGTCGGGGTGAACCACAAAACCACTCCGGTGGAGGTTCGGGAACGGCTGGCCTTTACGGCGGGCACCATGGAAGGCTCGCTCCAGCAACTGGTCGGCAACCCGGAAATCGTCGAAAACCTCATCCTCTCCACCTGCAACCGGGTGGAAATTTACGCCCGGGTCAGCGACGGCGACCGCGGCATTCAATTGCTGAAAGAGTTCATTTGTAATTACCACGGCCTTTCGAACCGGGATCTGGACAAGTTTTTCTACAGTTACCGGAACGAAGCGGCGGTGGAGCACCTGTTCCGGGTCTCGTCCAGTCTCGATTCCATGGTCCTGGGCGAAGCCCAGGTGTTGGGGCAGGTGAAAGACGCTTACAGCACCGCCCGCGCCCTCCGGTCCACCGGAATGCTCCTGAACCAGTTGTTTGAAAAAGCCTTTAATGTGGCGAAAAAGGTTCGGGAAGAAACCGGGATCTCCGAGGGCGGCATTTCCATCAGTTCCGCGGCGGTGGAACTGGCGCGGAAAATTTTTGAGGACCTGGATAACCATTCGATCATGCTCGTCGGCACCGGGGAAATGGCGGAACTGGCCGCCAAGCACCTGATTTCCTACGGGGTCAAAACGGTGTATGTGGCCAGCCGCACTTACGACCGCGCCGTGAACCTGGCCCAGACCTTGAACGGCTGTGCCCTGGATTTCGAGGCGTTCAAAAAGGAACTCCATCGCGCCGACATCGTGATCACCTCCACCGCCGCCCCCCGTTTCATCATCAGCCGGGACCTGGTGGAACAGGCCATTCACCAACGGAAGAACAAACCCATGTTTCTCATCGATATCGCCGTGCCCCGGGATATCGAGCCGGAGGTCAATGATCTCGAAAACGTGTACCTGTATGACATCGACGATCTCCAAACCGTGGTGTCGGCCAATATCAAGGAACGGGAAAAGGAAGCCGAAAACGCCATGCACATCATCACCACCGAGGTGGAAAAATTCAACCGGTGGATGGTTTCCCTCGATGCGGTGCCGACGATCGTGGAGATGCGGTCCCGGGCCGAGACCATTCGCAAACGAGAGCTCGAAAAAGCCCTGAAAAAAATTCCCCAACTCACCTCCCAGGACCAAAATGTTCTCGAACAAATGAGCCGGGCCATCATCAATAAAATCCTCCACAAGCCTACGGTCAACCTGAAAAAGAAGACCGAATCCCAGGAAGGCCATTTTTACCTGAAAGCCATTCGCCACCTGTTCCACCTGGACGATTGATGAATATCGATAAAGTCGTGATCGGCAGCCGGGGCAGCGATCTCGCCCTGTGGCAGGCCCGCTGGGTCCAATCCGAGTTGAAAACGGTCCATCCCGACCTGGAAGTGGAGATCAAGATCGTCAAAACCTCCGGGGACAAAATTCAGGATGTGCCCCTGGCCAAGATCGGGGGCAAGGGACTTTTCATCAAGGAAATCGAGGAGGCCATCTTACGCGGGGAAGTGGATATCGCCGTTCACAGCATGAAAGATGTGCCCGTCCTCCTGCCCATCGAGCTGGGCTTGGCGGTCATCCTGGAACGGGACACTCCTCTGGACGCCCTGGTCTCCAAAAACGGACTCCCGTTGGCGGAGTTGCCCCCCGGGGCCCGGGTGGGGACGGGGAGTTTGCGGCGTTCCTCCCAATTGCTGCAAATCCGCCCGGACCTCGAAATCGTGCCCCTGCGGGGGAACATCAACACCCGGCTGCGTAAAATGGAAACGGAAAACCTGGAAGCCGTGATCCTGGCCGGTGCCGGCCTTCGCCGCATGGGGTGGGACCATCGAATCACCGAGCTGATCTCGCCCGACCTGCTGCTTCCCGCCATGGGACAGGGAGCCATCGGCCTCGAAACCCGGAAAAACCACCCCGAACTGCAGCATTTGTTGTTCGAGCTGGATCACGAAGAAACCCACTTAGCCCTGGATGCCGAACGGGCCTTTGTCCGCACTCTCGAAGGAGGTTGCCAGGTGCCGATCGGAGCCTACGCCACGCTGGACGATCAAGGCGGGTTGATCCTCCGGGGTCTGGTGGCGAGTCTCGATGGGAAAACGGTGTACCGCAAAGAAAAACACGGGCCGGCCATCGACGGACCCCGGGTGGGACGCGAGCTGGCGGAAGACATCCTCTCCATGGGTGCCGGCCGAATTCTTCAGGAAATCTACAACCCCCCGGACTCATAGCCCCCCGGAAACCAATCAACTTTTTGAATTTTAAGGCGTATTTTAACTTTCCCGGATTCCCATTCCGGTCGCCCGGTTCTCCGTAACTCCTCTTGAATTTTCTGCATCTTACAATCAGCCAGGCCTGGAGAGAAAAGGGGACGGGGGAAGACGGGTTGCAAGCTCCGCCATTCCATGATTTCCTGAATCTCAAGGTTGGAAGCCCAAACGGTCTTTGGGTGAACGACAACAAAGGAGGAAATGGTTATGGCTACGTTAACCCTGAACGAAGGGAAATTCGATCGGGCAGCGCGGATTGTTTTGGGGATCATTCTGGTCGTTATCGGTCTGGTCCTTTGGAATCCCATCGGACTGATCGTTGGGATTATCGGCCTGATCCCCCTGTTTACGGGGATTGCCGGATGGTGCCCGTTGTACGCCATGTTCGGGATCAATACCTGCCCGCTGCAAAGGCGGTAACGGTGCGTTGCCCGAGCCGGGCTGAGGATTGAAAAGGATTCGCCTCCATTCCATTCGGGACGGGGGGAAGGGAAGGGGCTTTTCACCTTCCCCGGGTCGGGCCGGGGAAGGTGGGAAGCCTTTTTTTTATCCCGGGTGCCAAGGGTTAGAGCCAAACTTCTCCCATCCGGGAATGCAGCCGTTCCTGGGCCAAATCCAGAGCCACCTCGCGAAAAATCCGCTGTTCGTTGGCAGGGAGAGTTCGGAGCCTGAAAATTTCTCGAACATTTCGGGACACCGTATGTTCGATGAGGGTTTCCAGGTAGGACCGCAATCCCGGCGCCAACACTTTTTTCTTGTAGTCCGGATCGGCGTTCATTTTCAATTCCACCGCGCATCCCACCACTCCTCCGACGTTGACGATGAAATCCGAAAGAGAAAGAATCTTGCGCCGGTGTTCCAGGTAGTATTCCGTCATTTTGTTGCTGGGGGTATTGGCCCCCTGGAGGATGATCCGGCAATCGATGCGGTCGGCATTGCGGGCGGTGATGGCGTCGGGCCGCGCGGCGGGAACCAGGAGGTCGCAAGGCGCTTCCAGAAGCCAGTCGAGTTTTTCCGGTCCGAAGCGTTTTTCCACCGGGCCTTCATACCCCCTTAACCCCCCCGGTTGCCGGCGGACCCGGTTCAGGGTATCGACATTCAGACCCTTGGGATGCCAGAGAGCGGCATGGATATCCGAGGCGCCGACAATCACCGCTCCGGCGGCGTGCAGTTTGGAGGCGGTCCAGGCGCCCACGTTGCCATATCCCTGAATGACTCCCCGGGCGCCCCGGATTCGAAAACCCGGCTCGAGCTCTTCCAGGGTCCGGGCGGCGGCGACCAGGCCGTGGGCCGTCAGTCCCCAATCATCGATGGGGATGCCTCCCTGCTCCGGTGGCCTTCCCGCCCCGCCGCGCATGTGGTCGGTGCGGCCCAGTTTTTCCGAAAACACTTCGAAGATTCGTTGAATGTCCTTCTCCTGGGTTCCCATGTCGGGGGCGGGAATGTAGCGGTCGAGGGCAAACAGCGCTTCCGCAAACCGGGTGATGAGCTCCGATCGAAGATCCGGTTGCCGGGCCCATTGAATCGGATCCGTGACGATTCCCGACTTGCCACCACCAAAGGGCAGACAAGCGGCGCTGTTTTTCAGGGTCATGGTCCGGGCGAGGCGGGCCACTTCTTCCAAACTCACATCGGCCGCCATGCGAGTGCCCCCGAGACCGGGCCCCCGGCCGGTGTGGTCCACCACCACGTATCCCCAGGTGGCGCCGGTTTGGGGGTCGCGCAAGCGGACCCGTGCTTCCGGGGGACTCNNCTCTCTTCTCCCCGGCCGAAACGAATCCGTTGGTCCTTTTGGGGCAAGAATTCCAACTCAAGTTTTTGCGGCGGGATTAGGGCAGCCATATCCATCAAGAGGGGGGCTTTTCATCAACCCATTTCTTAAAACCCAGTTTAAATGGAATTGACAGGAGGTACCAAGGAAAATAGATTGTCCTTTATGGGACAGGGGTCCCAATGGACTCAAAATTTTATTTTCCTTTTTGGTTGGGGTACCGCCATGCAAAGCCTGGATTTCGTGATTTTAGGCATGCCGCTTCGGACCTGGCTCCTGGGTCTGGTCATTACCGCAGTCACGTTTCTGGTTTTGATCCTTTTAAAACGCAGCCTCCTTCGGCGATTACTGGAAAAAGCCCGCCGGATCAGTGAAGGGGCGGTTCAATGCGTTCAGGGGTTCATCGACCGAACCCACGGGCTTTTCCTTTTAATCATTTCCCTTTATGCCGGGTCTCTGGCTTTAGATCTCTCGGCCCGGGAGACGAACTTCATTTCCCTGGTGGTGGTTCTGGCGTTGCTGGTCCAGGCGGGGATTTGGGGGGGCTGGTTGATTTCTTTCTGGGTGGAGGGCCGGGTCCGGAAAGAGGAAACCCCGGCCCCGCCCACGGGCACGGGCATGGGAGCCATCGGGTTCTTGTTGCGACTGGCCCTTTGGGCCCTCATCGTCCTGGTGGCGTTGGATAATCTGGGCATCAACATTACGGCCTTGGTCGCCGGATTGGGCATCGGCGGCATCGCCATCGCTCTGGCCGTCCAGAATATCCTCGGCGATCTTTTGGCGTCGCTCAGCATTTCCCTGGACAAACCGTTCGTGGTCGGCGACTTCATCATCGTGGATGACTATATGGGCAACGTCGAACACATTGGCGTCAAGACCACGCGCCTCCGCAGTTTGTCAGGGGAACAATTGATCTTTCCCAATTCGGGGCTGCTCAACAGCCGGATCCGCAACTACAAGCGCATGACCGAACGGCGCGCGGTTTTCGTGTTCGGCGTCGTGTACCAGACCCCCTCGGAGAAACTGAAGCGGATCCCGGGAATGGTCCGGGAAATCATCGAGGCTCAGGAGCAAACTCGGTTCGACCGGGCGCACTTTAAAAATTACGGCGATTTTTCTTTGAATTTTGAAGTGGTCTATTATGTCCTGGTTTCCGACTACGGGGTGTACATGGACCTCCAGCAAACCATCAATCTCGAACTTTATGAGCGGTTTGAAAAGGAGAACATCGAATTCGCTTATCCCACCCACACTGTCTACATGAAAAAAGAGGAAGCGGAGCAGGGCGCCTATCGGTCCGGATGATCCGGTACCCCGGTTCTCGAATCGACCCAAGATTGTTCTGCTCTCTCCGGGGACCAATGCCTCGCGAAAAGAGAGAATCCGGTCGATCTGGTCCGGGTCGGCTGGGGGTTTTTCGCCCCGGTCCGCGGGTGAGGCCTCGTGCGGGGAAAATGCGCAAAAATATTTGTAATAATTTTTTTATCAAAAGATTATAAAATGCCGGACGGGTCCCTATCTGGACTTTTATCCCGGGAACGTCCTTTTTCTCCGGGTCTTGGATTTTTCAACCTTTTCCGGGGTCTCCGCATGGCCGACTCGGTGCTGAAAGATTCGATCGATCAACTGATTCGGCGTGCTCTGGAAGAGGACGTGGGCTCGGGGGACATCACCACCCGCAACCTGGTGGACCCCGACCGGGTCCAGACCGCGGAGGTGGTGGCCCGCGATTCCCTGGTGTTGTGCGGGACGGAAATCTTCAAGCGGGTGTTTCATCATCTGGATCCGCAGGCCGAGTTTTTGGAATGTCCTTACCGGGACGGGGACCCTGTGCCGCCGGGGGGCCTTTTATTCCGGCTCCGGGCGAAAACGGTGGCCTTGCTGGAGGGGGAACGGGTGGGGCTCAACCTGCTTCAGCGGTTGAGCGGGATCGCGACGCTCACCCGCCGCTACGTGGACCAGGCCCGCCCGGTCACTATCCTGGATACGCGGAAAACCACGCCGGGATTGCGACGGCTCGAAAAATATGCCGTGCGCTGCGGCGGAGGGACCAATCACCGGTTCGGCCTGTTCGATGCGGTCCTGATCAAGGACAACCACATCAAGGCCGCGGGGGGGATCATCCCTGCGGTGGCCCGGATCCGGCAAAAACTGGGAGCCGACCGTCCCGTGGAGGTGGAAGCCACCCAGCTCGAAGAAGTGCGCCAGGCTCTGACCGCAGGGGCCGATACCATCCTGCTGGACAACATGTCCCTGGAAACGATCCGGGAAGCGGTGAAACTGATTGATAAAAAGGCCAAAATCGAAGTGTCCGGGGGAGTGACCCTGGAACGCCTGAAGGCCCTTGCTCCCACCGGCATCGATTTCATCTCGGTGGGGGTGGTCGCCGTATCATTAAAAAACCCGGCCGTGGATGTCAGCATGAACCTCTTGGAAGAGGGAAATCCTTCCTGACCCTGCCGCCCGGCCTCCCCGAATCTCTGGCCGGGAGTGATATAATGCCTGCAGACTTTAACCGATTTGGAAACCTTTCATGCCCTGCAAAGACTCCTCCTCGCAAGTGACGGTGGTCCTCGCTTCGGACGAAACGGTCCGCGACTTTGATTTTTCCAAGATCACCTGCCGCAAGGAAATCGGAGGCNNTGCGTGGGCCGGCGCATCGAGGAAATTGGGGGTTGGGAATTTTCTCCGCTCGTTCAGCGGCTGGGATTGACCGAGCCGGACGACCAGTTTTTTCTCTACCTGGAATGGGAAGCCCTGAGAACGGCCATCGCCCAATACTTGGGCCAAGAGGAAAAAATCGACCGGGATCGATACCAGCTCGCTTCCATTCTCCACGACGGCACCACTATTGAAATCCGGCAGGTCATCCGGCCCGTCCCGGAAATGCCCAAGATCATCCCCTGCAGCAAGCGGGCGGCCGCGTCTTCGAATCAATCCGAAAAAAGCCGGACGGGCCGAACGTAGCCTTGAGAAAAATCCTGGTCGAAGTGTTGCGAGAGTCCGCTGGTGTAATTGAAATAAAATGCGGCTTGCTGATCGAACGGCAAACACCAGGACCCGTTCCCGCCTCCCGGAGCAAAAGCCGGATCGAGATGAAGTTCCTGTTTGGAGCGGCCCATGAGGGAGCTTTCCGGGACATAAAGCTTTTCGATTTCATCTCTTTCCGGAAGGCGCCAGTCGTGGACGCCTAAATAATCCTTTTTGTTCAATTCATCGACGAACTTCAATGCCTCCTGGAAGGTCACCCAATCCTGGAGGATTTGCCACGAATCTTTCCGGGACCAAATCAGACCGGTTTCCCGATCGGTCACCATTTCGTTGCCGTTATCTATAAATCGCGATTCTTTATTCATTTTGCCTCGAACGCCCTCAAGAATTACCCGTTTTCCTTGATTTTATTAAAGTTTTGGTTTTTCAATGGGTGTTTAAAGGATTATAATGAAACAATGGTATCTCAGGAAATTTGAGTTGTGAACCCTAATTTGCAAGGCGCCCCGGCAATTCCCACGGCGCCGCGCGGAAGATTCTAAGAGATCCCCCACCCTCAAGGAATCAGAAAGTCTTGAAGATGACCCTGTATATTTTTGAGTGCCCTCGTTGCCATCATTTGATAAAACAGGCTTGGGAACAACCTGCAGAAAAAACGTTCTCCTATGAATGCCCCCATTGTCGAGCCTGTCAGAAATTCAAACTGGTCCGGGAAGGGGATTCTCAAGAAGACTGGTTTTCCAACGTAGTGAAAAATCATAATCGAAGAAAACCGCCGGGAAAACGGATTCGTTATATCCTTCCGGGAAGCGAAAAGGAGCCGGGTTGAACCGGGATTCCGAAGGCTGCGATCGCTGTTCCATCACTTTCAAAACGTTCATCGGAATGAAAAAGTGGTTTTTCACATTCGGGATCGGCTTGGGGATCTTGGCGGCGATTCAGGGGCTCTCGGGTTCGGCCCGTGGCGAGGTTCAGCACGCGGTCCGGTCTTTATCCACTGTCGTTCTGCAGGCCCAGGACCAAGAATGCGGGGAAAAGATTCTCCCCCCCAAGGTTTATGAGCAAGCTTCCCTGTACTCCCTCATCGCGGGTTTCACCCTGGTGATCGCGGGGATCCTCATCGACCGGAAACCGGTCAAATTCGCCGTTTGGGGACTGGCGCTGGTTCCTTTGGTCATTTGGGTCTACGTTCATTTTTTTGTGGATTTTGAACGGATCAAGCGATTGACGTTCACTTACAACGTCCTGGCCGAGGGTGCCCTGGCGAATATCGCCGAAGCCCAGGACCGGTACAAATCGGAACACGACCAGTACCTTTCCGATTTGGATAAGTTGTACTCCCACATGGCCGGGTCGCACGGCATTGACCCCTGCGTGAGGATCCTGAAAATCGAGGCCGACTGGAACCACTGGTCCGCCGTGGCCAAACATGTTTCCAG
>JABAHQ010032683.1_pt1 | contig 10205 bp, 9 predicted proteins | sample 7062091 | NCBI WGS metagenome assembly JABAHQ01 (sample SAMN14534359, study PRJNA622989) | marine sediment metagenome | biome: marine biome [ENVO:00000428]; feature: marine pelagic biome [ENVO:01000023]; material: deep marine sediment [ENVO:00002113] | place: India: Gulf of Kutch | collected... | reverse complement strand
AACTTTTCTGAATATCGCCACTTTCAATACCGCCTCTAACCCGTTTCAAATCCTCCGCCAGCCAGCGACTGGTATACGCAAACAGAATGCAACCGGCGATGCCGATAAACACGGTGACCACCAGCGCGTAACGCAGACTTTGTTCCCCGTAATAGATCGCAAACAGGTCACTCAGCGCACCGACAATCAAGGGGCCGGCGCCGGCACCCATGATGTTGATAATAAACAGCACAATGGCCGACGCGGTTGCGCGCATATTCAGTTTCGCCAGGTTCTGGTTGGCGCTGTACATCNNATAAATGTTCAAAAGAAAATAGAAGGGCAGCAGGCACAGCAGCGAAGTAGTGCTGGACGGCGCCAGGAAGGCGGCAATACCAAAAGGCATGCCTGCCAGGGTCAGAAAGCCCGGCGTGCGGATCACATGGGATGCCTTGCTGACCACCAGCCGGTCCGCGAGCACGCCGCCCAATAAGGTGCCACCAATGCCGCCAATGCCAACCACCAGTGCCATCCATTGCCCGACGGCTATGGGGGGCATACCATGAATTCGACCGTAGAATTCGTAACCCCACATCAGCACGCCATAGCCGATAATCGACAGGCAGGAGGAGCCGGCCATCAGGAATAGCCAGGAGGGTGACTGCGCCAGGAAAGCCAGAGTTTCCTTCAGCGTGGAATCTTCCTCTTTCTCACGGTGCTGCTCCGACATACCGCGCTGCGGCTCCTTGACGGTAAATCGCAGCACCAGAACAAAGAGCAGGCCGGGAGCACCCAGAATAATAAAAGCCGTGCGCCAGTCGAAATGTTCTCGCAAAAAGCCACCGCCCAGATAGGCGATGGCGGAGCCGGCGAATACACCGGTGGAATAAATCGCCAGTGCGGTGGCGCGCTTGTGGATCGGGAAGTAGTCCGCGATCAGCGAGTGGGCCGGCGGTGTGCCCGCTGCTTCGCCGATACCGACGCCCAGTCTGGCGATCACCAGATGGATAAAGTTTTTTGCCAGGCCGGTGGCAATGGTCATGGAGCTCCACACCGCCAGTCCGATGGCAATGATATTGCGGCGATTGGCGCGATCCGCCAGTCGGGCGATGGGGATGCCCGCGAAGGTGTACAGCAACGCGAAAGCAAAGCCCACCAACAGCCCCATGGCTGTATCCGAAGCGCCGAACTCTTCTTTAATGGGCGCGATGAATACGGACATGGCCTGACGGTCGATGAAATTCAATACATAAACGATAAACAATACCCCGAGCACATAGTTGGAATAGGCAGGGGAAAAGCCTTCCGACTCGGGTGTGGCGTGTGCAGTGTCATTTTCGCCAGGTTTTTGCGCGGTATTGTTATTCATAACGTTCCGGAGCTTGTTTAGTGTTATCGACGAACAGGTGGGCTTAATGTAAGGCAATGGTAATTGTCGGCACTGGCGTGGCGGTTGCCTGTACAATAAACTGAATATACCTTAGTTCGAATCGGGGATAAAACCGCGTTCCGGATTTGTCGGAATTCCCGTATGCGTGCTAATGAATGAATAATACGCGATAGCTCAATACTGACCTGAATAACGAGGATAACACCATGCCGCACAGTCGACTGGAAGACCTGCCCAGCGCGGGTGAACGCTGGCCCGCCGTTGGCAGCGACGGATTCAAAACCGTGCAATGGGGCGATTTGGAGGTCGGACTGACGACAGTCGATGCGCCTCTGGATTGCACTGAAGCTTATAAATTCGGCGGTCTGCCCGGTGGTGTCTGTCCCTGCCCGCATTACGGTTATGTGTTCGAGGGGCGTATTCGTGTCAAATACCCCGGCTCGGACTGGCCCGATGAAGTGATCGAGCAGGGAGNNCAGGGAGAGGCGTACTTTATTCCCAGCGGCCATGTGTTGGTTTATGAAGCGGCCAGCAAAGTGGTGGAGTTCAACCCCGCCCACGCGCTGCAGATGTGTATGGACGCCATGCAAAAAGCGGTGGAAGCGCGGCCCGATCTTGCCAAAGAAATGCGGGAATGACTCGGCACCAGGGCAGTGTAAAGCCGGGCCCGGCGATTGTGTGCCTCCTGCCCGGCCACTGCTTCGGGACCGCCTTTTCGAGACACGCCGTGGATACTTCCCTGTAGACTCGTCAAAAAGATCCCTCTTTTTGACGGTCTCGAAAAGGTGGTCCTGAAGCAGTGGCCTCAAATCGGTTTTTGACCCTGAGTCAGTGCCATTCGAGCCATGGGATGCAAAGGTTTCTCGCGTGGCAAGACTTTTCTGACGTCTAGCATCAGGCATTCAAGCCACCGTTCACGCTGANNCGCCCCGGGTCCGCATAAAAACAGTACCAGCGGCGCGATATCCTCCGGCCCCGGCAGACCCAGGCCGGCGCGTTTTTCGGCTGCATCGGCGCGTTGGCCCGCCGCCGAGAAGCGTTCGAACGCCGGCGTGTCTTTGACGAAGCCGGGTGATATGCAGTTGACCCGTACGCCGTCGCGCGCCGTTTCCAGCGCCAGGTTGCGTACAAAACTCATCACTCCGCCGAAAGCACCGCCAATAAGGGCCTGCCGGGGTGCGCTGAAACGCCCGGCATCGGAGGCAAAGGTGATGATTGTGCCGCCCTGGCGCGACAGGTAGGGCAGGGCGTAGTAGCAAAGCTGTTGCAGGACGCCCATCACTCGCGTGGCGTGAAGGCCGTAAGCCGCAGGATCGGTATCGGCGAATACGCCTACCACACCGGCAGCGCCGGTGATGGCGCAGTGGACAACCGCATCCAGCCGGCCCTGCTTCCCGGCAAAATCGGCAATCATTGTTGCAATCGTATCGTCCTGCAGAAAATCGGCGGGTGCCGGCACGAGCGTTGCTCCAGGCACGCGTTGTTCCAGTTTTTTCAGTGCCCGGCTAACAGTGGATTCGCAAGAGCCGTGCACGCCGACGACGGCGCCGGCAGCCGCCGCGCGGGCGGCGATTTCAAAACCGATGGCGCCGGTGGCCCCGGTGATCAGGACAACGCTGCCCGGTTGAATGTCGGTCATGGTTTGCTCCTTCGAGTAACAGGTTTCCCGGCAGCAGGATGTTCAGTGTCGGGCGCGTTCGGCGAGTCCGGATAGTGGGACTTCAGTCCCCACTGACCACAGCATTCGGCTCATCCCCTCATCAGCATCGTGCGACCGGGGCGTGCTGCATATCGTCGTTGGCGCCCAGTGTATACAAAACAGCTTTAATGGCAACTTTGTGTTGTATTGTTTATAGGGCGAAGCTTTCTGAAATTTCTCGATGAGCAGCTTGTTTTGCCTGCCTAAAACCAATAAATAATGCAAAAAATCAATGATTTATAGGGTTTTCAGGGTGCTTGTTTTCAATTTCTCTCGGTATTCGAGCAGACCATTCCCGCAATCATTTTTCGTCTTATTTATAGAAATTGGATAAATTTCGCAACTATTAGTTGATTTGTGAGGCGCCGGAGGGCTAACATAAGTTCAGTTTTCCGGCGGAGGCCGGTTTTGTTGGTCGGCGCGAGTCCGCGCTGGCTATCCCATCTGGAGGATTTGTGTCGATGAATGCCAAAAACCCCGATCAGGATCGCCGGACCAGCGGTATTCAGCGCAGTGGTCGCGCCGCCAAGGTCGTGTCCAGTGTGTTACAGGCGACCGGTGAGGAACTCAACCGGGTGGGCTATGCGAATCTGCGTGTGGATGAGGTGGCCGACCGTGCCGGTGTCAATAAAACCACCATTTACCGCCGCTGGCCCACCAAGTCGGAGCTGGTCTGCGATGCCGTGCGGGCCTATTTCCGGCGCGAGCGGGAGCGGCCCGACACCGGCAATCTGCGAGAAGATATGATCAGTTATCTCCACACCCTGATCGGCGCCAGCAAGACGCCCATGTGGCGGGGCGTGTTGACCGTGCTGACCGGCGGCACGGACCCGGATATCGATGTACTGGCGCAGGAGCTGCTGCAGCGCGAGCGGGATTTCAGGACCGCCCTGATACAGCGCGGGATTGACCGCGGAGAGTTGCCTCGCGCAGTTCAGGCGGAGTTGATCGGGGATTTGTTTTCCGCCCCCATTTTGCGGCGCCTGTTGACCTTTAACGAAGAGGTTGAACCCGACTACGCCGAGTCGGTGGTGGATGTCGTGCTTGGCGGTGCCGCCGTCATCGCTATGCGCCAGCCGGGTTGAGCAAAACGACGCCGTACAACTGATGGGCTGCTCCGAGGGGCGGTCGAATGTGAACTTTCTCTGGGAGTAGAGACCATGGTTGCGAATTCACTGACAGCGGATGACGAACGCTACAACGAGTTGTTCGATGTGGTCAAAGAAGCCACCGCCCACGGTGGCGAAGTCTACGGCGACCTGACGCCGCAGATGAACGCCCTGCGGGAAAAACATCCGGTGATGAAAGGGGCGCTGCACGAGTTGCTGGAATTGCCGGGTAATCCCTATGCCATGTATGACAGCAGCAAGCCGCGCGAGCATTACACGCTGCTCAATTACGCCACCTGCGATCGTGCGCTGCGTGACAATCTGGTGTTCTCTTCCGAGGTCTACGAGGAAAGCCCGGGGGTGCGTCAGCTGGGCAAGGTGATTCTCAAAATGGTGGGCGATGAGCACCGGCGTTACCGCAAAATGGTGCAGCCCATGTTTATTCGCCCCAAGGCGATTAACTGGTGGCGCAAGAACTGGATCGAGGCTTCGGTAAAATCACTGATGGAGCGGCTGGAAACCCTGGAGCGTGCGGATCTCAATCTGGACCTCTGTGCGCGATTGCCGGTGAATATCGTCACCCAGGGCATGGGCATGAAGGGCGAGGACGCGCTGGCGTTTCGCGTGCATCTGCAGAAAAGCATGATGCTGGCTGGCACCCTGCCCATGGAAGAGGTCATGCACGCGGCCAAAGAGGTCGAGCGCATGCTGAAAGAAGTCATTACCGAGCGGCGCAAGGAACGCAGGGACGATGTCGTGTCCGAACTGGTCAACTGCGAGCTGGAGATGGAGGATGGCGAGAAGCGTCCTCTAACCGACGACGAAATCTTCTCCTATTGCCGCCTGATCATGCTGGCCGGTGGCGGTACGACCTGGCGGCAGTTGGGTATTACGCTCAATCAGTTGATGACCGATTACCACTTCTGGGAAGCGCTGCGCGATGACCGCAGTCTGATCGAGCCGGCGATTGAAGAAAGTGCGCGCTGGATGCCCACCGACCCGCTGTTTCCGCGCCTGATGACCGAGGACGTGGAGCTGGAAGGTGTAACCCTGCCCGCCGGCGCCCGTATCGATATGTGCCTGGGTGCAGCCAATCGCGATCCCGCGGTGTGGGACAACCCCGATGTCTACGACATCTTTCGCCCTAAGCAAAACAAGTCGCACCTCGGCTTCGGCATGGGGCCGCNNGCCGCATCGCTGCCTGGGCATGGAAGTGGCCAAACAGGAAATGGTGGTGGCCATTAACGAGTTGCTGGATCGCTTCCCCAATATGGAGCTCGACCGGGATGCTCCTGCGCCACAGTTGCTGGGTGGCCTGCATCAGCGAGGCATGTCCACTATCCCTGTCAAACTGAAAAAATAATTGTCGGGTGGCGCGTCTATGAAACTTCCTCAACACAGCGGCTATATCAACGGCGAACTCACCGCCGGCAACGGTGCGACGATTGATGTCGAAGACCCCTCCACCAGTAAAACCTTCGCGACCCTGCCGGGACTCGATGAAGTCCAGTGCCAGGCGGCGATAGCGTCCGCCAGGGCGGCATTCGATGACGGGCGCTGGAGCGAGCTGCCCGCCGCAGAGCGCGCGACGGTGTTGCGCCGGTTTGTCGATGCCCTGCAAGCCGAAACCGAAACCATCACCGACCTGGTGGTGGCCGAAGCCGGCTGCCCGCGCCACAGTGGCGTGATGATGGCGCAGGTCATGGCGCCACTGCGCCATGCGCGCCAGTGTATCGATCTGTTCCTGTCGCTGCCCGAAATGGAGGAAAACCCGCTGCCCCTGCAGGAGCGGATTAACCCGATGGGCCAGGTGGTACAGAGTCTCAGGCGTTATACCCCCACCGGCGTGGTTTCGGCCATCGCCGCTTACAACTTTCCGTTTTACACCGCCATGTGGAAGGTGATTCCCGCATTGATTACCGGAAATACCCTGGTGCTGCGGCCCAGCCCGCTGACCCCGCTGTCGGCGATGCTGTTCGCCGACGCCGCGGAGAAGGCCGGGTTGCCGCCGGGTGTGCTGAATATCGTATTGGAGTCGGGCCTGGAAGGGGGCAAATTGATGACCACCGACCCGGCGGTGGACATGGTCGCCTTTACCGGTTCCACCCACGTCGGCGAGCAGATCATGGTGCAGGCCGCGCCTACCATGAAACGCCTGCAGCTGGAGCTGGGCGGCAAATCGGCACAGATATTCCTGCCGGATGCGCTCGACCAGGTCATGCCCCAGGCCATGGGTGTGTGCATGGCCCACGCCGGTCAGGGCTGTGCGCTGGGTACACGCCTGTTTGTCCCCGAGGAGAAAAAAGCGGAAGTGCTGCAACAGGTGGCCGGCGCCGTGCAATCCATCAAGGTGGGGCCGGCGGATGCCCCGGAGACAAAAATGGGGCCGGTGATCAGCGCCGGGCAGGTTGAACGCTGCCAGCACTACGTCGATGCCGCCGTCGAGCAGGGCGGCAAGGTCGTGGTCGGTGGCGGGCGACCCGAGGGTCTGGGAGACGGTTATTTTTTCGAGCCGACGGTGCTGGACCTGCCGGACAACAGCAACCCCGCAGCCCAGGATGAAATCTTCGGGCCGGTGGTGTCGGTGATCGGCTACCGGGATCTGGATCACGCCGTGGCCATGGCCAACGATTCGCGCTTCGGGCTGTCCGGCTACGTGCACGGCAAGGACCGCAAGGCGGCGCTGGATGTCGGCCTGCGTATCAAGAGCGGCACGGTGAATGTCAATGCGGGCATGATGAGTGCCTATGCGTCCTCCGGCGGCCAGCGCTCCAGCGGTATCGGTCGCGAGCGCGGCATCGAGGGGCTGCGCATCTATCAACAATTGAGCTGTCTGAATCTGGGTGGAGAATAATATGAAAGGTTTATTGGAAGGCAAAGTGGCTGTCATTACCGGTGCGGGTTCGGGGGTCGGACGTGCGGCGAGTCTGCTGTTTGCGCAACACGGCGCTAAAGTGCTGGCGGCGGATATCAATCTGGCGTCGGTGGAAGAGACCGTGGCTGAGGTCAAGGGCATCGGCGGAATCGCCGAAGCGGTGGAATGCAACGTCACCGACGAGGCGTCCGTCAATGCGATGGTGCAAAAGGCGGTGGACAGCTGGGGCCGGCTGGACGTGATGTACAACAATGCCGGTATTACCACCAAAGCCGGGCAGGGTTTTATGGATACGCCGGTGGAGGATCTGCAAAAGCTCACCGACGTCAACGTGGGTGGCGTGATTCACGGCTGCAAGGCGGCGATTCGCCAGTTCGAGGTTCAGGGCGAGGGCGGATCGATTGTGATTACGGCTTCGGTGGCGGGCCTGATTGGCTTCGGCGGCGTAGTGTATGGCACTTCCAAGGGCGCGGTGACCAGTCTGGTTCGCGGCTTATCACTGGAAGTGGCCGGCAAGGGTATTCGCGTCAACTCCGTGTGCCCGGCGGCGATGCCCACCAATTTCGGCGGCGGCATGTTGAAAGATTCGGAAGCGGCACTTAAACACACTGCCGGTTATCACCCGCTGGGGCGTGTGATCGAGCCCGAGGAATGCGCCTCGGCGGCGTTGTTCCTCGCCTCGGATCTGGCTTCCAATATTACCGGCGTGAATCTGCCGGTGGATGGCGGACTGTCAGCCGGTAAGCCGATGGGAGGTTAAAGAGCGTCGTCGAATAGGATTGAGGTGAGGGTAAAAGTGCGAACGCTGAAATACTATTTATCGGGCTGCCGGTGAAAGCTGATGCGAGGTCGCTTCCTCCGGAGAGTCGTTTCGAGACCGTCTGCAGCATGGATGCTGCAGACGAGCCCCCAGGGATGGGTTTACGGCGTGTCTCGAAACGACTCTCCGGAGGGAGGGACCGGATTCCCGGCACTGACCGTTAGAGTTTGTGCCGTTGAAAGGGAGAGGCGTACAGAATAATGCGAAGTAAAGCGGCCATTGTCGGCCTGGGGATGAGTGCCCAGGGCATCGGACTCGGTCTCGAGGGGCGCGAACTGCGCACTCAGGCCGTGGACAACGCGCTGGCTGACGCCGGTCTCGAGCGCGACGCCATCGACGGATATATTCGCGCCTTCGTCGATCGCGAGGACCTGCGCTACATGGGGCTCTCCCCCAACTTCTCCCTGTCGTTGATGACCGGCGGCGCCACGCCAGTGTTTTCCATTATCACCGCGATGGCACTGATCGAAGCCGGGCAGGCGGAAGTGGTCGCCTGTGTGTACGGCGAGGCCCAGTCTGCCGCAGCGGCCCGGGGCAAGGATATCGGCGCCTACGGCTATGGTTACCCGATGCTTTACGGACTATTGGGGGCGGCGGCCACTCACGCCTTTCATGCCCGGCGCCATATGCATCTGTACGGAACCACGTCCGAGCATCTGGGCGCAGTGGCGATCACCCAACGGGACTATGCGGTGAACCGCCCCGGTACCCTGGGCTACGGCAAGCCATTGACCCTGGCCGAGCACCAGGCCTCGCCGATGATCGCCGACCCGTTTCGCCGCTACGACTGTACCCGCAATACCGATGGCGGCATCGCCGTGCTGGTGACCTCCGCCGAACGCGCGCGCACCCTGCGCACCGACCCGGTGTATATCCTCGGCAGCGGCAGCGGCCACAATATCGTCAACTGGCACAAGGGCGAGGTGTACGAGCATCACGACAATATCGCTCCCGCCAAGGCCCGGGCTTTCGGGCAGGCGGGTATGATGCTGGACGACATTGATATGACCCAGCTCTATGACCCGTTCACCATCTCCCCGCTGATGCAGCTGGAAGAGTTCGGCTTCGTGCCGCAGGGGCAGGGCGGTCCTTTTTATGCCGACGGTGGCGCCGGCCCCGATGGCCCCATTCCCACCAATACCGGCGGCGGTCAGTTGTCAGCCTATTACTCCACCGGCTTTACCGGGGTGGCGGAAGCGATTCAGCAATTGCGGGGCGAGGCCGGCGCCGGCCAGCTCAAACGGGCGCAAACGGCCCTGGTCAGCGGCCACGGCATGAACGCGGGGGTGCAGAATACCTGGGCCCATGCCTGTTTCATCCTGGGCAGTAACCCCTGAAATGACTGTCGACGGAATCCGGATATGAACGAGCAGACCGCCCCCGATAACACCGAAGCGTTGTTGGAAACCATTCGCGGGGTCGGCGGTGATCCCGCCGATCTGCCCTTCTGGCAGGCCTGTGAAGAAGGCCGCTTTCTGTTACACCGCTGCGATCTGTGCCGGCGTCACTACTGGCCCGCCAGCCGCTGTATCGAGCACGGGGATCGGGCCATGCAGTGGGTCGAGGCGACCGGTCGCGGCAAGGTGTATACCTATACGGTGATGCATCGGGCCTATACACCGGATACCCGGGACAAGGTGCCTTTTGCCATTGCCGTGGTGAAACTGGAAGAAGGGCCGTTTTATCACACCACGATTATTGATTGCGCCCACGACACTGTGGCTGTGGATATGGCGGTCGACGTCGCGTTCCAGCGCCATGACAACGGCATGATGCTGCCGGTATTCCGACCAGTGGAAGCCTGACTTTTGCAACTATTAGTTGTTTTAATAAGGGCTGTTTATGCGATTTCAGTCTGGACGAATATACCGAGAAAAGACGTTATACCGCGAAGAATCTGCAAAATAATGAGCTTAGACCCGGGATAATGCGCTCGTTGTGGGGCTGATGTTATCGGATAAGTCGGTGCCAGCTTGTCAGCATAGAGAAAGCAAGCCATTTAATGGCAACAATAAGTTGCATAAATAGCCGGCGCGTGATACAAATAAAACCTATCAAAATGTTGTGGCGGAGCCGGCCCGGATCGCGTCCGGTGGACGCGCACCCACCGCGCAACAAACAGGCCCCGTGACTGAGCCTGGCATTTTTTCGCGAAGGAGGACCTGGTATGTCATCAGTAGCCGTTAAACAAGAAGACGATATAAGCAGCAGCCCTGCCACCAAACGTCGCATCGTGGATGCGGACGCCCATATCGATCCGCCTTATGAGATGTGGAAGGAATACCTGCCCGCCAGTCAGGCGGAGAAGGCGCCTTACATCGAGCACGGTGAAG
>JABAHQ010003937.1_pt2 | contig 10212 bp, 11 predicted proteins | sample 7062091 | NCBI WGS metagenome assembly JABAHQ01 (sample SAMN14534359, study PRJNA622989) | marine sediment metagenome | biome: marine biome [ENVO:00000428]; feature: marine pelagic biome [ENVO:01000023]; material: deep marine sediment [ENVO:00002113] | place: India: Gulf of Kutch | collected... | reverse complement strand
CCGTTCATCTCGGCCCGGACCAGGTGCCAGTCGATCTGCCGCTCCACCGGCCAGTCCTCGATGTCGAAGCTCCAGAGGCGCTCCTTCCACGCCCGGAGCTCGCGCTGCTGCCGGGCCATGGACTCGGCCGAGTAGTCGTGGATTCCGTCCACGACGGGGGGGCTCTCGAACTCCCGCCACTCCCGGAAGAGGCTCACCAGGTCGTCGTAGGACGTCTGGGCCCGTAGGGGGGCGGTCGGGGCACCGAGGCCCGCGGCGACGAGGAGGAGGACGAGGCGGCGGACGGGGCGACGAACGACGCGGTCCATGGTACGGGCTCCGGGATGCGGGGAACGGACGATCCGAGGATGGGCCGGGCCGGTCGGGGAGGCAACCGGGGCCCTGCGGCCGCCGGACCGACGCTCCGATCGAGCGGTATGGTATGAGTCGCCGCGCCGGCCTCCTCGCCGCGGCGCTGGACACCCCACGACGCCACCACACCACCGAGGCCACGCCATGACCCGAATCCTCGATCCCGACGACACCCGCTCCACGGTAGGCGGGCTGGTCCACCTGGACACCCAGCGCGCCGCCGTGGGGATCGACCTCACCGTGGGCGGCGTGTTCCGGCTCACCGGCCCCGGGAGCCTGGACTTCGGGGGAAGCGAGCTCGAATCCGCCGACCGACGGAGGGTGGAGCCGCGGCCGAGGAGCGAAGACGACGACTACGGCTGGTGGGAGCTCGAGCCCGGAAGCTACGTCGTCCGATACAACGAGACCCTCGACCCCGGCGACGGCGAGCTGGCCGTCGTGTTCCCGCTGGAGCGACTGCTCCTGGCCGGAGCCTCCCATCCCGCATTCCTGGCGGACGGCCCCCGGGACCCCCTGGAGGCGCTCCTCTCCGTGGGAGACGCCGGCTGCAGGATCAAGGAGAACGCCCGGGTGTCGCGGGGGATCGTGCTGGAGTCGTCCTAGCGGAGAGGCGGCTCACCGTCCTCCGGACGGTCCGCACGCCCTCCGGCACACTCGTCCGGTCCCGCCCCCGGCGCATCCGGCCGCCCCCCTTCCCGGCCGCCGGAGTCAGCGGCGGGTGAACTCGAAGACCCGGACGCCGTGGGGGATGTCCGAGGGGTAGAGGAGGCCCTCGTGGAGCTGGGGACCCCAGAAGCTGCTCCGTCCCTCCGGCCCGCCCGTCATGATCGCGGCCAGCTCGCGGTCCTGCTCGATCAGGCCTACCCCCACCTCCCGGAAATCCCCGCCGGGGCTGTGGGAGCCCACGTACACCGTCACCATGCCGGCGACGCCGTCGGTCTCCGCGACGACGTCGGCTTGGCCCGCCGAGCGGGCGGTGACGAGGCCCCCTTCCGCCGTGGCGACCACCGGCATTGCGCTGAACCAGCGGACGGCGGGGAGATTCGCGGAGGCAACGCGAGCGCGGGGTCGGCGGAGCGCTGCGGCATCGGCGCGGAGATGGGGCACAGGTGCACCTTCCGGTCGCGATTTCCGGCGGGGCGTAGCACATAAAGATTCGATCGAGGCGCCGAATTCCTTCAGTCGCCTCACCGGGCTCCGGCGCTGTCTCCCGGGCGTCCCCGGCGGTACTTGACGGGACGCAACGGTGTAGTATCATAGACCGAAATGAGTGATACTACTCTGAGCCTTCCCTCGGGACGCTTCGTGCTGCGGATCGAGCCCGAACACCATGCGGTCCTTCGCGACGCGGCCGAGGAATGCGGCCTCTCCCTCAACGAATACTGCGCGCGCAAGCTCGCCGCGCCCGGTGCCAACGTGACCGGCCCGTCGGCCCACGCGATTCGCAAGGTGGTGGACGCCGTGGGCGATGCGCTGGTCGGGATCGTAGCCTTCGGTTCCTGGGCACGAAGGGAGATGACCGATATTTCGGACGTCGACCTCCTCGTGATCGTGGAGGACCGGCTTCCGATTCGGAGAGATCTCTACCGGGAGTGGGACGCCTCGCCCCTCTCCTGGGACTCCCACCGCGTCGAACCCCATTTCGTCCACCTGCCCTCGCCGGAAGACGATATTTCGGGACTCTGGGCCGAGGCGGCGGTGGACGGAGTGGTGCTCTTCGAGCGCGACCTCCGGATCTCCCGGCGACTGGTCGAGATCCGGCGGGAGATCGTGGCCGGCCGAATCGAGCGCCGGGAGTGCCATGGTCACCCGTACTGGGTGAGAGCAGCCTGAATGCACAATCCCGACCTGGCCCGGGACTACATCCTGCGTGCGGGTATCCGCCTGCGGGCGCTCGACGTCTTCTTCGACGCCGAGAGCTGGGCCGACGTGGTGCGGGAGTCCCAGGAGATCGTCGAGCTGAGCCTGAAGGCTCTGCTCCGCAGCTGCGGCATCGACCCACCCCGGGTGCACGACGTCTCGGACATCCTTCTGGACCAGCGGGCTCGCCTACCTCAGGCGCTGGAAGAGGACCTGGACGCCCTGGTCGAAGCGTCCCGCTCGCTGCGCCGCGACCGGGAGCTCGCCTTCTACGGCGCCGAGGACCTCACCCCCTCGGACTTCTATTCGAAGGACGACGCGGACCGTGCCCGCGACGGCGCACGACGGGTGGTCGAAGCCGTGGAGCCGCACGTCACGCGGAAAGCTGAGGGGTGATCACGTCGATGTCGATGGCGGGGGGCTCCGATCACCCGGCCCCTGTCCCCTTCCGGAGCGACTCCTCACCATCCTGAAGGCTCCCGAGGGCTGTGGGCGGTGCCCCCGTGTTGACTGACTGAGTCATTCATTGTACGGTGATGCCATGGCACGGCAACGCGACCCCGACTTCATGAACCGCCTGGCCCAGGCCGGCATGGAGATCTTTGCCCGGGACGGTCTGGCCAATGCTCGCATGTCGGAGGTGGCCGAGCGCCTGGGCGTCTCCCAGGGCACGCTCTACAACTACGTGGAGAGCAAGGACGCGCTCTTTTGCATCGCCCTGGACCGTGCGACGGGCGCCGAGCACATCCCGTTGCCCGAGGAGCTCCCGGTGGAGGGTCCCACGATCGAATCGATCCGGGACGGCCTCGAAGAGGCCGCCCCCGAGGCGTTCAGGCTGGAGGCCCTGGACGCGGCCGTGGAGCGAGAGGAGTGCGAAGATCCCGCCCGAGAGCTCCGGGAGATCGTGGGGGAGTTCTACGATCGGCTGGCCAAGACGCGCTGGGCGGCCGACGTGATCGAACGCTCGGCCCAGGACATCCCGGAGCTCCACGATCTCTTCTTCCTGCAGATCCGCCGATCGGTCATCGAACGGCTTACCCGGTATCTCACCCTCCGGGGCGAGTCGGGATGCATCCGGAGGCTGGAAGATCCCGGAGTGACGGCCCGGCTCTTGACCGAGGTCGTCGACTACGCCGCCCGGCGGCGGCACCGGGATCCGGATCCCCGGGCCGGAGATCTCGAGGGATACAGGGATGCCGTCGCCGATCTCGTGATCCGGGGGCTGCTGCTGCGACCCCTGCCCGTGCCGGCGGAGGGGGGTGGAGCCTGATGGCGCGGTTTTTTTGTCCGATTGAAATGACTGAGTGAGTCAGTTAATCAAGCAACCCAGGAGGTCGAAGATGAAGACGTTGTCAAAGAGATCGTCGGGCTCTCGCGCTACCGGGAGCCGATCCCCCTTCGACTGGGCCCGCGTCCTCACGGCCGTGGTTCTCTTCGTCGGTCACGGTGCCGCGGATCTGCGTGCGCAGACACGGAGAGACGGCGAGAGCTTCCACGAACCCCGTGCAGCGCTCCGGTCGGCGCCGGTTCCCGAGAACCTGGACGAGTTGGCTCCGGCTCTCTCCGAGCTCGTCAGGCCCTGGGTGGTCGACCGGGGGCTGACCCTTTCGGTGGTCGTGGAAATGCGCGTCGCGGCCGACGGCTCGGTGGGCCGTGTGGAGGTGGTGGAGGGCCACCTCCCTCTTCCCTTGAAGGAGCCGCTGATCCAGACCCTGCACAGGCTCCGCTTCCGTCCCGCCGAGGCGGACGGTCGGGCCGTCCCGGCTCGGGTGGACCTACCCTTCTTCTTCCGGGAGGGCGACCGCGCCCCCGGCCAGGTCCCTCAGCCGTCGTCCCCCCCTCCTTCGACCGCCGCCGCGAACCCCACGAGCGTCCCGCAGGGAGCCTGGACGAAGACCTCGTCCATCCCGTAGAACGTCTGGCGCCGGGGAACCACCACGTCGGCGTCCTCCCCCAGGGATTCCAGCACCGGGTCCAGGGCCTCGACTTCGATGAAGAGCGTGCTCATGCCGGTGGCCATATCCTCCGCCAGGTCGGGGTGGCCCGAGCCGGCCCCGACCTCCCCCAGGTCGGCCTCCACGCTGGCTCGGCTCTGGTACATGAGCTGCAGCTCGTCCCGGGCGAGGATGGCGAATCCCATGGAGTCCTCGTGGGGAACCGTGACGGTGACCTCGAATCCGAGTCGGTCCGTCCAGAAGGGGAGGCACGGCTCGATGGCGTCCACCGTGATCAGGGGCGTGATCTTTTTCATGACGGATCGTGGGGCTCGGGGTGACGAAGACGCGCGGCCGGGCAATCCGGTGGCGCTGGCGGCGACGAGGAGGACGGCCACGAGGACGAGAGTGCGCATGGGGCTCCCGGTACGGGACGCGGGCGTCTCCCCAGTCTGGGGCCGAGCAGGCTTCCCGTCTTGTACGAATGGGTCAGGGTCCCGGCGGCTCCGCGAGGCCCCGCCGGCGCCGGTAGGCACCGGGAGGCTCGCCGGCCAGAGCTCCGAACTCTCGCGTCAGGTGGGGTTGATCGTAGAAGCCGGCTTTCAGCGCGACCCGGGTGAGGGAGAGACCGGGTTCGGCGTGGATCCGGGCCAGGGCGGCCTGGAAGCGGACCACCCGGGCCGCCGTCTTGGGCGGGATCCCCACGGCGTCCAGGAAGCGGCGGCCCAGCTGGCGTCGGCCGAGACCCACCCGGCGGGCGAGCGCGCTCACGGCGACGCCTCCCCCGGTTTGCTCGATTCGCCGCACCGCCTCGACCACCGCGTCGTCCACGGTCTCGGGCGAGCTGCGGAGCCGAGCGAAGAGGGCGTCTTCCAGCGTCCGGATCCGTCGCCGGCCCGGCGGAAGCGTCGCCAGGCGCTCCGTGACCTCGTCGCCGGCCCCACCCCAGAGGTCGGTGAGGGGCGCTCGGAGATCGGTGAGCTCCCGGGCCGGGAGCCTCAGAAACGGGACGGCCGCTCCCGGATGGAAGCGCACACCCAGGAAGTCGCTCTCTCCCTCCGTCCGCACCGAAAGGGGCTCGGTCATCGTCCCCACCGCCAGGGCTCGGGGTCCGTTCTCCGAGCCCCCGAAGCGGAAGAGGACGTCCTGGCACGCGTCGGGAACCACCCTCCGCGTCGTGGGCGATGACGCTCTCCCCCGCAGCGTCCAGTAGCACCGGACGTAGGGGGCGAGGGCGGGGTGGGGCGGGTGCTCTCGGTACCGCTGCACGGTCCTCGGGGCCGGGGCGTCGGAGACGGGCGACGGATAGAAGTGGGGACGGGAAGCGCCCCGGCGCAACGGTGGACAACCCCTGCCCGGGGAGGCAACGTAGCGGCCTCGAAGCTCCGGCCTCCATCCCCAGGCACCGGATCGCCATGCGACGCACCCGGGATCTCCTCCGCCGTTCGCTTTCGGCCGTCACCCTCCTCCTGGCCGCGGGATTGTCTTTCCACGCCGGAGGGTGGACGCCCCTCGCGCCGGACACCCTCGCCGCCCAGACCCCGGAGCAGAGCTACGCCGACTGGGCCCGCCCGATCTTCCCTGCAGGGGAGTACTCGGCACGGAGGGAGGCCCTCCTGGAGGCCCTCGAAACGGCGGGAGGGGGGATCCTCCTGGTGCCCTCCTCCGACGGGGTGACCCACGGGGAGACCTTCCGTCAGCTCGACGACTTCTGGTACCTGGCCGGCGTGGAGGTCCCGGGGTCGATGCTGGCCCTGGATTCGGATCGGGGCGCTTCGGTCCTCTTCCTCCCCCGCCGGGACCCTCGCTTCGAGCGCCCGGGCCGCCCCAACGACTTTCCGGGCCGGCCCCTGGGAGACGACCCCTCGGTGGCCGCCTCCGCGGGGGTCGAGCGCACGGCCGACGTGCAGGCTCTGGGGGACTCGATCTCCGCGTGGGTGGGCGGGGGCCGGCGGCTCCGGGTGAACGCGGGGCGCCCGGGCCACGTACGGGTGCCCGAGCCGCCCCTGGTGGGCACGTTGGGTCCGGTGGAGAGCCTCGTGCTGCGCCTGGACCGGGACCACCCCGAGCTCGAGGTGGGCAACGCCTTTTCCCCGATCGCCCGGCTCCGTATGCGGAAGAGCCCAACCGAGGTGGACGCAATCGAGCGGGCGGCCCGGGCCACCACGGCCGCGATCCGCGAGACCGCGGCGGCCGTCCGACCCGGCGTGGACGAGTCCACCCTCCGGGGCGTCTTCGAAGCCGCCTGCCGGAGGGAGGGAGCCCAGGCGATCCCCTTCACGCCGATCGTCAAGTCCGGCGCCAACGCCCTCTGGCCCTGGCGGATCCTGGCGGCCCACTACGAGCGTCGGAGCCGCGCCCTGGAGACCGGCGAGATCGTGATCCTGGACGTGGGCTGCGAGGTGGACGGGTACGTGAGCGACCTGGGGCGCACCTTCCCCGTGGGCGGAGCGTTCGACGCGCGCCGGCGCGAGAAGCTGGAGATGGTGAACGTCGTCGCGGAGCGGATCATCGCCGCCGTCCGCCCGGGGGTGACCCTGGTCCGCCTCACCGAGGTGGCCTACGAGGCGATCCCCGATCCCGAGGAGCGCTACATGCAGACCCCCTCCTACTTCGGCCATCACATCGGGCTCTCCGCCGGGGATCCGGCGCTCCTCGACGAGCCCCTGGCCCCCGGGATGGTCTTCACCGTGGAGCCGTGGTACTACAACCACGACCTCGGGATCTCGGTCTTCGTGGAGGAGGTGGTGCTCGTCACGGAGGACGGCGTCCGGGTGCTGACCGCTTCCCTCCCCCGCTCTCCCGACGCCTTGGAGGCGATCGTCCCCTGACGTCCGACGCGGCGGTGCCGAAGGCCCGGGCCCGGACCCCGACGCAGGCCCGCACTCGAGAGCGCCGGGCGCGCGCCGGATGGGGATGCGCCCGTGTGAAATAGGGCCCATGGAACGTCCCCGAAGACCCTTGCTTTTCCTCCGATCCCGGGCGAAATCTGTGGGGCCTCGAAGTCTCCGTCCCCCCTCCGATCGGCGAGATGAAGAGACTGTTTCGCGAGTTCCACCGCCGCTCCGTCTGGCAGGTTCTCTCCGTCTATCTGGCGGTCTCGTGGGGCGTGCTCCAGGTGGTGGACCAGCTCACCGAGTCGGCGGGGCTGCCCGACTGGACGCCGGCGTTCGCTCTGGTCCTCCTCCTCATCGGCCTCCCGGTGATCGTGGCCACGGCCGTGGTCCAGCGGGGGGCTCCCGGGCTGGGAACGGACGGAGAGGAGGGGCTGCCGGAGGGCGGCGATCCCGCGCCGGAGACCGGTGCCACGGGGGCGGCGGGTGCGGTCGCGGCCGCCGGGCCGGGCGACGCCGGCGCGGAGCACGCGCCGAGCGCCGGAGGTGGGAAACCCGGCGACGGTGAGCCCAAGGCCCTCACGCCGGGCTGGCACCTCTTCACGTGGAGGAACGCCCTGCTGGGCGGGGTCGCCGCCTTCACCCTCCTGGGCGCGGCGGTGGCGGCCTATCTGGTCATGTGGTCCACGGGGGTGGGCCCCGTGGGGAACCTGGTGGCACAGGGGGCGAACACGGAGGGGGAGCGGGTCGTCCTGGCGGACTTCGCGGACGGCACCGAGGCGGGCCTGGGCGAGGTCGTCACCGAGGCCCTCCGGGTGGACCTCCAGGAGTCGGCGGTCCTGAGCCTGGTGCCCCCGGCCCAGGTGGCCGAGGCCATGGCCCGCATGGGCCTGCCCGAGGGCACGGAGGTCACGTCGGAGCGGGCCCGGGAGGTGGCGATCCGGGACGGGCTCAAGGCGATCATCCAGGGCGAGGTGGGCGCCGTGGGCTCGGGGTACCTGCTCACCGCATCGATCGTAGAGCCCTCCCGGGGCGAGGTCATGGCGTCGTTCCGGGCCGACGCCGAGGACGACGACGAGCTCCTCGGGGCCCTGGACCGCCTCTCCACCGACATCCGTGAGAAGGCCGGCGAGTCGCTGCGGGTGATCCGGGCGGGGCCGGGCCTGGAAGAGGTCACGACGTCCTCTCTGGAAGCCCTGCGCCTCTACGCCGAGGCTGTGGAGATGGCGGACCGGGGCCAGGAGATGGAGACGATCCCCCTCCTGGAGGAGGCCCTCCGCCTCGACCCCGAGTTCGCCATGGCCCACCGAAAGCTCTCCGCCGTCCTGGGCAACCTGGGCATCCAGCCCACCCGCATGCGGGCGGCCGCCACCCGGGCCTACGAGCTCCGGGATCGGCTCACCGAGCGCGAGTGGGGCCTGGCCGAGGCCTACTATCTGCTTCGGGTGGAGAACAACCCCGACCGCGCCATCGAGGCCTGGCAGCGGGTGCTGAACGGCTATCCGTCCGACGAGGGGGCCCGGAACAACATCGGCGCGGCGGCCCTCATGGTGGGCCGGCCTGCCGACGCGGTGCAGGCCCTGCGGCCCCTCTTCGCCGAGGGCGGCCGCCCGAGCCCTCTCAACTACGACAACTTCATCCGGGCCCTCTGGCGTGTGGGCGAGCGGGACGAAGCGCGGCTTACGCCGAAAGGCTCGTCACCGAGTTTCCCGACAGCCGTCAGGCGCTCGAGGTGAGCCACACGCTGCCGGCCGCCGACCGGGATTGGCAGCGGGCGCTGGAGGGCGTGTCGGTGCGGCTCGACGCGGGGGCCGGGGCCCGGGAGTCGACGTCATCGCCCGGACCGAGCAGGCCGGCTACTACCTCGGCCTGGGGCGGGTCTCCGACGCCCGGCGCTCCCTCCAGCTGGCCGAGCGGGCCGCCGTCGAGCACCGGCAGTGGGAGTGGTACTGGAGCATCGTTCTCTTCCACCGCGCCGCCTCGGCCTGGGCCCTCCATCATCCGGACCCGGAGCCCGCCAGGGCCGAGCTCCGCCGGGGCCTGGCCACGATCCCGCTGGACTCCCTGGACCTCAGGGGTGACGCCGCCTCGAACGCCGCCATGCTCTTCGGCCTCGTCGGCTGGACGGAACGTGCCGACTCCCTCCGGACCCGGATCGAGGACGCCTTCGAGCCCACCGAGAAGGGGAGGGGCTTCCAGGTCGGACGGCAGCGCTACCTCCTCTACCGCTCCCTGGGCCGGGACGACGGAGCGGCGGCCCTGGAAGCCCTGAACCGCCTGGAGGAGCTGGCCCCGTGCCCGGCGGTCTGCGCCGAGCGCATCGTCGCCGGGCTCGCCTTCGAGCTGGCCGGGGAGGCCGATCGGGCAATCGAAGCGTACGAGGCCGGTCTCGAGACCGCGCCCCTCTTCTGGGTGACCTTCGAGACCGGGTTCCTGCCCCTGGCCTACGACCGCCTGGGCGGCCTCTACGAGTCGAGGGGCGACGTGGAGCGGGCGGCGGCCACCTTTCGGCGCATGGTCGAGGCGTATCCGGACGCCGAGGAGCCCGTCGCCTCCCGGGTGCGAACGGTGCGCGCCCGGGCCGGGGAGCTGCCGTCCGGGCGATGAAGGTCCTCTGAAGATCGCCGGCCGGCTCACCGGAGACCCGGTGGGGTACGACGGCCGAGGCGAGTCTCTGACGACGTGGGGAAATCCGATGGCCGAAGATCGCCGCAAGGGCGGAGAGACGAGGGGAGGCCGGGAGCCGCGGATCCCCCGGCCTCCCTGCACGCCGAAGCCCCCAACCCATCCGCCTCCGCCAGAGCCGCCGGGAGGCGGCGACCACCTCTGGCCCGACTTCCTGAAGAAGCTCTTCCCGAGACGAAGCCGCTGAGGTTCGGCGAGCGTCACCCTCCGGGAGTGCGGAGCGCCCTGGAGATCGAAACCCGCCCGACATAGTTCTTCTCTGATCCCGATCCCCCGTGTATCGTGGGGCCTTCCACACGGGGGCTCCCATGAGAGTATCTGCGCTGGTCGGTATCTACGGGTTGGGGATCGCGCTGGCGGTGGCGGCGGGCTGTGACGGCGACGAGGCCGAGAGCACCACCGAAATCGACAGCACGCCTCCCCGGGTCGTCTCCATGTCGCCGGCCGACGGCGCGGCGGGAATCCCGACGACCTCCACCGTGTCCGCGACCTTCTCGGAGCCGGTCGATCCGTCCTCGGTGACCACGACCAGCTTCTCGGTGGTGGGG
>JABAHQ010019996.1_pt2 | contig 10213 bp, 9 predicted proteins | sample 7062091 | NCBI WGS metagenome assembly JABAHQ01 (sample SAMN14534359, study PRJNA622989) | marine sediment metagenome | biome: marine biome [ENVO:00000428]; feature: marine pelagic biome [ENVO:01000023]; material: deep marine sediment [ENVO:00002113] | place: India: Gulf of Kutch | collected... | reverse complement strand
GAAAGTGGCTCTGAGTGCCTACTTGTTGTGCTCGATCCTGGGAACGGCGTTCTTCTATACCGGCGGCCGTTTTGAGGCGACGCCACGGCTCGTGCAGCTGCAGTTCGTGCTGGCGGTCTGGCTGGGACTGCTGGTTGTGGCCCCCCTGTGGTTGCGGTACTGGCGCTCCGGACCTGCTGAGTGGCTGTGGCGTCGCTTTGCGTATCGTGGTCAGGATGTAGCGGGACGCTGAGGTCCTATTTCCATGGGGCCGGCCTTGAAGCACGAACTGGCTGGCCCACAGGATGCCTGCCGTAAGGGGGCTTAACCATGGAATCCCCATACCTGNNCGTAGACCATGAGGTTGGTCTGGTAGCCGAGTGGGGTAATGAAGCTGGCGCTGGCGGCGAACATGACCGCAACGGCAAAAGGCAGGAAGTTCACGCCGAGCTGTTCGGACAGCGCCAGTGCAATCGGGAACATCAGGACTGCGGCAGCGTTATTGGTGATGACCTCGGTGAACAGGGCCGTCAGCAGATAGACGATGGCCAGGGCGAGCCAGGGGGACAGGTCATTGTTGCCCAGGAGAGTGCCGGCGACCCATTGGGCAGCGCCGGTCTCGTCCATGGCGTTCCCCAGGGCAAAGGAGGCGGCGATGATGACCAGCACCGGCAGGTCCAGGCTCCGGCGCGCGCGCGAGGCGCTGGTGCACCCGAACAGGATCATGGCACCGCTGGCGAGGAACGCGGCTTCCATGATGCTGAGCAGACCGCTGGCGCTGAACAGGACCATACCGCCGAGAATCGCCAGCGCCGCCGGAGCCCGGCTGAAGTCCGGAGGCGTGGANNAACTCGTGACTGGCCTCGAGAAGAAGGGTGTCCCCCATGCGCAGGCGGATGTCGCCCAGCTTGCCATTGACCCGCTTGCCCTCGCGCGAAACAGAGAGGATGGCGGCGTTGAAGCGGGACCGGAAACGGCTTTCCCGAACGGTCTGACCGAGACCTGCGAATTCCTGGCCAAGTACCACTTCCACAAGACAGCGCTGGTGGTTGGCCAGTTCCAGTTTCTGGACATTGGCATTGGCCGGTTTCAGTCCCTGGATCCGACGCAGTTCACTGGCGCATTCCGGCGCGCCCACGAAGTAGAGGCGATCACCGCCCTGAAGGTCCCGGCCCGGTTCGACGGGCGTAATCAGATGACCATCGCGTTCGATCTCCGTGAGATAGCCGTAATTCAGGGCGCGCAGTCCGGCCTCGGCAACGGTCTTGCCCGCCAGAGGGCCCTTCTCGTCAACTTCCACCTCGACACCGTATTCGCGGACCGCGTCCAGATCCTCGCTGACCCCCCCACGGTCGGGCAGCATGCGGTTGGCGAACAGGACAAGAAAGGTTCCGCCGACCAGCAGCAGCGGCAGACCCACCCAGGCCAGTTCAAACAGGCCCAGCTGGATGCCCTGGCGGGTCTGCAGCAGGCCGTCAACGACCAGGTTGGTGCTGGTGCCGATCAGCGTACAGGTGCCGCCGAGAATGGCGGCATAGCTCAGCGGCAGCAGCAGTCGTGACGCGGGAATGCCCAGTCGCTGGGCCCAGTCCTGAACCGCCGGGATGAACATGGCCACCACGGCCGTGTTGTTCATGAAGGCGCTCATCAGGCCGGTGGGCGCCACCAGCCGCGCTTGGGTCTGCCAGGTGCCCCTGGGGTGGCCCAGGAGGTGTCGGGCCAGCCACTGGATGGCACCGGTTTCCTTGAGCCCCGCCGCGACCACATAGAGCGTGGCGATGGTGATTACGCCGGGATTGGAGAAGCCCGCAAGGGCCTGGGCGGGTGTGAGAATGCCCAGGATCAGCATGGCGGCGAGCGCTGTCATCAGCACCAGGTCCGCAGACAGGCGGGTGAAGATCAGGGTGCCCAGGACCGTTGCCAGTGTGGCCAGGGTGAACGCCGCTTCCCATCCCATGGTGATCAGGTGTCGCTCCCGGGCTTGAGCAGGTCGCGTTCCTTGAGATAACAGAGGAGGTTCTCGACGCAGGCGTCGACACTCAGGTGCGAGGTGTCGAGTGTGATCTCGGGATGCGCGGGCGCCTCGTAAGGAGAGTCGATGCCGGTGAAGTCCTGGATCTCGCCGCTTCGCGCGCGGCGGTAGAGCCCCTTGGGGTCGCGCTCTTCGCAGGTGGCCAGGGGGGTGTCCATGAAGACCTCGATGAACTCGCCGGCCGGGAACATGTTGCGCACCAGGCGTCGATCACTGGCAAAGGGCGAAATAAAGGCGCTGAGTACGATCGTTCCGGCATCAGCGAACAATTTGCTGACTTCCCCTATACGGCGGATGTTCTCCACCCGGTCCTCGTTGGAGAAGCCCAGGTCCCGGTTCAGGCCATGGCGGACGTTGTCCCCGTCGAGCAGGAAGGTGTGGTAACCCTCATGGTAGAGCGCCACATCCAGGGCATTGGCGATGGTGGACTTGCCCGAACCCGACAGCCCCGTGAACCAGAGCAGGCAGGGGTGCTGGTGCTTGAGGCTCGCGCGCTCGGTACGCGAAATCTTGTGGTCATGCCAGACAATGTGCTCGCTCACGCTGGATCCTTCCTCAAACAGTGCGGTCAGTCCAAAGGGGGTTATTTTCATCCAGTCACCGGGGCGGGCGCAATGCTGTACCGGGCCGAAAACTGCCTGCCATCTGGTAGACTTGAGGCTAAAACATGGAAACAGGAGCACTTACACCATGCGTGATGTTGTCATTGCCGCGGCCCGGCGTACCGCCGTGGGCACTTTCGGCGGAGGACTGGCCGGCCAGAGTGCGGCCCAGCTCGGTGCGACCGTCATCCGTCAGCTGCTGAGCGAGACCGGTATCGGCTCGGAACAGGTCGACGAGGTAATCCTCGGTCAGGTCCTGACTGCAGGGGCCGGCCAGAACCCTGCCCGGCAGGCGGCCATCGGGGGTGGCCTGACCGAAGCGGTGCCGGCCATGACCATCAACAAGGTCTGTGGCTCCGGCCTCAAGTCCCTGCATCTCGCCACCCAGGCCATCCGTTGCGGCGACGCGGACCTGATCATTGCCGGTGGCCAGGAGAGCATGAGCCAGGCCCCGCACGTGCTGCCCAACAGCCGTAATGGTCAGAAGATGGGCCACTGGCAGCTGATCGACTCCATGATCCAGGACGGTCTCTGGGACGCCTTTAATGACTACCATATGGGCGTGACGGCCGAGAACATCGCGCGCGAGTACAGCATTACCCGCCAGGAACAGGACGAATTCGCGGCCGCGTCCCAGCAGAAGGCCGAGGCGGCCATCAACGCAGGGCGCTTCAGTGATGAAATCGTCCCCGTGAGCATTCCCCAGCGCAAGGGCGACCCCAAAGTCGTGGACACCGATGAGAACCCGCGCCCGGGCGTAACGGCGGACGGGCTTTCCGGCCTGAAACCGGCCTTTCAGAAGGACGGTGGTGTGACGGCGGGGAATGCCTCGGCACTGAATGACGGGGCCGCCGCCGTGGTCCTGTGCTCCGCTGAAAAAGCCGACCAGCTGGGCCTGGAGCGGCTGGCCACCATCCGGGGTTACGCCAATGCCGGGGTGGCACCGGAAATCATGGGGACTGGTCCCATCCCGGCGACCCGTCTTGCCCTCGACCGGGCAGGCTGGAGCCTGGATCAGCTGGAGCTGGTGGAAGCCAATGAGGCCTTTGCCGCCCAGGCCATTGCCGTGAACCGGGACCTCGGCTGGGATACGGAGCGAGTCAACGTCAACGGCGGCGCCATCGCCCTGGGCCATCCCATCGGCGCCTCCGGCTGCCGGATCCTGGTCACCCTGCTGCACGAGATGCGCCGGCGTGAGGTCCAGCGGGGCCTGGCAACCCTGTGCATCGGCGGCGGTATGGGTGTGGCCCTGGCCGTTGAGCGCTGAATGCTCAATATTGCCCTCTACGAGCCGGAAATCCCCCCCAACACGGGGAACATCATGCGGCTGGCGGCTGGTACCGGCTGCCGGCTGCACCTGATCCAACCCCTGGGATTCCGACTGGACGACCGGCGTATGAAGCGGGCCGGGCTGGACTACCGGGAGTACGCCAGCGTGGCCGTGCACGCAGACTACAGCGCCTTCCTGGAGGCCGAACCGATCCAGACGGGCCGCGTGTTCGGTATCTCCACCAGGGGCACGACCGGCTACCATAAGGTGGCCTACCGGCCCGGCGATACCCTGATGTTCGGCCCTGAGACACGGGGGCTGCCGGAGGGCGTTCTGAACGGCCTGCCGCCGGACCGGATCCTGCGCCTGCCGATGGTGCCCGAGCGACGCAGCCTGAACCTCTCCAATGCGGCCGCCGTAGTGGTCTATGAAGCCTGGCGTCAGCTCGGCTTCGACGGAGGTGCCTGATGCAGGTCTACGAAGTGGGTGGTGCCGTGCGTGACCGGCTGCTTGGTCAGGCGGTCAAGGATCGGGACTGGGTCGTGGTGGGCGCCACGCCCGAGCAGATGCTGGAAGCCGGCTACAGGCAGGTGGGGGCGGACTTTCCGGTATTCCTTCACCCAGAGACCCATGAGGAGTACGCGCTGGCCCGGACCGAGCGCAAAAGCGGCCATGGCTACCACGGATTCGAGGTGCACAGCGCCCCGGACGTGACCCTTGAGGACGATCTCAAACGCCGGGATCTGACCATCAATGCCATGGCCCGGAGCGTTGAAGGTCACATCATTGACCCCTTCGGCGGTCAACGGGATCTTGCGGATCGAGTGTTGCGCCATGTTTCCCCGGCGTTTGCCGAGGACCCGTTGCGCATCCTTCGCACGGCCCGCTTCGCCGCCCGGTTTGCCCCGATGGGGTTCCGGGTGGCCCGGGAGACCATGGCCCTGATGCGTTCCATGGTTGCGGAAGGGGAAGTGGATCACCTGGTTCCCGAGCGGGTCTGGCAGGAAGCCCGTCGGGCCCTCCATGAGCATCAGCCCCGGGTTTTCTTCGAGGTGCTGGGAGCCTGTGGCGCGCTGTCGGTTGTCATGCCGGAGCTCGCGTCGCCGCCGACGATACTGGAGGAGGGGCTGTCATCGCTGGCAACGGCCGCGACGATCAGTGACGTGACGGAAGTCCGCTACGCGGCTTTGGTGAGCGGACTGGATACGGCAACCGTGCAGTCCTTCAGTGAGCGGCTGCGGGTGCCCAACAGCTGTCGGGATCTCGCGCTGAGCGCCTCGGCCCTGCCCCGCTGGCCGCAGCCGTTGACCGCGGTCTGGGTCGGGCAGTTTCTGGAAAAGGCGGATGCCTGGCGTCGACCGGATCGCTTTGAACAGCTGTTGCTGGTGATGGAGGCCTGTGGGCTCCCGCGGACGGCCGCGGATCGGGTCCGTGAGGCCCGGGCACGGGCCGCCGGGGTGGACCCGCAGGCGTTGATGGCGGAGGGCTATCGCGGTAAGGCGCTGGGCGAGGCCATTGCGGCCCACCGACAGCAGGCAATTGAACAGGTGATTGAGGGAGACTCCGATGACGACTGAACACGGCGGTGTGGCCCTGGTGACCGGGGCGGCAAGGCGACTGGGTGCGGCTGCGACGAGAGCACTGCATGGGCGGGGCTATCGGGTCGTCGTGCATTACCGGAGCCGTTCAAAGGATGCGGATGCGCTGGTGGCAGATCTCAATGCGGAACGGGCCGGCTCGGCGATCGCCCTGCAGGCGGACCTGCGGGATCCTGATGCGGTTCAGGCACTGGCCCGGGAAGCCCGCGAGTACTGGTCCCGGCTTGATGTGCTGGTGAACAACGCCTCCGAGTTCTTCCCCACGCCCGTGGGCGAGCTGACCATGGAGCAGTGGGGCCGCCTGGTGGAGACCAACCTGCGGGCCCCGGTGCTGCTGGTGGAGGCGCTCGCCGAAGAGCTGAAGCTGCAGCACGGCTGCATCATCAACCTGATCGACGTCCATGCTGAACGGCCGCTGGCGGACCATCCGGTCTACTGCGCGACCAAGGCGGCCCTGGCGTCGCTGACGCGTTCCTGGGCCCGGGATATGGCGCCACGGGTGCGGGCCAACGGGGTGGCGCCGGGCGCGGTCCTCTGGCCGGAAGGCGAAGGCGGTGATGCCATGCCCGAGGAGGCCCAGCAGGCTATCCTGCGCCAGGTGCCGCTGCACCGTACGGGCGAGGCGGATGACATCGCCGGTGCCATCGCCTGGCTGGTCTGCGATGCCCCCTATGTCACCGGCCAGGTACTGAACGTGGACGGTGGTCGCAGCGTGACTGCCTGAAGGCGCCTAGCCCGGCCGGACCTGGTCCAGGTCCATGGAAACCCGGTGCTGCTTCTGCAGGAAGTCGATCAGTACCATGGCGCGGGTTTCCCCGTCGTATTCCTGGAAGACCGCATTCAGGCCCCGGAAGGGCCCCTCAAGGATCTCCAGCTTATCCCCTTTATGGATGCCGCCTGCCTCTGCCGCGGCCTCCATGCCGTCCCGAATGCCCTGGATGACCTCGTCGGCGATGGGGGCGGGCCGGTTCCCGAAGCTGACCACGCGGACCACGCCCCGGGTAGAGCGCAGCTTGTGCCAGACCGGGTCGGTCAGCTCCAGGTTGATGAACAGGTAGCCCCGGAACAGCGGTTCCCGTCGCATCCGGCGCTTGCCGTGCTGGATGGTTTCCACATCAATTTCCGGGAAAAAGCACTCGATCCCCTGGTTCTCCAGGTTGGCCAGGGCGCGTTCCGCCTGCGCGGGCTTGTGCTGTACGGCGTACCATGCCATGGGCAGAAGTCCTTTCCGTTATTTCTATGGCGCCATTCTAGAGCGCAAGGACCGGTGGGTTAAGGTGGCGGTTTGAGAAAAGTCCTTTTCCGCGCATGAGCAGACGCTTATGGTAGATCGTATCCACCGCATGAAGCGGTAAACGGATAACAGGAGGTGACCACCATGAGTGTTCTTCTATTGCTGCTGGCAGGACTGGTCCTGCTTTACCTCGGGGCCAACTGGTGGCTCGGAGCGATCGGGCTCGTTGTTGCCACAGGCGTCGGGTTCTGGCTGGACAGCTGGCACTGGCTGAGCGTGTTCATCGGGACCGTGCTTCTGCTCGGGACCCTGGTGGTCATCATTCCCTCGCCGCTGCGGCGCAACCTCATCAGCAGCCCGCTCCTGGGCATGGTGCGGGGCATGCTCCCGACCCTCTCGGACACCGAGCAGCAGGCGCTCAACGCCGGCAGCGTGGACTGGGACGGCCAGCTGTTCTCCGGGCGGCCGGACTGGCAGCACCTGCTTGACCTGCCGCACCCGAAGCTGACGCAGGAGGAGCAGGCCTTCATCGACGGGCCGGTGGACGAACTCTGCGCCATGCTGGACGACTGGTCCATTACGAATGAGCGCTATGACCTGCCGGAAGAGGCCTGGAAGTTCATCCGGGAGAAGGGCTTCTTTGGCCTGGTGATCGGCAAGGAACACGGCGGGCTCGGGTTCTCGAACACCGCGCACTCCCAGGTGGTCATGAAGATCGCCTCGCGCGGTGTCTCGGCGGCGGTGACCGTAATGGTACCCAACTCGCTGGGGCCGGGTGAGCTGATCACCTATTACGGTACGGATGAGCAGAAGCAGTACTATCTGCCGCGCCTGGCAAAAGGCGACGAAGTTCCCTGCTTTGCCCTGACCTCGCCGGTCGCGGGCTCGGACGCCGGCGCCATCCCGGATCGGGGGGTGATCTGCCGGGGCTACTGGAATGGCCAGGAGGTTCTGGGGATGAAGGTCACCTGGAACAAGCGCTACATCACCCTGGCGCCGGTGGCCACGCTCATTGGGCTGGCGATCAAGGTCTATGACCCGGACCATCTGCTGGGCGACGAGCACGACCTGGGCGTGACAGCGGTGATGGTGCCGGCCGATACCGAGGGGGTGAACCATGGCCCGCGCCACCTGCCCATGAACACCGTTTTCATGAACGGCCCGACCTGGGGCGAGGATGTGTTCATCCCGCTGGAACAGGTCATCGGCGGGCGCGAAATGATCGGTCAGGGCTGGCGCATGCTGCTGGAGTGCCTGTCCATCGGCCGCTCCATCTCCCTGCCGGCCCTGGGCACCGGTGCCGGCAAGATGGCCTGCCTGACGACCGGTTCCTACGCCGCCGTGCGCGAGCAGTTCGGCCGCTCCATCAGCGACTTCGAGGGCGTGCAGGAAGCGCTGGAGCCCATGGCCGGCTACACCTGGATGATGGACGCCGCCCGCACCTTCACCTCGGGCATGCTGGACCGGGGCGTGAAGCCTTCGGTGCCGTCCGCGCTGCTGAAATACCGCAACACCGACCTGATGCGCAAGGTGGTGACCAATGCCATGGACGTGGTTGCCGGCAGGGGCGTCATCAAGGGGCCGCGTAATTTCCTGGCGCGGATCTACCAGGCGATTCCCATCGCCATTACCGTGGAAGGGGCGAACATACTGACGCGCTCGTTGATCATCTACGGACAGGGCGCCTTGCGCTGCCACCCGTACGTGTACCGCGAGATGCAAGCCGTGCGCGATCCCGACGCAACAAGGGCCTCCAAAGAGTTCGACGGCGCCCTGTTCGGCCACGTGGGGCTGATCATCAGCAACGCCGTGCGTGCCTTGTTGTTGGGCCTGAGCGGCGCGCGTCTGGCGATGGTGCCCGGAGAGAAATCGACGCGACGCTACCTGCAGCGGCTCACTCGCATGAGCGCGGCGTTCGCCTTCGCATCGGACGCAGCGATTCTGACGCTCGGCGGAGCGCTCAAGCGCAAAGAGAAGCTTTCGGGCCGCCTCGCCGATGTGTTGAGCTACCTGTATCTTGCATCCGCGACGGTGAAGCGCTTTCGTGACGACGGCGAGCCGGCGGCGGACGCGCCGCTGGTCCGCTGGGTCTGCGAACTGGCCCTGCACAGGATCGAGCACAGCCTGGACGGTTTCATTCGGAACTTCCCCAACCGCGCCGTCGCGGGCGTTCTGCGCGCGGTGATCTTTCCGCTGGGCCGCTGGCACGCCGCGCCGGCCGATACCCTCGGCGCCGCGCTCGCCGGAATCCTGCTGGAGCCCGGCGAGTCGCGCGATCGCCTAACTGCGGGTATGCATCTGCCCCGCGAGCCCCGCGAGCCGCTGGGCGAGCTCGAGGACGCCCTGGAGAAGGCCTGCGCCGCCGAGCCCGTCGAGCGAAAGCTGCGCGCGGCCGTGCGCGAAGGCCGCCTTGCTTCCGATCGGGAAGACGTGCTGGTCACCGCGGCCTACAATCAGGGCATCATCGACGAAGCGGAGCTGAAGCTCTATCAGGCCGCGGCTGCGGCCCGCGAGCGCGTCATCCAGGTCGACGCGTTCCCCAGGGAGGCCTTCGGCAGGAGCACGGATCATGGCACAGCGGAAGACATCCAGGATACGGCCCGTCTATCTGGTTGACGGGGTCCGCACGCCCTTCCTGAAGGCCAGGCAGGGACCGGGGCCCTTCAGCGCGGCCGACTTGGCCGTCTATGCAGGCCGGGCGCTGCTGGCGCGCCAGCCCCACGAGCCCGATGCATTCGACGAGGTGATACTCGGCTGCGTCATGCCGGGACCCGACGAGGCGAACATCGCGCGCGTGGCGGCGCTGCGCCTGGGCTGCGGAAAGCGGGTGCCCGCATGGACGGTGCAGCGCAACTGCGCCTCGGGCATGCAGGCTATCGACAGCGCGGCGCGCAACATCGCCGCCGGACGTTCCGATCTGGTCCTGGCGGGAGGCGTGGAGGCCATGAGCCATGCGCCCGTGCTGCTGAACCGGGCCATGGTGGCATGGCTCGGACAATGGTCGCGGGCCCGCAACCTCGGCTCGCGGCTCAAGACCCTGACCCGCCTGCGTCCGACCCACCTCAAGCCGATCATCGGCTTGCTCCGCGGTCTCACCGATCCCGTCGTCGGGCTGTCCATGGGACAGACCGCCGAGCTACTGGCGCAGCGCTTCGATATCACGCGCGAGCAGATGGACGCCTTTGCGCTGCGCAGTCACCAGCGCCTCGCCGCGGCGCAGGACAGGGGAGCCCTTCAGGAGATCGAGACCGTCTATGACCGCAAGGGCAACTTCTACGATCACGACACCGGCTTGCGCCGGGAAACCAGCGTGCAGGAGCTCGCAAAGCTCAAGCCCGCCTTTGATCGGCCGTACGGCCAGGTCACGGCGGGCAACAGTGCCCAGATCACCGATGGCGCCGCCTGGGTCATTCTCGCGAACGAGAAGATCGTGGAGAAACACGATCTGCCGGTACGGGCGCGCGTGGTCGACTCACAATGGGCGGGCCTGGATCCCTC
>JABAHQ010004243.1_pt5 | contig 10213 bp, 12 predicted proteins | sample 7062091 | NCBI WGS metagenome assembly JABAHQ01 (sample SAMN14534359, study PRJNA622989) | marine sediment metagenome | biome: marine biome [ENVO:00000428]; feature: marine pelagic biome [ENVO:01000023]; material: deep marine sediment [ENVO:00002113] | place: India: Gulf of Kutch | collected... | reverse complement strand
CCGGTGGGACCGGTGGGACCGGTGGGACCGGTGGGACCGGGATCCCCTTGAGGTCCGGGTTCTCCGGGCGGGCCGGCGGGACCCGGATCTCCTTGCGGACCTTGAAGTCCGGGGGGACCGGGGTCGCCCTGGGGACCGGGAGGTCCTTCAGGACCGGGCGGACCGGGAGGTCCCGGGGGCCCTTCCGGACCGGGGGCCCCTGGCGGGCCTTCCGGACCCACCGCCCCCAGCGTCATGGGGAACTCCTCGAATCCCCGGTCGGTGATGACGGTGAGCAGATGCGTTCCATCCTGGGTCTCCGGCGGAAGTTCGACGATGAGCTGGGTGCCCGACTCGTCCTGATCCAGCACGTTCAATTCCTGGCTGTCCCCCAGCGTGGAAAGGTTATTGGGCCCCAGGAACACCGTGGTGGCGCCGTCGCGATGGAGATAGAATCCCTGAATGTCGAGGGCCTCCTTCTCCTCGGTTCCATCCAGAAACAAGCCCGGCCGGGCGCTCGTGATGACCGGTTTTTCTGCATGGGTGTTGTTGGGGGTCTGACCGGCGAAGACGGCAAGCGGGATGCCGATGAAAAGACAAAGAACCAGGACTCCGATCCCTCTCTTCGGGGGTGGGCGGGAAAAAAGACCTTTGCGGGGGGTGGGCGCCAGTGGCCTGCAAGGTTCCGGGAATTTCATGGGGACCTCCTTCCTGGGACGGGTGCTTGACCGCAGTTATTGTTTAGCTTTGTTCAAACGGTTTTGGGGAAGGATCCGGGATTCCCGGCGGAGAAATGACCTTGGGTTTTCGGGATATACCAAAAGGAAGAGAGAAACGATATAGCTAAAAAGGGCTATTGGGAACGATCGGGAAAACAAATTGGAAAACAAACCGTTGGAGGATCCCTGGCGGGAGGACCGGAAGCCACGGCGGGCATTCCGGCCGGGATCAGGCGAACGGCGTGGCTTCGAACCGCACGGCCAGGCAGGGCAGGAAGCGGTCGGACTTTTTGTCCCGCCCGACCCAGAGCTGCATCGTCTCGAGCCTCAACTCGGCGCCGGAGTCGAACCGCAGCTTGAGCGCGGCGGGGCGGGGGCCGGCGGCGGTCTCCGTCCAGTCCAGGTCGACCGTTTCGATGGTCCGGTTCAACCGCGGTGCCCAGAGCGCTGCCGCCGCGGTCTCGGTGGGGGAGCCGGGCAGGGTCCCGGGTTCCGGTTCCGAGAGGGTCAGAACGAGGGTTTCGTCCGCCGGGTCGACCGACAGGTAAACCGTCCGGTTTCCCGACAGGTCCAGGAGCAGCCCGCCATCCAGGTAATGGACCGGATCCTTCTCGGGATCGCCCCGGGACGGCAGCGTCGAATTTTCCCGATAGACGTAGCGGGGGGCGACGATCCGGTGTCCCCTCAGGGCCCGCCAGGGCTCTTCCCGGATTTCCTTTTGTTTCGTCCGTTCGGGGTCTTCGGGAAGAAATACTTTTTTGGCCTTGAAGGTGTTCCAGCGGTCGGCGGCCGGGGAATCGGCGGCGGCACGGGTGAAGAGGCTCAACACGAGAACCACGAGACCGCCCGCCAGGACGATGCCCGAAAAGAGGATCAGAACGATCTGGGCCACGTCTGAAAGCCGGTCCCAAAAGGGAAGGAGGCCGCCGGATTTCCGAATCCAGGGAACCGCGAGGAAAAGGCCAATGCCCAAAAGAAGAATGAGGACCACGCCCTGGCTTTGGCGTCCCCGTTCATTCGTCAGGGGAAACCCCCAAAGATTGGAGCTGGATGCTTGGAACCGCATGTCGATCGGGTCTCCAGGTGAATGGCGGAAGGAGCCGGACCGGCCGGGCCTTTTCCCGGCGGCCCCGGGCGAGTGGGGTTATTTTAAACCGGAAGGGGGCGGTCGCGAAATCCCCGGTCCCGGGGCTTGGCCCTGCTTCCGGGTTCCCGGGGCCCGCCTGGGGTTCGAAACGGTTGACCCGGTTTCAGAAAAGATCCGGAAGAGTTTTTTAGATGGCGGATTTCCGGTACAATTCGGATTTTCCGGGAGCCCTCCCCGGAAACGGGCAACGATAAGGCGCGGGACCCCGAATTTTGGATCCTGTTTTGGCTGGAAAGGAATCATGAAAAGCGTATTGATTTTTTTGAGTCTGCTGGTTTTTTTGAACGGCTGCGGAAGCCGCGTGGAGGAGTCGCCGCTGATTCTGCCGCCGGCTGCAGAACCCTCGGCCAAAATGCACAATGACCGGGGAATCCGGTATTTCCAGGAAGGGGATTACGACGACGCCCTGCTGCAGTTCATTCAGGCGAGAACGGCAGACGCCACGGCGGGCGAAATCCATTTCAACCTGGCCCTGGTGCGGATTCAGTTGGGGGAAGAGGACAAAGTCCCAGAACATCTCCAACTGGCGAAACGATACGCCGATGACAATCCCAGGATTCTGAACTCGCCGCTTTTGAAAAAGTATCTGGCGGGGAACCCGGGGTAAGCATCTCTTCGCGGAGCCCGAGCAAAAAAAAAACCGGCAGGGCCCGGGACCCTGCCGGTTGAAATGGGCGGGAATTTTATTTAGGAATGACTTTGAACGCCTGAGGCCCTTTTTTGCCCATGCCCCCCTCGAATTCTACGGTTTGACCTTCCTTCAAGGTTTTGAAACCTTCTCCCTGGATTTCCGAAAAGTGTACAAAATACTCTTCTCCCTGGTCTGACTGAATAAATCCGTACCCTTTGGTGTCGTTAAACCATTTTACCTTGCCTACCGCCATACTGAATGCTCTCCTAAATTAGGGTGGGACCGGACCGCCGAATGCAGAGGCGGAACATTCCCGGTTCTTACTTGGGTTGGTCGCAGCCAGGGACTTTAGCGTTCGGGTGGGATTTTAAAAAAACCGGCCTGTTGAAAGGCCTCCCCTTTAAAATCAACCCGGGCGATGGACTAAAAAATAACCACTCTGTACTGACTTTCATCAACCCCTGTTCCGAAGAAATCATACCACAAATCAAGGAAAATGTAGGAAAAATTTAGCGCCGGGGAGAAGGGAAGACCGCCCGCCGGGAACCGCCGGTGGGGACGAAAAATCGGTGCCGTTTTTCCCCCGGATTCCGTCTTCCTTGCCCGCCGGGTAGCATCGTTTTTCTTCTGTTCTTCGGCCGGGCGGGGTGGGCCGGGGACGGAACCTATTTGCGGGGCGGGAGGTGTTCCGCCTGCCAGGCGCGTTCGGCGTCTTGGGATTCTTCGATGCGATAGCACGGTTTGCTGAGCACCGGGTAGAGGGTGAAAATAGGGGTATTGTAAGGGACGAAAGCGGTGTCGACGCCGGGCGCGAGTTGAACGTGCATGTTGACGAAGTTGAAGCTCAATCCGTCCTGCCAGGGTTCCCGAATGGATTCGGCGTAGGCGGGGACTTTGTCGGACGCGTGGGTGCGGGTCAAAAGTCCGGCCCCGCCCAGAAGGCCGTATTCGTGCAGGTCGGGAGCGCCCTGCACCAGAACCGAGACGATGGTGGAATCGAACCACACCTTGAAATTGGTCACGATCTGAAAGAAAACCCCCAGGCAGCCCGACCGCTCGAGCACCTGCCGCGGATAAACGGCGTCCGCCGGGACTCCCGGTTCGGTGCCTGCGTAGGGACAGCGAAATTCCCGATCCTTGACCCGGGACACGGAAATGAAAAGAAGGTTCGGGTCGTCCATCGGGATCTCCAGCACCTCTCCATCGTAATAACTGCACAACCGATCCATTTCACAGGTGAGCGGAAAGGAATAGCCGTTCTTGGAATAAAAAATCCGCACCCCGGCGTCCAGGGGGTCGTCGGGCTGTCGGCTGATTTTCAGATCGAAGGGCAGCAGGAGGTGGAAGGCGTTGACCCGGGAGTTCATGAACGGGCCGCAGGCGCCCGGGAATTCCCGGTGCACATCCTGGTTTTTCGGCTCGAATTTGCGGCCCTTTCCTCCGAAATGCTGGGCCGCTTTGGCTTCCCGGCTCAGCGTGAATTTGTCCCGGTAATAGGCCGCCGCCCGTTTTTGGGCGAGATCCAGAAAATAATGCGGCGCTTCGCTCTGAACGATCAGCCGCTGCTGGTCGAACTCATGCCGACAAGGAGCCCGCATGGCGGAATTGTAAATCTCCAGTTCTGTCTCCGTCTTGCGAATCTCGAATTCGAGCGTCTGCGAAAGCCGTGCGTCGGAATAATTCGACTGGCCGAGAAGATGGAGCGCTTTTTTCAGCACGTCCAGTTTCTGGGTGTAGCGTTTCGGTTCATTCGTGAACGCCTGGATGGTGGCCATGAGCAGCGTGAATTTTTCGTCGGGCAACAGGCAGGAGTTTTCGAACGTTTCACTCTTGATGAACGTGAACGCCAGCGGGCCGAAGGCTTCTTCCTTGCGGATGCTCAGCGTGAGCAGGTAATTGAGATAGCACCGGGCATCGTTTGCGTCCAAGGAAAGGCTCCTTTATCAGGGGCCCCTTTGGGCCAAAATTGATTTTGCAGGAATAAAACGGGGGTACTATTCCATGTTTTTTCCGGTTGTGCAAGGCTTTTCCTACTTTTTTTAGGAAATTTCCTACTTCCGGAGTTTTTTTAGGAAAATTCGAGATTTATCGGAACCCCCAACGCCCGGGGTGGGGGCCTGGTCTGCCCCGGATGGCGCAAAGGGGGGATAAAAGGAAGCGGGACCGGAAAAAATTCCTGAAAGGGCTCGTTTTTTTCTTTCGCCAGGGGAAAGGCCCCGATTCCGGGAAGAGGAATCGNNGTGAGATAAAGAACGGCCGCCAGGACCAGGGCGATGATTCCCAAAACCTTGGCCATGAAAACGACCGTGCCGACAAACCATTCTTCCATGGAAAAACCTGCCTGTTTCGAATACCGGTCGGTCCCGAGGACCTCTCCGGTCGCGGCGCCGGGGAGAGTCTCCGGGGTTATTTTCATTCCTGGAGCAAGGCCTCGGGCAGCGCGTCGAGGCCGGAGACCGTGAGGGTCGGGGCGAGGTCCCAGGGATCGAACACCGCGGCGGCGGATCGTTTCACCCAGGCGGCGCGCAGTCCCGCGGAAACGGCGCCGATGACGTCGAAGGGATTGCTGGAAATGAGCCAGGCCTGGGAAGCCGCACAACCGGTGCGGCGGAGAAAGTGGGCATACACTTCGGGGTCGGGTTTGTAGCTTCGGATCTCGTCCACACTGATGATGTCCTGGAAATAAACCTCCAGAGCCGCACCGTGAAGCCCCCGTCGAACCGCTTCCCGGGATCCGTTGGAAAAGGCAAAGAGGCGGAACCCGGCCGCCTGACATCGTTCCAGTCCGTCCCGAACCTCGGGGAAAGCCGGCAACGTTTCGGTCGCTTCCAGAATTTTCTTGGTTTCATCCGCGCTCAATCGGACCCCGAACGAGAGGCAGGCGAACTCCAGGGCCTGCCGGGAACAGACGGAGAAGTCCCGGTAATTTCGCATGAGCCCCCGGCGAAAGGAGTACTCGAGCTGTTTCGCCCGCCAAAACTCGGCCAGGGTCTCCGCTCGTTCGCCCACCGGGGTTTTCAAAACGGGGACGATGGCCCCGGGGTCGATCAACGTGCCGTAAACATCGAAGCCGAGGGTCCCTTCCATCCTTCCCATCCTGTGCTCCCGTGGGGATTGGTTTTAGGCTCGCGAAGCCCCGATTCCCGAGAGGGATTATAAGGCATTTCGAGGCTGCGGCCGAAAATCAGAATCCTCCCCGCCCGGGTTTGCGGCCGCCGGTTTTGGACCAGGTCCCGCAAATGGGGGATGCCGGCGTATCGGTTTTCTTTTGAGTCTTTCCAGGCATTTTTCCGAGGGGCAAACGAAGAGCGTGCTGTTGCGGAGAAGATCTGTAAGGGTATCCCCCAGAAAGACGACCTTGTCATTAAAAACGGGCGACGGGAAAAAGAATTTTAATGAAGCATGAAACTTCAAATGTCCTTGAACGGTTCCCCTTAACCATGGAGGTCCGATGATGATGAAAAAGATAACCGTTTTAACGGAAGGCAAGCAACGCGTCCGAATGTGGACTGTCACGATGGTGGCGGCGCTTTTCGCGTTCGCGGGGTGCGCGGCGTCGGGGTCCAAAGCGCAGCCGGTTTCCATCAGTCCCGTGCAGGATGTGGCCCGGGCCCCGGCCGGAAAATCATCGAGTCCGGTGCCGCCGGTGGGGCTTCAGTCCTACACCATGAAGCATGCCAAGATTCCTAATCCGCCGGAACGCTTTGGCGGTCCCGTGACGATCGTCGGCAGTCAGACGCAGGGGTCGACGCGTTGGGTCCTGCCCGGGCCGCGCGAGCTGGATCCCGTGATTTTCGGGACCCCGGAACATCCCGCGGGTTGGGAAAAGGCCCCGTTTCCCCTGGTGGGGATTCCGATGGATATGCGGAAGCACGCGTCCAATGAATACACCATCGTCGATCACGCCACGCCTTTCAGCGACTGGTCCGAAGCCGGGGTCGGCGATGTGCGGATGAAAGTGGTGGACCAAACCGCGATCGACGGTCAGACCACCAAGGACGTGGTGGAATTCGAGGCGACGTTCGAGGCGCCGGACAAGAGTCACTCCTACCGGGTGGTGGCTGAAAAGGCTTTGCCGCACGGCAAGTTTTTTCCCACGTTCGGCGGGGTGGTGACCGACCACCTTTTGCATGGCGCCACCGGAATCGGAACCCGGTTGATGCCAACGGAATACGTGTTCCTCGCCTTCTGGGCCAAAGGCAAGCTCTATGTGGACGGGAAACTGGTGAACGACAACCATATCGTTCACGTCATGGTTTCGGAATTCGTTCGCAAAGACCACTACCAGCTCGGGTTTGAATCCGACGTGGGAGGCGGAGGCATGTTCAGCAAGTACGAACAAGTGCTGCACCTGATGGTTCCGCCTTACCGGGTGGGTCCGAAGGGACCCGAAAAGTCGCCCCTGAAGACGGGATACCTCCCCTTCCCGCAGGTGAAGAAGCACATGATGCAAACCAAGAAAAGGATCATGCAGCTTCCTCCGGAAAAACGGCAGGCCAAAATGGCCCGTCTCAAGGAGGCGAAAGCTCTCATGAAGAGAACCAAGGAGCATGTCCAGCACGCGATGCAGGAAGGCAAAATGTTCGGACAGCCGTTCCTGCACGTCATGTTCGGGCACATGAGGTATGACGTCTCGAAATGACGGCGAGCCTTTTTTCCCCTCGTGGGGGAGGCGGGGTTTAGAACCCAGGGCAGGGAGGTCCCCCGGCCGCGGGGGGATGCCCGGAAAGAGGCTCCAAGGGAAGCCCCTCCCCGGTTGTTGGGTTCATGCGTTTTGAATGGTTCCATAGAGAAGGAGAAAAAATCATGAAATGGAAAATCCCTCTTTTCTTAGTTTGCGCAGGAGTTCTCGCCCTCGGCGGGGTTTCCAACGTCTTCGGTGAATCGGCCCCGGTCCAGGTGTTGGAAAAGGACATTCAGTTCCAACCCGGAGATATCCGGGTGAAAGCAGGGCAGACGATCCAGGTGATCAATAAGGATCCCTTTCGTCATCTGGCCGAGATCCGCAAGGTCAACCGGTATGGGATCGAATACAAGGTGGTGGCGGGCGGAACCATCGAACACCCGGGAGATGTCTCGGAGATGCGGGTGAATGAGCCGGGGCATTACAAGTTGCGCTGCACCATGCACGACGGCATGGTCGTCAACCTTCACGTGACCCGGTAAGCCTCGGGTCGAAGGCGGGCTCCCGGAAGATCCCGGGAAGCCCGCTTTTTTGTCTCGGGGCTCCGAAACCCGGATCGGCGGGCGGCCACCTCACATCCCCCCGCGGCGGAGGATGGAGATGAGCAGCCAGAAACCCATGAGTCCGGCGAACAGGAACCCAAGGATGCCGATCACGGGAATGTTGAACAGTTTGGGAGGCACGTCGGCGAGCACGATGAGAGCCGAGCCGACCACCAGGGAGGCCAGCACCACGGAAAAGGACAACCGTTTGCTGCTCCGGTCGTAGGTGGCGATCAACGGTTCCAGGCCGCGGTGGCGAAATTCCAGGTTCAGCTTCCCCCGTTTGGCTTCCACCAGGATTTCCCGGATGTCCCCCGGAATGTCGCGGAGCAGCTCGAACACTTCTCCTCCGGCGTGCATCACTTCCTGGGACAGACGCGAGGGGTGAAATCGCTCCATGCGTAGGCGGCGCACGTAAGGTTCGGCCCGTTGCACCAGATCGAATTCCGGGTCGAGGTTCTTGCACAGTCCTTCCACGGCGGACAGGGATTTGAGCATCATGAACAGATTGGGGGAAAAGCGCAGGCGGTGCCGGGCGGTCATGTCCAGCATGTCCCGGAGCAGTTTGCCCAGGTCGATTTCCTTCAGGGGCCGGTACAGGTGCTGGTCCATGAAATCGGCGGTGTCGCGCTGCAGCGCCAGTTCATCCGGCTCTTCGTCCTCGTCCTGAGGACGCGTCAACCTCAAGAGCGCATCCACCGCCCCGGCTTCGTCCCGGTTGGCGACCGCGATCACCAGGCGGGAAAAATCTTCCCGCGATTTGCGGTCGACGCGGCCCATCATTCCGAAATCCAGAAAGCAGATGATGTTTTCCGGCAGGAAGTAAATGTTGCCCGGGTGAAGGTCGGCATGGAAAAACCCGTGCTCGAAGACTTGCTTCATGATCAGGCCCGCCAGGCGGTGGGCCAACTCCTTGCCGTCCAGACCGTTTTGCGAGAGCGTGTCCAGTTCCGCCGCCCTCTGCCCGGCGATGAATTCCAGGGTCAGCACCCGGCTCGTGGAAAATTCCCGGTAGACCTTGGGAACGTACAGGGTCGGTTCGTACCGGAAATTGCGGCCGAAGCGTTCGATGTACGCCGCTTCTACCGAGTAGTCCAGTTCCTTTTCGATGGTGGCCGTCATCTCCTCGACCAGTTTGGGCGCGTTGTAGAGTCCCCAGCCTTCCAGATGCCTTTCCATGAGGGTGGCGAGGTGCATCAGGATTTCCATGTCGATTTTGATGGTCCGCTGGATGTTGGGCCGCTGCACTTTCACGGCCACGCTCGAACCGCTTTTCAGCCGCGCGCGGTGGACCTGCCCCAGAGAGGCGGAGGCGATCGGGTTTTCCTCGAAACTCGGAAACAGGGCATCCAGGGGACTTTTCAGGTCCTTTTCGACGATGGCCTTCACTTGGGAAAATTCGAAGGGGGGGACGTTGTCCTGCAGTTTCTCCAGTTCCAGGATGATCTCGCCCGGCAGGAGGTCGGCGCGAGTGGACAGAATCTGCCCCAGTTTGATGAAGGTGGGACCCAGTTCCTCGAGGGCCATGCGCAGGCGCTCGGACCGGGTGTAGGTTTCAAGCTTTTCCTTGCGGTGGCGGGAAAGGGCGGAAAGGCTGATTTCCAGAAAATTTTCGATCCCCAAAGATTCCACCAGGTCCGCGAACCCGTAACGGAACAAAATAGAAAGAACTTGGCGATATCGTTGCGCGTGGCGGTAAGGCCGTTCGAAGAACCCGATTTTCTGAAAGGTCAAGGGGTCAGCTCTCTTTCTGTTCCAGTTTCTGTTCCAATTCTTCGATCTTGGCGGTCAGCAGGGCGAAATCCTTCTTGGTGGGCACGTCCATTTTTTCGAGCGTTTCCTGGACGACGGTGCGAATCCGGTTTTCCAAATCCTTGCCCGATTTTTCCGCAGACTCCACGATTTCTTTGACCAGCTTTTCACCTTCTTCCTCGGAAACCTCGGCTTCCTTGGAAATCTGTTTCGCCAGCTCCTTGGCTTTTTCCCGGCCCAAATTGGCCAGTCCCGCCCCGATCAGCATGGACTTTTTGATGAGGTCCAACATAATAAGCGCTCCTGAGATTTAGAAAGGGTTTCGGTGGAATCGCGTCCCTGAAAAATTCATTGTCTTCCGGCCCGGCCCGGCCCGCGCCCGGAGGTTTGGATGATGATTTCTTCCACCATGAATGTTTATCATATCTTATGGATTAGGGGAATCAAGCTGAAATTCCAGCGAGATCCTGCGCGTTCCCGGGGACGAAACTCGGCGCCGCCGGAACCTCTCCGGTTGAGGGGACCCCTCGGTTTTGGTTTGAGATTCCCCTTCCGGGGCCTTCCCTCCGGCCTCTTGCCCGGCGGCACCGGTGCCCGCGTTGGGAACGCGGTTTCGAACCCACCTCCCTGGAAAAATCCTTTCACCGGAAGGTTCAAAGACGGTTCGCCGCCGGGAAGGGCCAGGGGGCGGCGGGAGGTTTCCGAGGCGCGGGCCGGGATTTTCCCCCGCAGTTGACAGTAAAAATGATGATGGTGTGA
>JABAHQ010001409.1_pt1 | contig 10214 bp, 8 predicted proteins | sample 7062091 | NCBI WGS metagenome assembly JABAHQ01 (sample SAMN14534359, study PRJNA622989) | marine sediment metagenome | biome: marine biome [ENVO:00000428]; feature: marine pelagic biome [ENVO:01000023]; material: deep marine sediment [ENVO:00002113] | place: India: Gulf of Kutch | collected... | reverse complement strand
GCAGCGCTGCTGCACGTACAGCTCCAGGTGATCCTGGTAGTTGCTGCCCACCCCCGGCAGGTCCGCACGCACCTCCAGGCCGTGGTGGCGCAGGTGGTCGGCGGGGCCGATCCCCGAGAGCATCAGGAGCTGGGGCGAGCCGATGGGCCCCCCGACGAGGATGACCCGGCGTCCGGCTCGGGCGGCCCGGACCCGGCGGCCCTGGGCGTACTCCAGGCCGGTGGCCCGGCTCCCCGCGAACAGCACCCGGCTCGCCAGGGCCCGCGTGCGGACCTCCAGGTTGGGCCGGTCGGCCACCGGCTCCAGGTAGGCCCGGGCGGTGCTGCAGCGCACGCCGTCGCGCACCGTCATCTGCATGGGCCCGAAGCCCTCCTGGCGGTAGCCGTTCATGTCCTCGGTATAGGGATAGCCGGCCTGCTGCCCTGCCTCGATGAAGGCGTGATACAGGGGCGACCAGCCCCGTCCGGTGGTCACGTACAGGGGGCCCTCGCCGCCGTGGTAGTCGTCCGCCCCCAGGTCCCGGGTCTCCGCCCGCCGGAAATAGGGCAGGCAATGCCGGTAGGACCAATGGCCGAGGGCCGGGTCTTCGGCCCACCGGTCGTAATCCAGGGGATGGCCGCGCACGTAGGCCAGGCCGTTGATGGCCGAGCTGCCCCCCAGCACCCGCCCGCGCGGGGTATGCATGCGGCGGCCGGCGAGGTGGGGCTGCGGGACGGTGTGGTAGTCCCAGTTGTAGGTGGTTGATTTCATGGGATAGGAGAAGGCCGCCGGCATGTGGATGCGCCAGTCCCACCACGGGGCCCGCCCTCCGGCCTCCAGGAGCAGCACGGAGCAGTCCGGGTCCTCGCTCAGCCGCCGGGCCAGCACGCAGCCCGCCGACCCCGCACCCACGATGATGTAGTCCCATTCGCCCTCAGTGGCTTCCGCGGTCATGGCGCCTCACCCGCTCGCCAGGGACGGCTTCCGAGGCGCCCCCTCAGTCATACGGGCAGTCCACCCCCTGGAGCTCCACATAGACGCTCTTGCGCTGGGTATAGAAATCGAGGGCGGCCCAGCCGTTCTCCCGGCCGATGCCGGAGCCCTTGATGCCGCCGAAGGGCATCTCGATGGGGGTGACGTTGTAGCTGTTGATCCAGCAGGTGCCCGCCTCCAGGGAGGCCGCCATGCGGTGGGCCCGGGTCAGGTCGCGGGTGAAGACCCCCGCCGCCAGGCCGTACTCGGTGTCGTTGGCCCGGCGCAGGACCTCGTCCTCGTCGTCGAAGGTCAGCACCGACATCACCGGCCCGAAGATCTCCTCGCGCACGATGGTCATGTCGTCGGTGCAGTCGGCGAACACCGTGGGCCGCACGAAATTGCCGTCCCCCAGCCCCCCTTCGGTGGCCCGCTCCCCGCCGGTAACCAGCCGCGCCCCCTCGGCCTTGCCCGACTCGATATAGCCCAGGACCTTCTCCAAATGCTCGGCGGACACCAGGGGGCCCACCTGGGTGGCGGGATCGAGCGGATCGCCCAGCCGGAGACGCTCGGTGCGGGGCGTCAGGCGCTCCAGAAAGGCCTGCTCCAGGCTGCGATGGACGAAGACCCGGGTGCCGTTGGTGCAGACCTCCCCCTGGCTGTAGAAGTTGCCCATCATCGCCCCGGAGACCGCCTCGTCGAGATCGGCGTCGTCGAAGACGATCAGCGGCGACTTGCCGCCCAGCTCCAGGGTCACATGCTTGAGCGTAGCGGCGGCGTCGCGCATGACGTGGGGACCGGTGGCCGCCCCGCCGGTCAGCGAGACCTTGGCGATGCCCGGATGCCGAGTGAGGGCCCGGCCGGTATCGGTGACGCCCGTCAGGACATTGAAGAGTCCCGGGGGCAGGCCGGCCTCGGTAAGCACCTCGGCCAGCACCAGGGCCGACAGGGGGGTGGGGGCGGCGGGCTTGAAGATCATGGCGTTGCCGCAGGCCAGCGCCGGGGCCGACTTCCAGCAGGCGATCTGCAGCGGGTAGTTCCAGGCCCCGATGCCGGCACACACGCCCAGCGGCTCGCGCCGGGTGTAGTAGAAGTCGCCGCCCAGATCCTGCTGATTGCCTTCCAGCGCCGGCGCCAGGCCGGCGTAGAATTCCAGTGAGTCGGCGCCGGTGTTCACATCAACCTCACTCGCCTCCTGCCAGGGCTTGCCGGTGTCGAGTACTTCCACCTTCGCGAGTTCGTCATTGCGCTCGCGCAGCAGCGCCACCGCCCGGTTCAGGATCCGGGCCCGCTCCATGCCGGTCATGGCGGACCAGGTGGCAAAGCCTTCGCGGGCGCTGTCCAGTGCCGCCTGACGTACCCGTTCGTCGGCGACCTCCACCTCATAGATCACCTCGCCGGTGCCCGGGTTCACCACCTCGAAGGTCTCGCCGGTGCTGTTGGCCATGGGCTGGCCGGCCACAAAATTCCGATAGCGTGTCAGTGGCATGGTTCGACTCCGTGCTGTGTCAGTACGTCATTGATGAAGGATTTGCACAGGGCCTCGCTCTCCTGGAATCCCTGTTCCTGGTCGGGCCAGAGAGCACTGCGCAGCCAGAACCCGTCGATCAGCGCGGCGGTCTGCCTGGCGGCGTCCCGGGCCGCCTCCGCCGGGAGCAGCTGCCGGAAGGAATGGCAGAGGTTGCTGTAGAGGCGGCGGTTGTTGATGTGCTGCAGCCGCGCCAGCCCCGGTTCGTGCATGGCCCGTGCCCAGAAGCTGAGCCAGGTACGGGTGGTGGCCGCGGAGCGCTGGAAGTCACTGAAGTTGGCTTCCACGATCGCCATCAGCCGCTGCTGGGGCGTCAGCGTCCCCACTTCCGTATGCGCCAGCAGGCCCAGCTTCAGTTCTTCCAGAAGCTGGCGGAGCGTTGCCTCGATCAACGCCTGCTTACCGCCGAAATAGTGACTGATCAGACCCGACGACATCCCGGCCGTCTTGCTGATGGCCCCGATGGTGGCGTTCTGCAGCCCAAGCTCGCCCACCACATCCAGGGTGGCCTCAATGAGCTGGCGCCTGCGCTCTTCCTGGACTCCGACTTTTGGCATAAGCGATTATTGATTGACCGTTCAATTAAAATTAAGAATAGACGCCAAAGCATCCCGGATCAACAGGGTTGCCGGTTACCAAGATCCCGAAAATTCCCAAACCACTTTCAGATCAGTAGGCTGTAGTCATTGCAAAAAATCGTGACGACACCGGACAGGTCTTCGCTATACTCCCCGTGTCCGCCAGCCACCCCCGGAATGGAGCCTGAATGACGCCGCTGCGCTTCGTGGACCGCCTGAAGTTCTTCCTGGAACGTCAGCTCATCAAGGGCGCCTTCTTCCAGCTCATGGTGGTGGCGTTGCTGATCGCCCTGATTTCCCTGATCGGCGGCCTCCTGGTGCTTCCCATCGAGGGGGCTTTCGCAAGTCTCGGGGAGGCACTCTGGTGGGCCTTCCTGCGACTGACGGACCCCGGCTACCTGGGCGATGACGAGGGCAGCTGGCAGCGGGTCGTCTCTACCCTGCTGACTGTCAGCGGCTACGTCGTCTTCATGGGCACCCTGGTGGCCATCATGACCCGATGGCTGATCAGTGCCATGACCAACCTGGAACGCGGCCTGACGCCGGTGTCGCTGAAACACCACATCGTCGTCCTCGGCTGGACCAGCCGCACTCTGCCCCTGATCAGCACACTGCTGGGGACCACCGAACGCATGCGCCTGTTCCTGCGCCGCAATGACACCAGCCGCCTGCGTCTGGTCGCGCTGGCGGAGGAGGTCTCCGCCCATAAGGAGCATCAGCTTCGAAGTGAAAGCGGCATTGGCCGGCGGGCCCGCCAGGTGATCCTGCGCTCGGGCGACCCGCTGCAGTCGGACGCACTGCGGCGCGTGGCCTGCCTTGACGCCGCCGCGGTGATTATTCCCGGCAGCACCAGCGCGTCCAACAGCCTGCTGAACGCGGACACCGAAACCATCAAGATCCTGCTGACGATCGCCGCCCAGGCCAAGGAGCAGCACAGGGCGCTTCCCTACGTGGTGGCGGAACTCCAGGACCCGCGGCGCGAGGGCATCCTGCACAGCGCCTATGGCGGCGAGCTGGAACTGGTCGCCGGCGATGCCACCCTCAGCCGCTTCATGGTTCAGACCCTGCGCCACCCCGGTCTCGCCGAAGTCTTCCAGGACATGATGATCCTCCAGGACGGCAACGAACTCTACCTGCGGTTCCAGCCCGAATGGGCCGGTGAAGCGCTGGGCCAGCTGGCCCGCAGCCGCCCGAAGGCCATTGTTCTGGGCGTGCTGGAGAAGGGCGACAGCGGCTGGAGTGTCCGGATGAACGCGCCCCCGGACCACTGTCTCGGGGCGGAGGACGGCCTGATCCTGCTGGCCCGGCGCTTCGAGGACACCAACCCCGTACGCGGCGCACCGCCCCTGCCGCTGCTGTCGCGCACCGCCTCGGAGCCAACCGCGGCCCGGCCCACCCATCGCCGGATCCTCATGCTTGGCTGGAACCACCGCGTACCGGCGCTGATCCGGGAGCTCGACAGCTACCCGGGCGAAACCGCGGAGGTGGTCGTGGTGTCGTTCTGGTCCATCGCGGATCGCGACGCCGCCATTACCCGCTACGCCCCGGATCTCGAGCGCGTTCGCTGCCACCAGGTGGAAACCGACTTCCTGCTGGAAGGCGAGATCGCCCAGCTCTCGCCGGAGCGCTACGACACCGTCATGCTCATGACCAGTGATCGCATGGGCAGCAACGAGGAAGCGGATGCCCGTGCCATGGTGGGGTACCTTCAGCTTCAGGATTATCTGCAGCGGACAGGAACCCGGCCACAGATCCTGCTGGAACTGACCGACCCGCATAACGAGGCCCTGCTCCTGGCCCGGGACAGCGAGGTCTTCCTCACCCCCGTCATGCTGAGCCATCTCCTGGCCACGGTGGCGCTCCGCCGGGAGCTGCGGCTGGTCTATGAGGAGCTCTTCACCCAGGGCGGCGCGGAGATCCGGTTCCGCCCGGTCCCGCAGGAACTCCTCTCCGGACCCACGGATTTCATGACAGTCGAGCAGGCGGTGGCCGCGGCCGGTGAGACAGCCCTCGGTATCTTCCACACGCACCCCATGCCCGACGGGCGCCACCTGATCCTAAACCCCGATCGTGAGCGTGACCTGGCACTGTCAGCGGACGACCAGCTGGTGGTCCTGGGGCACGAGACCGTCAGCGCCCCCAGAGCCGCTTGATGATCCGGCGGGTCATCGCCGCCGGCATGGCCCCGGACGCCGACCAGAGCCCCTTCATCCGCATGGAGACGGGCCGGTGCAACTCGCCCCCGCCCCGGGTCACTGCCCAGACCTCCGCCGCTATAGCCTCCGCGCTCAGGTTGACGCCCATACTGTCGAACATCCCGGAGCCGGACCTGTTCGATGCCACCATGCCCGTTGCGACGAAGGGAGGCATGAGATCACAGACACGGATGTCGTACTCCTGCCACTCAATGTCCAGCGCCTCGGTCATGGCGCGCACGGCATGCTTGGTGGCGGAATAGGACGCGAAGTCCGGCGTGCCGTAGATGGCGGAGGCCGAGCTCATGTTCACGACCTGCGCACCGGGCGTGTCCCGAAGCCAGGGAAAGGCCGTGTGCAGCACGTTGAGCAACCCCGTCAGGTTCACGTCCACCAGCGCCTTATGCTCCGTCAGCGGGATTTCCTCGAAACGTCCGACCCGCAGCAGCCCGGCGTTATTGTGGAGCACATCCAGCTGTCCGTCCGTCCGGGCGGTGAAACCGGCCAGTGCCTGGCGCACCGAGGCCGGATCCGTCACATCCGCAACGTGCACGCTGCAGTTGGCCTCGCCCAGGCCTTCCTGGAGGGTCCGCAGTGCCGCCTCGTCCCGGTCCGCGGCGCCCACGAACCAGCCCTGGCCGGCAAACAGCTGGGCCGTGGCGCGGCCAATCCCGGCGGCGGCACCAGTGATGAAGATCGTCTTCATGAGCCTCTCCCTGTCTTGGAATCAGCCGAGTATAACCGGCGCACCGGGGCCCGGCGGAATGCCCAGAGCGACCCAGACCGCCAGTAATAACGGCCATACCACGGCAAAGGCGATGGCATAGGGCAGCATCAGCGCCATCAGGGTGCCGATGCCCGCCTCCGGCCGCCAGCGCTGAACAAAGGCCAGGACGATCACCCAGTAGGGGTTGAGCGGCGTGATGATGTTGGTCACCGAATCCCCGATGCGATACGCCGCCTGTGTGAGTTCCGGACTCAGCCCCGCCTGCATCAGCATGGGAACGAACACCGGGGCCAGGAAGGCGTACTTGGCGGAGGCAGAGCCGATGAAAAGGTTGGCCAGCATGGCGATCAGGATGAAGCCCACCGCCAGTATCGGGGCCGGCACCGCCAGCGATGCCAGCCACTGCCCCCCGGTGATGGCCAGAAGCAGCCCGAGCTGGCTGTAGTTGAAGGCCTCGATGAACTGCGCGGCCACAAAGGCCAGCACAATGTAGGGCGCCAGCGCGGCAATGGTGTCCGCCAGCATGCGCGCTACATCATGGTTGCTCCTGAGGGTTCCGGCGGCAAACCCATAGGCCAGTCCGGGCAGGAGGAACAGGATCAGCAGCAGCGGCACCATCGCCTCAACCCAGCGGGCGAAGTTCTCCCCTTCACCGTGCAGCGGTGCACCGGGCACCAGAATCGCCGTCATTACTGCCGCGAACGTGAGCCCGAAGACCAGGCCCGCCGCCCGGAGTCCCCGACCCGGCTCCTCCCCGGCCTCACTGCCCGCATCCGCGTTATCCGCGCCCGCCAGTTCAATGCCCGCCTGCCGGGGCTCCACGACCCGGGCGGTGACCCACCAGCCCACCAGGGCCAGGACCAGGGTCGAGACGATCATCAGCCACCAGTTGGCGGTCACGGCCACCGCGTAATCCGGCGCCAGTATGCGCGCCCCCACCTCGGTCAGCCCGGCGAGTAGCGGGTCCAGCGCGGTGATCACCAGGTTGGCGCTGAACCCGGCGGAAACCCCGGCAAACGCCGCCGCCAGCCCCGCCAGGGGCGAACGCCCGGCCGCGTGGAACAGGATCGCGGCCAGCGGCGGCAGTACCACGTAGCCCGCATCCAGGGTGACCGAGGACAGGATGCCCAGAAGCACCACCATGGGCGCCAGAAGGGCGGACGGTGTCAGCCGCAACAACCGGGCCAGCAGCGCGGGCAGCAGGCCCGAGCGCTCCGCCACGCCGATGCCCAGCATCGCCACCAGCACCAGCCCCAGCGGCGGGAACTGCATGAAGTTCTCCACCAGGTGCGACAGCAGCCACCAGAGGCCATCGCTCTCCAGCAGGCCCCGGGCCTGCACCAGCTCGCCCTCGCCGGCGGCACCCGCAGGCTTGCGCACGGACCAGCCCGCCCACGCCGCCACCTGGGCGAGCACCATGACCAGCCCCAGGGCCATGGCGAACAGGGTAACCGGGTGTGGCAGGGCGTTGCCCGCGCGCTCGATCCGATCCAGCCAACGCGTGGAAGACGTGGCCCGGGTCATGTCACCGCCCCATGGCGCAGGACATGCTCCGGATAGATGGCGAGCTCGCTCTGATGGCGCTCAGGATCCGGGTCATGCTGTACCGGCGTCCGCAGGATGCGCTCAATGTAGGCCTCCGGGAAGGCATTCTCCCTCGCCCCGATGAGCACATGGGCCCGGTACCAGCTGTAGGGGGTCAGCGACGCATCGACGTCCGTTGCCGCGTACATTCGTGCCTCGAGCAGTTCGCCCTCGGGCGTTTGCGGCCGGATCGCCGCCTCGTCATAGCCGTTGCCCAGGCCCTCGATGCGGTCCAGGATGGGTTTGTCGCGTTCCGGAATGTCGTACACGACGCCGAGGACCCAGTCACCAGGATTACCGGTATGGAGCGCATCGCACTTGGCCGATTGGTCCTCGCGGCTGCGCTTATGGAAGACCAGGCGATGGTGGCGCAGCCAGGCCACCGTGCGGAAACGCGATTCCGGAACCCGGGCCTGAAGGCGGCGGATGGACATATTCGAGCCGTAAGCGAAACACAGCATGGAGCAACCTCTTCGGGATTCACGAAGAAACTGCCATGGTTGGCGGCACCGGGCAATACTGGCGATTGAGTATCGCTATAATTTGCGGATAGCCAATAGCCTATTCCATAATGGACGCGTAGCCTGTCAAGACCCGCCAGCATCCTGCCTGGTGCCCCGAACCCAAATCAGGCCTGGAGGTGTCACCCCATGAGCGTCGAGATCTTCACCCGCTGCTTCGTGGGCATCTACTTCCTGCTGATCGGTCTGCTCTTTACCGGTCGCTCCCTGGGCCTGAGCTCGCGCACCGGCTTCTCGCACATCCATTACGGCCCGGTGGGATCGGCCCCGTGGTGGAACCGCCACCTGTTCAACGCCTTCCGGGCCGCGATACTGCTGGTCACCGTCCTGCGCATCGCCCTGCCGCTGGACCCCTGGCTGGGCATCATCGAGCCGCTCTACACGGCACCGGTACTGCTGCTCGGCGTCCTCCTGCTGCTGACCGCCTTTACCGGCATCAATTATCTCCAGGCCTACATGCACGAGGACTGGCGTTCGGGCATTGACCAGGCGCACCCACCCAGGCTTCTGACCACCGGGCCCTGGGCCCGCAGCCGCAACCCCATCTTCATCACCGTGATGATGGGCCAGCTCGGCTTCTTCCTCGCGCTCCCCAGCGTATTCTCGCTGGTCTGCCTGATCGTCGGCGTTACCGTACTCAAGCGCCAGGCACTGGCCGAGGAGGCCGACCTTGAGGCCCTTCACGGCCCGGCGTACCGCCAGTATCGCGACCGGGTACCCCGCTGGCTCTGAGGCCGGCGATCAACCGTGGGCGGGCCGGTACCCCAGCCGGAAGCCGCCCCAGTGCTTGCCGTTGACGTAGACCGGGACGGAGAGGTCGTGCATGATCTCCCCGGTATCCCGGCGGTAGGTCTGCAGCAGCATGTCGCGGGTGTGATTGCCGCAACGCCCCCCCGTGCGGTCATTGAACAGTCGCTTGCTGCGGCTCTTCACAAGATCCACTGACGGGTCCCCGGTAGGCTCATGGGCAAAGACATTGTTGTGGGTGGGCACGTAGCCGTCCGGTGCGGTGGTGATGGCAAAGACCAGCGGCTCCAGGGCATCCACCACCGGCTCCTGGAGGGCCGGGAGATGCCGGTCGGTAAAGGCATCGAAGGGGCTGTGGTATTTCTGGGGCTCGGTCCCGGGAATGGGCGTACGCTCACGGCTGAACAGCTGCGCCTCGGTAAGTTCACCCCGTTCAAGCGCCGCCTCGAAGCAGCGACCGATACGGGCTGCACCGTCCTTGGCCGCCTCATAGAAGGCGCGGTGATAGCTCTCCGCGCTGTTGAGCGCGAACTCGGCATTGGTCTGTTCGGCGAGGTCCATTAGGCGTGACGCCTGCTGGGCCAGCTCGGCCACGGCCTCGTCGCTGTCGCGCATTTCATCACGCAGACTCTCGATGGAACGGAACATCTGCCCCAGGCTTTCCTGGTTGTGCTGGTCGGCCTCGGCGATCCGCTGAACCTGCTCCTCGACCCGGCGCGAGCCGGTGTTGATCTCATCCAGCTGGTGGCCCACGGCCTCCACGGAATCGAGGCCACTCTCGACACTGTTGGCCAGCTCCTTGACGCGGGTAACGATGTGCCCGGTGTCCTTCTGGATGGATTCCAGGGTATCGGAGGCTTCCCGGGTGGCCTCGGAGGTCCGGCTGGCCAGCTGCCGCACCTCATCGGCCACCACCGCGAAACCGCGCCCCTGTTCCCCGGCGCGGGCGGCCTCGATGGCCGCGTTGAGCGCCAGCAGGTTGGTCTGCTCGGCGATGCCCTCGATCACCGAGGTGACGTTCTGGATGGTCTCGGACTTGTCGTTCAGGGCCTGGATCAGTGAGACGGTTTCCGCCGACTGCTCGTGCACCCGCCGGACCTGATCAATGGCGTTCCGCAGCGCCGTCTCCCCCTGGTCACTGAGCTCGCTCGCCTGGCTCGCGGCGGAAGCCGCCGCCGTGGCCTGTTCCGCCGAATCCCGGATGGTTTCCATGATCTGGCCGGCATAGTCGGTCATATGGGCCGTGTTCTCGACCTGGCGATCCAGCCGGCTGCGCAGTCGATCGGCGGCGTAGGAAACCTGGGCAGCCGAGACCGCGTTGGCGTCCGCCCCCTCCACCAGGGTCTGCTCCAGCGCCTCGCCGGTGCGCGCCTTCCGGAATAC
>JABAHQ010021702.1_pt1 | contig 10215 bp, 13 predicted proteins | sample 7062091 | NCBI WGS metagenome assembly JABAHQ01 (sample SAMN14534359, study PRJNA622989) | marine sediment metagenome | biome: marine biome [ENVO:00000428]; feature: marine pelagic biome [ENVO:01000023]; material: deep marine sediment [ENVO:00002113] | place: India: Gulf of Kutch | collected... | reverse complement strand
TGGAGCGCACCGAGCGTTCCGGAACCAGGTGTACCCACTACCGGTTCGCCTGATTCGAACGACTGTACCCACTGGGTCTTGCCCACGGGAGTCAAGCCCTGGACGTTGGCGAAGTTGGCCAGGATGATCTGCCCCTGCACCTTCGACTGTCCGTTGGTATACCGCGCGAAGATCACGCCGGTGTCGTCGATCTCCAGGCCGGCCAGCTCGCCGGTGGTGTAACCGTCCTGCGCGACGCTGTTCACGGCGAAGGCACTGGCGTACTGCGACGACTTGGAAAAGTCCAGCACGATGCCGCCCGGATTGGCCAATGCACCATTGGCGGACCAGGTCGCCGGAGTGGCACCGTTGGAAATTGCCGGAATCCAGCCTCCGGTTGGCGGATTGCCGGTCGCGGAGTTCAGCGTCACCTTCAGATCCGGCGCAACGCTGAAGAGTGCCGAACCGCCATTGTCAACGGATGTAAGCGCTCCCGACGCATCGAAAGTCAGCCCCATCACATACGGCTGCGGCGGCTCCTGCGCCGGATCGGCCGGGTTGCGACCGTCGATCAGCACCTTCATGTCCCAGGTATTGGCGCTGGTCTTGACGAAGTACTGCGTCATGACGTGCGCATTGCCTTGGGAGTCGTAGATATTCAGCGACGTCGAGCTGTTGTAGGTGGTTGGATCGGCGGGGTTGAACGTGCCACTGGCCTGCGTGGCAGCATAGGCCGCCGCCTGCGCCCTTTCGGCAGCGGTCGGTGCCGCGACATCGGCAACGTTTGCCGGGTTGCTGATCCAGCTCTGGTACTCGGCATCATAGGATGCCTGCCAGGTCGCAGGGGCTTTCTGGGTCGAGTTCAGGTTGAAGGCCGTATTGATCTGGCTGGTAGCTTTCGGCGCCTGGTTGGTCGTCTGGACCTGCAGGTTGCCAACGACGCCATTTTGCAGGTTGCCGTTGTTGTCCACCGGAAAACCCTGCAGCTTGTAGCCGAAGTTGTCGACCAGAAAACCTTCGCGATCCGTACCGAAGTAACCGGCGCGGGTGTAGCTCACCGCACCGTTATTGGAAACCTGGAAAAAGCCGTTGCCGTTGATGGCCAGGTCCAGCGCGTTCTGGGTGTAGTTGATATTGCCCTGGTTGAACTGCTGGGAGATGTTGGACATCAGCACACCGCTGCCCTGCGGGTTCTTGCCCGTGCCGAGGACGGACGCCGCGTAGACGTCGGAAAACTCCGCGCGCGATTGCTTGAAGCCCACGGTGCCGGCGTTGGCGATGTTGTTACCAGTGACGTTGAGGTCCTTGCTCGCGGCACGCAGGCCGCTCAGACCGATATTGAAGGACATGGAATTACTCCTTTGCCGAGGTGCCGGCGGTTATTGTCCGATGATCTGGACCTGGGAGAGGCCGATGCTGCCGATACCGGCAAGGTTGAGCATCAGCTCCCCGCCGTTCTGCCCAAGCGTGACGCTGTCGACGTTCGCCGGCAGCAAGGTGTAAAGCCCTTTGGTTTCGCCCTGATAGGTAGCCTGCGCCTCGAAGCGATAGGTACCAGGCGGCAAGACATTGCCACTGGCATCTTTGCCATCCCACATGAAGGACACGTTGCCGGCTTGCTGCTGGCCCATGTTCACGCGCGCGACCGAAGCACCCGTGCTGTCGTAGATATTCACGAATACGTTGCTGCTGGAGGTCGGCAATACCAGGCTCGCCTTGAAGGTTTCGCTGGTATCGACCACTGCCTTGTCAGTCGGCACGATGACCTTGCGTCCTACCAGCGACGAGGCCTGCAGCGCCTGGGACGATTGGTAGCCGGACAGGATCGTCTGCATGCTCGAGTTGAGCTTCTCGACGCCTTCCACGGTGCTGAACTGCGCCAGCTGACCGATGAACTCGCCGTTTTCCTGCGGCTCCAACGGGTTCTGGTTGTTCAACTGGGCCACCAGCAACTCAAGAAACTCGTTCTTGCCGAGGTCGTTACCCTTGGCTTCGCGCTTTTCGCCGAACTGGTACTGATCCAGTATCGAGCCGGTTCCACCGACGCCGTTCGTAGTGCTCATAATTGCGCTCTCGTAACTATCACTGACCCAGCGTCAGCACTTTCTGCAACATGGTCTTGGCCGTGTTCATCAGCTCGGCGTTGGTCTGGAAGGCACGACTGGCCGAGATCATGTCGGCCATCTCTTCCACCACGTTGACGTTCGGGTAATAGACGTAACCGGCCTCGTCGGCAGCCGGATGATTGGGCTCGTAGCGGGCCTGCAGCTCGCTCTGGTCCTCGACTACACCCAGCACCTGAACACCAACCCCGGCCTGGTCCTGACCGGCGAACAGCGACTGGTCGGGCTGACCGTTGGCCTGTTGGAAGACCGTGGCGAATACCGGATGACGCGCCCGGTAGGTCTGATCGACGCTTGACGAAACGGTCTCGGCGTTGGCGATGTTGCTGGAAATGGTGTTCAGCCGAGTGCTCTGGGCACTCATGCCGCTGCCGGCAATGTTGAAAACGCTGCTAAGAGACATGAGACACTCCTTTATTCGCCGCGCAGGGCGCTCATCAGCCCTTTGAACTTGCTATTGAGCAGGGTGAAGCTCGCCTGGAAGTCCACAGCGTTCTTCGCGTAGTTGGATTGCTCGATCTGCAGATCGACGGTGTTCTGATCGAGAGACGGATGCGCCGGCGTGCGAAAGCGCAGCGAGGCATCAGCGATCTCCAGCCCCTCGGCGGCAATGTGCCTTTCACTGGTCCGGGCGACGCCGAAGCCGCCCTGGCTACGAGCAGATTGCTCGGCGAGCACGCTGCTGAAATCCAGATCGCGGGCCTTGTAGTTGGGNNATCAGCTCGGCGGCCATGCCGGGATCGATAAAGCCGCTGGCGTGGCCGGCGTTGGTGCGGGCCATCGCCAAATCTTCTTCTTGTTCTTGCTGCCCCGAGAGGATGGCGCGGAAATCCAGGTCCCGGGCCTTGTAGTTGGGGGTATCGGCGTTGGCGATGTTGTTGGCCAGCACCTCTGCACGCTGGGAGCGAAAGCCCAGCGCCTTTTCGTGGATGCCAAGTGCCTTGTCGAAACTGATGCTCATGTCTGGCCCTCTGCCGGATACAAGTCTGCTTGCGCATACTCCAGCAAAGCTCATGCCATCAAACACAAATCGCTGATTTTCAAGGACTTCCAACCTGGCGGTATCGCCGGTCGCGTCAAAAGCGGCAAGCCATTACCGCTTTATTGCCGCAGACCGCCACCTTGCATGACGGTTTTCTGCCGCCAAGTGAGGTTCACTTGGCCTTGTAGATGATGCCTGGGCTGCACTGAATCATCTGGTACAGCTCGGGAAGACCATTGAGCGCTTCGGACGCGCCAAGGAAGAGATAGCCACCTGGTCGCAACGTCGTGTGAATACGCTTGAGGATGTCCTTCTTCACATCGGCGGAAAAATAGATCAGCACGTTGCGACAGAACACGATGTCGAACTTGCCCAGTGCCGCATAGCTATCCAGCAGGTTCTGCACCCTGAACTCGACTCGCGATCGGATGGCGGGCTTGACCGCCCACCGACCCGGCGCCTTGACATCGAAGTAGCGCTGCAGGCGATCCGAGGACAACCCACGGGCAATCGCCAGGCTGTCGTACTCCGCCGCTTTGGACGCAGCCAGCATTGCCCCGGACAGCTCCGTTGCGACGATCTGGATGCCCGTCTTTGGCTGACTCGGATTGCTGCGCTCGTACTCGTCGATCGCCATGGACAGCGAATAAGGCTCCTGCCCGGACGAGCAGGCCGCCGACCAGATACGCAGACGCTGCCCGGAACCGGCCTTGAGCATCTCTGGCAGCACGCGGCTCTTCAGCACCTCGAACGGATAGGTATCCCGGAACCACAGCGTTTCGTTGGTCGTCATCGCGTCGACAACCGCTTCGCGCAAACCGCTGCGTGGCTGCGCCTGAATCTTTCTGACCAGATCACCAAGCGTCTTGATGCCCTGCTGTTCCATCAGCTTGTTCAGGCGGCTGGATACCAGATACTGCTTGTTGCTGCCCAGCAGGATGCCGCATGTCTTTTCAAGAAATACCCGGAACTGCTCGAAATCCAGATCGACTGACACCAATAAAGCCTCACCATCATGAGAGGAGCTAGCCTCAGTTTGCATCCGCCTGCCTGATCCGCTCGGCCACCCGAGCAGCAAGATCATCAGGCTGGAACTTGGCGAGGAAATCATCCGCCCCCGCTCGCTTCACCATGTTCTGGTTGAACACACCGGAAAGGGAAGTATGCAGGAGTATATGCATTGCATGCATGCGCGGATCGTGTCGCACCTCGGTAGTCAGGGTATAGCCATCCATTTCCGGCATTTCAATATCGGAAATCATCATCAGAAACTCTTCCGCCGGATTCTTGCCCTCGTCGGCCATCCGCTTCAGGTAATTGAGTGCCTCGCGGCCGTCGTTGAGCTTGACGACCTCGATACCAATGTTCTCCAGGCAGCGGGTAATCTGCTTGCGCGCGACCGACGAGTCATCCACAACCAGGACGCGACACGACAGCGCCTTGGCGCGAGTATCGTCGTCCACCACTTCCGGCGAAACCTCTTCCGAGGTAGGCGCAACTTCCGCCAGCACCTTCTCGACATCGATGATTTCCACCAGCTTGTTGTCGATGTGCGTCACAGCGGTCAGGTAATGATCGCGCCCAGCACCGCGCGGAGGAGGCAGAATGGCCTCCCAGTTCAGATTGACGATCCGCTCGACAGAACTCACCAGAAAACCCAGCGTCCTGTTGTTGTATTCGGTGATTACTGCGAACGAATTTTCAAGATTCATCAGCGCCGACTTACCGGTCGCTAGCGAAAGATCCAGGATCGGCAGCGTGCTACCGCGGATGCTGGCCACACCACGAACCACTCGACCACACTTGGGCATGATCGTCAGGCGGGGGCACTGCAGCACTTCCCGCACCTTGAAAACGTTGATGCCATAGAGCTGCTCGCCATCGAGGCGAAACAGCAACAGCTCCAGACGGTTCTGTCCCACCAATTGGGTACGCTGGTTAACCGAATCCAATACACCGGCCATGCCAGTTCCTCTCTGCTTGCAGATTACGGGGCCGAACGATTCAGACGCGGCACGCCCCTTGCTTTGGTTGGGATATGAACGTCCTTATGACCATTTTCCGACGCGCCGATCTGGCGCTGTGCCGGATTGCGCTGCTACTAGTACTTTGCGCGACGGGCTCACTCGCCCACGCGTCAACCATGTCACATCCTGAACAGCTTATCGACGTGACCGAGCAGTTTCTTGAGCGCACGGTTGGCGAGTATTTGATCCGCAGCGCAATCACCGCCCGGCATGAGATCAGCGTCAATCGATTGGACCCTAGGCTGCGCCTCAACCCTTGCGATCAGCCGCTCGCCGCCAGCCTTGGCGGAACCACCGCTCCCGTTGGACGTGTCACGGTAAGGGTAAGTTGCGAAGGCAGCAGCCCGTGGTCGGTTTTCGTACCGGCGCAGGTGCGCCTGTATCGCGAGGTGATCGTCGCAAACAGATCCCTTCTACGCGACACGGTGCTGAGCCAAGCGGATGTCAGCCTCGCCGAGCGGGATGTGTCGGCGCTCAATCAAGGCTATTTGACCCGAATGGACGAGGCCCTGGGCAACAAGCTTACCCGCCCGGTGCAACCCGATCAGGTGATCACACCCAATCAGCTGGCGATGGCCAAGGTTGTCCGCAAGGGGGATCAGGTCGTCATCACCGCCAAGACGGGTTCGATCAGCGTACGCATGCCCGGCGAGGCAATGGCTGATGGCGCTCCGGGCAAGCAGATTCCTGTCAAGAATCAGCGTTCGGGCCGCACGATCAAGGCCAGAGTAACCGGCCCCGGCCAGGTGGAGGTCGCGATGTAACCGGGATTCAACAGTTTTCCGATGTGTACCCAGGAAAAAAACGCTAAAGTTTCCATCACTGTTGCCGAACACATGGCAAGCGTCCTGATTCCTTCGAGGTTTGCATCATGGTCATCGACTTCAATCGGCCCAACAGCCCACTGAATGCCCCCAGCGGGCGCAACGGTGTGCAAGGTAGCGAACGCGCAGCCAACCCGCAGCAAGGTCCGGCAAGCGAGGCAACGAAAACCAGCACCGTCAGCGGCAATGCCAGCGACACCGTTCAACTGAGCCCTGAAGCTCAACGCCTGCAGCAAGCGGCCGACAAATTGGCTGATCAACCCGCTGTAGACCAAGAGCGCGTAGAAAAACTGAAAGCAGCGATTGCAGACGGCTCTTATAAAGTCGACAACCAGCGCGTAGCAGCCAAGCTGCTGGCGTTCGAGACGCAACGCTGAGCCTGAGCCCGACTAACGCGAGCAAGCCCAGAGACCGAAATGCACGAAACAGCCCTGCTTGAGCAGCTAACCGAAGATATCGGCATTGCACATCAACTCCTTGAGCTTATCGATGAGGAGTTTGCTGCTCTGGGCAACCGTGATCTTGCTGGGCTTGAAGCGATCCTGACAAAAAAGCAGCCTTTGCTGGCACTGCTCGGCCAGCATGGCGCCCAGCGCAGTCAGTGGCTGACCGGACAACAACTGACACCTGATCGCAATGGCCTGCAGGCCGCAGTCAGTGGCTCACCGAGCGGCGAGACCATTCTCGAACAAGCCCGCACGCTCGAAGCCGAACTGGAAAGCTGCCGTAGCGCCAACGAGCGCAATGGCCGGCTGATACGCGCCAACCAGAGCGCCTTGGGTAGCATGCTGCACATACTCCAGGGCAAGGACGATACTCCCGACCTGTATGACAATCGAGGCGGAGCGTCCAAGAGCAAGCAGCAACGACCTCTCAGCCAAGCCTGACGATAGACCGCTACAAGGACGCCACGCGATGGTGATAACAATGCGCCGGAGAACACCGGACCGTGTCTAACTCATTTTTTGGTGACGAGGGCCCGCAACCGCCCAAGGTACTGACGGCACCGCTAGAGATCTACGCCAATCTGCGTCCCCTGCTGGATAACAATATTCCCCTGACACTGCGCTTCCACGAGCGCAGCCAGCGATACCAGAGTTATCTGGTCGAGATGAACCGCGAAACCGGCTGGATCGCCCTCGACGAGCTTATCCCCAACGATGGCGAGAGACTGCTCCTGCAGGGCGAAGCAGTTCATGTCGAAGGCTTCTACGAAGGCGCGCGCATCTTCTGGACAAGCCAGCAAGACGTGCATCTTGGAGAAATAGATGGGGCNNGCACGTTGCTACTGGATCCCTACCCCTGCCGAACTGACCTATCATCAGCGCCGCAACGCTTATCGCGCGCAGCTGAAAGAGCTTGCCGTCACCGCCCAGCTAGGCGGCGCAGCGGTACGAAATGCATTGGAAGGCCGCCTGCTCGATATCTCCGCAACGGGCTGCAAACTGAGCATCAAAGGCAATCAGGGTAATCTGCAGACAGGCCAGGTTTATGAACTGGCCGCCAAGCTCCCGATCGGAACCATTCAGACGGAAGTCGAACTCCGCCACCTGGTGGTCGATGAAAAGCTGGATATGACCATGTGCGGGCTGCGCTTCCACCGCCTTAGCGGATTGACCCAACGGCAGATCGAACGATTGGTCTACCAGCTACAGCGCGATGCACGCCGCGACAATACCGACTCGCCATTCGGCTAATCATCTACCGCACCCTAGTTACCCCACCAACTAGCCCTGCAGCGCTTGCCAGCTGGCGAGCCGCCCGCTGCGGCTTTGCCTCGTCATGCAGCCTTTGATGGCGTCCCAGGCGAGGTTCGAACTCACAACCTTCCCCTTAGGAGGGGGATGCTCTATCCAATTGAGCTACTGGGACTGATTGCGCGGCCGGCATGTTAGCGAGCCAGATGCGCTTTGTCATGTCGTTCGTGGGGCCAACACTGCTCACCCGCCACCTTCGGAACCCTGTCTCGGCCGGGATTTGTCATCATGCAAATTGCATTGGTCGCGGCGTGCATCCGTGCAAAGCGCAAGCTCGCCTCTGACACACGCTAACCTAAGCCATTGATTTTAAAGGACTTAAAAGCAATTCAGGCTTGGCACAGCGCGTGCAATATGAAAGACAATCAAATGTGACGCGAAGGATGACGCTCATGATCAAGCCGGTTTCCCTCCTGAGTACTGGGTTCGCACTGGCCGCGCTGGCGGCGATGCAAATGCCAGCAGCCGAACCGCAAGCGCATCAATACGAGCCCACCCCGCAAGTTTCCACTCAGCGCGTGCAGTTCGCTGAAAAGGCCCAGATCACGACCCTGAGCGCCGCCCAGGGCAGCACATTGGCTCAGCCGCAACGCTGGGTCTTTTAAGGGATTGGATTTTGAGCGGATCGTTCCGCAAAGGAGATATTCATGTCCAAGTTCGCATTGACTTGCCTACTGCTCACCGCGGCCTGTGTGTATGGTGCATTCGCAGAAATACAGGAGCCGGGCGCGCTAGCTGCCGCTTGCAAGGCGGGCATCGGAGTCTTTGGGACGCTGTTCCTGATAGCCCTGATGATCGGGCGCAAAATAAAGTTCGATCCGGTACTGCGTTGATTCAACCCCGCTGTGGAAAATGGACTGCATCACAGTAAAGGCACTTTGATAGCACAACCACTTTACTAATCATCGATTCGTCGTACAATTGGCGCCATGAAGCCGTCTTCTATTTTTTCCCTTGGTCGACGGAACAGCGAGTACTGGTGGTTGTCAGACCGGTGACTACCCCGGCAATACGCCAGCACGCCCACCTGACTAACCGGTTAATTATGCGCCCTATGAAACAGGCAGTTTATTCCAGCCGCACGGCTGACAAATTCGTGGTTCGGCTTCCCGATGGCATGCGCGAACGCATCGCTGAGGTAGCGCGTAATCATCACCGCAGCATGAACTCGGAAATCATCGCCCGCCTGGAGCAAAGCCTGCTGCAGGAAGGCGCTCTGGACGACGATCTGAGCATGCGTTTGGACAGTCCTGAGCTGTCACTGCATGAACGAGAGCTGCTCCAGCGTTTCCGTCAGCTGGCTCACCGACAGCAGAACGCCTTGATCGCGCTGATCGCTCAGGATACCGAGCTCGCCAAGGAAGACTGACAGCAACTGGACAGGGGCGTGACAGGCCCCTGTCCATGCATCCACGGCCTCACCTGGCCAGCACCCTCCCCTCCCCCCCGCCGCACCCCTTCTATCTGCCTGCCTCCCCAGCCAACCAAGCCGCTTGGCACGAAGCCACCGCTTGCATGATGGCAATGCCCGATGAAAAAGCACTGACGCAGGAGCCGCCATCAGCGACCACGCATCGGGCGGACACTGACCATTCGACTGCTTGATCGGAAGGGAAAGAGGTGAACAAGGTCACCTCAGACGCACCTCAGAAAGAGGCCGCCTGAGGAACACAGGACATGCGGCGCTAGCCGACGAAGTTGAGGAGCACGCCTGCGGCTACCGCAGAGCCAATGACGCCCGCCACGTTTGGCCCCATGGCATGCATCAACAGGAAGTTCTGCGGATTAGCCTCCAGACCAACCTTATTCGAAACGCGCGCCGCCATCGGCACGGCCGAAACACCGGCGGAACCGATGAGCGGGTTGATTTTGTTCTGGCTGAAGCGATTCATCACCTTGGCCATGAAAATGCCCGCCGCCGTACCGCCACAGAAGGCCACCATCCCCAAGACCAGAATCCCCAGCGTCTTCATTTGCAGAAACGCCTCGGACGACAGCTTCGAACCCACCGTCAGGCCCAGCGCAATGGTGACGATATTGATCAGCGCGTTGCGCGACGTATCGGCCAGACGATCCACAACGCCGCATTCGCGCAGCAGGTTGCCGAAAGCGAACATGCCCACCAGGGGCGCCGCATCCGGCAGCAACAAGCCAACCAGAATGCAGAGGACCAACGGAAAAACGATTTTCTCCGCCTGGCTGACATGGCGCAGCTGCATCATGACGATGGCACGCTCTTCCTTGGTGGTCAGCGCACGCATGATCGGAGGTTGTATCAGCGGAACCAGCGCCATGTAGGAATAAGCCGCCACGGCAATCGGCCCCAACAGTTCAGGCGCAAGCTTGGAGGTCACGAAGATCGACGTCGGGCCGTCCGCACCGCCGATGATCGCGATGGAGGCCGCCTCACGCAGCGTGAACTCCATTCCCGGGATTCCCAGCGCAGTCAGCGCCAGCGCACCGAGCAGGGTGGCGAAGATACCGAACTGGGCTGCCGCCCCGAGCAACAGCGTCTTCGGATTG
>JABAHQ010029963.1_pt1 | contig 10220 bp, 12 predicted proteins | sample 7062091 | NCBI WGS metagenome assembly JABAHQ01 (sample SAMN14534359, study PRJNA622989) | marine sediment metagenome | biome: marine biome [ENVO:00000428]; feature: marine pelagic biome [ENVO:01000023]; material: deep marine sediment [ENVO:00002113] | place: India: Gulf of Kutch | collected... | reverse complement strand
CTGCAACGCCGGCTATGCTCTCCGGGCATGGCCCGGGGGCGTCCATGACCCACGCCCACCCAGATCCCTGTCAAAGCCTGTACGACGAACTGACCCAGCTCAAAGACGGTCTGCGCCAGGTCCTCCGGGACGAACCCGAAAACCTGCCGGCCCACCGCGTCTACTGCGCTTACGTGGGCAAGATCCTGAACCTGCAGAAACTCCGGATCCAGGCGCAAGCCGCCGATTGGGACACGGTTCTGGTTCATACCCTCAAAGCGGTGGTGCGGACACTCATGGAACAGGGAGAACAACAAGCGGCGGAAGCGATCGGTGAGCATCTGGAGACGATCGAACACAACGTCCGGGAGCGATGGCAGCATTCAACCGAGCGAAACTGGCCCGAGGTTACGACGAAATCCGGATCCTCATCCAATCCGCGGCAGCTCCCTTCGGGATCACTTCGCCGGGGGAGAAAAAAGAGCGCAAAACGCGCGCCCTGAATCAGCTCCGGTTTTTCGCGGAAACGTATTTTCCGCACCACCTCACGGAGAAACCCTCGCGGATGCACGAAGCGCTGTACACCGAATTCCAGGAGCTCATCCTGAGCGCCGAGGCCGGTGGCCGCGGCGGACGGGAGGCGATCGCGGCGCCGCGCGGCAGCGCCAAGTCGACGCTCGCCACGCTCATCCTGCCGCTCTGGTGCATCGCCGGGCGCCGCCGCCGCTTCATCGGCCTCCTGTCCGACACCACCGGGCAGGCCGAGGAGTTTCTGGAAAACCTCAAGGCCGAACTGGAGGTCAACGAACGCCTGCAGGAAGATTTTCCCGACGCCTGCGGGTCCGGCCGCACGTGGAAACGCGGCCGCATCCTCACCCGCAACGGCGTCAAAGTCACCTGCTGGGGCAAACGCAAACGGCTGCGCGGCGCCCGCTACGGCAACCGCCGGCCCGACCTCCTCCTCTGCGACGACCTGGAAAACGACGAACAGGTCGAATCGCCCGAGCAGCGGGAAAAAGACCGCCGGTGGTTCTTCAAGGCGGTGATGAAGATCGGTGCCCGGTACACGGTAACGATCGTCATCGGCACCCTCCTGCATTACGATTCCCTCCTCGCCCGGCTGCTGAAGCAGCCCGGCTGGCGCGCGAGGAAATGGAAGGCGGTGCTCCGGGCGTCCGATTCGCCGCTGTGGTCGACCTGGGAACGGCTCTTCGCCGAACCCGGACCCGACGCCGAAGCGCGCGCCGACGCCTTCTTCGAAGCGAACCGGGAAACCCTGCTCGCGGGCACCGCCGTCCTTTGGCCCGAAGTCGAGAGCTACCTCGATCTCATGAAGATGCGCGTGGCCGACGGCCCCGCCTTCTTCGATTCGGAAAAACAGAACGAGCCCGTCAACCCCGACGACTGCCTGTTCCGGGAAGACTGGTTCGTCTATCTCGAGGAAGAAGACCTTCGGCGGGCCCTGGCCGCCGGGGATTACCGCGGCATCTATGGCGCCGTCGATCCCTCCATGGGGCACGGATCGCGGCGGACCGATCCCTCTGCCATCGTCATCGGGGCGGTCCGGGAGACCGGTCACCTCGACATCCTCGAAGCCGACATCCAGCGGCGCCACCCGGATGCCATCATGGAGGCCCTGTTCGAGTACCACCGCGCCTACGAGTTCAGCCGCGTGGCCATTGAGGAGGTGCAGTTTCAGGAGTTGTTCAAGGACCAGGTGATCCGCGAAAGCGCGCGGCGGGGACTCTACCTCCCCGTCGAGGGAGTGCGGCCCCACACCGACAAGACGCTCCGCATCTCCAAGCTTCAACCGCACATCAAGAACGGATTGATCCGGTTTCGCCGCGCCGACCGTCTCCTGCTCGACCAGCTCAAGTATTTTCCCAAGGCGGAGCACGACGACGGACCCGACGCGCTGGAGATGCTGTTCACCCTGGCGGTTTCGCGCCGCCACGGACCCCGCATCCGCCGCCTGCGGTAAACCGGCCGCGGTTCGCCGGCCGTCCCCCTGGGCCGTCATCCTGAGCCCTTCGACAAGCTCAGGACAGGCTCTGTCGAAAGACGAAGGGTCGACGGAAAAAAGCGTCATGCTTCGAGAGCTTCAGCATGACGGGAAATAAAAAACCGCACGGCGCGGAATAAAAACCGCGCGACGGGGGGAAGAACCTTAAGGAAGACGAGACCGTCGCGGGCGCCTTCCCGCTCATTCCGAGGATTCATGAAACTATTCCACTGGCTCAAACGCAAAGAAAGCGCCGTGGCGCGGGCGCTCACGATGTTTCTGCCCCTGGGGCAGGGCATCGCCTCGCGCGCGGATTACCCCTCTCTCGCCCGCGAAGGGTACACCCGCAACAGCGTGGTGCACGCCTGCATCCGTGAAATCGCTGAAGCGGCGGCGAGCGTGGATTGGGTGCTGTTCCGGCGGCTCGGCGACGGCGGCCGGCAGGACGTGCCGGGGCATCCCCTGCTCGATCTCCTGCGGCGGCCCAACCCCCTGCAGGGACGGTTCGAGTTCATCGAAACCACGATCGCCCACCTGTACCTTTCCGGAAACGCGTTCCTGGAGTCGGTGGGACCCGACCTTTCCGACCGGTCCCCGGACCCCCGGGAAGGCAGCGCCGACCCCGCGGCGCCGCGCGAGCTCTACGTGCTGCGGCCCGACCGGGTTCGCGTGCGGCCCCATCCCGTGCGGCTGATCGACGGGTACGAGTACACCGTTGCCGGTCAGACCGTCCGGTTTCCCCGCGACCGGGTCCTGCATCTCAAACTGTTCCACCCGCTCGACGACTGGTACGGCCTGTCGCCGGTCCAGGTGGCGGCGCTGGCGGTGGACAAACTGAACGCGGGCGATAAGTGGAATGCTTCTCTGCTCCAGAACGCCGCCGTCCCTTCGGGGGCCCTGGTGGCGCGCGAACGGCTGACCGATGAGCAGTTTCAACGCTTGAAATCGGAAATGCGCGAGCAGGTTCAGGGATTCCACAACGCCCGGGAACCCCTGCTCCTGGAACAGGATCTGGATTGGAAGGAGCTCAGCCTTTCCCCCAAGGACATGGACTGGACCGAGGGGCTGAAGATGAGCGCGTTGCAGGTGGCGCAGATCTACAACGTGCCGCCGGAGTTGATCGGCCTGCAGCCGGCGACGTACCAGAACCGGAAAGAGGCGCGCAAAGCCCTTTACACCGAAGTGGTTTGTCCCGCCCTTCAACGCCTGCGCGACGCGCTCAACAACTGGCTGGCGCCGGCGTTCGGTCCCGACTTGATGCTCGATATCGATAAAGACGGCATCGAGGCGCTGGCCGAAGACCATGAATCCTTGTGGCGCCGGGCCAACGACACCACCTTCCTCACCCTCAACGAAAAACGCCGCCTGATCGGCTTCGACGATCTGCCCGGCGGAGACGAGATGCCCGAACAGGCCCCCTGAACCCTCATTCCCGTTCCCCGGGAGCCCTCATTCCCCTCACCCTGAGCTTGTCGAAGGGAGTCGACGGGAAGCAAGACAGGCTCAAGAAACGGGCCCCAGGGTGGGAATTCCCGGCGGCCCCGGGCCCCGTTTAACCTTTTGGGACGATCCACATGAAAGAGATCAAAGCTTTTCCGTTCAAGATCGACCAGGTCGAAGACACCGGACAGTTCTGCGGCTACGCCGCGGTGTTCGGCAACGTCGACCTGGGCGGCGACGTGTTGGATCCCGGCGCCTTCAGGAAGACCCTGAAAGCCCACCGGGGCCGCGTGCCCATTTTCGATCACCACGACCCGCGCAAGCACATCGGCTGGAACCTCGAAGCCCGGGAAGACCGGCACGGACTCTTCGTCTGCGGCCAGCTCAACCTCGACGTGCAACTCGCCCGCGAGCGGCACGCGCTGATGAAGCAGGCGGCGCGCGTCGGCGGCCGGACGGGTCTGTCCATCGGCTTCCGCACCGTTCGGGACGAAGGCGAACGGGGCCGGCCCGCCGTGCGGCGTCTCAAGGAAATCCAGCTGTACGAGTACAGCCTCGTCAGTTTTCCCATGAATCCCCGCGCGGCGGTCACCCAGGTGAAGGCGCGCCGGGCTTGGTTGGGAGACTTTCTGCGCACGGAAATCGGACTCGACGCGGCCCGCGCCGGCAAGGCGCTGGACCTCGTGCAACCGCTACTCGATCCTCCGGCCGGACCCGGTTCTGGACCGGCGTCGGAACCGGGGGCGGGGTCTCATCATCCCGGCGGACGAACCGATGTGCTGGCGCTCCTCGATTCGTTGATCGCCGATTTAAAAACCTGACTCACAGGAGAAACGAATGCAGCACCTCAAGGCTAAGATCGAAGAACTGGCCCGGGCGCACCGGGAGTTCGTCCGCCGAAACGACCAGCGCCTGGACCAACTGGAAAAGAAAGGAAACGCCGACCCGCTGCTCGAAGAGCAGGTCGACCGGATCGCCCGCGACATTCAGGACCTCGCCGAGGTCAAGGGGCGGCTGGAACAAATTCAGACGCAGCTCAACCGGCCCGGGTTTCCCGCGGGGTCCGACCCCAGCGACCCGCGGGCGCGCGAACGCAAGGCCGCGGTGGTCAAGTACCTGCGCAAGGGCGAAGCCGCCATGACGCCGGACGAACGCAAGGCTCTCGCCAGCGACAGCGATCCGGAAGGGGGCTATTGGGTCACGTCCGACATGGCGGATACGGTGATCCGGAAAATTTTTGAGACCTCGCCGCTGCGCAAGGTCGCGACGGTGGAAACCATCTCCAGCGACGCGCTGGAAATCCCCGACGACCTCGATGAGGCGGACGCGGGCTGGACCTCCGAACGCGAGGTGCGTTCGGAAACGGCGACGCCGAAGATCGGCATGCGGCGCCTTCCGGTGCACGAACTTTACGCCATGCCCAAGGCCACGCAGACGCTGCTCGACGACGCGCGGATCGACGTGGAGACCTGGCTGGCCGGCAAAGTGGCCGACAAGCTCGCGCGGCTGGAAAACGCCGCCTTCATCAACGGCAACGACGCCGGCAAGCCGCGCGGCATCCTCACCTATCCGGCCGGCACCACGAATCCCGGCGAAGTGCAGCAGATCAACAGCGGCGACGCCTCGACGATCACCGCCGACGGCTTGCGGGCCCTGTTCTACGGCCTCAAGACGCCCTACCTCAACAACGCGGTGTGGCTCATGAGCCGGTCCACGGTCGAGGTGATTTCCAAGCTCAAGGACGCCAACAACCAGTACCTCTGGCAACCCTCGCTGCAGGCGGGCGAGCCGCAGACGCTGCTCGGCCATGCCATCGAACGGATGGAAGACATGCCGGCGGTGGCGGCGAATTCGCTGTCCATCGCCTTCGGCAATTTCCGCCAGGCGTACACCATCGTCGACCGGGCGGGCCTGCGCATCCTGCGCGACCCCTTCAGCAGCAAGCCGTTCGTCCTGTTCTACACGACGAAACGCACCGGCGGCGATGTGACGAACTTCGAAGCGTTCGTCATCCAGAAAACCGCAGCGTAAGGATGGAATGAAACTCCCCCCCCCCCCACCCCCTTCGACAAGCGCAGGGGGACGGGAAAGGGGGACGGGGGGAAGAACATTAAACGAAAGGAGCAACGATGCGCGATATCAAAAGCAACGTCGACGCGGTGAAGAGCATCGATCCGGCGACGTACAACAGCGACCAGACCGGCGCGGGGGTGGACCTGCGCGACTACGATGCGGCGATGGCCGTGGTGCAGTCGGGCGCCCTGACCGACGGCACGCACACGCCCAAACTCCAGGAATCGGACGACGACGTCAGCTACACCGACGTGGCCGCGGCCGACCTGGAAGGCAGTTTTGCCCCCATCGCGGCCAATGCGGTGCAACGCGTGGGCTATCGGGGAACGAAGCGGTACGTCCGCGTGTTCGTGACCTCGAGCGGCACCACCGGCGCGGTTTACGGCGCCTCGATCGTCCGCGGCACGCCGCACATCGCCCCCGTCTCCTGACGGGACCTCACCCCGCACTTCAACCCCTGAGGATTTATGAGAATCCTGATGCTCGAAACACGGTCCGGTTCGCCGGACGGCGCCACCGTCCGGGTTTACGAACACCACCGGGAATACGACCTGCCCGAGTCGCTGGCCCGAGTGTTCGTGACCGAGGGCTGGGCGAAGAAGGTGAGCCGGGCCGGACGCAAACCGGGCGCCCCTTCGGGCAAAGCCCTGGCCGGCGCGCCGGAGAACAAAGCCCGGCGCGGCCGGCCGCCGAAGTCGGGATCCCCTGCGAAAACCCGGGTTAAACGCCGGAGGTCGCCGTGACGCTTCAACGCCAGTCCGCGCCCGCCTCGGAACCTTTGACCGCGGCGGAAACCAAGAGCTACCTGCGGGTGACCGATACCGACGACGATGCCCTGATCGAGGGGTTGATCGCCGCGGTGCGGCAGCAGGCCGAAGCGTTCACCGGCCGGGCGTTGATCACGCAGACCTGGACGCTTTGGCTCGACCGCGTCCCCCGGCGAAAGCGGTCTGCGGGCAACGCCGGAATTTTTCAGCTCCCCGTGGACTTCTTCGATGGGGCCGCCCGGACGATCGAGATTCCCCGGCCGCCGCTGCAGTCGGTGTCTTTCGTCAACACCTACGACACGGCGAACAACGCATCGACGTTCGATGCGAGCCGGTATTGGGTGGACACCGCATCGCAGCCGGGGCGCCTGGCGCTCAACGAGGGCGCCAGCTGGCCCGGGAACCTGCGGTCCGTCAACGCGGTGGAAATCCAGTTCGTCGCCGGTTACGGCGATGCGTCGTCGGTCCCCGACGCCCTCAAGCAGGGAATGCTCCTCTGGATCAAACTCTTGTTCGCGGACAAGGGAAAACTGTTCGAGTCGGATGAATCGACGGCGGGACTCGTGGAACTCAACCGCGAACCCCTCCCGCCCCAGGTGCAAAGCCTGTGGCGGCCGTTCCGGCTTTCCCGGCTTTGAAAGGCCATGACCGTTTCCTTTCGAATCGAAAATCCGGACGCGGTGAAATCCTGGTTCGACACGTTCGGCCGGGACATGCGGTCCGCGTTCCAGGACGCCGCGCGGGCCCTCGTGGAGGGCGCTGCGGAGCGGGCGAAAGATCGGGTGCGGTCGCCCGCCCGGGCTCCGAGGAGCCGGAGCGGGGCCTATTTGCGGTCCCTTCGGTCGGAAACCCGCGCCACCCCGTTTCGCGTTCGCGGCCGGGTGGTGTCCGGGTCGCCCGTGGCGGCGGTGATCGAGTTCGGCAGCCGGCCGCATCGCATCCGGCCCCGCCGCCGGGAAGCGTTGTTCTGGCCCGGTGCGCCGCATCCGGTGAAATTGATCCACCATCCCGGCACCCCGGCCTTTCGCGTGCTGACGGAAGCCGCGGAGGACGCCGGGCGGGCCGCGGAATCCCTCCTGACGGAGGCCGTCCGGAGGCAGTTCCGATCATGACCGGTGATTTTTGCCAGGAGGTTTTCCCGTGACCGATTACGTCTCGGTAGCCAACGCGATCCAGGCGACGCTGACCGCCGATGCCTGGATGGGCGATCCCAACAACGTGCGGACGATCGAAGTGTACAAACGGGGATTTCAACTGCAGGACGAAAAGGACGCGTTGTTCTTTTCCCCCGCCGACCTGCCCGCGCTGGCCGTGGTGCCCAACGCCGCGGCCAAGCAGCAGACCCTGGAGACCACCAACGAGATCCGGGAAACGGTATCGGCCCAGGTGGTGGCGGTGACGCGTCACCGCGACGCGCAAGCCGGCTGGACGGCGCACCAGGCGATCGTGCGAAACATCGAGCGCGTTCTGGAGGCGCAGAAAAGTTCCCAGGCCGATCTCGGCATGGATGCCTTCGTCCGCGGGGTGGCCACGACGGAAGAGCAGTTCAAGAAAGGCGCGCATTACTATTTCGCGACCACCACCACCGCAGAGATCGAATTGACCGCCTCGTTTTGAAGCGCGGGAAAGCCCGGCTGTAACCGGGGAGGAATCCGGGCTCCCCCATTCCAGAAAAGAAGCAGGAGAGCATTCATGACCACCCAACGCATCACCACCGGCTGGCGCGGGTTTTCGCTGGCGAAGGAATCTGCGTACGGCACCGCCGCCGCCGTGGATACCGCCTTCAACTTCGAGGGTCCGCCCACGGACATCGAGATCCACAGCGCCCAAACGGACGAAAAGGAAGTCACCGGGTTTGTCGAGCCGGCGACGCACGACGTGCTCAACTGGACTCTGGCCGGCACCCACCGCCAGCGGGCCCTGCCGCACAACCTGGCGTTCTTTTTCGCCCTGGTCCTGGGGAAGGTCACCTCCGTGCAACCGGACAACATCAACGACCCGACGGTGTACCGGCACTATATCGAGCGCGACCTCAGTACGGCCCTGATGAAATCGGTGACCCTGGTCGAGTTCGATGGCATCGCAAAAAAACAGTATCCCGGCATCTTCGGGAAATCCGTGACCCTTTCCGGCGGACGCGACGATTTCCTGCAAATGGAAGGCGCGTTCGGAGGCATGGGGAAGGAAGCATCGAGCGCGATTTCCAAACCGGCTGTTGCCGCCGAATCCTATCTGCGCTACGGCGATGTCGGGTTCACGCGCGGCGGATCCGTCACCGGCTCCGTGGCCGCAGACGATCTGGCGGTGACCGGCGGCACGGCGTTCCAGGCCGACCTCAAGAGCTTCGAGTACAGCCTCGATGCCGATCCCACCTCCATCTACGAGATGGGCGACAACTCGGGTTACGTGTCGCGGGTGGAACGCGGCGACCGGTGGACGCACCGGCTGGCGGCGGTGTTCGAGATGCAGGACGACACGCACAAGACCGGCCTGGTGAACGGAACGGAATACGTGCTTCACCTGCCCGTCACCGGATCGGTGATTCCCGGCGGATCCGGGGCCTTCAACTTCGGTTGCGAGCTCCTCTTCCCCAAAGCGGTTTACCGGGAAGCCAAGAAAGACCGCGACGGCGACGTGGTGACCGTCGGTGCCGATTTCCAGGTGCTGGAGGACGCCACGTACGGGTCGGTGATCGTGACGGTGACCAACGAGCAGTCCGGATACCTGATTTGATTCCGTCCCGGATCCCTTCTGATGAGGAACCCTTTGAAAGGAGTCGCTCATGCCGCTTTGTTGCAATCCCGGTCAACGGCGCCTCCGGGTGCCGGTGGGCCAGGCCGCGGTGATCCTGGTTCTGCGCGATTACACCGCGGAAGAATTCGCCCGCTTCCTGTCCGGCCGGTTCGAGTTCAAGCGCCGGGGCCGGATCGAGGATCGTTCCATGCAGGCGCGGGTGCGATTCGTGGATGACCTGCTGGTCGGCATCGAAGCGCGCGACGCCGAGGGGCGACCCGATACGGTCACCTACCGCGATCCCGCCACGGGCGAGCAGAACCCGCTCACCCCGGCGGTGCCCGACTGGAAACGGTTCGTCAACCCCTCCTGGAAAATCGCGGCGGCGCTGGAACTGGAAGGCGTCGCCGCGGAAACGGAACACGACACGCTAAAAAACTGATCGGCTACCTGCGGGAAGATGTGCCGGGCCTGGAGGTAGCTTACGAACGCTTCCTGGACCGGGTCGACGAGGAAACCGCCGATCCCGACTGGAACGTTCGCCATCACCCGGCGCGGGAGGTGCTGGACCGGTATCCGCCTTCTTTCGGCGAATGGGTGGGCCTGCTGAATCGGTTTTGGAGACTGAAACAGGCCGGCTACCCGCTCGACAAGAGGGACTTGTCCTGGATCGACTGGCAGGCCCTGGCCCTGCTGGACCGGTTCTGCCAGAACCCCTCGTCCTTCGGGGAGGAAGGGGACTAAACCTTATCTCACTTTTAATGCGGAGCGCTCATGCCTGTCGCCACCACCGTGGAAGCGAATCTCGTCGCCCGGTTCGAGGACCGCCTGACGGGTCCCGCGCGAAAAGCGTTCGAACAGTTCCACCAGACCGCCACCGCCACCCTGGAAACGTTGTCCCTCCTGGGCCAGCAGGCTCCGGCTCCGTTCCTGGCGGTGGTGGACCTCGCGGATCCGGCCCCGGTGCTCGCCGAGGCGGAACAATTGCGACGCGACCTGGCGGCGACGTTCCAAACGCCGATCCTCCAGGAAGTCCGCCTTCGACGGACATTGGGGTCGTCCGGTTCCGCCGGCGGCCTCGGGTTCGGCGGGTCCCCGGGCGGGTTGGATCTCGAACCCCAGTTCGAAGCCACGGACCCGGACACGTTTCTCCCGATCACGGGTCCCGATGCGGTGCCGGCGTTTCAGGCGGGGACGCGGCGGGTGCCGCGGGATACGCTGGCGTT
>JABAHQ010001806.1_pt1 | contig 10221 bp, 9 predicted proteins | sample 7062091 | NCBI WGS metagenome assembly JABAHQ01 (sample SAMN14534359, study PRJNA622989) | marine sediment metagenome | biome: marine biome [ENVO:00000428]; feature: marine pelagic biome [ENVO:01000023]; material: deep marine sediment [ENVO:00002113] | place: India: Gulf of Kutch | collected... | reverse complement strand
CCCTCGCTCCGGACCGGCCTCGGCCCGGCGGGGCCGATCCACGGCTCCAGGACCAGGCCCGACGCGTCGAGTCGCAGGCGGTAGGGAGCCTCGCTCCCCACGAGCAGGCGCCACGCTCCGTTCCACGGCTCCACGACCCGGAAGAGGTCGGGGCGTCCCCGGAGCCGCTTCAGGAGGGATCCGGGACGGGGAACCGGCCCGGAGCGCTCCCGCGCCAGGCGGCCGTGGAGCTCGGTGAGGGGCAGGGCGGGGGAGGGATCGCGGTCCAGGATGCCGCGGACGGAATCGAGGATCGACTGCACGGGGACCTCCGCTGAGGGGTTCAGGGTTTCTATGGGGCGCGTGCCCGGACCGCCATGCGTCCGGTGCCGGGCGGCTACGAGCCGGCGTCGTGGAGCGCCGGGCCGGGACGGGGGGGATTTCACGGATCGCAGTCTCGGGCGGACCCGGGCGCGCGTCCATGGCCGAGCGGGACTCCCCCCGGAGCGGGGGCGGGCTACGACGAGACCCAGACAGGGAGGGCCGATGGCGCACGACGAATGCATCTTCTGCCAGATCGCGGAAGGCGAGATCTCCGCGGACGTGATCCACGAGGACGAGCATGTGGTGGCGTTTCGCGACATCAATCCCCAGGCGCCCACCCACGTTCTGATCATTCCCCGTGAGCACGTGGCGTCCGTGGACGATCTCGAAGAGGATCATGCGGAGCTGGTCGGGCGCCTCTTCCTCGCCGCCGGGGCGATCGCCCGGGACGAGGGCCTCGACGACGGGGGCTACAGGCTCGTCGTGAACACCGGGGCCGGGGCGGGCCAATCCGTCTTCCACATCCATCTCCACCTCCTGGGGGGGCGGGCGATGAAGTGGCCTCCGGGCTGACCTCCCGGTCGACCCGCGTTGACCCCCTCTCTGCACTCGGATAGCTTGCACTACAGGCACGTACGGCGCCAGATCGATCGATGCGGAGCGCGTTGAGCAGCGAGCTGAAGTCCCGGATCCAGAAGGACCTGAACGAGTCCCGGAAGGCCCGGGACCGCCTGAAGACCATCGTCCTCTCGACCCTTCTCTCCGACGTCCGCAACCGGGAGATCGAGATCGGCGAGGAGGCCGACGACGACGAGGTCCGGGCCGTGATCGCGAAGGCGATCAAGCAGCGGAAGGAGGCCTCCGAGCAGATGGCGAAGGGAGGTCGGGACGATCTCGCTTCCAAGGAGGAGCGGGAGGCCAAGATCCTCTCCGAATACCTGCCGCCGCCCCTCTCCGAGGGGGAGGTCCGCTCGATCGTGAGGGAGATCGTCGACGGAGGCGTGGACGAGATCGGGCCCGCCATGGGTCGGCTCATGCCCCGGATCCGTGGGCGCTTCGACGGGAAGGAGGCGAACCGGATCGTAAGGGAGGAGCTCGGCCGATGACGGGATCGGCCTCCCCGCCGACGAGCGAGGCGCACACGGGCGCCGGCTTCCGAGCCGGCGCCCGTCCTGCGTTCGGGGTCCCGGCCGAGGGGTGGGCGACGGCGACGGCCCGTACGGACGGCGGCGCCGACGCCTCCCCGGTGAGCTCTCCGTGAACGCCCACGCCCTCCGGGTCCTGGAGCTCGAGAAGGTTCTGGAGCGCGTGGCCTCCCGGGCCACCAGCGACCTGGGCCGGGAGCGGGTCCGGGAACTGCGTCCGGCCACCGACCGGGCCTTCCTCGTGGAGGAGCTCGAGCGGGTCGAGGAGATGGTCCGCTACCTCGAGCTCCACCCCTCGTGGAGCCCTCCCCGGGTCCCCGACGCGCGCGCGACGCTCCGCCGACTCGAGGTGGAGGGCGCGGTGCTCGAGGCCGTGGAGCTCCACGCGGTGGGCCGGCTCCTGGCCTCGGGTCGGCACCTGGCCCGGGGTCTCGCCCGGGACGCCGAGGAGCTCCCCCGCCTGGCGGGGCTCCGCCACCGTGTCCACGAGGACGAGGAGGCCGAGGAGGCGATCGAGAAGACGGTGGACCGGGACGGCAGCGTCCTGGATACGGCGTCGAAGGAGCTGCGCCGCATCCGGCAGTCCCTCCGTCAGGCCCACAGCCGCATCGTCCGGAGGCTGGAGGAGTTCCTGGAGACGCTCTCCGAGCGGATCCGGGTGTCGGACGCGTCGGTGAGCCTCCGGGAGGGACGGTACGTCATCCCGATCCGGCGGGAGGGCAAGGCCGAGGTGGGCGGGATCGTCCACGGCGAGTCGGCCAGCGGGGCCACCCTCTTCGTGGAGCCCCAGATGGCCGTGGAGCTCATGAACGCGGTGAAGGAGCTGGAGCAGGAGGAAGCCCGGGAGATCCAGCGGATCCTGCGGGAGTTCACGGGCCGGCTGCGACCGGATCGCCTCGCCCTGGAGGAGGCCCAGAAGGCTCTCGTGGACTTCGACTCCCTCTGGGCCCGGGCCCGCTGCGCCCGGCAGTGGAGCGGGGCCGCGCCCGAGCTCCTCCCGGGGGACGCCCGGGAGCTCGAGATCGCCGGCGGGCGCCACCCCCTCCTGGTGGAGCAGGACGACCACGACGTCGTCCCCTTCGACCTCCGCCTCGATCCCCACGAGCGGGCCGTGGTCGTCTCGGGGCCCAACACCGGGGGGAAGACGGTCTTCCTGAAGGCCCTCGGCCTCACCGCCACGCTGGCCCAGAGCGGGGTGATCCCTCCCGTGGGGCCCGGATCCCGGCTCCCCGTCTTCGACGACATCTTCGCCGACATCGGCGACGAGCAGTCCATCGCCGAGAGCCTCTCCACCTTCTCGGCGCACCTGGAGAACCTGATGGAGATCGTCGAGGGGGCCGACGCCCGCTCCCTCGTCCTCATCGACGAGATGGGCACGGGGACCGATCCGAGCGAGGGCGCGGCCCTGGCCCGGGCGATCCTGGAGGAGCTGGTGGCGCGGGACGCCCTCTCGGTGGTGAGCTCCCATCTGGGGGCTCTCAAGCACCTGGACCGGGAGGACAGCGGGATCGTGAACGCCTCCCTCCAGTTCGACCCCGACCGGATGGAGCCGACCTACCGCCTGGTGAAGGGCCGGCCGGGGCGGAGCTACGGCCTGGCCATCGCCCGGCGCCTGGGCTTTCCGGGCGCCGTCCTCGACCGGGCCGAGACCCACCTCTCGGAGGGGGAGGCGAGCGTGGAGGCCCTCCTGGAGAAGCTGGAGCGCCAGGAGAAGGAGGCCGAGGAGCTGGTCGCCGAGCTGGAGCGGGAGCGATCCCACGCGGAGCGCCTCCGCAGGGAGCTGGAGAAGCGGGGCGAGGAGCTCGAGGAGCGGGAGCGAACCGCCGAGCGCCGGGCGAGGGAAGAGGCCCGGGAGCTCCTCCTCGAGGCCCGGGAGGAGGTCGAGGAGGCGATCCAGGAGGTGCGCACCGCCAGCGAGCGGGAGGCCGTGGAGGACGCGGCCCGCCGCGCCCGGGGCCGGGTGGAGGAGGCGGCGCGGAGACAGCGGGAGGAGAGGCCGTCCCGGGACCGACCCCCGGGACCCGCGCCCGACCTGGAGCCGGGGGACCGCGTGCGCCTCCAGGGCGGCGGGACGAAGGGGGTCGTGATCGAGCTCCGGAAGGACCGGGCCGTGGTGGAGGCCTCGGGAGTCCGGCTCCAGCTCCCGGTGGCCGAGCTGCGGCTCGTCGAGGAGGGGGGCGGCGAGGAGAGCGCCCTGGCGCTGGAGGAGGCCACGGAGAGGGCCCGGAGCGACGGGGGCTGGACGGGCCCCGAGGCCGAGCCCGCCACCGAGATCGACGTGCGGGGGCTCCGGGTCTACGAGGCCGAGAGGGAGGTGAACCGGGCCCTGGACCAGGCGGTCCTCGGCGACCTGGGAGAGATCCGGATCATCCACGGGAAGGGCACCGGGGCCCTCCGGCAGATGGTGCGCGAGCTCCTGGAAGGCGACGGCCGCATCGCCGAGTTCCGGTCGGGACGTCCCGGCGAGGGCGGAGCCGGGGTCACGGTGGTGAGCATCCGATGATCCCCGACCACGTGGTGGATGAGGTCCGGGACCGGGCGGAGATCGTGGACGTGATCGGGGAGCACGTCTCCCTCAAGCGCTCGGGGAAGGACTACAAGGCACTCTGCCCCTTCCACGACGAGAAGACCCCGAGCTTCTACGTGGTGCCCGGCAAGGGCTTCTACAAGTGCTTCGGGTGCGGGGAGTCGGGCGACGTCTTCTCCTTCGTCATGAAGCGCCTGGGCCTCGACTTCGTGGAGGCGGTGAAGCACGTGGGATCCCGAGCCGGCGTGCGCGTCGAGGAGGTGAAGAGCTCCGGCACCGGGGAGGATCCCCACCGGCCCCTCTACGAGGCGAACGCCTTCGCTCGCAAGTTCTACCGGGACCGGCTCCTCGAGCCCGAGGCGGGGAAGGGGGCCCGAAGCTACCTCGGGGACCGGGGGATCGACGACGAGACCGCCGAGCGCTTCGGCCTGGGCTACGCCCCCGACGAGTGGCGGGCCCTGAGGGAGGCGGCGGCGAAGCACGGGATCGACGACGGGACGCTCATGGAGGCGGGACTCCTGAACCAGAGCGAGAAGGCGTCGGAGCCCTACGACCGCTTCCGCAGCCGGATCGTCTTCCCGATCGAGAACGTATCGAAGCGGGTGGTGGGCTTCGGGGGCCGGATCCTGGGGGACGCCGGAGAGGGCGCGCCCAAGTACCTCAACTCCCCGGAGAGCCCGATCTACCACAAGGGAGAGATCCTCTACGGCCTCTCCTGGTCCAAGCACGCGATCCGCCGGGAGGAGTGCGCCCTGGTGGTCGAGGGATACATGGACGCCGTCTCCCTCGCCGCCGCCGGATTCGAGAACGTGGTGGCGCCCCTGGGCACCTCGGCCACCGAGGCCCAGGCCCGTCTCCTCGCCCGCTACTGCACCCGCGTGTACCTGCTCTTCGACAGCGATCCCGCCGGGCTTCGGGCCACGTTCCGGGCGGCCGACGTGCTCCTGTCGGCCGGGCTCCACCCGGCCGTGGTGACCCTGCCTCCAGGGGAGGATCCGGACACGGTGGTCCGGGAGGAAGGGGCCGAGGCGATCACCCGATACGTGGACCAGGCCGTGGACGTCCTGGACCGGAAGCTCCAGATCCTGGAGGAGCGGGACTACTTCTCCTCCATCGAGCGGATCCGGGACGCCGTGGATCGGCTCCTGCCCACGGTACGGGCGGCCGCCGATCCCGCGCTCCGGGACATCTACGTGTCCCGGGTCGCGGAGCGGACCGGGGTCCGGCGGGAGACCCTGGAGGAGGAGCTCTCCCGGGCCGGTATCGGCAGGCGAGGCTCGAGGCCGCGGGCGCGCCGACGGGGCAGGGAGCGCCGGTCCGGATCGCGCGAGGCCGAGCGCGCCCTGCCCAAGATGGGCGCCGAGCGCGAGCTCCTCCGACTCGCACTCCACGACCCCGAGGGGACCTGGATCGAGGAAGCCGCGGACCAGATCCGACCCGACGACTTCGTGGACCCGGCCTACCGGGAGATCTTCCAGGCGCTCCTGGAGGATCCGGACCTGCGCCAGGTTCCCCTGGGTATGGACCCGGTCGCCGCCCGGACCATGGAGGAGCTCCTGGGCGAATCCCGGGAGGTGACTCACACGCGCCAGGTCTTCCAGGAGACGGTGAACCGGATCCGGCGGAAGCCTCTGGACCAGCGGGCGGAAGAGCTGCGCGGCCTCCTCCGGAAGGCGGAGGAGGCCGGCGACGAGGAGCGCGTCCACACCCTCATGGACGAGCTCAGCAACCTGGCGCGCGAGCGCCGGGAGATGGGCGAGGGATGGGAGTCCGCGGCGCAGAAGGCGCTGCGGGTGAGCCGAGCGACCGAAGACGAGAGAGGACGATGACGCAAAAGACGCACAGCGCGCTGAAGGAGCTGCAGCGGCTCGACGACGCGATCGATCGGGCCGAAGCCCGGATCGCGGAGTTCGAGCCCCTGCTGGCCGAGGTGGACGAGCCCGCCCTGGAGCTCCGGGAGGAGGTGGAGAACACCCGGAGCCGGCTGAAGGAGCTGAAGCTCGAGGAGCGGCGCCTCGAGACGACGGCCGAGGAGAAGCGCTCGCGGATGAACAAGCTGGAGGAGCGGCTCAAGTCGGTCCGCAACCTGCGGGAGGACGCGGCTGTCCACGCCGAGCTCGACATGGTGCGGCGGGCCGTGGAGGCCGACGAGCAGGAGGCCCTCTCTCTCCTGGACCAGATCCGGAAGCTCGAGCTCCGCCTCGACGAGCTCGAGGAGAAGCTGGAGGAGGCCCGGGCCCGGACCGAGCCCCGCCGGCAGGAGCTCCTCGAGGAGCGGCGCGAGGCGAAGGAGGAGCTGGCCGAGCTCCGGGAGAAGCGGGACGCCTTCGCCGACGAGATCGACAGGCGGGAGCGGAAGCTCTACGAGCAGATCCGATCCGGCGGGAGGGACGTGGCCGTCGCCCATCTCACCGCGGACGGTGCCTGCGGCAACTGCTACGGCATGATTCCGCCCCAGCTCCAGAACGAGCTGCGCCACGGGGACCGGATGATCCGCTGTGAGGCGTGCGGCGTGATCCTGGCGCCGCCCGACTCCGAGGACGAGGATTGAGCGGGTCCCCGTCGCACGCCCGCAGGATTCCGCCGACACCTCCGCCCCGCTGGGCGGTGGCTCCCCCCCCCGACCCCGAAGACGTCGCCCGCCTCCAGGAAGCCCTGAGCCTCTCCGGGCCCCTCTGTGCCCTCCTCGCCGCCCGGGGCCTGACCGATCCGTCCCGAGCGAAGGACTTTCTCCGGCCCCGCCTCCCGACCCTGGCCGAACCCACGCTCCTGGCCGACGCCGAGGCGGCGGCCGCGAGGATCCTCGGGGCGATTCGGGGCGGCGAGACGATCCTCGTCCACGGGGACTACGACGTGGACGGGATCTGCGGCGCGGCCCTCCTGACCCGGTGGATCCGGGAGCTCGGCGGTCGTGCCGAGGCCTTCGTCCCCCACCGGATCCGGGACGGCTACGACTTCGGACCCGCCGGGATCGAGGCCGCCGGGGAGAGGGGCGCGGGGCTCGTAGTCACGGTGGACTGCGGGATCCGAGCCGTGGAGGCGGTCCGGTCCGCCTCGGACGCGGGCCTCGACGTGGTGGTGACCGACCACCACGCCCCCGGCGAGACGCTGCCGCCGGCTCTGGCGGTGGTGAACCCGGGTCGTCCCCACTCCTCCTTTCCCGACGAGGACCTGTCGGGCACCGGGGTGGCCTATCAGCTCTGCCGTCTCCTGGCTCGGCGGGCCGGCCGGGACGAGGAGCCCCTCCACTTCCATCTCGATCTCGTCGCCCTGGCGACGGTGGCCGACCTGGTGCCCCTTCGGGGGGACAACCGGATCCTGGCCCGCTTCGGCCTCCGCGTTCTCGCCCGGTCCCGGAAGCCCGGGATCCGGGCGCTCCTGCAGGCCGCCGGCGTGGGCCCCTCGGAGGTGGACGCCGGAAAGGTCGGATGGGTCCTGGCTCCCCGCCTGAACGCCGCGGGACGGGTGGGTGACGCGGAGCTCGCCCTCCGGCTCCTGCTGACCGAGGACGAAGCGGCGGCCCGGCGGATCGCGGACCTCCTGGAGCGACACAACCGGGAGCGGCGGGAGACGGACCGGCGGATCCTGGCCGAGGCGCTGGAGCGCCTGGAGGCGGAGTTCGAGCCCGAGAGGGACTTCGGCGTGGTTCTGGCCGGAGACGACTGGCACCCCGGGGTCATCGGAATCGTGGCCTCCCGGATCGTGGACCGGATCCATCGGCCCACCGTTCTGGTGGCCCTGGACGGGGAGAGAGGGCGGGGGAGCGCCCGCTCCGTGCCGGGCTTCCACCTGGCCCGGGCCCTCTCTTCGTGCGGCGAGCATCTGGAGCGCTTCGGCGGCCACGCCCAGGCAGCCGGGATGGACGTGCGGCGCGAGCGGCTCGAGGGATTCCGCCGTGCGTTTCGGGCCGAGGCCCGACGGTCCCTGGAGGGAGAGGACCTCCGTCCCACCCTCCGGATCGACCTGGAGCTCCCCCTCGCCGAGGCCACCCGGAGGCTCCACGACCGGCTCCGCCACGTCGGCCCCTTCGGGATCGGCAATCCCCGCCCCGTCTTCCTGGCCCGGGGGGTGCGGGCCGCGGGGCCGGCCCGGGAGGTCGGCGAGGGGCACCTGAAGCTCCGGCTCGCCGGAGAGGGCGGCGAGCTGGAGGCGATCGGCTTCGGCCTCTGCGAGCGGGTCCCGCCGGGATCGGTGGGTGACGGCCCCCTGGACGCCGTCTTCCAGCTCCGGGAGAACACCTATCGGGGCCGGAGCACGCTCCAGGCACGCATCCTGGACCTGCGCCCGTCTCCCGCGGGAGCGGGCTGAGCCCCCCGGGTCCGGACCGGCCTCCGGTGCGTATCATCGCCGGCCGCTGGAAGGGGCGGCGGATCGACGCCCCCGGGGGTCGGCGCGTCCGACCGACGGCCGACCGGGTGCGGGAGGCGTGGATGTCCGCCCTGGGCGAGCGCGTGACGGACGCCCGGATCCTCGACCTCTTCGCCGGGTCCGGGGCCCTGGGCCTCGAGGCCCTGAGCCGGGGCGCTCGGGAGGTGGTATTCGTCGAGAAGGCGCGGAGCGCGCTCCGCGCCCTTCGGAAGAACGTGGAGCGTCTGGGGGCCGGTGAAGAGGTCCGGGTGGTCCGGGACGACGCTCTCCACTTCGTCGAGGGCCTGGACGAGGACGCATTCGACGTGGCCTTCGCCGACCCTCCCTACGGCCGGGGCCTCGCAGAGGCCGTGGTCGAGGCGTTCCGCCGCCGCTCGTTTGCGCGGGAGCTCTGGGTGGAGCATCGTTCCGCCGAACCGATGCCGCCCGTGCCCGGCGCCCGCACCCGCCGCTACGGAGACACGACCCTGACCACGATCCCCCGACCGGAGAGGACCGACGAATGAGCGCATCCCGGGACCCGCTCGTCGCCGTCTACCCGGGCTCCTTCGATCCGATCACGATGGGCCACGAAGACATCGCCAGCCGGAGCCTCCGCCTCGCCGAGCGACTCATCGTGGCCGTGGCCCATACGGCCACCCAGTCGAAGCGAGGCCTCTTCTCGGTGGAGGAACGCCTGGCGATGCTCGAGGAGGTATTCGCCGGAGAGGAGCGGATCGAGTGCGCCACCTTCGAGGGCCTCCTGGTCGACTTCGCCCGGCAGCGGGGAGCGAAGCTCCTGATCCGGGGCCTGCGGGCCGTTTCGGACTTCGAGTACGAGTTCCAGATGGCCCAGATGAACCAGGAGCTCTGGCCCGGGATCGAGACGGTCTTCCTGGCCCCGGACGTGCGCCACTCCTTCCTCTCGGCGTCCCTGGTCCGGGAGGTGGCGGGTCTGGGAGGCGACGTGTCGAACTTCGTGTCGGGACCCGTCCTCCGCCGCCTCCGGGAGAAGCTGGGGTCCTGAGCGGGAGCGGGACCTTCCCACCGTGAGCTTCCTCGCCACCCTCCGGACGCGAGCCCGGGAGCTGGGGAGGCGAATCGTCCTCCCCGAAGGCGCCGACCCCCGCATCGCCGAAGCGGCCCGGATCCTCGTGGAGGAGGAGCTCGCCGAGCCCGTGCTCCTGGGCCCCGGGGACGCGGTCGGGGACTGCCTTCGGGAGGCGGGGGTGGATCCGGCCGGGGTGGAGCGGATCGACCCGGGGGTCGACGACCCCGAGCCGTGGGCGGAGGTGCTCGCTTCCACGCCCGAGGGCGACCGGCTCTCGGCATCCCGGATCCGGGCGCTCGCCGCCGACCCCCTCTGCCGCGGGGCCCTGATGGTCCGGACCGGCGCCGGGGACGGGTCGGTGGCCGGCGCGGTCCACTCGACCCCGGAGGTGATCCGGGCGGCGCTCCGCTGCGTCGGTCCCGCCCAGGGGATCCGGACCGTCTCCTCGTCGTTCTACATGGTCGTCCGTCCGTTCCGCTCGCCCGACGAGGAGGTCCTCACGTTCACCGACGCGGGCGTGGTCCCCGAGCCCGACGAGGAAGCGCTCTGCGAGATCGCCTTGGCCGCTTCCCGGGCCCGGCGGCTGGTCGTGGGCGACGAGCCCCGGGTCGCCTTCCTCTCCTACTCCACCAAGGGGAGCGCCCTGGGAGATTCGGTGAGCCTCGTCCGGGGCGCGGCGACCCGCTTCCGGGAGCGCGCGCCCGAGGTGGCCTCGGACGGTGAGCTCCAGGCCGACGCCGCGCTGGTGGCGTCCGTCGCCGAGCGGAAGGCTCCGGACTCGCCCGTGGGAGGTCGGGCCAACGTGCTGGTCTTCCCCGACCTCGACGCCGGCAACATCGCCTACAAGC
>JABAHQ010000972.1_pt3 | contig 10222 bp, 8 predicted proteins | sample 7062091 | NCBI WGS metagenome assembly JABAHQ01 (sample SAMN14534359, study PRJNA622989) | marine sediment metagenome | biome: marine biome [ENVO:00000428]; feature: marine pelagic biome [ENVO:01000023]; material: deep marine sediment [ENVO:00002113] | place: India: Gulf of Kutch | collected... | reverse complement strand
TGACGGCTGGCGAATCAAAGGCAAGGTTACGCACACACTGGTTCAAGGAAAAATTGTTTACACGGCATGAATGCTCGAACAACCCTTTTAACAATCCAAAAATATTGATCACCTATGGAAGCTCTGCTGGCTTTGGCGGACGGTAAAATTTTCAGAGGAGAAATGTTCGGCGCTCCGGGAGAAGCGGAGGGCGAGGTGGTGTTCAACACCAGCATCACCGGCTATCAGGAAGTGCTGACCGATCCCTCCTATTGCGGCCAGATGGTGGTGATGACTTATCCCCTGATCGGCAATTACGGAATCAACCCGGAAGATTTTGAATCGGACCGGCCGTATTTGAGCGCTTTCATTATCAAGGAACTGAGCGGCATACCCAGCAACTGGCGCTCCCGGGAGACGCTCGACGGGTTTCTCAAGCGATTCGGAGTTGTCGGCCTGCAGGGAATCGATACCCGGGCGTTGACCCGTCATATTCGCGACCACGGCGCGCAACAGGCCATTCTTTCCAATGATTGCTCGAATCCGCAAGGCCTGGTTGAGCGGGCCCGCAAATCTCCCGGCATGGAAGGCAAAGATCTGGTCAAAGAGGTGACCTGTAAAGAACCCTACGATTGGCAAGAAGGAGACTGGGATCTGGAAAAAGGGTATTCCCGGATTTCACCCGATAACGGCAAGAAAACCTATTTCGTCGTGGCCTACGACTTTGGGATCAAGCGAAATATTCTGCGCCGGTTGACGCAGGTCGGGTGCCGGGTCAAAACGGTTCCGGCCACCCTGCCGGCGTCGGAAATTCTGGCCATGAACCCCGATGGCGTATTCCTTTCCAATGGCCCGGGGGATCCCGCAGCGGTTCCATACGCCGTAGAAAACGTGCGGCATTTAATCGGCAAGGTTCCTGTTTTCGGAATATGTCTGGGTCACCAAATCCTGAATCTTGCTCTGGGAGGAACGACCTACAAACTCCGGTTCGGCCATCATGGCGGCAATCAGCCGGTAATGGACCTCCGCCGGAGAAAAGTGGAAATCACCTCCCAAAACCACGGTTTCGCGGTGGACCGGGTATCCCCGGCCCAGGAGGTCGAAATCACCTGCATCAACCTCAACGACCAAACGGTTGAAGGGATGCGGCACAGGCAATATCCCATCGCATCGGTTCAGTATCATCCGGAGGCCTCCCCGGGCCCCCAGGACTCCTCCTATCTATTTCAGGATTTCATTCAGCTCATGAAGGGAAGCCAATGATCGGCGAACAAATCAATCAACTGATCGAAGAAATCACCCAGAATAATTCCAGCGAAGAAATCTTTCAGGCCAAAAAAGAATTCAATGCGATTTCAGGGGAAATATTCGAAGACGATAAATCCTACGAGTCGCGGATGGGAATGTTTCTGGAATGGTATGCCTTCGACCGGGTTCGCCCGGAAACTGGGATGACCCCCCTGGAAAGCTATCTTCATCATTCCGATCCCGCCTCCCATTCCGAGAAATGGGAGCTGGCCGAATCCGTTTCCAAATGCACTCACAGTCTGTTCACCACGAAAAAGATCAAAGCGGACAGCATTGTCGCGGCAGACCTGTTGGACGGAGGCAAATTTGAGGTCGAGGAAAAACAGGCCTCCATGTTGTTTAATCTGGACGATTATTTTGAAGCCCGCATCATTCCCTACCAGGGAAAGAATTATTTCACAGAAAATTTCTGCTATCATCTCAAACCCGCCCGAAGTTATATCAAGACAAAGATCAAACAGCTTCTTTCCCGGGAGCAGGACAATCTGGCCAAAAAATCCCGGCTGGAAAAAGAATTGGCCGGCCCGAAAAAAGCCCGGACCAAAATTCTGACCAGACTTGAGAAGCTGGAAGCCAAACTGCAAAAGGCCACGAAGGAAAAAAAGATTCAATCGATCACCGGAGATATCTCCGCTCTGCAGGAGCAGGCCCGTCAACTGGAATCCGGGATTTCTGAATTGGAAAACCAACTGCAGGATTTGACCGAAAACACCATCCTCAAAGGCCATCAGGAACAGCGGTTTCTGTTTATCAGAAAACTTTCATATATGAGCTTAAAGTGGGAACGGTCGCGGCAAATTGACGTTCGCGACATTTATCAGGACTGATGCCAAAGCGAAACGATATCCAGAAAATTTTAATCATCGGCGCGGGCCCGATCATTATCGGCCAGGCCTGTGAATTTGACTACTCCGGCACCCAGGCCTGCAAAGCCCTCAAAGAAGAAGGGTACGACGTGGTGCTGGTGAACAGCAATCCCGCCACCATAATGACCGATTCGGAGTTCGCCCACAAAACGTATATCGAACCGGTCACCCCGGATGTGGTCGCCGCCATTATCGAGAAAGAGATGCCCGACGCCCTGCTCCCCACCATGGGTGGGCAGACGGGATTGAATACCGCCCTGGCGGTGGCGGAGCGTGGAATCCTGGATGAATACAACGTCGAAATGATCGGCGCCAACATCGAAGCCATTCAGAAAGCGGAGGACCGCAAACTGTTCAACCAGGCGATGGACCGCATCGGCCTGCAGGTGGCTCCCAGCGGTTATGCCGAATCGATGGCAGAAGCCTGGGATACGGTAAAAAGGACCGGGTTCCCGGCGATCATCCGTCCCTCCTTTACATTGGGAGGATCCGGCGGCGGCATCGCCTACACGGAAAATGAATTTGAATCGGTGGTCGAGTGGGGACTCAGCGCCAGCCCCACCCGCCGGATTCTCATCGAAAAATCACTCCTGGGTTGGAAGGAATATGAACTGGAGGTAATGCGGGACATCAAAGACAACGTGGTGATTGTCTGCTCGATCGAGAATTTTGATCCCATGGGGATTCACACCGGGGACAGCATCACCGTGGCTCCATCCCAAACGCTGACCGACAAGGAATATCAGATCATGCGCAACGCGGCGATCGATATCATCCGGGAAATTGGCGTCGAAACCGGAGGCTCGAATATTCAATTTGCCATCAATCCCGCCAACGGTGAGATGATCGTGATCGAAATGAATCCGCGCGTATCCCGCAGTTCGGCGCTGGCCTCCAAAGCCACCGGCTTTCCCATCGCCAAAATTGCGGCCAAACTCGCGGTAGGCTATACCCTCGACGAAATTCAGAACGATATCACCCGGGTCACTCCGGTATCCTTTGAGCCCACCATCGATTACTGCGTGGTCAAAATTCCCCGTTTCACCTTCGAGAAATTCTTCAAGACCCCTCCCCTGCTGTCCACCCAAATGAAATCCGTGGGCGAAGCGATGTCGATCGGCCGGACTTTCAAGGAAGCCCTGCAAAAATCACTGCGATCGCTGGAAATCGGCATCTCCGGCCTGGAAGAAATTTTTGAAATGGAAGGTGAGTCCATCGGCGAAGGCGAATTCAATCTGGCCGGTTTGAAAGAAATGCTGAAACGTCCTCACTGGGACCGGTTGTGGCATATTGCCGCGGCGCTCCGCAGGGGTGTATCGATAGAGGAAATTCATCAGTGGACCGGTATCGATTCCTGGTTTTTGTTCAACTTAAAAGAAATCCTTGATCTGGAAAAGGAAATTCAGGCTACCGGAACTCTTGAAAAGGTTTCGGACGATCAACTGCGCAAAGCCAAGCGGATGGGATATTCCGACAAATTCCTCGCCCACCTTTTGAATTGCGAGGAAGGAGATATCAACCGGCGCCGGCGCCGTGCCGGCATTATCCCCGTATTCAAACGGGTGGATACCTGCGCGGCGGAGTTTGAAGCGTTCACGCCTTACCTGTACTCCACCTATGAAGAAGAGTGCGAAGCGCAACCCACAAACCGGAAAAAAATCATGATTCTGGGCGGCGGACCCAACCGCATCGGCCAGGGGATCGAATTCGATTACTGTTGCGTGCACGCCTCCTTTGCCTTGAGAGAGGAAAATTTTGAAACGATCATGGTCAACTGTAATCCGGAAACCGTCAGCACCGATTACGATACCTCGGACCGGCTCTATTTCGAACCTCTGACGTTCGAGGATGTCACGCATATCGTAGACCGGGAAAAACCAGACGGGGTGATCGTTCAGTTTGGAGGCCAAACTCCCCTGCGGCTGGCCCTGGCTCTGGAGAAAGCGGGGGTTCCCATTATCGGAACCCGTCCGGACGATATCGACCGGGCGGAGGACCGCAAACGATTCAAGGAAGTGCTCGACAAATTGAATTTGCAACAACCCGCGAATGATACGGCAACTTCCCTGGAAGAGGCTCGATCCATTGCTGAAGAAATCGGCTATCCGGTGGTGGTTCGTCCCTCTTACGTTTTGGGAGGCCGGGCCATGGAAATCGTTTACGACCAGGCCAGCCTGGACCGGTATATGCGGTTCGCCGTGAAAGCGTCCCCGGAACATCCTATCCTGATCGACAAGTTTCTGGACAACGCCACGGAACTGGACGTCGACGCCGTTTCCGACGGCCGGCGAGTGGTGATCGGCGGCATCATGGAACATATTGAAGAAGCCGGCATCCATTCTGGTGACAGTGCCTGTTCTTTACCGCCTTTCTCCATCCCATTGGTGGTGATCGATGAATTGAAGCGTCAGACCCGTGAAATGGCAAAAGAATTGAACGTGGTGGGCCTGATCAATATTCAATTCGCTTACAAGGATCGTGAAATTTTCGTACTGGAAGTCAATCCCCGGGCCTCCCGCACCATCCCATTTGTCAGCAAAGCCATTGGCGTTCCACTGGCCAAACTGGCCGCCAAGGTGATGGCCGGCAAAACCCTGGAGGAGCTCGGCTTCACTGAAGAGCGGGAGATGACTCATATCGCGGTCAAGGAATCGGTTTTCCCTTTCATCAAGTTTTCGGATGTCGATATCCTGCTGGGTCCGGAAATGAAATCGACCGGCGAGGTGATGGGGCTCGACACCACTTTCGGCAAGGCCTTCGCCAAATCCCAGATCGCCACCGGAGTTCAACTGCCCATGAAAGGCCGGGCCTTTATCAGTGTGAAGGAAGGAGACAAGTCTTCAGCGGCCAAAATCGGAAAAATCCTGGTTGAATTAGGGTACACCCTGGTCGCCACAAAGGGCACCTGCCAGTATTTGAGGGAACAGGGGCTGGAGGCGGAATCCATCAACAAGGTCAAGGAAGGCGCCCCTCATATTGTGGATGCCATCGAGCAGGGACAAGTGGATTTTGTGATTAACACGGCCTTCGGGGAGCAGGCGGTTAAAGATTCATTTTCCCTGCGGCGAGCCTCATTGACCCGGAACCTGTGTTACTGCACGACAATCTCGGGCGCCTTCGCACTGGTGGACGCGTTGAAAAGCATGAAATCTTCCCAACTGGACGTGACCCCTTTGCAGAAATATCAATCCGGAACCGTTTAAAGTTTCAGATCCCAACCGAATAAGGAAAAGAAATCGAATTTGCTGACGGTGTGTCTCCGTTTGGCGACTTTCTGGACGGGATACCGGATGGGCCCGGAATCCCTTAAAGTTTTCTGGGAGGAAATGGGAGCGGCGGCCGATGTCATTTTCACCTTCTCCGCCCTGGGCAGTGGCTTGCTTTTTTTGGATCGGACCAGGTTTCCCTGGGAAAAATCACCCCCCGCCATGATAACCCCCTCAGCAAATCCCTCTTGTACGGTGATCACTCTCACCACTCCCAGTTTGCTGAACCGGTCGCCAACATCCTCCCGGTACAGGGTATCCGGATAATCCGGATCGACACGGTAGACCACAAACTCATCCCGAACCTCAACTCCGCTTTTTTCCCCCACATTGATGATCAATAATTCCTCCGGACTCTCAACCGCCAGAACCTGGCCTTCCAAAGGTCTCGAGTCCAGGTAATCCGCCACCTGCGGTACCACAAAATCCGTCAGATGGTTCATCACTTTCCCCATGTAGGTTTTATGGAACAGGGAACCGCGGACATCCAGAGACCCGCGCGAGAAGCCCAGAGGAGATTTGCCTTCACTCACTTGCTTGCTCACCACAAACCGTTTCAGCAACCGTTTGGTTTGCCCCTCGATGATCTGGAATTCCACTTCCGCCTCGGCGGATTTTGACAATTTTCTTTCCGAGCGGGTGCTTTCCAGTTTCAGGGGCAAGGCGGGGCGGTAACGAAGAAACCGCCCGGTTATTATGATTTGCGCCGAGGTTTTGATATCCCCGGCCGCGTGAGAAACCCGGGGACCGGTTTTGATTTGATCCCGGGTTTTGCTGTTTGGGCTCCGAGTGGATTTCTGCCGCGACGAGCGCACCAGAACGACGTTTGCCAGTCCGTCCAATTTCTTCGTCAGAAGCCGAGCCATGACCTCTCCCGGGCTGTACCCACCCGCCCATCCTGGAGCATTAGTGAAGGGAAGGACCTGGACCTTTTTTTTATAAAAAACAGGCGCGGCCGCCCCCGGGGAAGGGATCAGCCCCAGGATAAAAAACACTGAAATGGCAAGCAGAAACTTCGATCGGAACATGGCTTCGAATAATACAATGAATGATTTAATTTCATTTTAAGGGAAAAACAGCGGATAGGGAAAAAATTTATCACCCAATTTTGAATCCAAATCTTGACATTTTCCTCCGTCAACGTAAAATTCCGAAAATGAAAAAAATTATAAAAATCCTTATCTTGGGCTGGTTTTGGCTGACGGCCCCTTTGCTTTCCCTGGCCGAATCCGCGGATATGGTTCTCATTCCCAAGGGCTGCTTCCAAATGGGAACGGAAAAGCTCTATATCGGTATCGATGAAGAGAGAAACGATACCGAACGGCCGGTCCACAAAGTTTGTCTCGACGCTTTTTATCTGGATAAATATGAGGCCTCGCAAAAATTATATAAAAAAATCATGGGCCATAACCCCTCCACTCTGATCAAGGACGAATGGCCGGTGGAGCATGTTAAATTTGAACAGGCCCGGCTGTTTTGCGCAAAACAGAAAAAACGCCTGCCTACCGAGGCGGAATGGGAATATGCCGCGCGGGCCGGGAGCAGGGAGGACGCTCCGTGGGGGGACGCGCTGGACAGCGATTACGTCTGGTACGCGGCCAATTCCATGCGCTCGCCGCATCCGGTGAACAGTAAAAAACCCAATCCCTATGGTGTCCATAATATGCTGGGGAGCGTTTGGGAATGGGTGTCGGACTGGTATTCCCCCACTTATTATCAAAAAAGCCCTGTCAAAAACCCCAAAGGCCCGTTAAAGCGTAAAAGCCATCATGTCATCCGGGGAGGTTCCTGGCTGGACGACGAAACCCAACTCCGTGTGGGGCTCCGCCGTCAGGGATTGGCGGATGCGACCGACTACTACTTGGTTGGAGTCCGTTGCGCCAGGAGCCTGAAATCCGGCAAGTAAATCCCTTCCCTCCTGACAGGCATCTTAATAACTGTTTAATTCACCTTCAACCGCTATCCATCTTTGAAAGCCTCCAAAGTAAATAGACTGTACGAGAAACTGCACCGGAGCCTTCCGGAAGCACGATCGGAATTGGTCTATGAGGATACATTTCAGTTGCTGATTGCGGTGATTCTAAGTGCCCAGGCGACGGACAAGTCGGTCAATGCCGTCACTCCGGGTTTGTTTGAAAAGCACTCCAATCCCCAGGCGATACTTGATCTGGGAGAGGCCCGGCTTCGAAAAAAGATTCAAACCATCGGCCTGGCCCCGACCAAGGCGAAAAATATCATTCGCACCTGCGGCCTGCTTCTTGAGGAGTATAATGGAAAGGTTCCGGATAACCGCGAGGCCCTGGAGACACTGCCGGGCGTCGGCCGCAAAACGGCCAACGTGGTTTTGAATGAGGGGTTCGGGCAACCCACCATCGCGGTGGACACCCATGTATTCCGTCTGGCCAACCGAACGGGGCTGGCGCCCGGAAAAAACGTATTGGAAACGGAATTGAAACTTCTGAAAGTCACACCCGACCCATGGAAAAAAAACGCTCATCGCTATCTGATTTTACACGGCCGCTATGTCTGCAAAGCCAAAGGATTCGATTGCAAGAACTGCGCAATTGTCAAAGAATGTGAATATCCGGCCAAAAATCTTTAAACCCTTATTGGATTCCAAAATTTTATCGTGTCTTCATTTACACCATTAAACAATTTTGATGATCTCCTGAAACGGATCAACAAAGCGATGAATCCTGTGGGAACAATCACCGAACATGGGTCGGTAACGGCCCGTGATCGAACCTATCCCTTGATCAAAATCGTTTTGGGAGAGGGCAATCCCCTCCGCGCCATCATTTCAGGAGGCATTCACGGCGATGAACCGGCCGGGGTTCACACCATCTGCGCTTTCCTGGAGGAAAAACACTACCAGGAGTTTACGGATCGTTGGGAGCTGACCCTCCTGCCCTGTATCAATCCGTCGGGTTTCGAGGCGGGGACCCGAAACAATCATGACAACATTGACCTGAACCGGAAATTCAAAGACACGGGAACACCGGCGGAAGTCCTATTTGTCAAGGAGACCCTGGATCAGCCGTACCACCTGGACCTGGAATTGCATGAAGATGTCGACAGCGAGGGATATTACCTTTACCAGAAGGATGGCTCGCCACCTCTCTCCCCGCTGGGAAGACTGATTTTAGATGAAGTGGAAGGCATTATTCCGCTTAATCAAGCCAGGGAAATCGAGGGCGTGCCGGCGGAAAGGGGATTGCTGAGCCGGTTGTCGGACCCGGCGGAAATGGAATGGTGGCCGATGGCCTTATACGCGCACCATCGGGGGTGTAAGCATTTGTTGACGCTGGAAACCCCGACTTCCTCCTACCCGATGGAGCTGCGCGTCCAGGCTCATCTGAGAGCCCTTCAGACCGCTCTCCGTTATCCGGTGCAGGTTTGAGGAACGAGCGAGATCAGGAGGGGTTTTCCGCCAAAATCGGAATTTTGATGGTTTCTCCGGCGCTCAGTGAACCGAAATTTTTGTCGGGATTGTAGTTACCCAGCAACCAGAGCGGTATCATTTCATCGCTATTGCTGATTTCCCACAAGGTCTCGCCTCTTCTCAGCTTGTGGACGACAACTTTTTCGACCTTGTAGCTGCTGAAAAAGTCCTCTTGAATGGCTTTATGGTATTCCTGCCGTTTTTCTTCAAATTCTTCAGCACTCACCCGCCGGAAGGGGACCTTAATCGATTGATTGACGCTGATCCGGCTCCCCCTCCTTCTCAAATGGTTGATCCGCCGCAGTTCTCTTACAGAAACCCGCGCCCAGTCGGCGATGTGGCTCAAGGTTTCATCGTAATCCACCTTGATCAAACCGACCGGGTAATCAAATTGAGTGCGGGCGGCAATCTTAATCGGCCGGAAGGCGGGGCGGTTTTTGTTGATGGAAATATTATCGGTATACTTGGCCAGTTTAGCGCTCACTTTGGAACCCTCATCAAGGGTTTCCACGGTGCTGGCCGTGACGGTCGATTTTTCGGCCTTGGCGCTTTCAACCTTCACATCTAACTTGGCGGTCTTCGTCCCGTTATTTTTAGCTTTAAGGGCCTGCGCCAATTTCAATTCAAAATCCGTTCCCGGCTTGGGAACCAGAATCCTTTGTCCGCGCCGCAGGGCGTGAGGATCGTCCATCCGGTTCATTTTGGCCAACACGCTGACCGGGACATGGTATTTCCTGGCGATGCGGGTCAGCGTATCGTGGCGGCGAACCCGGTATTTGATGGTTTCCAAATCTTTGGGGATGACCACCATACTCCAGTCCGGAGTCGTGTGGACCACCCGGGCAGCCTTGCTTTTACGGGCCCTTCCCTTTCCGGGAATTTCCAATACCTGACCTCGATAAATCCGGTTGCGCCGGCCAATATTATTCCGTTCTTTCAACTTCCGCACCGAGGTCCCCAACCGTCTGGCTATGGTACTTAAATTATCCCCCCAGCGGACGGTATACCAGCGCAACCGCACCTGTTTTCTATGCTTCAAATTATCCGGAATCGAGGCATACAGTTCAGAAGGGTCTGAAAACCGGTCTGCCGGAACTTTGAGGATGAAGTTTTTCGGGATCCGGCGTTTGCCCGAAATCACCGGACGCCTTAACGAAGGATTATATTTGGCGATTTCTCTGCGGTGCATCCCAAAATATTTTTCCAGTGTGGAAATGTCGATAAAACTTTCCAGCGGCAGCTCTTCGGTATCAATCGGATCATACATGACAATGCCCGGAAAATATTGACGGGGATGGCGGGTGACTTCCAGGGCGGCCAGAAATTCACATAAAAAGTTTTTGGAGGCGAAACCGAACCGG
>JABAHQ010001108.1_pt3 | contig 10226 bp, 11 predicted proteins | sample 7062091 | NCBI WGS metagenome assembly JABAHQ01 (sample SAMN14534359, study PRJNA622989) | marine sediment metagenome | biome: marine biome [ENVO:00000428]; feature: marine pelagic biome [ENVO:01000023]; material: deep marine sediment [ENVO:00002113] | place: India: Gulf of Kutch | collected... | reverse complement strand
CGAAGTACGGGAAGTTCTTCGGGCTCACCAGCCCGCGGTCCGCGCCGGCGTAGCCGACGTTCACGATCCGGCCCCAGCCCGCCTCGCGCATCGCCGGCAGCGCCCGCCTCGAGCAGAGGTAGGTGCCGTCGAGGTTCGTCTCCATGACGCGCCGCCAGGTCGCGTGATCGAGGTCGGCCCAGTGCTCGGGGGCGAAGTCGCCGACGTTGTTCACGAGCACGTCGACCGGCCCGAGCGTCGACTCCACCGACTCGAACAGCCCGTCGACGGCGTCGGGGTCGGTCACGTCCCCCTGGGTCAGCGTCGTCTCCGCGGCGCCGCGCTCGAGGGCCGCCGTCGCGGTCTCCCGCGCCGGCCCCTCGCTGGTGCGGTAGTGGACCGCCACGCTCGCGCCCGCCTCCGCCAGCGCGAGCAGGACCGCCCGGCCGACGCCCGTCGCGCTCCCGGTCACCATCGCCACCCGCCCGGCGAGCTCGCCCTCGGCCATGGGGCCGCCGACGCGCGGCGGGCACAAGACTGCGGCGGTGGCCCCTGGGGGTACTTAAACGGGCTAGCCGGTTGCCGGCCAGCGCCATGGGGTCGGGGCGGCTACCTTCACCTGCAAGATGACCACCAACGAAGCCACCACCCTCGCGTCGATCCGGGAGTACCTGCCGGCCACGCTCGGCCCGTCGAACCTGCTGGCCGCGATCGAGTACCGCCTCAAGGCCCCGTTCCGCCGCACCTACGACGTCTGGCTCCCCGCCGACGAGTAACGCCCCCGACCGACCCCGCTTCTTCCGTCCGCCGCGCCGCTAGCCGTCGGCCTCGGCGAGCGTGGCGAGCACCAGCCGCTTGACGCCCCGCCTGAGCAGTCGGCTGGCCGACGGCTTGCTGATGTCGAGCGCCTCCGCGACCTCCCCGAGGGTCGCCCCGCGGGGCTCCTCGAAGTAGCCGAGCTCGAGGGCGAGCAGCACCGCGTCGCGCTGGGCCTCCGTCAGCCCGTAGGTCCCCTCGAGCACGCTGCCGTACTCGTTGATCCGGACCAGCTCCACCTCGATCTCGTGCTCCCGGCCGAACTCCCAGAGCGCCTGGGCGGCCGCCCGGTCCGGGAGCCAGCTCTTGAAGCGCCAGGCCGTGCCCTCGTTCTCCATCTCCAGCACCACGCCGTTCCGCCGGGCGACCTCGGTCGAGAACAGCACGGCCTCCTCGGTGTACCTGAGCGCGTACACCGCCTCGCCCTCGAGCTCGACCACCCGCTCGTAGGCGTCGACCGTCCGGTCGCGCTCGAGGCCGGCCTCGAACCGGTCGAGGTCGTCCGAGCGCACGGAGAACAGGTGGCGGTCGGGCGCGGGGTTGGTGCCCACCCCCCGGAGCGGGTGGACCACCGCCGAGTCGTCGTGCCCCACGGTCTCCGTGAGCGCGACCGCGGCCCCCTCGACGCGGAACTCGGCGAGGATGTCGTCCATCGGGGTCGGCCGAGCGTAGCCCCCCGACGGGTAAACCGGTTCCGTGACGCGCCGGGCCTCAACGTATATCCGGTCGGCCGGCGCCCGGACGGGCATGGACGCGACCATCGACCACCGCCCGTCGTTCGCCCTGCTGACCGTCGACCTCGAGGCCGGCGAGGCGGTCCGGGCCGAGGCCGGCGCCATGGTCGGCAAGGACGACGGCATCGCCGTCGAGACCGGCGCCAGCGGCGGGCTGCTGGGCTCGCTGAAGCGCTCGGTGCTCGGCGGCGAGTCGTTCTTCCAGAACACGTTCACCGCCGAGACCGCGGGCTCGGTGTCGCTCGCCCCGCCGCTGCCGGGCGACGTCGTGCGCCACGACCTCGAGGCCGACACGGTCTACGTCCAGTCGGGCTCGTACCTCGCGTCCGACCCCTCGATCGACCTCGACACCTCGTTCGGCGGCGCGAAGACCTTCTTCGGCAGCGAGGGGCTGTTCCTCCTCGAGCTGACCGGGACCGGCCCGACGTTCCTCGCCTCCTACGGCGCCATCCAGGAGCGCGAGCTCGAGGCGGGCGAGCGCTACACCGTCGACACCGGCCACATCGTCGCCTTCGAGGGCACCGCCTCGTTCGACGTCCGGCGGGTCGGCGGCCTGAAGTCGACGCTGTTCAGCGGCGAGGGACTCGTCTGCGAGTTCGAGGGGCCCGGCAAGGTCTGGCTCCAGTCGCGCAGCCAGGACGCCTTCCTCTCGTGGCTCATCCCGCAGCTGCCGAGCCAGAACCAGGGGAACTGAGCCCGCCATGGCGGTGGGCGCGATCGACCTCGGCGCCACGAACCTGCGGGCGGCCGTCGCCGACGAGCCGAGGGAACCGCTGGCGGTCGAGCGGGCGGCCACCCCGACGGGCGACGGTGACGCTGCGGCCCGGGCGGCCGCGGGGGCGCTCGCTGACGCCGCCGACAGCGCCGGGGTCTCGGTGCACTCGCTCGAGGCGGTCGGCGTCGGCACGGTCGGGCCGCTCGACCGCGCGGCGGGCGCGGTGGTCGACCCCCCGAACCTCCCGGGCGTCGAGCGGGTGCCGCTGCGGGACGCGATCGTGGCGCTGGTCGGCCACCCGAAGGTGTTCGTCGAGAACGACGCCGTCGCCGGGCTCGTGGGCGAGCGGGCGGCCGCCGACGGCCCGGCCGACGACTGCGTCTACCTGACGCTCTCGACGGGCGTCGGCGCCGGCGCCGCGGTCGACGGCCACGTGCTCCGCGGGCGCTCGGGCAACGCCGCGGAGGTCGGCCACCTCGTGGTCGAGCCCGGCGGCCGGCGGTGTGGCTGCGGCGGGGCCGGCCACTGGGAGGCGTACTGCGCCGGCGCGGCGATCCCGGGGCTGGCTCGGGACATCGCCGGGTCCGAAGGCGTCGAGACCGCCCTCGACCTCGGCGACCTGGCCGCGCCCGAGCTCTTCGCGGCCGCGGGGGGCGACCCGCTCGCGGACCGGACGATCGAGCTAGTGCAGCGCTACAACGCCATCGGGCTCGCCGACCTGGTCCACGCCTACGCGCCCGTCCGGATCGCGGTCGGCGGCTCGGTGGCCCTCGAGAACCGGGAGCTGGTGATCGACCCCCTCGCCGAGGCCGTCGCCGAGCACACCATGCTCGAGGTGCCCGAGATCGCGCCGGCGGCCCATGGCGGCGACGCCGTGCTGGTCGGCGCGCTCCACCTCGCGGCGGGATCGGGGCTGGGCTGAAGGCTCAAGGCGGCCGCTGTCGAAGGCGTGGTATGCCCGCCCACCGGCCCGTCGAGTCGCCCGACGCGACCACGGTCTTCGACTACCACGACCTGACGCCGCCGACGCTCGCGGACGTCTACGCGGCCAGGGAGGCGATCGAGCCCCACCTGCCGCGGACGCCGCTGGTCCGGAGCGAGCCGCTCTCGGCGGAGCTCGACGCCGACGTCTACCTGAAGCGCGAGGACACGCTGCCGACGGGCGCGTTCAAGGTCCGCGGCGGGGTCAACCTCGTCCACGACCTCCCCGCGGAGTTCCGCGAGGCGGGGCTGATCGCCGCGAGCACCGGCAACCACGGCCAGTCGGTGGCCTACGCCGGGCGAGCGTTCGGCGTGCCGGTCCGCATCCTCGTGCCGGAGGACGCCAACCCGACGAAGGTGGCCGCGATGGAGCGCTACGGCGCGACCGTCGAGCACCACGGCGCGGACTTCGACGAGGCCAGGGAGCGCGCCGAGTCCCTCGCGGAGACGGAGGGCTACCGCTACGTCCACTCGGCGAACGAGCCCCGGCTCGTCGCGGGCGTCGCCACGGCCGGCCTCGAGGTCGTCGAGGAGCTGCCGTCGGTCGACACCGTCGTCGTCCCGATCGGCGGCGGGAGCGGCGCGGCGGGCTACTGCCTGACCGCGGGCGGGATCGCGGACGCCCGGGTCGTCGGCGTCCAGTCCGGGGCCGCCGACGCCGCCCACCGGGCCTTCCACGAGGGCCACCTCGAGCCGAGCGACCGGATGGGGACGTTCGCGGAGGGGCTCGCCACGCGGACGCCGTTCGCGCTCACCATGGAGGTCCTCCGCGAGGGGCTGTCGGACTTCGTGACGGTCGAGGACGACGCGATCAGGCGGGCCATCTACGACCTGGTGGACCGGGAGGGCGTGCTCGTCGAGGGCGCGGCGGCCGCCGCCGTCGCCGGCGCGAGGGCGCTCGGCGGCGAGCTCGCGGGCGAGTCCGTCGTGATCCAGGTCTCGGGGCGGAACCTCGCGACCGCGAAGCTGCGGTCGGTGCTCGACGAACACGGGACGTAGGGCCCGTCCGTGCGGGCGCGCACACCGGCGGCCCGGCCGACCCGGTGGCCAGCCAGGAGGCGATCGTGACCTCCCGGTTGCTTTGGATCGAACGCCGACCGCCTACCAGGTCACGTCCAGCACGTTGAGCTCCTCGTCGATGGTGATGTGGAGGACGTCGTCGCCCTCCGCCGGGATCGTCACCTCGATCTCGAGCGGGTCCTCCGAGATGACGTCCTCGCGAATGTCCTTCACGTAGGGGGTGTTTTGCCAGGTGAGCTTCGAGAACGGGACGCGATCCCAAGGGACGTCCTGCTCGTAGTAGAACGCGATCACGGCCGGGTTCGTCGCGACGGCGAACCACGCCAGGAACAACCGATTGTAGCGACAGTTTTCACAGGTCGCCTCGATCCACACCTTCGATCGGGTCCCACACTCCCCACAGAGGCCGGACTCGGAGACCTCGTGGTCCTCGCAGATCTGGAAGTCAAACNNGTCAAACGCGACCGCCGCGGCGCACTCCGGACAGACCTGTTCGAGGATGGCGGTGAGCTTGGCGTCGTAGAGGACGTGTGCCACCGTGTAGACCGCGTCGGGGGTCCGATCGAGGACGCCGGCCGGCGGTATGCTGTAGTGCATGAACGTCCCGCGGGGGTACGCCTCGTCCTCGAGGATTCCCGAGCATCGTTTACACCGGGCCGTGAACGTCTCGTCCTCGTACCACGCCTCGGTCGGTCCGCCGCAGTAGGGACACTGCGCGTCGAGGACGGTCGGTTCGAACGTCACGCTCCCGGTGATGGCCCCGGCGAGCACCGCCCGGATGACTTGTTCCCCGGCGTTCCGGAGCTCGTACCCGTCGTCGGTCGTTCGGACGAAGTGGCCCTCCACCTGGTCGAGGTGGTAGTTGAACTGTCCCGAGTCGCTCATGCCCACGAGGTCCCGGAGCTCCGAGAACGAGAGGGGTTCGTCGGCACTCCAGAGGGTCCGGAGGATCTCCATCCGTGTCTCGTTGCCGAGGACCGCGAAGGCCTCGGTGGGCGACAGGATGGAGGCGTCATCGTCGGCGTCGGTTGACATGCCATCACACACCAGGTTCGGCTACGTAAATCCCCGCCCCGAGCGCCGCCTCCCCGGGATTCCGTAGGCGATCGGCTGGGGCGGGGCGGCGGGATCAATCGACCAGTCCCCCCTCGATGGAACTGGCGACCTCGCGGGCCTTCGCCGCCAGCGGCTCGGGGACGTTGCCCGCCTCCACCGCCGCGTCGAGCTCGTCGTCGTCCAGGCGCTCGACGGCCCCGTCGGCGTGCTTCACGACGTCGACCTCGAGGTCGACGTACGTCGCCGCGTCGGGGAACAGCTCGAGCGGCGTGCAGACGTTGACGTAGGTGCCCTTGACGTCGCCGTCGGCGTCGCGGTAGACCGTCGGGTACCACCACTTGCCCTCGGTGAGCCGGGTGACCGCGACGTCGCCGGCCTCGCGCTCGACCCCCAGGCCGTCGTAGGCGCCGCCGGCGCTCATCTCGCGGCGCAGCGTCACGGTCTCGCCGTCACGGTCGGTCACCTCGCCCACCCCCAGTGGGAACCGGCGGCCGTCGGGCTTGCCGTGCGAGAGCGCGAGCCGGTCGCCGACCCGCGGGCCGAAGCCGTCGGCCACGGCCTCGAAGGGGAACGCCTCGCCCAGTGCGGCCTCGTCGTCCCCGAGCAGGGCCTCGACGAGGTCGACGGCGGGGCTCGCGTCCGAGCCGCCGGCCTTGATCCGGTGGTGGCCCGGCATGGTCGTGACGACCGACCGGCGGGCCTCGTCGAGCGCGAACCGCGACTCGCGGCCGAACCAGGCCCAGGCCGTCGCGAGCGGGGGCTCGCCCCCGGCGAGCGAGTCCAGGACGACCGCGGCCCGCTCGGCCGCCAGCGCCAGCGCGTCGTTCAGTTCCTCCAGCTCGGCGTCGGCCGCCCCGCGCTCGAACCGGACCGCCCAGCCGTCGGGGACGTCGGTCGACAGCAGCTCGACCGAGCGGACCAGCTCCTGGGCCCGGCCGTCGTCGGGCACGGCCGCCCGGTGGCCGTCGGCGCCCCGGACCAGCGTGACCGGCCCGGCGGTCGCCTCGAGGCCCGTCGCCACCTCCGGCCGGCGATCGACCCACGGCGCCGCGGGCTCCCGGACCTGGACCCGGAGCTCGTCCCCGGCCTCGACGTGGCGGTCCGCGGCGTCGTAGGGCAGGTAGCCCTCGCGCGGGCCGAGGTCGACGACCGCGCCGCCGCCGAGCGTCTCCGTCACCGCGGCCTCGAAGACCGCGCCGCGGGGGGCCGGGTCGGGCCAGGATAGCGCGTCGCGGGCGGTCCCCGCCAGCTCCTGCGCGACCGCCTCCACCGCCCCCTGGTCGCCGCTCAGCCCGACGCCGCGCCGGTCGGCGGCGTGGTCGATCTCGAGGTCGGCGGGGCCCCGCTCGAACCCGCCGCCGAACCGGTCGGCGATCGCCGCCGAGGGGTCGACGACCGCGTGGCCCCCGCGCAGCCGCTCGGTGAGCGCCGTCGCGTAGATGCCGCGCAGCCGGACCCGGGCCATGCTCGGGCGCCGCTTGGCCCGGGGGGCCCATAACGTGGGCCGCTTCGGCCCGATGTCCAGACAATAGCCTGATACGGCCGCGGAGCCGAGCGCCGGCCATGTCGGACCGTCGGGACCCGGTGCAGGCCGCCGACGAGGAGGGGCGGGACCTCTACGACGTCGCGACCTGGGAGCCCCGCACCTGGCTCGACCGGACGTCGGTCCGGGTCTACGGCGGGCTCGTCACCACGACCCGGGGCGTCGTCGTCACGCTGGCGCTGGTCATCCTCATCGGCCAGTTCGCGCTGATCGGCGCCGCCGCGGTCTCGAACCCCGCCATCGCGGCCTTCATCGGGCTCTCCGTGGTGCCCGCCGCGGTCATCGTCGCCTACGTCCGCCGGTCGGACGCCACCGAGCGCGAGCCCCTCGACCTGCTGGTCTGGACGTTCCTGCTGGGCATCCTCTTCGCGAGCTTCGCGGCCGTGCTCAACGCCGCCGCCGAGCCGGCCTTCCGCTCGCTCCCGGTCGTCGGGACGATCCTGTTCTTCTACCTCGTGGTCGGCCCGGTCGAGGAGACCGTCAAGTGGCTCGCCGTCCGGCTGCACGCCTACCGCAGCGACTCGTTCCGCGCGGTCGTCGACGGCGCGGTCTACGGCGCGGCCGCCGGCCTCGGCTTCGCGACCATCGAGAACGCCCTGTTCATCACCCAGCAGTACCTCCAGGCCTCGCAGGCGGCGGGGATGGAGGCGGCGCTGCTCGGCGCCGCGCTGCCGACCGCCGCGGTCCGCACCTTCGCCGGCCCGGGCCACGTCATCTACTCGGCGTTCGCCGGCTACTACCTCGGCCTCGCGAAGTTCAACCCGGNNACCTACAACACGGCGGTGACGATCCTCCCGGGGCTCGTCGCGGTCCTGGGGCTCGGCATCAGCCCGGGGATGACGTTCCTGGCCTTCGTGGTGCTGTTCGACGGGTTCTTCCTCTGGGTCCTGCTGCGGAAGCTCCGGCGCTACGGGGCGGCGTTCGAGGCGACCCGCGCCGGGCCGGCCTGAGCTACGCGCGCTCGGCGAGCTGGCGCTCGACGTACTTCGCGAGGACGTCCACCTCGACGTTGAGCCGGTCGCCGGGCTCGCGCTCGTCGAACGTCGTCTCCCGGTAGGTCGTCGGGATGATCGCGACGGTGAAGCGGTCCTCGAGCCGGTCGGCGACGGTCAGGCTCACGCCGTCGAGCGCAATCGACCCCTTCTCGACGACGTACCGCTCGAGGCCGTCGGGCAGCGCGAACGTGCAGGTCCAGTCCTCGCCGACGGCCTCGACGTCGAGCAGCTCGGTGGTGGCGTCGACGTGGCCCTGCACGAGGTGGCCGTCGAACCGGCCGTCGGCGGGCATCGCGCGCTCGAGGTTGACGCCGTCGCCGGCCTCGAGCTCGCCGAGGCTCGTCCGCGAGACGGTCTCTGCCGCCAGGAAGACCTCGAAGGTCCCGCCGCCGGCGGCCTCGACCGTGAGGCAGGTCCCGGAGACGCTCACGCTCTGGCCGGGCGCGAGCGTGCCGGCGAACGGCGCGGCGACCGTCAGCCGGCGACCGTCCTCGTCGGCCGCGACCTCGGTCACCTCGCCGACGGCCTCGACGATGCCCGTGAACATGCTCCCGCGTACCGGGCGCGGGGTCGAAAGGCTTCCGTCAGGCGTCGGGCTTAGGGGAGCTCCCGAGGGCCGACCCGCCGAAGCGGCGACCTTTTGCCCCGGCCGGCCCCACCGGCGAGCCATGCGCGCCCCGGGCGTGATCGGCACCCTCCAGCTGGCCGCGGTGCTGGCGTTCGCCCTGCCGCTGGTCTTCTTCGGCGCCGACGCGCTGCTCCGCGGCGAGACGTTCCTCGGCGCGGCGTTCGTCGCGCTCGGGGCGCTGATGCTGTTCCTGCAGTGGTGGCTGACGAACCCGCTCGACCCCGCGGACGTCGCGGAGGCGGCCGTCGAGCGGGCCACTCGCGACCGCGAGGAGTGAGGTTCGGTCGGTGGCGCGGCTATCGGCCGCAGTGAGTGAAAGAACGTCCTTGCGCCTAGAGCGTCAGTCGGTCGCCGACGGCGCGGCGGGCGCCTCGAGCGTCTCCTCGAGCAGCGACTCCAGCGAGACGTCCTCGCGGAGCTCGTTGCAGAGCAGCACGTCGATCGGCAGCGTCGGCGCGCCGCCGATGAGGTTCTCCATCACGACGAGGCGCTCGCGGGCGCGGCTCATCCCGACGTAGAACACCCGGCGCTCGTTGTCGGTCAGGACGGGGACGGGGTTCGAGGTCGGCGTGAACTCGACGCCGTCGGGCACGGCGTCCTCGGGCGCCGTCGAGGCCATGTGCTCGACGACCTTCTCGGTGAGGTCGGTCGCGACGTAGACGTGGTCGGCCTCGCGGCCCTTCGCGGAGTGGATGGTGCCGACGCGGACGCGGTCCTTCGGCTCGTCCTTGTAGCCGTTGGCGAAGAACGACCGCAGGCCGGTCTTCTGGAACTTCGTGACCTTCCGGACCATGTCGGCGGCCGACGCCCGGTCGGGCATGAACGGCGCGTGGTCGCGGATGAACTCGGGCTCGACCTCGACGTCCGCGAGGTCGTCCTCGCCCTGGGCCTCCTGGAGGTCGTCGATGGCGTCGAACAGCGCGTCGCGCTCGTTCGAGCCGAACGCCGAGTCGACGAGCATGTCGGCGAGCCGGCGGGCCTGCAGGCCGGTCAGCGTCTCGCCGTCCTGGAAGTTCGCCACCGCGTCGGCGTAGTCGCCGAGCCGGTCGGTCCACATCCGGCCGTCGGTCATCACGGAGAACGGGATGCCCGAGGTGACGAACTCGTCCATGAAGTCGAACATCTGGTAGCGGGCCCGGAACAGCACCATGATCGAGCCGTCGGTGGTCTCGACGGCGTTCCGGACGTCCCGGACGAGGTCGAGCACCGACCAGGCGTCCTGGAACTCGACCTCGCCGCCCTCGGTGCGGGGCTGGAGGTGCTTCTCCTGGCGCTCGTCGATGTGCCGGATGACCCGCTGGACGACGTGGAGCACGTTCGAGGGCAGCCGGTAGGAGGTGTCGAGGATGACGTCCTCGCCGCCCTCGTCGAGCAGCAGCCGGGGGTCGGCGCCCTGCCAGGCGTAGACGACCTGGTCGTCGTCGCCGGCGATGAGCACGCGCTCCATGTGGGGCTTCCACTCCTGGTAGACGTCGTACTGGAGCTGGGTGATGTCCTGGAACTCGTCGATGACGAGGTGGTCGACCGAGGGGACGAGCGAGCGCTGGTCGACGCGCTCGAGCATGTCGGCGAAGCCGACGAGCCCCTCCTCGCCCTTGTACGCCCGCCAGCCCCGGATGGCCTCGGGGATGGAGACCCGGTCGTCGTCGGACTTCCAGGTCGGCGTGTACTTGTTGCCCTCCTGGGCGTGGGGGTCGATGTCGGGCGGCAGCCGGACCTCCTCGACGTTCCAGTGGAACGGCACGTCGTACCAGTCGGC
>JABAHQ010031961.1_pt1 | contig 10229 bp, 13 predicted proteins | sample 7062091 | NCBI WGS metagenome assembly JABAHQ01 (sample SAMN14534359, study PRJNA622989) | marine sediment metagenome | biome: marine biome [ENVO:00000428]; feature: marine pelagic biome [ENVO:01000023]; material: deep marine sediment [ENVO:00002113] | place: India: Gulf of Kutch | collected... | reverse complement strand
TTCTGGTGCCGATGTGGATTCCCGCTGACAGCAGGGTGTCTTGAGGCAGCAGGAGGCCCTCACTCTGAACTTCCACCTCTTCAGATTCCTTTTCTGACATATCTTCTCCTCACAATTGAAGGTTGGTCATCTTAGCTCTCTCTCCAATAGTCTCCTCTATTCTTGTAAGCTCATTTATTTTTGAAATACGTGATCCTCCTACTATACCGGTTTTGATTATTGGGCAGCGGAAGGCTATGGTTAAGTGGGCTATATGAGTGTCGGTGGTCTCTCCAGATCGATGGGACATAACCGGGGTATATCCAGCCTTCTGAGCCATCTGAGTGGCCTTCCAGGCATCCGTCAATGTACCCACCTGATTAGCCTTTATGATCACCGAGTTGCCGGCTCCAATTTTGATCCCTCGCGTTAGTCTCTTCGTGTCTGTGGTGAACAGGTCGTCACCACATACAAGACATCTTCCGCTCTCTCTGGTGAACTCTGCGAAACCCTCAAAGTCTTCTTCGTGGAATGGATCCTCCACATAGGCTAGATGGTAATCTTCGACAAGACCCAACAAGAATTCCAACTGCTCCTCGGAGCTTCTCTTCACGCCGTCTCGGGGGTACAAGTAACATTTCTCTTCTGAGTTCCACAGGCTAGAAGCGGCCACATCCAAGCCAACTCTGCACTCTACCCCAGAGTCCTCTGAAACTGCCTCGCATGCCTCTAACATAAGTTCCAAGGCTTCTTCACTCTTCAAATTGGGCGCCCAAGCACCCTCATCTCCTCTTCCGCCAGTGAAGGTTTCGTCCGCCTTTTGGACAAGAGAGCCAACCTTGCTATGAACCAGAGTGTTTGCTCTGGATGCTTCATAGAAGGAGTTAACTTCTACAGGTAAGATCAGGAACTCCTGTATGTCCGGTGCCTTTCCGGATGCATGTTTTCCTCCTCCTAAAACGTTTCCGAGGGGATGAGGAAACTCGTTCACAAGGTAGCCGGCCAAGAATTCGAATAGCGGCAGACCATAGGAGGTGGCGGCTGCCTCGGCGGTGGCCAGAGAGACTGCGTAGGCAGTATTTCCACCCAGGTTGCTGAAGTCTCTTGTTTCATCAATTTCATGGAGCAGGGTGTCAATTTCTTCTTGTTCATCGGCATTTCTGCCAACGAGTTCTGGAGTGATCTGGTCTGCAACTTTATCTATTGCCTGATCTACTCTACCAGGGGGATAGGAGACAACTTCGGCCGCCCCTCTGCTGGCGCCCGCGGGGGCGGATGCCCTTCCAAAGCCGGCCACGGTTATGATGTCAACTTCTATGGTCTCTTCTCCCCGGCTATTGTAGATTTTTCGTGCCGTGACGTCTTCAATGACTGTGGACACCTTTATCTTCTCCGGCTATGCTCGTTCCAGTTGTCTCTTCTTTCCAGCCTGGTAGAACTTCAGCACTTCATCTACGATCTCTACGTGGGAGAGGAGCATACGGCGGCAACAATATCGGGTGATTCCTAAGCTATCTAAAACCCTCTTGGGGTCTTCTCCCTTCTTGACCCTTCTGGCAAATTCCTCCCACTTGTCACCAATCAGCTTGCCACAGGTGAAACAGCGTATCGGTATGATCATCTCTTGCCAATCCTCCTCTTCATCATTCATAGACATTTAAGGATTGGGGACTTAAGAATTGGCTTATCATCAGGGACTCTTCTTCACAAAAAAGCAGTAGCATCTGACTTTTACCCTATCTGTAACTCTTCTGATATCTAGCTCTTGCACCAGGACCCCCAAACTTGCTGGATTCCTTCCGTCTGGAATCGCCGGCAATCATTGAGCGGTCATAATCCTTGAAAGCAGACTCAAGGCGGGTACTCTTGGTCCATCTTGAGAGGGCCCTAGCAATGGCCATCCGTGAGGCCTCGGCCTGTCCCATGAAGCCGCCTCCTGAAACTTTTATATTGATATCGATCTCTTTCAATGTCTCCTGGTCCAGCAGTAGCAGAGGCTCCCTAATCTTGTCACGCGCAATTTTGGGTTCATAGATCTCCAGAGGCACGTTGTTTATGCGCACCCGCCCCTTTCCGCTTCTGACCGTAGCTCGAGCGATGGCGGTCTTACGCTTTCCACTCGTCAATAGGATTCTTTCACGACTAGGCATATCACTCACCCGTTGGAGCCCACCCAAGCTCCGCCGCCAACTTTCCTACAGTTACGTAGGGGCACTTCAGCTTCTCCGCATCAGCTTCTGGTATCCTTTGGGTTTCCTGGCCTTTGAGTTCCTGGGGGACACCAACAAAGACTTGGAGTCTCCTGTACGCCTGTCGCCCCCTAGGTTTCCTCCTAGGCAGCATTCCTCTTATAGCTCGGCTGATGATCCGCTCCGGCCTTCGGGGATGAAAGGGACCCTTCTTGGGATGTCCGATCTCAAGTTTTCTCTTGGCCTCCTTCACTCTACTCAGTCTCCTCCCAGATATCACCGCCTTATCAGCGTTCACGATTACGATGTTTTCTCCCTGGAGGAGGCGTTTAGCCACCCTACTCGCCATCCTACCGAGAATCAGACAATTTGCGTCTATCACTGACATCCTCTCCGCTGTCATCTATCTTCACTCCAAGATTCTCACGTGGGTTCCTTTTGGATTCTTCTCTATTAGCTCCCTGATGGAGAAACACTCCCCCTTGGAGCTGAGGATCTTTGATTCTGCCTGTTTGGAGAAGGAGAAGGCAGCTATCCTTAAGGGGTGATCTATGCTTCCTGTTCCCAAGACTTTTCCCGGAACAGCCACAGTCTCCCCCTCTTGGGTGTAACGGTTCAGACGGCTCACATTCACCGTTGTGCGTCTTCTCCTCGAGCGGGCCAGACGATCAGCTAGGTCACGCCATACTCTTGCCTCATTCTCTCGAGACTGCTTCCTCAACGTTCGGATCAGGTTCATCAGCTGCGGATTCGTTGTTCTGGTGGTTCTCATCTCTACGCCGCCTCCAATTGTTTCAGGAAATCCTCTGATTTTCGGTCGATTATGTTGCTGGCTTCCAGTAATATTCTTTCTACTGGGAGAGCGCCTGTGGACTCTATGTCAAGAACGAAGGTGTTTCTATCTCCTCTCACCTTGATGGCAGGGGGATCTTTTGGACAGGCGTCCACACAATCTTGACAGAGGGTGCAGTCTTGGATATTTCGGGTCTCAATCTTTGGATTTTCCTTTACCAGTATTCGGTGAGGGCAGATATCCACACACTCGCCGCATGCATCACAGTCTTCATCGTTTATCTTGATTTCTGGCATGTATCTGTACACGCAGCTGGAGACTGGTTGCCATTTTGCATGATCCTTCCCTTTCCCAAGCCTTGCGTAAGCCTCCAGTTTTATCTTCTGGCCTGGTGCCAGTTTGGCTATCAGGATTCTGTCGCTGACTGGTGATATATCCGGGTTGTCGGAGACTAGGTCTTTGGAATATACTGCCATGGTCTTCTCTGTAGCTTCCACCTCAATGGTCAGCGCCACGTGGCAGAGGTTGCATCCTAACTCGCTTTCGCAGGGGCATTCCTCGGGCAGGTTATAGGTGTCCAAATCGGTTCTGAGTGGGACAAATCCCAACCGGTGGGCAAGTATCTCATCTTTTATGACCGAGGAGTTTTCGATGTAGACCACCTCGTCGATGGCCATGGAGGGGACCTCAGAAAGTATGGTTCTGCGCAGTGCATTCATAAATGGAGCGTCGATTCCTTCCACTATCAACCGGGTGGTTAGGTCTGTCTTCTCTAGGACGCGGGTCTCCATATCGTCTAGTCGCTCCGATGTATTATGGATAGGGGTTAAGTATACTTTTCATATGGGGAGCGTAAGGCATTATTTCAATGTTTTGTCTCTAGAACCAGGAAAGAAGATTCAACCTCAAACAGAGTGGGAAGACAAAATCGTTCTTCTTCAATCGCAGTTCTGTGCAATCTTCATCTCTATTGTAGAATCTAGCTGTAAAGGTAACAGAGAGTGTTGGGGTAACTCTAGATTCTGCGTCCTCTCCGCCCACCCTTCCTTCGAGTTCCGTCATGTGGAACCGGAGTGACCTCCTCGATACGCCCGATCCTGAAGCCAGCCCTGGCCAAAGCCCGGATAGCAGCCTGAGCACCGGCGCCAGGCGTCCTAGTCCCAGAGCCTCCAGGAGCTCGCACCTTAATATGGATGGCATTTATGCCTCTATCCTTAGCTATGGTTGCCACATGGGCTGCAGCTCTCATGGCAGCGTAGGGGGAGGATTCTAACCGATCGGCTTTGACAAACATGCCTCCAGAGGCCCTAGCGATGGTCTCAGCTCCCGAGATGTCCGTTACGTGTACGAAGGTGTTGTTATAGGAGCTATAGATGTGGACCACGCCCCATCTCTCAGACTTCTCGCTCACGCCGCTTCACCCTCAACACCTATAGACTCTCGCACTGGATGGTCAGAATCCGAAAGGGGACTGTTGGGAGCGTAATCTATCTCTGACTCTTCCTCCCGGGAAACCAGATAGCCCGGAGACGAGACCCGTTTTCCACCAACAGCTACGTGACCATGAACTATGAACTGGCGAGCCTGATGCATAGACTTGGCTAAGCCCCTGTGAAAGACTAGGGACTGTAACCGCCTCTCCAGAAGCTCTTCGGTGGTAAGATCCAGAACATCGTCCAACTCACCGCCTCTAGACAGGACGCCAAGACGGCGCAATCTGCTCAGAAGCTGCTTCTGCCGGGTTCTCCTCTCCGCGCTGGACATTCCAAGGAGTGATCTTGCTATTCCTCTGAACTTGGAGACCATAGTTCTATAACGCCAGAACTCCTTCTTGTTTCGAAGCCCATATTCACCAATCAACCTAAGTTCGGACTGAAGAGTGTCCGTCTGCCAGGGGAACCTCGAGGTATCATATTTTTTACGGGGCTTCTTGGGGTCTCCCATATCAGACCCGCTCCTTTTCTTCCTCCTTCAGTTTCATTAGTGCCCGCTTCTTCTTGACGCCTACCACCCGTCCCTTCCTTCCGGTGGTTCTAGTTCGCTGTCCACGCACTTTCAAGCCTAGTGAATGACGGATGCCCTTCCAGGACTTTATCTTCTTCATATGATCGATGTCACTCTTGGTCTGTAGAACCAGGTCCGAACCTACAAGATGAAGATCCTTCCCTGTATCGCGGTCTCTCGATCGGTTAAGGAGCCAGTATGGAAGATCATACTGGGAGGGATCCTGTATAACATCCTTGATTCTCTTGACCTCCGCGTCGGAGAGAAAGCCTAGGCGTCTGTTCGGATCAAGATCTGCTCTCTCGGCGATGATGTTGGCCAGTCTGATTCCCACGCCCTTAATCTTGGTCAGCGCGTACTCTAGCTCCAGAGCGCCATCTATATCTGTCTCCGCGATTCGAACGATATGTTGGAACTCTTCGGGCATCTTATATTTCCCTGTTTTAAGACTAATTACGGAGTGCTTTGTACTTTATTTAAACCTTGCTTTGCAGCTTTCAGTCCTCTTAGAGGTCACGACTCTGCTCTATGAACATTTCGGCCTCGGATCCTGTTGCCTAACCTAAGATAAGCGCTGAGGACCAGTGGCTCAAAGCAGAGAACATTCCTCTTATAGGGTTCTGCTGCTTTGAGCAACCTCCAGGGTAACAAGAAAGATATAAGAGGTTTGGAGATTAGGATTAGTCGTATATAATATGTATAGTAACAGATTGTTGTAAGAGGAATCCTCTTTGCTCCCTATTCACGATGAGAACAGGCCTGCCATCAAGCCCTACGTTAACTACGGTCTTCTATTCCTTAACGTAGCCGTCTTCTTTTTCTTCTTTCTGCAAGGAATCAGAACTCTGAAGACGAGCATCTTGAATCTAGGAGCTGTCCCCAGCGCCATACTGGAGGGGAAGGAGTTGTGGACTCTCTTCACCAGCATGTTCATGCATGCCGACCCGGTACATCTGTTTGGAAATATGATCTACTTGTGGGTTTTTGGGGATAACATTGAGGACGCCCTGGGTCACGGGAGATATCTCGTTTTCTATCTGTTGGGTGGCTTTGTAGCCAGCTTCACTCATATAGCCTCTCTGTTCGTAGCTCTACCAGCTCTTTCACCAGTAGGTCTCAGCGTGCCATCGGTGGGGGCTTCGGGAGCGATTTCTGCTGTTCTGGGAGCCTACCTACTTCTGTATCCTAGGGCCAAGATCAGAACCGTAGTGTTCTACATCTTCATCACAGTCATAACTATACCCGCCTTCTACTACCTCGGATTCTGGTTTCTTTATCAGCTGATGATGGGATTCTTATCGCTCACTGAGTTATCCTCCGGAATCGCCTTCTGGGCCCATATCGGGGGCTTTGTGGCTGGATTCATCCTGGTCAAGGTCTTGGGAGGGAGAGCCAGGGGTAAGCAAGATGTCATTCTCAGCAGAGAGCCAGTCAGACCCTTGTATGTAAGCCCACGGGTCCGTACTCCTTTCGTGGATGTCATGGTTGAAGAGGATAGAGTGCGGGTATTGGCCGAGTTGCCTGGCGTGGACGAGGATGACATAATAGTGAGAGCTTCTGACTGGGAATTAATTATATCCGCGGAGCATGAAGAACTGAGGTATTACAAGCGGGTTGGGCTACCCTTCAGAGTGTCCCCGAAAGTCCAGGAGTACAGTTTTAGAAATGGAGTGCTGAGCTTCGCACTCTCCAAGAGAGCCTGAAGCTGTGAACAGCACACAATCCTGATGGGATAGGTGGTTCTGACGTTTGTGAATTATCTCTTCTTTATGGTTAGTGATTGGAGGTCACGGGGATAGTATGTTAAGATCTCGGCTCCAGCCTCGGTTATAAGAACGGTGTCTGAATGTCTGAATCCTGCGTATCCTGGTTTATATATGCCCGGCTCGCAACTCAAGACCATACCAGGCTTTAAGACTGTGTCGTCCCCTACGTCGAGCCAAGGTGGCTCGTGGCCGTCGAGGCCCAGTCCGTGACCGGTGTGGTGTCTTATGAGATCTCCGTAACCCGCCTCCAGAATCACTTTTCTAGCTGCCCTATCAATATCACTGCACTTTGCTCCTGGCCTGAAGGCTGCCAGGGCTGTATCCTGAGCTTGGAGCATAACTTCAAAGAGCCTTCTCTGCTGGTCGCTAGGCTCTCCAACGATCATGGTTCTCTCCAGCTCGCTGCTGTAGCCACCAATGTCTGCTCCTGCTCCAGTTATTATTATGTCTCCTTCTCGGATCATCCTTCTGGTGCTGATGGCGTGGGGGATAGCGGACATGGCACCTACCTGTCCTCTGAAGCCAGCGCCGGCGGGGGAGAGCCCTCGCTTACAGGGTCTATACTCTCTTCCCAAGGTCTTCTTCATGATCATGGAGGCTTCGTAGGAGGCCATCAAGGATATATCAACATCCCACAAGCCGGGTTCTGTATATTCTTGGAGTAGGCTCTGCGCCAGGTTCGCCCATTTAGCACTCTCCCTGATGAGCTGGATCTCCTCTTCTGATTTGATCAGCCGGAGGTCTTCAACTATCTCCTTTGCTTCTACAAACTCGGCTCCAGGCAGCTTATCCTCTATTTTCGGTCCCCTGTATCCCCATCTTCCAGCTGCTCCCGCCGGGTTATCTATACCTATTCTCTTCTTCCCCAGCCCCATCTCCTCTAAGAAAGAGGCGAAGTGGCCCAGGGAATGATCTTCTCCGGGATAGTCCAGGTAAGTTTTGATGCTCTTTACCAGAGTCGTGGCCAGTGGGATATGATCCCTCTCTAGATGAGGCCCCAAGAAAGTTAACTCTCCTTCTACAGGAACTATGAGGGCAGCCGGTCTCTCGGTGACTATATAAGAGTATCCTGTCAGATAGAGGAAACTGGTTCCACTGGTAAGGTAGAGAGCATCCAACTCTCTTCGAACCAGTTCCTGCCTCACCCTCTCAATTCTTCTCTTGTACTCCTTCTCACTGATAGCTATCTTAACCATAGAAACCATCCAAACCCATATCAGAAGCTGACACCCTTTTTGGACTGGCAGCATAAAGATTTATGGGCACCGCAACCTTGAAAGGTATGCCTGTTTGGATGCTCCTCCTAACCAGACATGAAATCCATTACTGACCACATCAGTAGAGAAACTTCAAGATAGCTTAATATAGTCTCACTCCAAATAAAATCTGGGAAGTCAAGAGAGATGAAGAAGACACTGTCAATCATTCTTCTGTTGATCATATCTAGCGTTCCAGTGTACACGGCTCAGGCAGAGCCTGAATTCAGATCCGTGTCTAACGAGGTAATCATCGGCGTAGAAAACTTCAACAAACCCCTGCTCTTGGACATTCAAAGGTATGGCGGAGTCATAATACGGGAGATTCCCATTCTACAGGCGATAATAGTCACCGTCCCTACCGGTAGGGAAGACGCCTTCATAGCAGCCATGAACGGAAGACCCGGAGTGCGCTACGTAGAGAGGAACGGCGTCCTGAAGGCGGTTCACACCCCAAACGATCCATACTGGCAGGATCTATGGGGTATGCAGATAATCCAAGCTGATGACGCCTGGGATATCCACAAAGGCTCCACCTCTATCACCGTAGCCATCGTCGATACAGGAGTGGAATACACTCACGACGACCTTACGGACCATTACGCGTCGGGGGGCTACGACTGGGTGAACGCGGACGAGGATCCGATGGATGATCATGGTCACGGGACACACTGCGCCGGTATAGCCGCCGCAGTTATGGACAATGGAATAGGCGTTGTGGGCGTTGGCCAAGTCTCTGTCATGGCTGAGAAGGTTCTTGACGCTGATGGCTCTGGCACCGCAGAGTGGGTCGCCAACGGAATAACACACGCAGCAGACACGGGCGCCGACGTGATAAGCATGAGTTTAGGAGCCTACTACGATTACACTATAATTCAGGATGCCTGCGCATACGCCTGGAACAAAGGCTCCATATTAACGGGGGCAGCTGGAAATGATAACACAAACGATCCACACTATCCCTCCGCCTACGAGACGGTAATATCGGTGGCAGCAACTAATCGAAAGGATAAGAAAGCATCCTACAGCAACTACGGAGACACCATTGAGCTGGCGGCTCCTGGTGGAGATAGAGGCAACTATAGAAAGGAGTATATCCTATCCACGTACATTGACAATTCCTACGCGTACGCTTACGGCACCTCTATGGCTACTCCTCACGTCTCAGGACTAGCAGCTCTGGTGTGGTCATATAATTCCACCCTCACAAACCAAGAGCTACGAGAACACATCCGCAACACCGCTGACGACCTCGGCGACGCTGGCTGGGATCCGGAATACGGTTATGGGAGAATCAACGCCTATAGGGCACTGACGGAGTTTAAGCCTCCAGATAACCCACCGACGTGCGAAATCGTTGACCCGGCAGAAGGACAAGTCATAAACGGCACCTATCGAGTCCTAGTCGATGCAACAGATGATAGTCAGGTGTCCAAGGTTGAGTTGTCAATCGACAGCGGGAGCTGGATTGACATAACCGCCAACTTCGACGGAACCTACTACTATTACGACTGGGACACCACCACGGTGTCCGATGGCTCACACACCCTAGATGCAAGGGCAACTGACGACGCTTCACAGATCACATACGCATCCCAAGTGACTGTAACAGTGGACAACATTGCCGGTGAGAAAATGCATGTTGGTGATATCTCCATGTGGTACTCACGACAGGGAAGAAGCCCTTGGTATAACATATACACAGAGGTTCCTATCTTAGACGAAAATGGCCAGCCGGTCTCCGATGCCACTGTGTACTTAGAGACCACCTTACCGGACGGGACTATTGAAAGCTTCAGTGGAGCTACAGGCACCGATGGGACAGTAACCTTCAGCGTGAAATCACAACTCACTGGAACCTACACTTCTACAGTCACCGACGTTGTCAAAGAAGGATGGACCTACGACTCGACAAACAACATAGAGACCAGCGAATCATTAGTAGTGCCTTAGGTCTGATGACCAACAATAGACCAACAAAATATCCCAATTTTTTCTTTTTATACATGCATACAGAGGTCAGACCTCTGCTACTTATCCAAATGAAATCCCAGTTTGCGCCAGCGTGATTGATGATCTTAGAAAGATGAAGAAATAGCTGATATCCGCGACTGAACAATTCTCCTCTTGGCCAAAGATTTAGGGTTGAGATTTGGAGATTTTTAGCGGACTACTGAAAAGGCTTTGAATCCACGCGCGCATACTAGCTGCTTTTCTGGTATAAAAGAGTTTATGGAACTTA
>JABAHQ010003257.1_pt1 | contig 10230 bp, 7 predicted proteins | sample 7062091 | NCBI WGS metagenome assembly JABAHQ01 (sample SAMN14534359, study PRJNA622989) | marine sediment metagenome | biome: marine biome [ENVO:00000428]; feature: marine pelagic biome [ENVO:01000023]; material: deep marine sediment [ENVO:00002113] | place: India: Gulf of Kutch | collected... | reverse complement strand
CGGCTTTTGACTTTCATCAGCTTCACCTCCTTTCCGATGAGAGTTACTTCCTTGGGAAAGTCACTTCCTCCCCTCAGGAGGTCTCGATTCTTGGATACAGCAAAGACAAATGATTGTTTTAACCCACCGGATCCATGCCTGGCCCAGTCCCGGCTTTAACTTGCGTCTTGACCTTCATCAGGTTCACCTCCTTTCCAACGACTTTGGCTATCCGCAAACGAATTCATTATCTTTCTACCTGCAGCACTTCTCATGATAACCTTCCCGGAAGCTAAGAGCGCTATTTTTCTTAACCAAAGCACCTCGTGATTTTGTCGCTTTGTCTGGCTGAAGGCGCCTCTTAGCTTCCGGGAAGGTAAGTTTATGTGCCAAAATTAGAAATGCTGCCTATTCATGTACCGAGCCGGCGCGGAACTAGATTATCGATGACAAAGGTCCGTTTGAAAACAACTGATCGGTCCAGGTGATCCCAGACTGTAACCTCAAGGATGTAAGTGCCGTTAGGATAGTTGGTCGTATCAATCGATTGCTTGAGCCAACCGACCCGAGGGCAGTTGGGATCCTGCAAATCGCTGTGGACCTGGCACACATCGGGCCGCTCGAAGCCATAGATGAGTTGGCTGTACCACAGGCTATCGACCAGTTGGCCATCGGCGTCCAGCAGCCTGACCTGGACGCGGTCTACACGTCCATCATCCGTGGCCCAGCCAAAGGGGGAAAACGTGCCGGATACCTCTTCGGCGTGGCCCGGCTGGTCTACCCAAAGCCTGGGCACCTCAGTGTCGTTGATTACCTTGCCTTCGGGCGTGAGTTCATAGAATAAATCAACCCAGTTCTGCGGGTGGCCCGGGGGCGAGATTCCCCGGGCCACCCGACCTGTACGAAGCTTCAGAGGGTATCCGTCCCCCTTATAGCCTCATCAACCAGGTCAGCGGGGACACCCTGAGGGGATAGATGCGCCATATTCGACGTTAGAGGGCCCAAATTTAACATAGGGCACAATCAAGAATTCACCAGTACAATCCACTTCGAGCGTATTATTAAACTGATTTGTGCCGCTTTGCAGAAATTCAAACTCTCGGGCCGCAATGAGGGCGCTGTTCAATTTTGCCCGATCTGCTGATGATAAGTTGTCCCAGGAGGTCAGGAAACCTGTTGTTACCCAGCGACCGTCGGCCTTTGGCGTGACGTCCACTGTCATTTCATAGAATATCCTATCGGGCGTGACGACCTGATTGAGGTTGGTTATGGTGACTTCAGGCACTAATTGATTATCAAACGTAGACTGTTTGATACCGTTTAGCGACACTTCACCATAAACGCCTAACTGTACCTCAACAGTCCCTGGAGACGCTGGAAACCCGCTAAAGCTATTCAGGGGGCCTTCCCAGGTCCAACGACCATTGATGATCTGACCATCACTTTGGCTGAGGGCCCAGAGATCGCCCCTGATGATCTCCGCATAGGACCCATCCGGAAAAAAATTTGTCTCGTGCAGGACTATTTTGAGAACATCACTACCTGAGGCCGTGAAGCGGAAATTTCGGCCCATGGTTGTCGCTGCCTCGGCCGGAGCAGACGTGCTCAGAGAAACGGCGGTGATGAGTGACATCAGTGACATAAAAATAAACAGACGTAGCGTTTTCATTCTTAAATTTCTTCTTTCAACAATCAGTAGCAGTTTGGGTGGCTTGGCTTGGCCGGTGTGTTGTCTGGCGGACCGATCAGCTCATTCTCGCAGCCTGAAGATTTGTAGCGTGGCCGATTCTTGCTCCTCCATTTGGATTAAGCGTCTCCCCATCAGTAATACACTCCGGTGTATCTGTGTCACAATCGCAGCTACCAATACAGGTTGGATCTATCGTGCCGCCCCTAAATTTACCCAAATCCTGTTCCTCCAAAGCGGTCACAAAGCTCTGCACTTTGAGCTCTTCAAGATTGAGTTTTTGTTTCTTCGGCATGTTTATTACTCCTTTGTCAATAGATTTTTGGGGTTGATCGATTATGCTGACCATAGTTTAAGCCATATCAGCCTAAAAATCTGCCCCCAAATCTTATCAATTCTTATCAAAACCACTTCATTGATGATGCCGGTCGGCATAACAAACACCCCCGAGGGCAGCAAGCTCACCCTGGGGGTGTTTGTTTTTGTTGGAAACTTGACCTTTTAAATAACTCGAAAGATAAACGCCGGTTTAGCCGTCGGGGTCCAGAGTAGGCCCAAGCCCAGCTTTAACGCGGCTCTTAACCTTCATCAGGGTCACCTCCTTTCCAATGGATATTATGTTGAGAATACATCTAAATGACCGGCCACTAAGGGTGGGCGATGACGAGCAGAGCTGGGGCGCGGTCCAGCACGCACCGTAGGGCTTGTTCCAGGTTTTCCGGGTCGAGGGCGGCAAAGCTCTCGTCCAAGATCATCAAGTCTGATTTTTGCAGTAGTGCCCGGGCGATATAGAGCCGGCTGCGCTCGCCATGCGAGAGCTGCCAGCCGGTCTCGCCGACCATCTGCAGCAGGCCGGCCGGCATCCGTTCGATTAGATCGCCCAGGCCCAACTCCTGGCAGATGGCCTCAGCCTCGGCGATATCGTCGGGATGGGGTGGCCAGGCCCGACCCATCAGCAGATTGAAGGCAAAGGTCTCGGTCAGGACGTGGTTCTCGTGGAACTGGGGGGCAGAAACCACCCACTGCCGCCAGCGGTCATCCCCTAAAGTTTGCCGGTCCAGCCCACGCAGCAGGAGCAAGCCGGAGTCGGGCACGCGCAGGCCGGTGAGTAAGAAGGCCAGGGTCGATTTGCCGCCGCCGGATGGCCCCTCGAGGAGTAACCGGTCGCCGGCACAAATCTGCAAGCTGCACCCTTGTAGGACGGGCTTACCCGCGCCGTAATGGAAGACCAAATCATGAGCCTCAATCAGGGGTTTTCGCCCATCCGAATTGGGGGATAGGGTGAGATTAGGTGCCCCGGCCGTTTGAGCCCGGGACGCGGCCTGAAAAAGGGGCGCAATTTGTTGCCAGGCCACCGCAGCCGCCACCAGATGGCGCGAGCCTGCCTCCAGGCGGCCGAAAGCTCGAAAGGCCAATAGAACACCGCCCAGGCCAACCGCCAGACCTGCCACCGAGCTCTGGCCGCTGACAAAGGCCGGCGTCAGTCCCAGCAGACCCAGCGCCAGCCAGCCGCGCGGCACCAGGGCAAATAAGCGGGCCGCGCTCCGGTCCAGCGTCTTAGCAACGGTCAAGTAATGGGCCAGGGCCTGATCTTCGCCGGCGTGCCAGCGTTGAGCGCTTTCCTGGGCCAGCCGGGTTCGGTGGCCGACCATGCGCTCAACCAGGTCATGGGTCATCTCCAGCCGGGCCGCCGTCCATCGCCGGCGATGGCGATAAAATCGCCAACTCAGGAGCGCCGTCAGCGCCCCCCAGCCGAGCAACAGAACCACGTGTAAGCCGCCACCCACTCCGGCACTGAGCACCAGAGCGGCCAGGATCAGTTCAACCAGCGCCAAAAGCCCCAAGAGGCCGCTGTTCAAAGCCAACACCTCAACCGCCTCCGACTCGATCACCTGCCCCAAGAACTGCCCGGCCCCCTGATGGCGCACTTCTTCCGGCTTGAGCCGCAGGGTTCCATAGAGGAGGCGCTGCTTAAGCAGCCCGCCTAATCCTATGGCCAGCCGCCCTTGCGCCCAGGTCACCAGCAACCGAAACGGGATGAGGGTCAATAGCAAAAGAACCCAGGCCGTGAGCCAGCCCAGGTCGAGCCGGCCCTGGAGCGCTCCCCAGCCAATGACCCACCAGGAGAGAATCCAGAGCAGATACTGAACGACGTGTGCGCCGATAAAAATGGTGAAATAGCGGGACAAATGGGTGAAACGCACCTGTTTAAAGAAGGGCGCACTGGGCGGCAAGCGTAAGAGCCAACCAACACGCAATCGAGCCGCACTGAGCCGCTCTCGGAGAATCGCCCGGCGCGTCTGGGCCTGGCGCCGGTCCGAGACTCCGGCCCGCTCAAGGAGCTGATCGACTTCCCCAGCCAGGGGGTGTTCGAGGTCGCGGCAGAGCGCCGCTCGAATCGTCTCAACCGGCACCCGATGCCGCCCCAAGTCAGGCCCCAGAACGGTCACCGTCCGCCGCCCACCGCGCAAGAGAGCCAGAAAACGTGCCGTCTCTCCATAGGGTAGGGGTAGACGCAAAAGGGCCGGGCCCGCCCGCTGTATCAACTGTTCTACTTCGGGATACGGTGTATCGACGGGCTCGGCTTCAAAGTCCAGCCGCCGAGCCGTGGTTTCAAGCCAGCGACTTAGCTCCGCCCCGCCGGCCTCTGCCAGACCCTCGGGCAGGGGCGGCGTTTCAAGCGCCTGGCTCAGCAGGCCACTGGCACGCCCCAGGGCTTCCAGCGCTTGGTCCAGATCAGATATCGACCAGGTTAATCGATTTAAGTGATCTTCCATTTAGGCTATCTTCCGTTACTGCTCCGCTCAAGGAGCCGGCCATTTTCAAGATGCAGCCGTCGCCAGACATGATTGGACCAGAGATCTTGGTGCACTGCTTTCTCCGCGGCCAGCAAAGAACGATAGCGGGAGTCCGGCCGTCGGGCCAGGTCGGCTGGCCTGTCATCTTCAACGATCCGGCCGTTTTCAATCACCAGAACGCGCTCAAAGCTCTGGGTTTCTTGCACGTCGTGGGTAATGCAAAGGAGGGTTACATCGTGCCAGAGGCGGCGAGCCCGGTTCAACAAATCACGGCGCTGGGCATGATCGAGCCCCCGGAACGGTTCGTCTAAGATGACCAGACGTACATCGGGCCGCAACAGGGCTCGGGCAAGGCGCACGCGCTGCCCCTCCCCACCCGACACGAGACCGCCACTTTCACCGAGGGGCGTCTGCAAGCCGTCGGGTAGATCCTCCAACACCCGGCGAAGATCGGCTTGTTCAATGGCCCAGCCAACCGGCAAGGGGACATGAGGCGGTGAGCCATAGCGAAGATTATCGATCAAAGTCCGATTCCACAACTGGATAGCTGGATCAACCCAGGCCGTCTCCCGGCGTAGTTGCTCCAGACAGGTGCCATCCAGCGGAGTCTCATCGACCGCCACCTGTCCGGTAGCAGGGCGATGCCAGCCCAGCAACAGCCCAACCAGGCTCGATTTACCCGCGCCCGACGGACCGACAATAGCCACATGGCTGCCCGGTTCAATCTGAAGATTGATGCCGGTCAGAATCGTATGCCCGGCAGCTCGCACGTTCACCCCCCTCATAGCGATAGCCACGCCTTCGGGCAAAGCCGCCGGCTCTTCCTCAGAAGAAACCACAACCTGACCATTTCTATGAGCAATAGTTTCTTCAGGCGCACCCAACGGCTCCAGGAGGCGCAAGGCCACATTACGGTGGGTGGGATATTGCCGGATCAGCACAACTACCTCCTGCCCCAGAACGGGCAAGTTAAGCGCCCAATAAACAAGCAAGAGAATGCTGCCGGTATCGCCCTGCCGGCCGATGTGGTCGAACAGCAGCCAGGCGGCCAGGCCAAAACCGGCCAGAAGTTGTACCGCCTCCACGCTGATGACGGCCCGCAGGAGTCCCAAACTGGATCGGGCCCACTCAACCAGCAGACTTTCATGCTCGCGCCGAACGGCCCGCTCCGCGCCATGGGTGCGCACGGTGACCAGGCCCAGCAGCGCATCCAAGTAGAAGCGGCTGAGCGCTCCAATGTGCGTACGAACCCGTAGTTCCCACTCCAGCAGAGGAGACTGCACTGATAAGGGCAAACCAACTGTCAGGATTGCCGCCAGGATTGCAATGGGGGCGCTGGCCGGGTCTAGCCAGATAATCCCGGCTGTTGTCAGGATGAGCTCAAAGATGGTTTGCAGGAATCGCTGGCCCAGGTCGGGCAACAAGCTCAGGCGGTGGAGGCTGTGGCTTCGTTCGGCCATATCCGAGGTGGGACGGCTCTGGAAGTAACGATCCCCCAGGCGAGGGATCTTCTTCAGAAAGGCCATCCGTAGACGGGCTTCAAGCCGCCGTCCCAGACGCAGCGCCCCGAAAGTGAGTGGCCATTCCAGGCACAACAGCGCCAAGATGAAGATTAAAAGGGCGACCATGGCTCCAAGCCGCTGTCCGACCAGCCCCAGCACCTGGCCGAGTTCTAAAAGGCTCCGAAAAAGCAGCACTTCGATGACAACTCCGGCCGCAGCCAGAATTAGGGTCGTCAAGAGGACGGCTGGAATCAGCAGCCCATCCGCTCGCAGCAGTCGTAGCAGTTCACGGCTGGGCCGGCTGGGCGGCTCCTCAAGGGCGGCCACCAGTTCAGGCGAAAGAGGCATTGACGCGTCCGGGGTCGCTTCCTCTTCAGGCACAGCGGGTCGCCCGGCCGGACGTCGCCCGCGCACGCGTACCAAAACAGCTCCCCGCAAGAAGAGTTGTTCTGGCTCGTCCGGCTCCTGGGGGACAGGCCGCACTGTCCAATAAGTAGCCGGAATGGCCGGAGCTTCGGCTGTGGCGGTCTGGCGAGCCTGCTCAAAAAAGCTTTCCAGAACCTGGCCCGCCTGCTGGCCCCGGCGCAATCCCCCGGAACGGACGATAGCCTCGACGATACGGGTGGCCGCGTCGAGCGCAGCCAAAGCTTGCCAGCCGTCATCGACCAGAGCAGTCTCAATCAACTGCTCTCTTATCGGGTCTTTGAGACCTAACTCCGCCAGACGCTGGCGCAGAGGATCCAGAAACTCGTCTGTAGCGGCCCACTCGCGCCAGGCCTCAGCCGGAACCGGCAGCGTATGGATATAAAGCTCGTCGAGCAGTTGTCTGGTGGTCAGCCAGCGCCGGCCAGTGGCCGGGTCCATGAGCTGAACCATCTGGCCATGGCGGCGCCAGACCACGACGAAGTGGGTCAACCCGTTGGCCAGACGGACTACGACAATAGCCGGTAGGGCCTGGGCTTCAGGCAGGAGCAGATGGTCGGCCGGGATCATAATCTGCTCGGCCTCAAGACCAAGCTGCATGGCCACCTCTTCCATAGTGTCGATAGAGGTGCCGTCTACATCGGTCTGGCAGGCCTCCCGCAACCGACCATAGCTGGCCGAGACGCCAAAGCCCTCCAACAGGGATTTGAGCGAGGCCGGGCCGCAATCCATGGCCGAGGTCTGGACGACTTCGGGCGCAAACAGGCGATAGCCGTTATTGAACGTCTGGAAACTCACTGGCCAGCCCCCTCATTGATGCGATCTGTCACTGTAGCCAGACGCAGGCCGGCGGTACGTAGCACCAACAGGGCCGGGGAAACGCGATCTACCTCGATCTCGACCACGCCTGACAGGCCGCGCTGGAGGGACATTGCCGCTGTGTTGGGGTGGACCTCCAGTTCGACCCGAATCTGGTTGTTTTCGCCAGCCTGTCTGCTAACATTTCTGACCGTAGCCACCACGGTCCCGTGCTGGGTCCAGGGAAAACTGTCGAGTCGTAGTCGGGCTGGCTGTGTGGGTTGAATGCGTCCCAACGCCGACACCGGGAATTCGGCCACCAGTCGATCCGGCTGCACCAGGTGGGCCGTCTGGCTAACCTCGTATATCGTAATCTGGGCCCCAAAAAACCAGACTAACCAGGCAACCAAGAGGACTCCGCTGAGTAGCAAGGCGAGAAGCCCCCCCTGAAATCCATCGGCCTCAAGCGAGCGCGTGGAACGCGAAAAGGGTGTAGCCATCAGTTCCCTCCATGAGGCTTAAATCAGCCCCTGTTCTTGAGCCTGGACCACGGCTTGAGTCCGGCTATGCACATCCAGTTTCTTGTAGATATTGCGCAGATGTCGCTTGATGGTGCCGACCGAAATTGCAGGTGTTGAGCTGATCAATCAAACGGGGTCGAGAGACGAGCTGGGACCGGGTGGGTGGAATATATAACTTGGTTGCCAGCAGATCAGAGATAAAGGTTAGCATAGGCTTAACGGTCATTCCTTGTTGGTCATGATAACAAACCTCGTCTTCTCAAACTGTAAGACTGCCTACCAAACAAAATCGTCCCAATGAAAGTCAAGACCCGCGTCAAAGCTGGTGGTGGTGGTGGCTTCGGAACCACACGACTAAATCAATGCCCGGTTAGTAAATCTATTATGTTGCTATAACTTGATCCAGTTCGTGCAACAGTTGATCCGTCGCCGCCATGAGGGACCAGCCGGCATCGGGGGTGACGGGGCCGTAGCGGCCCATTTCGCTTTGGGCCAGGCAGGTTTCGAGGCGGGTGATGAGGGTTTCGTCAAGGCCGTGCCGACGCAGGCGGGCGGCCAGGTCGGTGCGGGTTAGGCCGTGAACAGAGGTTTGGAGAATATCGCTCAGGTAAGCGTTAAGGGCCTGGCCCGCAGCCCGGTAGTTGTCGTCGTTTTCTTTCATGGCCTCTGCCAGAGCGGGGTGTATCATCTGCCGTGATTGTCCCTGGGTGGCCCGCTTCACTGGCTCAACCCGTTTCGGCCGCAGGAGGTCTCTGGTTTCCGGCTCAGGGGCTTTCCGCCTTTGCTGCCACAGCCAGACGCCGCCCGCCCCAATGACGGCGGCCATGGGGATGGCCAGACACAGGCCCACAAATACGAGACCCATCACCGGCAGGTTTAACCGCCAACTCAAGAGAGCGTCGAGCCAATTTAGCAAGGCTAATGGTTCCACCAGCGGCGTTGGATTGACTTCAGGGAGGGCGTTCTGGGGCGCCGCCGCCGGCGCAGCGGTAGGGACGGCCGGCGCAGGGGTCGGTTGGGGCACCACCTTAACCGGGAGGGGTGCCGTCGAAATAGTGCGATATTCGAGGGCCATCGGGTCAAAATAAACCAGGGAAATGGGGGGGAACGTGAAATTACCCACCCGATCAGGCACCATGAGTCGCTCATAGACCCGGGCCCCGGTCATAAGATCGTCTTCCATCTGGGTGGTGAAGCTGGCCAGGGCGTCGAACCCTCGCCAATTGGGCAATTCTGGCCAGACGGGCTCAGGGAGCATTTCGATGTTGCCGGTGCCACTCACGGCCACATAGAGGGTAGTCGGCTGGTCGACGACGGCCGTCGGCGCGCTGAACCAGGATTTGATTTCATATTGGCCCACCACGCCTTTGAAATCAGGGGGGGCATTGTCAGGCAATGCCCGCACCTCCAGGGCAACCGGCTCAGTGTAGAGTTCAACCGGCGCTTCATAAACATTGCCGACCAGCAGCAGGCGATCCGGACCAATGGTGAGCTGGCCGGGCCTTTTGGGGAATAGGGCAGTGCGGATTTCGGTGATCAAATAGGTGCGGCCGGCAACCTCCAGGTTATACTGTTGGACGGGCAAACCCCGCGTCTCAAATTCGGTGAAGGGGGAAGCGTCGTACTTCGGCTCGCGGTAAAGTTGAATGGCCTGGTAAATACGAAAGGTGTGGACAATTTGTTGGCCCACAAAAGGCTTGGTCAGATTGACCCGGGACTCGACAAAGAAATCTTGTCCATTCAGGTCGGCCGGCGGGGTTATATCGTCGGGCGGGGAGACGGCATTACCCGGAGCGGGCGCGGGTGCGGCCCCCTGGGTGACGGTGACCGAAATGGGCTGGGCCTCAAAGATCTGGCCGTCAATCTCCACGGCGATGGGGGGGATGGTCAGTAAACCGGTGCGACGCGGTTGGAGGAAATAAGTGTAGGTTACTTCCGTCTGGATTTCACCCTGCACCAGCCTGACATCAGTATTCAGGTCAAAGTCTACCACGCTCAGTCCGTCCAGGGGGGGCAAAATGGGCTGGGGCTGCAGGGGGGAGTCGACGACCAGGTTCACGGTTAAAGCGAGCACTTCATCGGTGGAGAGTTGGGTACTGCTGACACTGACCGTAATGGGGGAGCCCTGGCTGCTGGCCTGGTGGGGCAGCAGGGCCAGGGTCAGGGCGACGATGAGGGTGAGGATATAGCGAGTCCAGTTAGGCCGGCGAGAAACAAACTTCATTGCAGACCAAGATTCTTTTTGTCGTCGAACTGTTTTTTTCATCAGTCACCTTTTTTTGTTTTAACTTGACCATATAAGGGGCTGTGTTTGCTTTCGCCAAGGAGACTCAATGTCCTGAGATGTAAGGTGACTTTTTTAACAATGCCCCATCCAGGTTTGACCTTAAAACTAGGCTAAGTCCTCGGCCCAGTAATATTGGCCAAACAAATAGATGAGGTTCTTGGCGTTATCATCGAGGAGTGCCCCAAAGGTGATCTCCTCGATCTGGCGGGTCGGGCCGGGTGCATCGGGTCGATAG
>JABAHQ010010407.1_pt1 | contig 10237 bp, 5 predicted proteins | sample 7062091 | NCBI WGS metagenome assembly JABAHQ01 (sample SAMN14534359, study PRJNA622989) | marine sediment metagenome | biome: marine biome [ENVO:00000428]; feature: marine pelagic biome [ENVO:01000023]; material: deep marine sediment [ENVO:00002113] | place: India: Gulf of Kutch | collected... | reverse complement strand
CCCCTTCTTTGCGGGTAAGGGGTGTTAGCTGCATCGCATTACTCTGCCTTAGCCTCCTGGCCTGTAGCGTATTCAACCGCAGCACTTCGACAGCCCCAACCGATGATGAGGTTAAAGCCGATAACGCGGTTGTTTCTACTACGCGCGGCGACAATGGGTCAGGCAGCGGCGACGCAGGCGCGGATGCAGCAGGTGATGAAGCGGATCGAGCCTCGGCTGCCCTTGCTCCAGAAATAAGCTCGCTCACCTTTGCCTTAGAAACCACAGAGAACGGTGAACCCATTGAGCCTGACTTCTCCTTTGAAACAGGCGTAAAACAGATCCACGCCATCTTTGAATATGCTCATCTGTCCCCAGATTTCACCTGGACTCAGGTCTGGTATCATAACGGCAATGAAGTCTTAAGTACCAGCCAGCCCTGGCTCGAAGGGGAAAGCGGGATTTTTGATTACATCGTTGAAGCCGGCGGCGAACCGCTTCCCGCTGGCCAGTGGGCTTTGGAATTTTACATCGCAGGCGAGTTATTAACGTCCGGCAGCTTTGTGATCGAAAGCCAGGATGACACTTTGGAAGCCAGCGAAATCCCGGACCTGGCAGACATTCCCCAAGTTTACAAATTAGCTTATACTAAATGGAACGGCGAAAAACATGACCTATACATCGGGGATACCAACGGCAGCTACGAGCGATTCATTTTGGGCCGCGCCGCCGGACCCTCCTGGTCGCCTGATGGGCGTTACCTTTTCTTCTACGGTGAAGAAGGGGTGGATCAGCAAGTGATTAATGGCAAGGTGTATCCTCTCCCTGGTGCGACGAACGGGCTTATCAGGATCAATGTTGCGCCCCCGCCGGCCAGTGTTACCCAGGCTCAACTCTTTCAGGGGTACGGCTGGAACGATGGGACGGCACGGACGGCCAATATTTCGCCCGATGGCAGCATGATTGCCTACGATGGGGATCGCGGGGGGGGGCGGCGAATATACTTCCTGGGCACTGCCTCAAACCAACAGTTCCGCTACGAAATTATCGGCGAACAGGCCGATTGGGCCCCCGACAGCCAGAAAATCGTCTACCGTTCTGGCCGCAATAACCAAACCGGCCTCTGGATCTCAAATCGAACTGACTCCGGGCATATTCGCATTACCGCCGGAGGCAGTGACTCTTTCCCCACCTGGTCGCCGGACGGGGAGGCTATCGCCTTTAGCCGGGATGCCGGTGGAAACGTAGATATTTATACCGTCAAGCCTGACGGCAGTGATCTAAAGCGGTTAACCGATGCGCCTGGCCATGACACCCTGCCCGTTTACCTGCCCAACGGCGATATTCTTTTCCGCAGCGCTCGCGGGGGGCGTTGGGCCATCTGGAAAATGAGCGGGGATGGGTCGAATCAGGTTGAAATTATTCCCAATGCCCCGGTTGGCCCCGACTGGTCTTATAGTACAATGAGCGTCCTGCGCTGAGCGATGCCAACAGGAAAATGCAAACGCGTAATTCCAGCCGAGTGAGAAGATTTTTCTGGCTGATCATCGCCGCCGCCCTCTTGCTGAACGGGCAGCAGCTCATATCTACGACGGGTGACGAAGGTCGCGGCGATCTGATTATCAATGAGTTCGTGGCTGAAAATCATTCCGGCCTCGCCGACGAAGATGGCGATTATTCAGATTGGATCGAAATTTACAATCCTGGCCGTTGGGCAGTCAATCTGGCCGGCTGGTCATTGACCGACGACCCGGCTCAACCGGAGAAATGGACTTTCCCTGACCTCAGGTTGGGAAGCCATGAGTATCTACTGGTTTTTGCTTCCGGCAAAGATCGTAAATCCACCCTCTCAGATACGGAACTACACACCAACTTCAAGCTCGATCAGGAGGGGGAATTTCTGGGGTTGTACAATGTCCTTAATGATCGCTTCGTCGACATAGCCTCTTCCCCCCCTCATTCCTCCCCCCCTCTGGGGGGGACTGAGGAGGGGCCAGCGGCGGGACAGGAATTTCCCGCCCAATTGAGAGATGTCGCCTACGGTCGCTATGATCTCCAGTCGGATGACGCTCAGGACGAGTTGGCTTTTGGCTACCTGGCCGACCCCACTCCCGGCCGGCCGAATGACGAAGCGTCTCTCTGGCTCGACCTGGTCACCCCGGTAAATTTCAGCCAGGAGCGTGGGTTCTACAACGCCCCCTTTACCCTTGAGCTGGCAACAATCACCCCCGAGGCCACCATTCGTTACACCACTGACGGCAGTGAACCCACAGAAACCCACGGCACAATCTATACTGCGCCGCTTACCATCGATACTACGACCCTGCTTCGCGCGGTTGCTTACGTGTGCCCTCTGGGGTGCAGGCCGGATTTTCGCCCATCACCCGTTGGTACTCATACCTACATTTTCCTCGACGATGTATTAACGCAGCCTAAAGACCCACCCGGTTTTCCGAGAACTTGGGGGAGCTATCAAGGCTCCCCAGTTAGAGCCGACTATGAAATGGACCTAGAGGTTGTCAACGATCCGCACTATAGAGGCATTATCAAGGAGGCTCTCAAATCAATCCCCACCATCTCCATTGTTACGAATATGCAAAGCTTTTACGATCTCTACGCCAACTCCAAACGCAGGGGAAGGGCCTGGGAGCGTCCGGTCTCTGTTGAGTTTATTGACCCTCAGGGCAGGCAACCGGGCTTTCAAATCAACGCCGGCGTAAGGATGCAGGGGGACTTGGGCCGTTCAGCGTTTATGCCCAAGCATGCCTTTCGGCTTTTTTTCAGAGGCGACTATGGGGCCTCTAAGCTTGAATATCCCCTTTTCCCTGACTCCTCCGTCGAAGAATTTGATACCCTTGTTCTAAGAAGTGGGGTGAATAGAAGTTACGCCGGTTTCCCCAAAAGAAAGCAGGACCTCAAAGCGGCGACTTACACGCGGGATGAATGGTTACGCGCCTCGCAGATTGCTATGTCGGGCTCAGGCTCCCACGGGACCTTTGTGCACCTCTATCTCAATGGCCTATATTGGGGCTTGTACAACGTCGTCGAAAGGCCGGATGACGCCTTTATGTCATCGTATTTCGGCGGCGCGAAAGATGATTGGCAGTTCATCAGCCACCAGGAAACTCTCAGTAACTCAAGCGATCGATTTAAAACGCTACATAAACTGGCTGGTGATGGCCAGCTTGAGGACCCTGAAAAATACGCGACTATCAAGTCATATCTCGATATACCCCACTTTATCGATTATCTCATCTTAAATTGGTATGTTGGGAACTTAGATTGGGCCTTCAATAACTGGTACGCCGGGGTGCGAAATACCTCGGGGCCGGTCAGATATTTCGTTTGGGACGGGGAACGTATCTGGTATGATGGCGCGGAAATTTATATGGATCTGGATGAATATAATGATCGTCCTAACCTGGTCCATCCCCTCTTTGAAGCGCTACTTGAGAACCCTGATTTTAAGCTGGCCTTGGCAGACCGCATGTACAAGCACCTGTTTAACAATGGCGCCCTCGCCGAAGCAAATGCACAGGCGCGTTGGCTAAGCATCAATAAAACGATTGAGCGGGCAATTATTGGCGAATCCGCTCGCTGGGGGGACACAAGGCATGATAAGCCCTTGACGCAAGACGACTGGTTTGAGGCGCGAGATGATGTATGGGCGCAAATGGCGGGCAACGCCGCCAATTTGATTGCTCTGGCCCGTGAAGCTGGCTACTATCCTGACCTCGATCCACCGCTATTCAGCCGGCATGGCGGCCAAATCGTGCCGGGCTTCAGCCTGACAATGACTCTTCCCTCCCCGGAAGGGGGCACAATTTATTATACAACTGATGGTTCTGATCCCCGGCTTCAGGTGACGGGCACAGTTGCTCCCACGGCAAATATATATCGCGCGCCGTTACTCCTCACGACCACCACCCATATTAAGGCCCGGGCCTTAAAAGGGAACACCTGGAGCGCTTTGCATGAAGCCGTTTTCCAGGCTGATGATCAGGCAAATGGTCAGCTGCAGATTACCGAAATCATGTACCACCCTCTTGGGGGTGACGACTACGAATTTATCGAGCTAAAAAATACCGGCCACGCCGACCTGGATCTGACAGGGATGACTTTTGAAGGGATTCACTTCACGTTTCCCGCCAGTCCAGTTCCGCTAACTCCCGGCGAATTGCTCGTGCTGGTCAAAAACTCGTCCGCTTTTGCGCGACGATATCCCTCCGTCCCCATAGGTGGAGTTTATGAAGGTCAACTTTCAAATAAGGGCGAGAAAATCAGCCTGAAAGATGGTAATGGCCAGGTCATCATCTCGCTCGCATACGATGACGAGCATGGCTGGCCCGTTAGCCCGGACGGCCAGGGCGATTCCTTGGTGCTCATCAATCCTCAGGAACCACACCATCCTCAAAGTTGGCGAGCCAGCACCAACCTCCACGGTTCGCCGGGTGTGGATGAGCCTTCCCCCGAATAGCTACCTATTAGTGCCTCGATCAACTTCCAGGCGGATTGACGGACCTGCTCATAGACCGCTTTCAGAAAAAGATTTTAGAACCCCACACCAAACCCTTTACAAGTTTAATGGTCACGATTATAATACTCACGATCATTATTGAGGTTCTTCATCGCCGCCTCAACAACGCCACCGGCAACCGCGACAACGCCTCCAGCCTCAGCCACAACCCGGCCCCTATGTAGGCCAGCAGCCCCACCCCCCCGGCCGCGGCCACCAGGATCAGGCCCGGGATAATATCTTGACCCAGTCGCATCACCCCAAGAATCACCAGGCCCATCAGCGTCGAAGCTACGAACGCCCGTCCCAGGGTCTGTAAGATCTCACGGCCCTCGACGCCTCCCAGGCGACGCCGTAGGATGAAGAGCAAAACCACCACTTCCGCCGAGATGGCCAGCGAATTGGCCAGGGCCAGACCGCCGTGCCCCATAACTTGCATCAGGAAGAAGCCGAGGAGGATGTTGACCACCGCAGAACCGGTGGCGATAAGCAGGGGCGTAACCGTATCTTGCTGGGCGAAGAAGGTGCGAGCGGCCACTTCCAGGCAGGCATGTCCGACTAACCCCAGGGCGAAGAATTGCAGCGCGACGAAGACGGCGTCCGTTGCCGTGGCGTCGAAAGCGCCGCGTTGGTAGACAATGGCCAGGAGAGGACGACCCAAAAGGATGAGGCCGAAAGCGGCCGGAACGCTCAAAACGATGATCATACGTAACGTCTCCCCGAGCGTATTGCGCAGCCCGGCCAAATCGCCCCGGGCAGCCAGGGCTGCCAGAGTGGGGAAGGCGACCAGCCCAAAGGCGGTGCCGATAATCGTTTCTGGGATCTGCATGGCGTCCCAGCCCCATTCCAGGGCGCTGACGCTCCCCGCGTCGAGGCGGGAGGCTAGATTGGTGGTGGCCACCAGGGTCAGGTGGAAGACCCCCAAATCGAGGACGCGCGGCCCCATCAGGATGAGGACCCGCCGCACCGCCTGGCTCTTGAGGTCAAGGACGGGCCACCAGCGAAAGCCGTAATGGATCAGGCCCGGCGCTTTGACGGCCAGGTGCAGGGCTGCGCCAAGGATGGCCCCGGCTGCCAGCCCACGCACTCCCCAGATAGGTGACAACCAAATTGCTCCGGCGGCAATGCCCAGCGGGTAAACGACTGGCGCTAACGCCGGCAGAAGAAAGTGCTGAAAGCCGTGCAAAACGCTGCTCTGAATGGCGCTGATACCAAAAATAACAGTCGAAATAAGCACCAGCCGCATGACGCCCACCGTTTCGGCCTGTTGGGCCGGGATGAAGCCAGGGGCAATGATTGTTTTAACCAGCCACGGGGCCACGAGAGCGGCGCTGATCGCCAGGATGCTAACAACCAGGACCACTAAATTAGTAATAGCGCTGGCCAATCGCCAGGCCCCTGGACGATCTTCGGCGGCCAGAAAATCGGCGAAAACAGGGATGAATGCCGTGGCCAGCGCACCCCCGGCTACAATGGTAAAGAGTAAGTCCGGCAGCTTAAAGGCGGCGAAATAAGCATCCAGTTCCGGCCCAATGCCGAATTGGCGGGCGATGATGACATTGCGCAACAACCCCGCTCCTGTGGCCAGACCAAAGAAGACTCCAACCAAAAGGGTGTTACGAATGATGTGACGCTGGCGTTCGATAGTTTCGGGTTGCAAGAGCGGCTCCTTTTTTTACTTCCCACTGCCTACCTCAGCCNNAACTGATCCAATTACGCTAAATACGCTACTTCCCACTGCCTACCTCAGCCAAAGCAGCTACTGCTTCGCCGTAGGTCGGTTTGAGTTCCAGGGCTCGCCGCCAGGCCTGACGGGCGCTGGCCAGATCATTTAAAGCCGCTAAAGCCTTACCTTTCCAGAAGTAGATCTCTTCTATTTCGCCGCCGGAGGCAATGGTGCTATCGGCCAGGCTGATGAGCTCTTGATGCCGTCCGGTTTCGTAATAAGCCTGAAAAGGACCGAATTGGTACCACAGCATGCGCCAGGGGAGACCGATAGTTCGGGCCTGATCGTAGGCAGTGGCGGCCTGCTCAAACTGGCCCATAGCGACCAATGTCGTCCCTAAATTGAACCAGGCGAAGGGATCGTCAGGACGCTCCTGGATTTCAGTTTGAAAACGCTGCAACGAATTTTGCCACATCGTCGCTTCGCTCATCTCCGGGCCAATAATGCCTCGGATCACCGGAGCTAACTCTTGAGGATAGACGACAATATAAGTGCGGTTGAAGACGGCCCAAAGCGGGTCCGCAATATCGTAAGGGACACGGATGCCGCGATAAGGGCCCTTGGGATCTACGCCCGTGCTAATGAGTGAGTCGGAGACAATCCATTCCCGCCTGGCATCGTCATAGCCAATCAGGAGACGATAGTGCCCCAAACCGTCGTTTGGCTTTTCCTCCAGCCAGGTTTCGATTAGTACAGGGATGTTGTTGCTCAACAGCAGACGTAGACGATCATCATCCCCATTGACAAAAGCCCGAGCCTGAAACCCTTTTGACCGCGCATAGGCGACCATCTCGCCGGGGTTGACATTTTTGTCGTCCCGGGTGGGTTTGAGGGCGGTCGCCACTTCGGCTTGCTGTAAGGAGAGCCCAAAAAAACTGAGGTTAGTGGCCAGGTTGGCCGGAGCACAATTGTTCCAGGTTTGCCAAATATGGGTGTAGCCGGTTAACTCGACAGCAGAGAGGGCTGGCTGATAAGCCGAGGTAGGAGTGGGAGTTGGAACTGTCGTAGGCAAGGACGTTGGCAGTGGGGTAGGAGTCGATGCAGGCAGGGACGTTGGCAGTGGGGTAGGAGTCGATGCAGGCAAGGTTGTTGGCAGTGGGGTAGGACTTGTCGTAGGCAGGGACGTTGGCAGTGGGGTAGGAGTCGCCGTAAGGGTAGGCAGAAGTTGGCTGGCAAAGGCATCGGCGTCGATTTTGGTGGTCGGAAGAGGGGTAGGCACAAACTCGGGGCGAGGGCGCAAGGTGGCCAGTTGGGTCTTAATCTCGGCCTCTACTCGCAGATATAACCTCTCCAGGCTATCGTAACGCATGTTTCCCAGGGCCACCCCGAATAATAAGCCACAGATCGCCATTAGGGTGAACCATATCAGGATGAGTAGTCCGCTGCCTCTTCTTCGCATGGTCAGTTCTCCAAAATCATGATTTGCTGACCAAATCAACATCGGATAAATTCCGCAGGCCATACTTTAACATACAAAAACGACCTGTACCTGTCGCTAAGGTGTCAATAGGTTAACACCTTCAGCTTTGATGGGCTTTTGATGACAATGAGACAACGCTGGTGGAGAAAAAGTTTTTCTGACGGAAGTCTATCCTGCATCGATTTAGCATAAAAAGATTATAACCTAAGATACTTAAGTACACAATCATTTTGTCCTATCTGACAGCTATCTCTACACCGGGTCCGTCTCCGGCAGCGGCAATCCCGCGTGTTTAGCCCAGGCCAACCGGGCATCGGCGACGCAGAAGAGGGAACCGGTAACACAAATAACGTCCCGTTCATCGGTCAGCGGCAGGGCATCGGCTAACGCCTGAGAGACAGTAGGGCTGCTGGCAACGTCATAACCTAACGCCTGGGCGGCTGTCACTAACTGCTCAGGATGGGCAGCTTTAAGACTGTCTGATTGGGTGACAATGGTGTGTCGAGAAAGGGGCAAAAGTTCGGCCAGCATAGCCTTGTAATCGTGGTCACTGGAAGCGCCAAAGATAAGAATGATGTTTCGGCCAAAGAAATAATCAGTTAGAGCCCGACATAATTCTCGAGCCGAATCACCATTCATAGCGCTATCGACGATGACAAAAGGCGATTGGCTCAAGATCTCCAGTCGACCGGGCCATTTTACAGCCGTCAAACCTTTACGGGCTGCTTCTAAGGAGACCTTCAGGTCTGTGCGACTTTGCAGAGCCTCGATAGCCGCCAGGGCTGTGGCGGCATTAAGCGCCTGATAGTGGCCCAAGAGAGGGAGGATATAGACTTGACCGTTAATATAAATGATCTGTTTTTTTAGATCGGCTCGCCCAATACGCCACGGTTTTTGCTCACCGGCTACGACGAGGCGCGCGTTTCTTTGGCGGCAAATGTCTTCAATCACCATCATAGCTTCAGGATATTGGGGGGCGCTCACCACCAAGCCACCGGGCCGGATAATGCCCCCCTTTTCACGAGCAATACTGGTTAAGGTGCTTCCCAGGAGATGGGTGTGATCATAGCTGATAGAGGTAATGACCGAAACAACCGGGTCGGTGACATTAGTAGCATCCAGGCGCCCGCCAATACCTACCTCAACTACGGCGATATCAACATTAGCCTGGGCAAAGGCGACAAAGGCCATGGCTGTCCACCGTTCAAAGCTAATGATGCCCTCAGTCGCTTCAAAATAAGGATACAACATCTGGACCAATGAGACGACATCCGCTTCGGGGATCAACTGATTGTTAATGCGAATGCGTTCTCGAAAGGTGTGTAAGCGGGGTGAGGTGTACAGACCCGTTTTATACCCGGCAGCCCGGAGCATACTTTCGCACATAGCGGAGGTTGAGCCTTTTCCCTTGGTCCCGGCGATGAGCAAGACCGGATATTTCAACTGCGGATGATCCAACCTGGCGACCAGATCTCGCATTCGGCCTAACTCCCCGTTAGCCAGCTTGTATTTGGGCCTACCCTTGCGTGCTGGGTTGACGTAAGTATAGATGTAATTCAAAGCGTCTTCGTAACTTGAGATAGGGTGCATAGGGTATTTGGACCTTTCAAAGTTGTATCAGCACTCTGACGGCGCTGGTCGTTGAAAATTGATTGCGAAGCATCATCACCTACTACTACGATAACGATAACTTACCAGATATTCTGGCGGATCTTGGCTGCTTCAAGGGTTCAATTATATATAATTCGTAAGGAATAGGGGAATAAGAAGGCGTAATATGAACAGGTTGAAGTATCATAAGGGGCATGGTTCATTTGCTTAAAAAACTACTTCACAAATTTAGTCGTCTGCCCTAGCGACGCCGTGAAACGTAAAGCGTGAAACGTGAGGCTTTTCAGTGTAAAATCTTCACGTTTCACGTTTCACGCCCGCGACTGGCGTAGAGTGGTAAATTGTAAACCTATTTCGTTAGCCAATGAACCATGTCTATAAGGGTAATTGATGAGAATGTATCTTGTCAAAATCAGTTTCAGCTATACTATTAGGTAAAACATCGAACTTGTGGTGAGAGAGTCATGCCAGCAACAACTATTGTTTTTGTGGGTACAGAAAACGGCTTAACCCCTTTAGCTTACATCGGCCAACAATGGCGACCTGCTCCCTCCAGCTTATCCGGAAAAAATGTCGTCGGCATCGCCCAGCCAGCAGATAATCCGGCGACCCTCTATGCAGCCGTAAAGGGCTATGGCCTTTACAAAACAGAAGACAACGGCGTCTCCTGGCGACAAATTCTTTCGGCCAATGCGCATAGTCTTTTGCTAGATGCGACGAACTCAGCACGACTGTGGGTTGGCCTTGAACCGGCCGGGATACAACGGAGCCTGGATGGGGGACAGACCTGGCAAGATTTGAGCGCAACCTTGCTTGAAATTCCAACCGCTCTGGATTGGACCTTCCCTGATCCACCTTACCAGGCCAGGGTGAGCGTTTTAGCCCAAGTTCCCGGCCAGCCCAATACCTTGCTGGCCGGTATAGAAATTGGCGGCTTGATTCGCTCCGTTGATGGGGGAGATCATTGGACCTTATCCAATGAAGG
>JABAHQ010014404.1_pt1 | contig 10239 bp, 7 predicted proteins | sample 7062091 | NCBI WGS metagenome assembly JABAHQ01 (sample SAMN14534359, study PRJNA622989) | marine sediment metagenome | biome: marine biome [ENVO:00000428]; feature: marine pelagic biome [ENVO:01000023]; material: deep marine sediment [ENVO:00002113] | place: India: Gulf of Kutch | collected... | reverse complement strand
GGTGCTTGGCGTACTCGGGACGATTCTCGGCGATCTCGGGCTCGTAGTGCTCGAGGAATCGCCGATACAGCGCTCGCTGGGTCTCGCGGTCCCCCCTCCGTTCGGCGACCGTGTGCCGCAGCACGATGGCCAATAGATGACCGGGGACGTCCTGTTCGATCGAGTCGGCCTGCGCCTGAGCGGCGGCGAGGTTTCCGTTGACCGCCTGGATCAGTCCGACGTCGTAACGCGCATCGTGATCGTACCCGCCCAGGAGTTCGTACGATTGCAACGCCATGGGCGTGAAGAACTGGAGCTCGGCGGTGTCGCCGCGTTCGGCGGCCTGCATNNTGGCGCCCGGGGCGCCGCCGCCGGCGGGGGGGGCGCCACCCGCGGTGGGGACCCCCGATGGGGCTTGGGCCGAGCGACCGACGACGAAGGCGCCCAGCGCGACGAGCACGACCAGCACTCCGGCGCCGACGGCCCAGACGACGGGCGGGATCGGCCGTCGGGCGCCCATGGGCGTGCCGCACACGTGGCAGAACCGCGCCCCCGGGGCCAGGCTGGCCCGGCAATTGGGGCAGTCGGCGTGCGCCAGGGGGGTACCGCAGTTGCTACAGAATTTGCCCGAGGCCGCTTGACCGCAGTTCGGGCACGTGGACCGTGCATTCATGCCGCTGTTTCGTCCTGGGGCGCGGGTGGTGGCGTCGGTCGAGAATAATAACAAGTCCGGCTAGTGCACCCGTCCCGGAAGGAGCGTTGGTCGATGAAGCATACTCCGTTCGTCGCCGTCGCCGTCGCCGGTGCCGTGCTCGCGTGTACCGCCACGGGGCTCGCCGCCCAGGAACCCCGCAGACTCGCGGGTCATGTGATGACCCGCTCGGATTCGACGCCGTTGGACGGCGTCCGGATTCGCCTGCTGCAGAGCAGGTTGCGCGGAGCGACGGATCAGAACGGGCGATTCACCCTGGAAGGGGTGCCGGGGGGGACCGTGCGGCTGGCTTTCGAGCGGATCGGCGTCGTTCCGGACACGGTGCTGGTTCCCCCGGGACGGCTGACCGTCACCGTGTTCCTCCGTACCCGACCGATCATGCTCCGACCCGTCGTGACCGAAGCGACACCGATCGCCCGGGAGCGGTTCGATCGGCTCGCGCAGACCAGCACCGTGAGTCTCGAGCCCGAGGAAATCGAGGCGACGCCCACGCTGGCCGAGCCGGATCCGGTTCGGACGGTGCAGCTGCTGCCCGGCGCGGTGGCGAAGAACGACTTCACCATCGGGCTCAACATTCGCGGGGGCGAGACCGATCAGAATCTGATACGACTGGACGGGATCACCCTGTTCAACCCGTTTCACCTGGGCGGCTTGTTCAGCACGTTCGATGTGGCGGCCGTGGAGCGGGTGGATTTCATCACGGGCGGGTTTCCCGCGGGGTTCGGAGGCCGGCTCTCCAGCGTGATGGACGTGGACGTGCGCTCCGGGCGGCGGGACCGCACCAGCGTCACCGCGGGGCTGTCGCTCCTGTCCGGCAAGTTCCTGATCGAGCNNTCGAGGGTCCCATTGGGAACACCGGTGCGTCGTATCTCGTGGGCGGCCGCCGGACCTACGCCGACGCGTTCGCGGATGCGTTCACCGACGACACGTTCCTTTATTACTTCGGCGACGCGCTGGGAAAGGTGACGGTGCCCGTCGGGCAGTGGACCGTCTCGACGTTGGCCTACGTGGGCCGGGACGTGCTGGATTTCCCCTTCGTGGATCCGGAGCCGGGCAAGGAGGGGGTGGATTTCGAGCTCGACTGGGGCAATCGGGCGGCGGGGGTGTCGATCCGCCGGTTGTTCGGCGGGGTGGAGCTACGGCAAGAGTTCAGCCTGAGTGAATTCTCGACCGGGTTGGAGATCACCTCCGGTACGTTGGACGGCGACAACTTCGCGCGAGTCTTGTCGGCGCAGACGGGGCTGGCCGTCTCGCCGGGCGGGGGGCACAACCTGCGTATCGGGGGAGGTGTGGAGGGCTACGAGCTCACCCTCCGGACGGAGCGCGAGGCGCTGGAGGACGTGATCACCGACCTCGCCTTCCGTCCGACCATCTGGTCGGCGTACGTGGACGATCAGTGGGAGCCCACCGATTGGCTCTTCATTCGTCCCGGCGTGCGGGTCGAGCACGTGGCCGGCGGCGCGGATTTCACCTCGGTGGCCCCCCGGATGGCGTTCAAGGCGTTCCTGACCGACGATTGGGCCATCATCGGATCGGGGGGACGGTTCTATCAGGCCATTCATTCGATCCGCGACAGCGAGCTTCCGGTCACGATTTTCGAGTTCTGGATCGGCGCCGGCGACGTCACCCCGGTCGCCCGGTCCGATCAGGTCGTCCTGGGCTTCGAACGGTGGTTCGGCGGTGACGAGTACTCGGTGACCGTGGAGGGCTACGACAAGGAATTCGACGACCTCGTCCGCCAGAACCGCGCCGATGATCCGGCCGTGAAGGGAGATGAGTTCATTTCCGCCGACGGGTACGCCCGCGGCGTGGATGTGAGCGTGCGCAAGCACCGTGGGACGATCACCGGGTGGCTCTCCTACGGGTTCGGCAAGACGATTCGCGAGACGCCGGAAGAGGCGTTTCCGCCGGCTCACGACCGGCGGCACCAGGTCAACCTGGTCGTCCAGTCCCCGGGTCCGCTGGGAAGCGCGATGACGACGCGCTGGGGATTCGGCTCGCCGTTACCGTTCACCGGTATCGACGGCCAGTGGCTGCATCGGGAGTACAACCCGGAGTTCCACCGGTTCGACCTGTTCGAGGACGAGGTCATCAGCACGGTGACCAACGGGGAGCGATTTCCCGCCTACCATCGGTTGGATGTCTCGTTCCGCTGGGAGTTCGAGAAGTGGGGGGGCACCTGGCGGCCCTACTTCCAGGTGGTGAACGTCTACAATCGGCGCAACCCCTTCGTCTTCCTGTTCGACTTCCAGGAGTCGCCGCCGACCCGCAGCGGGTTCTCCCAACTCCCGCTGGTACCGACGTTCGGCGTGGAGGTCACCTGGTGAAGCGCCCGCCGGGCTGGCTCTGGTCCCCGCTGGTGGCCGGAGCCGCCGTGGTCCAGCAGGGCTGCGATCTCAGCGAGGTCACCATCGCGACCGGCGACCCGATCGTGATCGTGCAGGCGNNCCGGACGAAGATCAACAGTTCGTCTTGGTGGAGCGTTCCTTTACAGGCGAGATCGATCCGTTCGTGGCGCCCGATCCCGTTCCGCCGAGTTCCGTGTCCGAGCCGGTTCGTGATGCGACGGTCACCGTGCGCAACATGGATCTGACCGGCGATCCGTGCGGGCGGGACGTGGCGTTCGTCGAGAACCCGGCGCAACCGGGGATCCCGTTGGCCGCGGGCGTCTACTGGGCGCCGCCCGGTTGTCCGGGCATGCAACCGGGGCAGCGGCTGGCGCTCCGGGTCGAAACCCCCGCCGGAGAGATCGTCACCGGGACGACCGTGATACCGGGTTTGGATTCCGCGATGGTGGCCGTGAATGCGGGCCCGATCCGGCGCTTCGACGACGACACCCTGGGCTTCAATCGGGATCGCGACACGCTGCATCTGAACGCGGGCGTCGTCGCGCAGCGGGCGGTGCAGATCGAGGTGCGTCGCCTGTCGCAGCCGCGCGATCGTACGCTCCGGGTGTTGGTGGACTCCACGACCGCCACGATTCCCGGGGACCTCCTGAACGTCTTCCTCCGCGGTGATGGCGAGGAGACCTTCCTGGGCGGTCGATTCTACGTGCTCATCGCCTCGGCGGTGGACACCAACCTCTTCGATTTCGTTCGCTCTGCGAACAACGCGGTGACGGGCCGCGGGTTGATCAACCGGCTGGACGGCGGCATCGGCGTGTTCGGCGCCGCCGCGGCGGCGAGTCAGACGCTCGAGGTCGCAGCACGCCAGAACGAGCCTCGTGAAGGCACCTATCGGATGACGGGCGTCGTTCGGGACTCGGTCATCGACCTGGTGTGGGATGTCTATCTCGCGCGGGCCACCGACAGCACGGCGTTCTCGGCCTTCGTGCGGGGACGGTGGCTCCACGGTGGCTACGATCGGAGCGTCGACGGTACGTTCGACGGGTTGCGCGTGCGCGCGGAGCTGCTCGACACCGTGGTCCTCGGTCCGTTGAGTTCCCGGGTTGCGACGAACGCGGTCCGCGGGGCCTGGCGGACGGACGCGCCGTTCACACTCGACGTGCTGGGAGAGCCACCGAGCGAGCAGCCGATCGGGACGGTCACGGTGGCGAAACAGTAGCCAAACGCCGTCCCGGTGCTGGCGCGCCCCTCCGGCCCACATTACTCTAGCGCCATGACCGAGGAGTCCCAGGACCGGCCGAAGGTCACGCGGTTCGACCCGCCGCTCGGCGACATCAAGGCCCGGCAGATGGGCGAGCTCGTCCGGGGCGACAGCCGCTGGGACGTGCTGGTGGAGACCGTGCGGGATCCGTCCCTCGACGCCATCCGGGGGCGGATCCACTTCGTCGCCGGCAACATCCACCGGCTCTCGGGCTGGATCTTCCTCGAGTGGGACGAGCGGGACGTGGTCACCCGCTTCACCGAGTTTTCTGCCCAGGAGCTGTGGAACCTGCTGGACGCNNGCTGTAACGCAATTCTTGCAGAATCTGCAGATTTTGAATGACAGCTACGCAGCTCTCTGTCGATTTCTGCAGATTCGTCACCCAATATTGCCATAAATTGCACGTTTTGGTTGACGCCGAGTCGGCCCTCCGCTAGGTTTCCATCATTCTCGCCCACCAGCCGCTGCTCTCACGACAGGAGACGTTCGTGCCACCGAACAAGCAGATCCGTGTGCCCGTGTTGGAGGAGAAGCCGGAGGTTCGCGGGACGCCCATCGATACCACCGGGGCGGGCAAGGCCGACATCCTGGAGTTGGCCGATCGGTTCGACGTGGATTTTCTCCGGTTGCAGTTCACCGACATCACCGGGATCAACAAGAACGTGGAGGTTCCCCGCAGCCAGTTCGACAAGGCGCTCGACGGCGAGATCATGTTCGACGGCTCGTCGATCGAGGGCTTCGTCCGGATCGAGGAGAGCGACATGCTCCTCAAGCCCGATCTCGACACGTTCAAGATCTTCCCGTACGACGACGAAGGCGGCCGGGTGGCCCGCCTCATCTGTGACATCTATGAGCCCGACGGCTCACCGTTTCCCGGCTGTCCCCGCCTGACGTTGAAGCGTCAGCTGGAGCGCGCCCGGAAGTTGGGTTTCGAGATGATGGCGGGATGCGAGGCCGAGTTCTTCATCTTCCACCTGGACGGAACCGGACACCCATCGTTGGAGACGCACGACCGCGGCGGGTATTTCGACCTGGCACCGGTCGACAAGGCGGAGCCCATCCGCCGGCTCATCATTCACGATCTCGTGCACATGGGGTTCGAGGTGGAGGCCGGGCATCACGAAGTGGCGCCGGGGCAGCACGAAGTCGACTTCCGCTACGAGGACGCGCTGACGACGGCGGACCACCTCGCCACCTTCCGGTTCATCGTGCGCAACATCGCCTACCGGCACGGGTTCCACGCCACCTTCATGCCGAAGCCGATTTCGGGACAGAACGGCTCGGGGATGCACACGCACCAGTCGCTGTTCAAGGACGGCGAGAACGCCTTCTACGACGAGCAGGCGAAGTGGCAGATCTCGGAGACCGGGCTCGCCTACATCGCCGGCCTGCTGAAGCACGCCCGGGGGTTCTGCGCGGTGACCAATCCGCTGGTGAATAGTTACAAGCGGCTGGTGCCGGGGTTCGAGGCGCCGGTGAACGTCGCGTGGAGCATGCGCAACCGCTCGCCGCTGATCCGGATTCCGGAGCGTCGCGGGCATGGCACGCGGTGCGAGCTGCGGATGCCGGATCCGTCGGCGAATCCCTACCTGGCGTTGACGGTGCAATTGGCCGCCGGACTCGACGGTATCGTCGAGGGGCTGACACCGCCCGACCCCGTCAACAAGAACATCTTCGGCATGAGTCATCGCGAGCGCCGGCGATACCGGATCGACGAGCTGCCGCGAGATCTGCATGAGGCCCTGGATCGTCTCGAGAAGGACGACGTCATCACGGACGCCCTGGGGCCGCACATCCTCGCGCGGTTCCTGGAGGCGAAGCGTCAGGAGTGGCGCGAGTACAGTTCCCGGGTGAGCGCCTGGGAGGCGGAGACGTACCTCGGGAAGTTCTGACCGGGGTTGAGCGGGCGTTCTCGACGGGGCGCCCGAGACCGAAGCGTGTCGTGTGCGGCGTCACCGCCACCTCCCGCCCGCGGTCCCCCCTGCGCACGGACCAGGCTCGCTAAGTTAACGAGACGGCGGATGGCGGGTGGTGACTCGGTGGTCTCAGCGGGCGGAGAAGCATCTCCCATGCGATGGCTCGTACTGATCGGAGTGTTGTCGGGCGTCTCGCCCGTCGCGGCGCCCTGCCAGGAGGCGTCCGACGAGGAGGGGACCCGTGCGCCCGTCATCGACACGATCATCATCATCAACCGCAACGTCTTCGATCAGCAGGAAGCGAGCTCCAACTTTCTGTTCCGCGTGGCCAATGCCCTGCACGTGACCACGCGGCCGTCGGTCGTGCGCAACGAGCTCCTGTTCGAGACGGGGGAGCCGTACGATTCGGCCCGAGTCGCGGAGTCCGCGCGGAATCTCCGTCGCCGCGCCCTGTTCCGGGACGTCACCATCGACACGGTGCGGGTGGAGGGCCGTTTGGCCGCCGTGGTCGAGACGGAAGACGGATGGACCACCGAGCTCCAGCTGAACGGACGTTCCACCGGCGGTGAGCTCACCTTCTCCGTGGGGCTGTTGGAGCGCAACCTCCTGGGGACGGGCACGCAGGCGGGGTTCACGTTTCGGGACGAGCCCGACCGCACGGCCACGACGGTCGTGCTCAGTCAAGAGCGGCTGGGCGCCACCCGGCTCGCCGCCGCCGCCGTGTGGGACGATCTCTCCGACGGGATCCGCCGGGGCTGGAGCTTCGGGGTGCCGTTCCGCGCGATCGGCGAGCGGAGCAGCGTGACGTTGGGCGGGGCGATCAACTCGGAGCGCATGCTCCAGTTTCGCAACGGCGAGGAGTTCGCCGAGTTCAAGCGACGGCTCTTTCTGCAAACCGCCCGGGCGGCGTACGCCCCGATCGCCACGGATCGGAACTATCTCCGGGTGGGCGTGGCCGGTCAGATCAAACGCGAGGAGTTCTTCCCCTTCGCGGCGGACGGGGCGCTGGTGCCGGACACGGTCACCGGCGCGGTGGGGGTGTTCTCCGATCTCATGCGGGCGGATTTCCGGGTGGTGACCCATTTCAACGGATTCGACCGCGAGGAGGATGTGGACCTGTCGACCCGGGTGGTGCTCGCCGCCTGGCTGGCACCGGCGGCGTTCGGGTACGAGCGCACGGGGGTGGGGCCCAGCCTGGCGGTGCAGACCGGCGTGGGATTCGGCAAGAACTGGGTGACGTTGCGGGGGCGGGCGAACGGACTGTTCACCGGCGCGGGACTCGATTCCGGCCAGGTGCGGGCGGAGCTGACCGCGGTCTCGCAGGCGCTCCCCCGCAGTGCCACGGTCTTCCACATCCAGGGCGGCGTACGCGACGGGACGCCTCCGGGCTTCGAGTTCGATCTCGGACACGGGGTCGGTCCCCGGGCCTTCGAGCCGCACGCCTTCACCGGGACGCGGGCCGTCTGGGGCTCCATCGAGCAGCGGTTCTTTCTGGTCGACGAGGTGCTGCATCTCTTCGGTCTGGGATTCGCCGCGTACGTCGATTACGGTGGNNGGCCGGCGGCAACATCGGCGGTGGGATCCGCTTCGGGGCCACCCGGTCCACGGGGCCGAACGTGGGTCGGATCGATCTCGCCTACAAGTTCGGCGACGGGGTGGACGGGGATCGCTGGGTCGTGCTGTTCGGGCGCGGGTTCGAGTTCTGACCCGGCGTGGGCGCTGGGCGCTGTGGCCGCCCTCCCGACACGCTACGGTTGGCCGAGCACGCGCGTCGGGGTGGTGCGGGCGGGTCCGCCGCCGACCCCCAGCTCCCCGGAATTGTTGGCGCCCCAGCAGTACACCACGTTGTCGAGCGACATGCCGCAGGTGTGTTGCAATCCCGCCGTGATCGAGCGGAAGCTGACTCCGGCCACCGCGACCGGCGCCGCGCTGTTTTGGCCGGTGCCGTCTCCGAGTTGCCCCGCCGTGTTCCCGCCCCAGCAGTAGGCGGTCCCGTCGGCCGCCAGGGCGCAGGTGTGCCCATCGCCGGCCGTGATCGCCGCGAACGTGAATCCGCCCTGGACCGGTACCGGGACCAGGGAGGTGTTCACGCTGTCCACACCGAGACGGCCGCCGGCGTTCCACCCCCAGCAGTACGCAGCCCCCTGGGGATCGAGCGCGCAGGTATGGGTGAAGCCCGTGGCGATTTCCTCGAAGGTCGGGTCGCCCGCCACCGGCGTGGGGACGTCGCGGTCGACGTCGGTGCCGTCCCCCACCTGTCCCAGAATGTTCTGACCCCAGCAATAGGTCGTCCCGGTGGTGGCGATGCCGCAGGTGTGTGACCCGCCGGTCGAGATGCGTGTGAACCGCAGGTTCTCGTCCACGAGGACGGGGACGAGCTGACACGGGTTCCCGCTGGTGGGGCAGATGTTGGCGGGCCCGGTTCCCAACTGACCGAAGGGACTCCCGCCCCAACAGAACAGCTCCCCGTCCCCGGTCAGACCGCAGGTATGGCGCCCGCCCAGCCGGGTGACCTCGAGGGTGAGGTCCCCATCCACCGGCAGTGGATGCGGGTGGGGGTCGAAATCCACCGTGCCGACGCCCAGCTGGCCGCTCGAGTTGATGCCCCAGCAGTAGGGCTCGTCGCCGGCGGTGAGCGCGCACGAGTGGGCGCCGCCCACCACCACGGTGTCGAACACGTTGGGCCCCGTCACCAGGGCGNNGGGCGGGGGCGCCCGAGCCGAACAGGGTGCCGTTGCCGAGTTCGCCAAAGCCGTTCCCGCCCCAGCAGGCGACCCGACCTCGGTCGGTCACCCCGCACGTGTGCGTGAACCTCGTCGTGACGTTCACCAGCCGGACGTCCACGCTCACCTCCGCGGTGGCGACGGCGCCTCGGCTCTCGGCGGTGATGGTCGTCGATCCGGTGCCCACGGCGATCAGTTGTCCCGAAGAGTCCACTACCGCGACCTGCGAGTTCTCGCTCGACCAGTTGACGGCTTGCTCCACCGGCACGCCGGCGTCGTCCACCACCGTGACGTTCACCCGTGCCGTGTCGCCCAGCGTGAGCTGGAGCGCGCCGTCGGGCAGGCGCACTTCGCCGGTGAAGGGTGCGAAGCTCTCCTCCATCTCGGAGCACGCCAGGGCTGAGAGGACCCCGAACGCGAGGGCGCCGGCCGAGGCGATCCCGAGCCTCACGGCGCTCCCTCGGGGAAGATCACGGGGACCGGTTCGGTTTGCCGCACCCCGACGCCGCCGTTGCCGAGCTGGAATCGCAGGTTGTCGCCCCAGCAGAAGGCGCGGTCGTCGGTGGTGATGCCGCAGGTGTGATTCGCGCCGGCGGTGATTTCCCGGAACGCGAGCCCTCCCGCGACGCGTTGCGCCCGGTCCTCGTCGAGAAAGCCGCCGTTGCCGAGTTCCCCCGAGCGGTTGGCTCCCCAGCAGTGGGCGGTCTGGTCCACACCGATGGCGCAGGTATGGCTGCCGCCCGCGGCGAGCCGCCGGAACCGAATCTGGCTGGCGAGCTGGACCGGGCGGTTGGCGCATCCCCCGCCGCACTGCAGCGTCGTGGCGCCGATCTGACCGCGGCCGTTGCTGCCCCAACAGAGCACGCGTCCGTCGTCGGTGATGCCGCAGGTGTGGGCGTTACCGGCCTCGAGCGCGACGAACCGCTCGTCGGTCTGCACCAGGACGGGGGTAGCCGATGAGATGAAGGTCTCGTTCCCGAGTTGGCCGATGCCGTTTTGGCCCCAACAGTAGACGACGCCGTCGCGCGTGAGACCGCAGGAGTGTACCGTTCCCGTGGTGAGCGATCGAAAGACGAGCGCGCCCGACACCCGCGTGGCCACCGTGGCACACGGCGTGTTCCCGCACGTCGTCGTCACCTCGCGCTCACCCAACTGGCCGGTGGTGTTGGATCCCCAACAGTAGGCCGCGCCGTCCGTCGTGAGGCCGCACGTGTGCGCGCCGCCGGCACTGACCTGAAGGAACACCTGCTCGCCGACGACCATCGCCGGTTGGGCTTGCGACTGGCGTGAGTCGATCCCCAAC
>JABAHQ010048404.1_pt1 | contig 10240 bp, 8 predicted proteins | sample 7062091 | NCBI WGS metagenome assembly JABAHQ01 (sample SAMN14534359, study PRJNA622989) | marine sediment metagenome | biome: marine biome [ENVO:00000428]; feature: marine pelagic biome [ENVO:01000023]; material: deep marine sediment [ENVO:00002113] | place: India: Gulf of Kutch | collected... | reverse complement strand
TGTTCCTGGCACGCACATGGGTGTCTATGTATAGGGTTCCCTTGATATTGGAGCTGAGTTCAACTCTGAAGGGCGCTGTGCCACCGCTTATCTCGAAGTCCAAGGAAACTTCCTCACCTGCCGATACCGTTCTGTCCCTCTCGACGAAACGAACCGCGATTTGGGGTGGCTCAGGAGTGGAAATCGTAAAGGACCTACTCGCCGGTGTAGGGTCTTCATTCCCAGCTTCATCTTTGGCCTTAACATAGAAGGTGTATGGGCAATTCGGTAAGCCTGAGTACGACCGGCTTGTGCTAGGGCTCCAACTGGACCAACCTGGCAAAGTAGCTTTGTAGCATTCAAGCTTGTAAGAGTACACTAACCGTGAGGTAGGCGTTCTATCATCAGAGCCTGTCCACCTGAATGTGACATCATCATTCGCTATCACGTCACCCTCTAGCGGGAATTCGCTGATTATCCTAGTGCCTGGGGGCTGGTCTGCCGTGGCTATGATGAATTTTCTCTTGTCAGGGGTGGGGTCCTCATTTCCAGTTTCATCTCTCGCTTTGACACAAAAAGTGTAGGAACCGTCATCCAGATCTGAATAAGACTTGCTCGTGCTAGAGCTCCAACTGGACCAACTACTGTCATAACGTTCCAGTTTGTAAGAGTAGGTGAGCTGGGAAGTTGGAGTCCTGTCATCCGTGCCTGTCCAGGTGAAGGTTACTGAGTTGGTGCTTATTGTCTCCCTCTGCCTTGGGGTGTCGCTCGTTATACTAGTATCCGGAGGCTCGTCTGGTACGATAGTAGCGGTATCAGTGCTCACATCGTTTGGATCATCAGGGTCTGTATATGTGGCCTTGATTGTATCGCCAACTCTAACGTTGACGCAGTTCGACTGCCCGGGGTGACAACAAACGCCAAAACTACCCTTAGCGTTTTGATAAACATCTAGAGTCACTTTTTCCCTGATCGTTGTGTCTTCTAAAACCACCGTATCCAAGAGAATGCCGACTTGCTTATCTTGATCATCAACAATCACGCAAATCTGTTCGTCTACGGCGTATTCACCGGTATCTTTGCTCCCGCCAGGAGTCGTTGATCCGGCCTTGACGAAGCGGATTGTACTTCTAGTACCTTTACCTTCAATCACTGCGTCGTCGCCGCTAACGTCATGCGAGTCGTTCGGATCCCTGTACGTTGCAGTCAGGATATCGCCGTCACTGACTGGGAGCATTGCGCCTGACCCCGGGCCCCCTGTAGTTACTGGCTCACTCAAGAAAACCCCAGCGCCGGGCCCGATCTCGACCAGCGCTAGCGTTAAAGACTCGCCAGTCTCGGCATTCTTAACAACAAGAGATCCCTCAATAGTATCGATGGCGCTCGGCAAACGATTCTCATCATAGTCGTCAATCGTAACGTAGACTGTATCGCCAGGAAAGTAGCTTAAGACATTTCTGCCCTGAGGATCAGTGAATCTCGTGATACTAGAGGTTTGTTCGGATACGATTGTGATAGCCTCACACGTCTGGGCATCGTCTCCGCCATCATCCTTCACGGTCAGGCAGACAGTGAAACTGCCTTTCCTGGAGTAACTGTGAGAAGGATTATGACTTGTGGAGGTCGCACGATCTCCGAAATCCCATTTCCACGAGACTATCCTTCCGTCAGGGTCCGTGGATTCGTCAGTGAAGTGGACTGTCTCCCCAACAACAGGATTTGACGGAGAGCAGCTGAAATCAGCTATGGGAGGCTTATTCTCTTCCTCCTTCTCAAGGGGAATGTAGACCTGCATGCCATCCCGATTGACAGTCACGGTCTTGCTGGCAGGCTTGTAACCTTCCCTTTCCAGCCGGACGGTTAGAGTTGTTCCTTTCGGGATATCATAGATTTCTATCATTTTGTCATTATCGTAGCGATCTTCCGTATCTGCGAATCTGTTGTTGATGTAGAGATCAAAGGCATCCACATTACTCTTCACAAAGAGCGAATACTTCTCCTGACCCCCCCCATCCAAAACCTTGATATAGTGGTAGCTTTCTTCGACGTAGACATAGCAACCGCCATCGACTTCGTAATATTGGCCATATACCTCGACCTCATGCCCGACGAAGTTGATAGTCCGGTTAATGACATCGAAGTCCGCTTTGATGAGAAGGTTAATATAGGTGCAGGGAGACGGGCCGCTTAGTACCTTGTCAACATCCAGATAGAACTTCACCAGGTTGCCGCTCACTTCCACGCCGCCACCGGCATATCCCTGGAGCTTGATGTCTGCCAGTGATGGAAAGGCAATCACTGAGACGGCGAGAAGAACCAGGGTTAGACAAAGCCAGAATCTCTGATGGGAATTGAGCATTTCAACCTCCGTTACCATGAAGCTTTGCGTCAGCTAAGCGTCATTGCACGCCATGTCAGATTTTAGTAACTCAAAATACTACGCTCCTTCAGAGTTTGTCAAGTCCCAGCAAGCAGTTGATATTGTGTTAGCCCCGTAGAGAGGCCAACAAGGACCACTCGCCTACATTTTCTCTGCTTCTCAACTGCACAATTAGCAACCCCCAGACAGCGGGTACATAATTCTCTTCTTTTGGACCTCTCCGTCGATACTCATGTGCAGCCCAAAACCCACCCAGTTGAAGGAGAGCTGCAAGCCGTATCTCTATGAAGCAGTCCAAGTCCATCCCGCCCCGGTTCCCAATCACGGAGCACTTGACAACCATCTCCACTCCCTCTATCAGCAAGACCTCCATCCCGACGACTCCCCCGCCTACGCCCTCGACCTACTCGACCGCTCCAACCTCCTGAAGCGGTGAATCCGCCCTATTGTCCAACCGTGACAGACTTGTCACGCGCAATCCTCACAGAGTAGGTATTTAACTCCGCCCCGGAATAGCCCCTGTCATGTCTCACTCCGCCCCTGAAAGGGACTTCAGAGACCTGGACGATTACCGAGCAACCAGACAAGTCGGTGAAGCGACACCCGGCTACATGTTCCGGAACTTGGAACCGTATCAACCAGCCAGCGCAGAAGATGGTGTCGAGAATGGCTTATCCCTGTCTGTCTTGGACTTAATAGACCGGTTGAATCTTCTTAGAGAACGGATAAACGGAATTGGTAGCCAAATCCGACTGAGAAAGAGACTCACCCACAGACTCCTCCAGAAGATCCATGAGCAGTTAGGCATCTTCAGATTTCAGCTGGAAGAGCACCGGAGCACCTGGCGCTGGGTCGGCGTCAACCCCTCTGCCGATTCCCGCAGAACCTTTCTGGAGGGCCAGGTCTCCCGACTGGAGGAGAAGCTCTACCTGACCGAAATCGACCACTTCAACGCCATGCGGGACCTGGAGAGGGAGCTGTTCAGCCTCCTGCCCGACTACCTCCAGCTCAAGAGGGTGGTCGAGACCTTGGAGTAACCATGCAGCCGCTGATAGTCGAACTGATAGAGAAGCTGAAGCTCCTGCCGGATCATAGACAGGGGATGGAAGCCCTGAAACAGATGTATCTGACCAACCCCAAGCTCAGGCCTGAGATAGAAAGGGCCGTCCTCCAGTTGGCCTATAGGCACAGAGACCAGTTCCTTCTCGAGCCCCCGAGCCAGCCTACAGCCCGAGGCAACTACCCTATAGGTCAGGTCTATTGCGGCAGAGAGCTCTACTCCTTCGGCCTGAGAAGGCCGGAGCTCCTCCAGCACGCCGGCATCTACGGGATGACGGGAGCGGGAAAGACCGAGGCCCTGGACGTCCTCCTCAGCCAGGTCCTGAAAAACGGGAAACCGGTAATGGTGTTCGACTGGGACGGAAGCCACCGCCATCTCCTCTCCAGACCGGAAGGGGAGAAGCTCCTCTACTTCACCCCCGGCTCCATGCTCTGCCCCTTCCCCTTCAACCCCCACACTGTGCCGGAGTCCTTTTCCTACAATCAGCGCCTCTCCTACCTGGGCGGGCTCTACCACTCTCTGGCCGAGAGGCACTTCCAGAACGAGACCCTCAATAAGGAGGGTGTGAAGCTGCTCCTCACNNTCACCCGGCTGGCCGAGCAGCTCATACAGAGCGGCAAACTCAACTTCACCTTCCAGGAGCTGTATGAGCTGGCTGAGGATGCCGACCTGGTCTGGCGGGAGAAGGAGTGGAGAACCACCCTGCTCAACTTCCTCCGGCGCTTCACCAGGGGACCTTTGGGCACCGTTTTCAATGTCAAGAACGGCATACCGATCGCCGCCCTGCTCGCCAGGCAGACCCTGTTCGACCTTAAGTCCCTCATCAACCCCGTGGAGAAGGCCGACTTCGTGGAGACCCTGCTCTCCCACCTTTATGAATGCCACCTTAGGCAGAGGGAGCCTATAGGCCAGAATGAGCTGAAGATTCTCTTCGTAATAGAGGAGATCCACAACATCTTCACCTACAGGAGGAGAAAGGCCATCATCAACTCCTTCTTCAGGGAGATGAGGAAGTGGGGCGGCGGCCTCGTCGTCACGGACCAGCACCCCTCCCTGGTCTCAGTCCAGGTCAGGGGCAACACCTACACCACCATCGCGCAGAATGTGGAAAGCCCCGAGGATAGAAACATCCTGGTGCCGGCGCTGCTACTGAGAAGGACCCACCTCCCCTACCTGGGGAGCGAGTGGGCCTACCTGAGCAGAATCCCCGCGGCCTCAGGGCTCTACATCGTGAAGCTCCAAGGCCGCTACACAAAGCCCTTCCTGGTGAAGATTGCCGCGCTGCCCAAGATAGGGAAGGAGATGACCGATGAGGAGCTGAGGAGGAAGATGAGCCCGTATTACCGACATCTGGGCATCGACCTGACCGGTCTCCTGGAGAGCGGCCATATTCAGCAGCTTCAGTCCGAGGAAGAAAGGATGATGGAAACGGCGCAAACAATGCCCGCCAGGGCTGCCCAGCTCTTCTTCGACATCCGGAGGTTCCCTCACTCCAGGCTGACTGAGCGCTACAGGCGCCTCGGGTTCAACGGCCACCGGGCCAAGCTCTGGCTGCTGAAGGAGAGGCTGATTATGCAGAAGGACGTCTCCAGCGGCCGGGGGACGGTGGCCTTGCTCAGCATCACCGAGAGCGGCAAGCGCCTCCTCGATCTGTACGGCCCGGGCAGGGGTCCGCCGGAGGAAGAGCCCTCCTTTTGCGGCGGGCCGGACCATGAGTTCGTGAAGGACGACCTGGCCATCTTCCTGGGGCTGGAGGGGTGGGAGAAAGTAAGGAAGGAAAAGGACAGAATTGACGTCTCGGCGGAGAGGAACGGGAAGAGGGTGGCCTTCGAGGTGGAGACCGGGAAGTCTGATGCGCTGGACAATATCCTGAACGACCTCAAGAAGGGATGCCGGGTGGTGGTAGTGGTGGGCTTAAGCCGGGAGGTCAGGGAGAGGGTCCGAAAGGAGGTGGACCACCTCATAGAGGGCGGGGCGCCCTTGGAGAACAAGGTCTTCGTGGTGGGGATGTGGGATGTGAAAGGGTTTGTGAGGGAGCATTTAAAGCTTCTCTTCTAGAATTCCTCGTGACTTGGCAACAGACATGGAGAAATCTCCCGTATAGAGCAACTCCTGCAAGCATCCCAAGATCTACATTTCCTTGTTGACTCAGTTCTACCTGAAGACGGGGAATGTTTCCGTCCTCGTTACCCCTGGCATGACTTGTATTTCTTCAGTTATGATTGGCTCAAGGTCGTCAAACCTCGGAGCATCAATGATCGCAATGACGTCGTAAATGCCCAGAAGCGTTAGAGCCTCTACTATTCCGTACTCTTTCCCTGCTTTCTCCGTAAGCGTTTCTCCTACTATTACAGGGTGGCCAGCGGCACAAGAAACTAATACGTATGCGCGTATGACACCTTTGGGCTTCTTGGGCGCAGGTTCTGTGCTTTCAAAGGGAAAGGCGAAGAATGTGGTGCTAGACTCCACTCCGCTTGTCTTCTGAAGTTTCGTAAATACAAGGTCTCTAAAGCCTTCTACGCTTGGCCCAGTATGCCTTATATCTGCAATTATGTCATATATGCCTGTACAGACATGGGCTTCGAATACCCCCTCCGTTTCATAGGACCGCACATCTCTTAAGACACTTTCCACCATGCCGGCCTCTGTCACCATGAAGGTAAATGCCCTCCAGCTCGGTCTTGCTTCGGTTTCCATTACTCCTCCTCGCTCTGAGCAGTACGCTGGACAAGTGGTCCTTGCTTTATTATACTTGGCCGTGAGGTAGTTGTCAATTACTGGCGCAATAATACTTGACGAGGTGAACGCGAGATGACTAGGAGAAGGGAGCGTAAAGCTGTTGATGATATTAGGCCAGAGACGGCGTGGCACAGGGCTAAAGGCAGACCTACACTGGATTACCTGCCCTTAGACAGAAGGTATGTGCAAGACTTAAAAAGCTTCCTTGGGTATAGTATTAAGGAACTGTCCGAAGACTGGACCGAAGTGTCAAAAGAAGTTGGTGCCCCTCCATTAGAGTCTGGACCTGCTGTTGATAAAGCGACAGCGACAAGTGTGCAGAGACTTTGCCAAGACGCGGAGTGGCTTTGGTATCTATCAATGTATCTTAGGGAAATATCAAACGTGGAGAGCGATCCCCAAATTCAGCCACTCATTCACGAACTTCGAGAAATCCGTGAGCAAGCGTACCAGACTCTGGGGGAAATCGGTGAGCGTATGGAGTTGGATGTAGACTACAAAGTTTCCCTGGATTACCTTGCCGTGAGCGTAATGAGGGAAGTGGTAACGCGTGAACACGCTTTTGAAAAAAGCAGGGGAGAGATTATTGAGGACCTGATCGAAAGACTGAGCTCATTAAGAGCGGGACGGGAAACCTATTTGTCGCGTGCATTGGAGGAAGGGCTACTGATGCCAGCATCCCCTATTCTAGGGGCAGGTTCGAGCGGGGACTTTGGCCCCGTAGACAAGAGACGGCAGCACTTGCTCAGGGAGGTCATAGAACCAAATTTCGAATCGTTACAGGATGTCACTCCTGGGGGAATTAGAGAGCTGCTCGAAAAACCGGAATATAGGGGCGTTTTGGAGTTATATGAATTCGATCCTGATAACGAACAAGCCTTATACCTCAAGATTAGACGTGATGTTTCCACACTGAGGGGCATTTATGGGATTGAGCAGGCATTCTCCCGCCCCAATGTCGGACTTCGGCGGCAGCTTCTTCTGAGAGAAGTCATAGAGCCGGAATTCGGCAGTTTAGAGAAGGCCTCTATCGCACGGGTGGCCAGAGTGCTTAAAGAGAACCCTAAATACAGAGGAATTCACCGGCTATATGAGCCGCCTGGCGCGCCTGAGAGCGAGCGGGAACCACTTTCGCGAACTAAGCTTTATTACCGTGTTCAGGAGGATATACGTCAACTCAAGCGTCACAAGAACAGGATTTGACTGAGGTGCTGCCTGCACCGACCGCTTTCCGCTNNGTTCCCCGTCCCTAACCGGGATGCTGTATCGGGGGCGACCAATACTTGCAAATCCGACCGATTTCGGCTATACTTGTCTCGAGAGGAGGTGAGCATGGACAAGGTTGAGATCATTCTCCGAAGCAGAGTAGACGGGAGCAAAGTCACGGTCGAGACTCGCAGTGTCGGGGCCGTTTACAAAACCTACTATCGCATCGACGGGATAGTCGTAGAAGCTCTTGAGGAGCATAGCTCCTTTGATGTAGCTAAAGGAGCACATCACAAATGGGTCTCAATGGGAGCGGATTTCTGGAACTGCATTGCCCGATCTCCATACTTCGGGGTGGGATGCTAAAGTAAAGGGCTTTAAGAAGGCCTTGAGCAGTGCCCCTGCTTGGACGTAAGGACAATTTGGGATTGTGCTTACGATACTAGCCTTCCTTCAGCCCCTTACCAAAAGATTATACCGNNCATATTAATAGGAATTACCGTTGCTCTGCATCTCTCCGGTCTTGCAGTCGCAGTCTACGAGGTGGGTTGGATATGCTTGGTCTATACCTTTGGCTTGGCCATCATAGCAAGCGGGGCTGCTACCGTCTACTATATCTGCAAGGAATTAGACCGTATCACGAGAGAGATTGAAAAGATCAAGAAGACCAATCCGAAGGGGGCTCACCCCATTGTCGAGAAGCTGCAGAAATGGATATGCAAGTTCTAGAGGTCTAAGTTGGCGTAGAGAATGGCTCCGCGCTAGGTTACCATAACCATTATGAGGATCAGCAGCTAGAAAGAATATGTACGGTGTGAATGACTCTGTCGTTCAGAGCCCAACGCAACTTCACTTGTATGGCTTGGGAAACGTATGTCCCTCCGTTCTGGGCACCGAACCAACCTTTTGAGTCTGGGCAGACGTGCAGTGCAGGATGTTTGTCGTAGGGATGTGGGACGTGAAGTGGTCTGTGAGAGATTATGTCGATGGCGTGTTCTAACCTGCTTTGGACCGAAGATTCAGAAGCACCAATCCATTCCGCTCATGAGATTACCGCTACCTTTCTAGCTGCCCAACTGCCTAAAATCAACAACATGATATGGCTGAAGAGTGCTTGACCACTGGTCACCGCGGTAGAACTCGATTCGGAATCTATATTCAGCGGATCTAAAGAACTCATCTCTGCTTTGCACGAGTTCTTCTTTTATCATCTCCATACTAGGGGCATCACTAGGCTGATCCGTTCTATAAAACAGTTTGCAAGTTATTTCCTTGCCTGCTGTTCCTATATTCCTAGTGTTTATATCCTTAAGCTCCACATGTGTCCCTTCTTTCAACCCCCTTGTTCTTCCCCATATCTGTACCGTATCGCAAAAGGCCAATAGAAAGGGGATGGGCAAGCATTCCAAGGGTATACCGCTCTTGTTCTCTTCNNTGTTTAAAGATGGTAGGGTTATGGAACGATATAGCCAAAGCTGCAAGATAGCACTCCTCGATTCGTAATCTAGTTCGTCCCTTGTTGAACTGCTGGATCATCCATAGTGAGCTCAAGACACCATGATCACTCATGCCGATAATTGAGTCCAGATAATACTGGAGAATCTCCTCCTGATTAGTCCCATGCTTGCAACTAAAGAAATCAAGCATTTCTCCCAAATAGGCTCCGAACGGTTTTGCTTCCTCCAGTAGCTGCGCTCCTCCTGGGGCGACAGTAAATCTGTGTCCCCACTCCTTCTCCAGAAAAGTAGCCATTCCAACGCCGAACTTTTCGAATACATAGGCGGCATCGTGCATGAAAGCAGTCAGAAACCATATTCTCAAAACACTTTCCTCTGTAATCAAGGAGTCCGGACCTGCGGATCGTCTAAATTCGAGAGAATTGCCAATCCAGGTGAATAATCTCTTCAATCCTATCTCATGCAAAAGTATATATCCTGTTACAAAGACATGAAACTGGTGCATGAAGTGATCTCTATACCCTTGCGTTTCATAAAGCATCAAGTCTTCATGTTTCCTACGTCGCTCTAGAAGCTTTTTGAAGAATCCCTCTTCAGGGGAGACGCCAAAAGCATCAGCAAGATCATCAGCGTAATCTGTGACTCTAGTCATAATCTCGTCATGACCAACGTATTCTTTTCTGTATAAAACACAAAATAGATGGTGTGTAAGGTCATAAATCTCCTTGTCTAAACCATCCTCAGGGGTGATCTTACTGAGTAATTCTAGCAGTTCCATACCCCCATACAACGTTGCATAGGAGTGGTGTGCATAGAAAGCTTTGTACCTTTTTATTAGTTTTTGCAAAAGTGCTATGTATTTTTGTGCCTCTTCGCTCTCTTCGCTTTCCTTGGTAAAACAGTGTTGCTTGTCGGGTATTTCAGAGTAGTTTTCAACCTTAACGAGACCAATGACGTCCTCCTTAGCAGGATCTCTCAGAGTCAGGAAAACTCCCATCTTCGCTTCGGGAGTAATCCCCCTGCTCGCATTCAGATGGGTTATAGATGTATAGCTATTCATATCACTGGACCTTGGCATGAATAAATGAGTGCCAGCTCTGACAGCATAAGCAGACAAGCCTTCGAAAGGAATCTGTTTAGAGGACCTAACGTTCTTGAATATCACCCATTTCCAAGGTCGCTCTTTGTAAGAGTATTTCCAAAGCCTCCCAGGCACGCGAGCAGGATCCGGATCAGGAATGGAAGGAGTAGGTTTCTGCGCCTCGCGAAGGCAGAACTTCAATATATCAATCTCATTAGTGAAACTCTTTAAGTCCTCTTTCTTGTCTTTACCTGCGCTGCAATACTGTCTGAGCTCCTCAGGTACGTCTTGATCATTCTCTTGGCACTGTTCCTGAATAAACCCCAGTCTTTCCTTGA
>JABAHQ010009112.1_pt3 | contig 10243 bp, 9 predicted proteins | sample 7062091 | NCBI WGS metagenome assembly JABAHQ01 (sample SAMN14534359, study PRJNA622989) | marine sediment metagenome | biome: marine biome [ENVO:00000428]; feature: marine pelagic biome [ENVO:01000023]; material: deep marine sediment [ENVO:00002113] | place: India: Gulf of Kutch | collected... | reverse complement strand
CTTCATCCCCCCACTGGGTGCCTACGATCAGGACATTCCTCGCCATGTTCGGTCGCTTTCCTTCCGGTCCTCACTGATCCTCGGATTCCGCGTCGATCGGGGCGGTCTGCCAGCCCCGCCCGGGCTCGTGGCGCAGCACCTGGCTGCAGCCCAGGCTTCGGGCCAGGGCTACCAGATCTTCGGGCTCGGCCTCTTCCAGGGCCTGAATCACCCGGTAGCCTTGGGCCCGCAGGCTCTGAACGGTCCGCTGAAGCTCGTCCGGGCCCTCGGCAGGAGCCAGAACTCCCTGCAGCTCGGGAACAGTGATCTCCAGAAGGTCGGCCAACAGCTTCAGATCGCCGCTCATGCCCGTGGCCGGGCGGCTCCGGCCGAAGGCGGCCCCGATGCCGTCGTAGCGGCCCCCGAACAGCACCGCCTCCCCCTGCCCTTCGGCGTAGGCGGCGAACACCGGTCCGGTGTGGTAGTCGTAGCCCCGCAGCTCACCGAGATCCAGGCTGAGGTATTCGCTCAGATCCCGTCGCTCCAGGTGGACCACCAGCTCCCGCAGGCCCCCGAGGACCGCTGCCGCTTCCGCGTTCACCGCACAGACCTCCGCGGCGTCCAGAACCTCCAGACCGCCATGGAGGGACGGAAGGGCCACCAGGGCCCGGCGCAGGATCTCCCCGGCTCCAGCGTCTGCGGCCTGACGGTCGATCTCGGCGGTGTCCTTGCGCCGGACCGCTTCGAGCATATCCCCGCCGCGGTCCGCGTCCAGGTTGAGATCCCTTGCCAGGGCCCGGTACAGGCCCACGTGCCCCAGGTCGAGGATGGGCTGGTGCACCCCGACCTCGCTCAGCGTGGACGCCATCAGGCCGATCACCTCGGCGTCGGCACGGGGTCCCGCCACCCCGAAGACTTCCGCGCCCACCTGCAACGGCGCTCGGGACCGGCCCAGATGATCGGGCCGGGCCCGCATTACGGTTCCGGCGTAGCACAGTCTGCGGAGACCATCCCCGGGCAGCCGGCTGGCGTCCACCCGGGCCACCTGGGGGGTCATGTCCGCCCGGAAGCCCATGAGACGCCCGCTGGCCTGGTCCACCACCTTCATGGTGCGCAGGTCCAGGTCCTTGCCGACGCCTGTGAGCAAGGAGTCCAGGAACTCCACCTCAGGAGGCATGACCAGGGAGTACCCCCACCGGTGGTAAAGGTCCAGAAGCCGCCGCCTCAGACCCTCTATGGCCTCGGCCCGCTCGGGCAGAACGTCTTCGATCCCCTGGGGGAGCAGCCAGCGATTCATCGCCTACCAGGCCGTTGAAAAGCTGCTGCGGAGGCCATCTGCTGCGTTGCTCACTGCTCGCTCCATCACCTATCTAGTTGATATGCCTCAGTCATTGCGCGGCGTGCGCCTTGCATCTGGCCTTCCTCGCGACGCTTTTCAACGCCCTGGAAAACGGTTCCTTAGCTGGGGCCAGCCCGGGCGCGGACACGCGCGAGCGCGGGACAGGGGCGATCCCCGTCCCACCGAAACGACCATCTTGCCTTGTTACCGGTACGGGTTGGAAGGCGCAAACGAAACCATGCCTGGGAGCCGGTGTCAATTGCCGCCGGCGGCGGAAAGGGCCTCCAGGCGAGCCTCCAGGGAGCTCCGGACCCGCTCCTGGTCCTGCGGCAGGCTCTGGCGGGCCCGGCGGTAGACCTGGCGCGCGCTGGCGGTGCGTCCAGAGGCCTCCAGGGCCAGGCCCAGGCCCAGCAGAAGGCGCCAGTGGGCCCCCTTGCGGGCGATGCCGGAGCGGTAGACGGCCACGGCCTCCTCCGGCCGCCCCATGTGGCGATACAGGTTGCCCAGAAGGGCGTAGAGCGTCATCCGGTCCTGCTGCTTCAGGGCCACGGCCAAAACGCGCGCCCCCTTCCTCCGATAGCCGTTGTCGCCCGCCTTCAGCAGGAAGTGAGCCAGGTTCTGCGCCATGCGGGGGTCACCGGGGTGGGCGCGCAGGCCGCCGATCAGCGTGGCCAGGGCCTGGCCCCGATCACCGGTTTGCCAGTAGGCCAGGGCCAGGTTGCTGATGACGTCCGTGCGCTCCGGCGCCAGCCGCTGCGCCCGGTCCAGGTCCGCGATGGCCGCCTGATAACGTTCGTCGGCGAGGGCGCGGTACCCGGAGCGCGCCAGCTCGGCGGCCCGGCGCTCCTCCTGCCAGGAAGCCGGAACCTGGACCCGCACCCGGCCGGCGTCCCCGCTGCGGCGGCCAGCCCCCTTCCGCTCGGCGGGGCTCGCTGTCGCGGCGCCGGCGTCGCCCTCCGCCGCCAGCCGCTGCTCGCCCTCCGGCACCAGGGCCACCTTGAGCCGGTCCGCGCGGGGCTCCTTGAGGGGGAGCCGGGGGTCGCCGCCGGTGGGCGCCCTGGAAGGCCGGGAGGGCGGGGCGGCGCGGACGCGGCCCGCCTTGTCCGCGAGCGGCGGCACCTCCAGCTCCAGGGGAGCGGCCTGGCGGGTCTGTTTCCCGGGGGACGATTCCCCGGAGGCCGGATCCGGGCCGGCCACAGCGGGGCCGCCCCCTTCCCGGCTCTTCCCGGAGGAGGCCGCCCGCCCGGCCGGCTGCTCGCCACCCGCCGCGGCGCTTTCCCCGCCGGCTCCCGGGCCGGCGTCCCGGGCGCTCCACACCCACCAGCCGCCGAGACCGGCGCCCACCCCGGCCAGGAACAGCACCACACCCAGCACGGCCCAGCGGCTGGGGCCCTCCCAGCCGTCACCGGCGGCGGGCCGGAGGTGGCCGGCGCCGGGGGCGTTCGGTCCCTGGTCCAGCTTGCGCAGGACCTCGTTGATGAGGCTCATGGGCTCCCCGTAAACAGGCTGGTCAAGCCCCAGCCAGCCTGGAAGAAGATCCCCGCCAGCGCCAGCAGCGGGAAGCGGGGGAGCCAGCGCATGCCGCGCGCGGCTTCCGTATCGCGAACCGCCGCCCGCACCTGGCGGCGACCCACCCGCNNACTTGTGGGCGAGGATATTGACCAGACGCAGGACCCCGCCGCTGCCGCGGTAGATGGCGCGCACCGCCCCGGGGCGGAACACTTGGCCGCCGTTGTAGCCCGCCACCCGCATGCGGTGCTCGAGATAGCCGGCCAGGTCCCGCCGGGACAGGGGTCCCAGGGTGCAGGAATAGACGATGCGCTGGCGCAGCTGGCGGATGGAGGGCTCGCGCAGGCAGACGTCCAGCTCGGGCTGGCCCATGAGGACGATGCGCAGGAGCTTGGCCTTCTCGGTCTCGAGGTTGGACAGCAGCCGCAGCTGCTCCAGGGTTTCCAGGGGCAGGGCCTGGGCCTCGTCGAGCAGCAGAACCACCGGCCGGCCGCGCTCCCAGGTCGCGAGCATGAACCGTTTGACCGCTTCCAGCAGCTCGTTCTGGCCCTTGCCCTCGGCCTCGATGCCCAGCTCCCGGGCCAGGGTGCGCAGCAGCTCGTCGCCGCGCAGGAGCGGGTCCAGGATGTAGGCGGTCTCCGCCTCGTCCTCGATGGCCTGGAGGAACTGCCGGCAGAGGGTGGTCTTGCCGGTGCCCACCTCGCCCACCACCTTGATGAACCCCTCCCCGGAACGGATCCCGTAGATGAGGGTGTTGAGCGCCTCCTGGCGGACCCGGTCGTTGAAGAAGAACTCCGTATCCGGGGTCAGGGAGAACGGCTCGCTGTGCAGCCCGAAAAAATCCCGATACAAGGCGCTCCCCCAGGTACCTCAGTTACAGCCCGTGCTGGAGGCATGGCCAGGCCTCAGCTTGCCTGTCTGCGCTCGTGGCAAGGTGCGCTGAGCGCGATGTAGGGATGCTACATGAGCGAGGCGCAACGCTGCCCACGGGTGCAGACAGGCAAGCCCGGAGGGAGCCCCGGGCGCTCCGCCTGCTGCGTTAGGCTCGCTTGACGTGGCGCCACCACGCCGGCGCTCACCTGCCTTGCCGGCGAAGCGCCCCNNTCATGCCTCCAGCACGGGCTGAATCCGGGGCCGTGAGCTCCAAGCCCTGGTCCCACAGCTCTTGCAGGCGCTGATCGCGCTCGCCATCCGGGCGGTCGCCGTAGATGACCCGGGGCCGTAGCAGGATCACCAGCTCCCGCTTCACCTTCTCCACACTGCTGTGCCGGAACAGGGCGCCCAGCAGGGGGATGTCCCCGAGCACGGGCACCTTGGTCTGGCTGGTGTCGCTGGTCTCCTGCATGAGGCCGCCGATGACCACGATCTGACCGTCCCGGGCACGCACGATGGTGTCCGTTTCGCGGACATCGGTCTGGGCCAGCGGGAAGGAGAAGACCTGGTTCTGGCTGAACTGGAACTGCTTCTGCTGCTGGCTGACGTCGGTCACCGAGGGATGGACGTGCATGGTCACCATGCCCTCGCCGTTGATGGACGGCGTCACGTCCAGGGCGATGCCGTCGAAGAACGGCGTCAGCTCCACGTCGAAGTTCTGCTGGGTGGTGACGGTGGTGGCGGTGCCGGTGTTCTGGAGCTCCACGTCGGTGAGGAAGAACTCGTCGCTGCCTACCTTGATCACCGCCTTCTGGTTGTTGATCGCGGCCACGCGCGGGCTGGACAGGACGTTAACGTCGCCCTGCGAGGACAGCAGATCGATCATGGCCGAGAAGTTGTCCAGGGACACCGCCGCCGAGAAGAAGCCGCCCGGGTCCACCCCCTGGAGCTGGGGCAGGAGCTGGGGCGAGCCGCCGGTAAAGCCCAGGGCCTGGGCGTCGCTGCCCTGGCCCTGGATATCGGTACCGATCATGCTGGAGGCGATGTAGGCCTCCCCCGCCCGGCCCAGGGACGCCCAGTTGATGCCGGTTTCGTGGGAGTCGTTGAGCTGGACGTCGAGCACCCGGGCCTCGATGACCACCTGGCGGTGGCTGCCGCCCTCCACGGCCTCCAGGTAGTCGGCCACGTCGTGCAGGACCTTGGGCATGGCCCGCACCAGCACCACCCCGGCCCCGGGGTGCAGGACCAGGCGCGCCTCCTTGCTGGCATCGCCTTTGAGGATGGTCTCCAGACCGGTGCGCAGCTCGCCCCAGAACCGGGAATCGGTCTGGGTCTTCACCTCGCTGCCGACGATCTCCTTGCCGGACCGGTCCCCGCCGCCGCCCTCGGCGCTGCCGATGTCGGCCTGGGTGGCCTGGCCGGAGCTGACCAGGGTCTGGCTCTTGCCGCTGCGGGTGGCGTCCAGGTAGTTGACGTGGAAAACCCGGGTCTGCAGGGCCGCGGGCCGGATCAGGAAGCGCTTGTTGATGCGCTCGATGCCGTAGCCGTAGGTGCGCGACAGGTAGTCCATGGCCTCGGGCACGGTCACCTGGCGCAGGTTCAGGGTGACGGCCCCCTCCACCTTGGGGTCGATGACCACGCTGTAGTCGGTGTCCTCCACCAGCCCCAGCAGGACGTCGCGCACGGGGACGCCGCGGGCGGAGATGTCGAACCGGGTGGCCCGGTCCTCGGCGTCCTCCCGGGGGGGCGGGGCCACCTCCAGCGGCGGGACGCTGGCCTCCTCCAGGGAGACCGGGCCGTTGTCCCCTTCCGGCTGCCCGGCGGCGGCCGCCTTCGGAGCCTCCCGGGGCGGGGGCTCCTTGGGGGCCGAGGCGCAGCCCGCCAGGAGAACGGCGAGGAGGGCGAGGATCGGGGCCGATCGCGTCAAGGGCTCGGGGCCTTTCGCATGCCGGAGGAGGTGGACAGCCGCAGGATCCGGGTTCCCCCCGCCCCCTGCAGGACTACCCGGTCGCGGAAGATGTTCTGTACGGTGAGGGAGCCCAGGGAATCCCCCACCCGGTAGGACCGGCCCCCGATCAGGGCCAGCCGGCGGCCGTCGCCGATCAGGATGGACTGCAGCTCCGGGGCAGGGCCGCCTTCCCCTCCCCCGTCGGCGGCGGCCCGTTGCACCGCATCCGGCGGGCGGGTGGGGTCCACCCAGGCCTGGCCGCCGGCGGCGGCGCCCTGGCCCACGGCGATGAGTCCGCCCACGGCCAGCAGCAACCAACCGAGCCGGCTTTGCGCCCTATTCCCCGCCATCGGTCCCCGCTCGCTCCAGCACGAAGGTGTGTGCAGTCAGCGACACTTCCGCCCGGGGGAACTCTACCACGGTGTATTCCAGTTGGGTCACCTGAACCGCCCAGTCCAGCGCCGCGATCCGGTCCAGGAAGCGCAGGGTCTCCCGGAAGCTGCCCCGGTAGCCCACCGCCACGCCCTTGCGGAACAGGCCGATGGCCGGGCGGTCCCCGGCATCCTCGCCGCCGCCGCCCAGGTCCACCGGCTCCTTGTCCAGGCTTTCCACCCGCAGCACGCGGATGCCGCTGGGATTGCGGGCCAGGAGCAGGTCCTCGAAGAAGGTCATGAGCCGGTCCGGGCGGATGAACCGGCCCACCTTGGCGGCCAGCGCCTCGCGGCGGGCGTCCAGCTTCTCCCGGAGGGCCTCCCTGCGCTCGTGCAGTCGCTCCTTCTCCTGCCCGAACCGGGTGTCGGAGAGCGTCCGCAGCTGGCTCTGGAGGCCGCGGATCTCCTGCTCGGCCCCCTGGACCCGGCTCTCCACGCGAGTCAGCTCCTCCCCGGCGGGGCGGATCAGTCCCTCGTAGCCGGCCAGCAGGAGGATCCCCGCGGCGGCGGCGAAGATCAGCGCCCGCTCGCGCAGGGCCCGCCGCTCCAAGGCCTCCCGCAGCGCTTGCCAGCCCCTCATGAGCCCTCCTCCCCGAGCAGCGGGAAGGCGGCCTCGCTTTCGAAGGTCAGATACGGCGATGGGGTGCCGTTCTTTTCCGCGGGGGAGGTGGCCTTGAGGTCCCGGAAGAAGCCGCCCCGGTAGATTTCCTGGCCGGCGACCGCCTGCAGGTAGCGGGGGATGAGCTCGGGATCCAGGGCCCGGCCCTCCAGCCGGAGGGCCACCGGGGTGACCCCCTCCAGCCGGAAACGGGTCAGCCAGACGCCGTCCTGCTGGGCCCGGGCCCGGCCCAGCGCGCGCACCAGCTCGCCCTTGCGCCCGGCGGCCCGCAGGCGCCGGGACAGGGCGACCTCGGCCTGCCGGAGCTCGGCCACCCGCCGTTCCAGTCCGGAGATGTCGCCGCGCAGGCCCTCCAGGACCTGCAGGCGCTGCTGATGGGCCGCCTCCACTTCCTCGAGCTCGGCCCGCACCCGCTCCCGCTCCGCCTCCACCCGTTCCAGGGCCGCCCGCTGCTGGCCCAGGCGGTAGCTCTGGTAGCCGTACACCGCCCCCAGGGCGATCACCACCAGCCCCAGCGCCAGGGCCATGACCCGCGCGTCGAACGGGACGGGCTGCTCCCAGAGCTCGGGCCGGTTGAGGTTGATCTGTTCCATTCAGCCCACTTCCGGGTCCAGCATCCGCAGGCCGGCACCGACGGCCAGGATGCCCTCGTGGATAGGATAGGCCACCTCCTCCCGGCGCTGGGCGATGCCGGGGTCCACCTCGAGGTGGTCCAGCGGGTGGAAGAACTCGAACTCCAGGCCCAGGGCCTCCTCCAGGTAATCCTCCAGGCCCCGGATGCGCGCACCCTCCCCGCCCAGGAAGATCTTGCCGATGGCCGCCTGGCGAAAACGGGAGTCGTAGTAGTCCAGGGAGCGCTGGATCTCCAGGGCGAGGCGGTCGGCGAAACCGGCCAGAGCCCCGGATGCCCCGCCCCCGGCCTCGGAGGCGGCCTCCTCCAGGGCCAGGGCTCCCTCTTCCCCGCCGCCCGCGGCGTCCGCCGAAGCCGCATCCGGCCCCACCAGGCCTTGCTCCACGCGGCGGCGCCGGGCCTCGGCGGGCTCCAGGCCGAGCTCGGCGGCCAGCCGGTCCATCTCCTCGCCGATGTCCATGCCGATCTGACGGCTGAAGCAGAGCTCGCCGCCCTTGGTGATGCTGATCAGGGGGCACAGCTCGTCGAGGACCACCAGGCAGGTGCCGTAGGAGGGCTCGGGGAGCAGGCGGGACAGGTTGCGCTGGGCCAGGTCCGGGACGTCCACGTAGCGCAGGTCGAGCCCGGCCTCGCCGGCCGCCGTAACCCGCTGGCGGACCAGCTCCCGGCGCGCCGCCACCACGAAGGCCTGGGGCCCCTCCCCGGGGACCTCCAGACCCACGGGAAAGGCGTCCACCACCGCCTCCTCCACCGGGAAGTCCAGCAGGTCCCGCACCCGCCACTTGAGCGCGTCCCGCCACTCCGGGCGGTCCACGTCCGGCGCCTCGGTGAGGATGAAGTTGACCTCGGAGCGGAACAGGACGGTGGCGGCCGCCGCCCCCCGGGCCCCCGCCTGCTCCACGCAGGGCCGCAGCGCCCGGGTCAGGGCCTCGGCGTCCTGCCGGAGCGGATTGTCGGCGGGGAACTTGTCGAAAAAGGCGAGGCGGGGGGCGTCGGCCGAGCCCTGGAAACCGGCCAGGATGATGCCGTCGGAGCGGGGCTCGACGGCCACCAGCCGGTAACGGCCGTTGCTCCGTTTATGGAAAAAGGGGAATCTCAGGGCTCGCCCCCCGGAAAGGGTCCAAAGTTTTCCGTCATCCTACGGCAAAGATCGCTACTGGTACACCTCCCGCCAGTACAGAATGCGGTCGTTTCCGGTATAGCGGCCGAAGGTGGCGCGGCCCGTGGGCAAGTCGTCGTGCGTGCCGTCGCCGTCCCAGTCGTATTCCAGCCAAGCGGGCATAGTGGCCACCGAAAGGTCGATGCTGCCGGCGTTGGAGTCGCCCGAGGTGGCCGCCCCGGGCGCCTGCAGCCAGACATTGAAGTCTCCCGCGTTCGGCGGCTCGGTATAATTCTCGCCCGCCGGGGCGCCGGAGCAGTCATAGGTTCCGCTATCGCCCGTCCCGTCTTCCCAGATGCAGCTTTCGGACAGATCCAGATCGTCCCCCGTATCCACATCACTAGCGGTGATCGTGATGTCGGTGGCGCTCCCCGAGCAGCCGTCGTCGGAATTGGGCACGAACTGGCTGCCGTCGTAGTACTGGGCCGTGAACGGCACCGCCAGGTCGTGGGCCTGGGGCCCGTGGGCGTTGGCCAGGTTCAGCCGGCCCCAGCGCACGGGAGCGGCGCCATTGATCCCGCTGATCAGGTAGGTGGGCGGGCTGCCGCCGCCCTCGTACTGAATACCGTCGGCGTCGGCCACCGGGAAGCTGAGCTTGACGTTCTGGTCGGTCCCGGCGATGGGGGCCTCGGGGGCGTTTCGGGTGTAGGTGAAGGTCCCGGAGTAGTCCACCGCGATCTGGCCGTTGGCGTCGGTGGTGGTGGCCGGCCAGGCGTGGCTGGCGCTCGAGGTGTCCAGGTCGCGGTCGTGGCCGTCGTCGAAGCCCTCGGCGGTATCGCTGTCGTCCTCGTAGGTGTCGGAATACTCCGTCAGCTTCCAGAAGACGTCCTCGTAGTTGGTGGTGGTGGCCCCGCCCTGCTCTTTCGCGGTGATCGTCACCGTGGGCGTGCCGGACCAGGGGAAGGGCTGGCCGAAATAGGTGAAGTCGGTGTCGGTGGCGCAGGTGGGGGCAAAGACGAAGCCCGAGCGGGTGACCCGGAACCGGTCCGGCACGAAGCGTCCTGCGGTGGCGGGTCCGGTGGTGGCAGTGCGGCAGCCGTAGCGGCCGGAGCCGTCGGGGGTGTTGCTGTTGCTGCCGGTGACGCAGTGGCCGTTGCCGGGGTCGGTGCTGGTGGCGGCGAAGTTGCCCTGGTCGGTCAGGGTCAGCTCCAGCACCCCCACTTCCGCGTAGCTGGCAGTGTCCGTGCGGTAACCGGTGCCGTCCCCCGCGAAGCTCACCTCCGAGGGGCTGCGGGTGCCCAGGGTGTCGTCGCCGTCGTGGGGCGGGCTCATCAGGGCCCAGGTCAGGAAGCCCGTCTCGAAGAAGCCGCTGACGGCGGTGCCGCCGGAGTCTTCCGCAAAGCCCCGGAGGGTGAAGTCGTGCCCGGCCTGGTGGCAGGGCTCGCTGCCGCCGGCCGCCTGGCACGTGGCGCTGTTGGTGCCGTCCAGGCGCCGGCCGGTGCCGGCCGTCTCCCAGTCGGCGTCCCGGGCCTCCACGGTCAGGTGGTGGGGACGGACGGTGAAGGTGTCCTGGCTGCAGCCCTGCTCAGGGACGCTCCACCAGGGCCAAGGGTTGGCCTCGGTCATGCGGAGGCGGGCGGCGGCCACGGCATCGGCGTACGTTAGCCCGGTGGCGGTTACGCGCGTTTCGTTGCTGAAGGTCACCGTCCCCAGGCTGGCCAGCGCATTGAGGCTGCTGCAGTCCGGGCCGCTGGTGGCGTCCACCAGCTCCAGGTCCACGTCCCCGTTGAAGTTCTGGGGATTGCCGTTGTTGCC
>JABAHQ010023142.1_pt2 | contig 10244 bp, 11 predicted proteins | sample 7062091 | NCBI WGS metagenome assembly JABAHQ01 (sample SAMN14534359, study PRJNA622989) | marine sediment metagenome | biome: marine biome [ENVO:00000428]; feature: marine pelagic biome [ENVO:01000023]; material: deep marine sediment [ENVO:00002113] | place: India: Gulf of Kutch | collected... | reverse complement strand
CCGGCGAGCTCGGCGATCCGCGGCGCCACCCTCTCGGCCACGGTGTTGACCAGGTTGGCGCCCATCGCGTCGCGGCAGTCGACGTGAAGGTGGACGACCATCATGCCGTCGCCGAGATCGCGCACCTCGAGGCCCTGGACGCCACCGCCGCGGGTGACGAGCCCCGGCACCGCGTCGTTTCCGCTGGCCTCGAGCTCTTCCGAGGCCGCCGCGATCGCGGCGCGCGCCCGCTCGGCGTCGGGGACGCCGTCGAGCTGCACCTGGGCGATCATGATCGGGTCGTCGGCTTCGGCCTCGAAGCCGCCGCCGGCGCGGATCATCTTCGCCGCGTTGGAGGCGGCGGCCACCACCGACGGCTCCTCGACGACCATCGGCGCGAGGTAGTCGTCGCCGTTGATCCGTACGTTGAGGGCGACGGCGAAGGGCAACGCGTAGGTGCCGAGGACGTTCTCGATCGTCTTGTCGGCGGTGGAGAGATCGAGGCCGCCGTCTCGGAGGGCCCGGGTCAGGGTGCGCACGTCCACCCCGAGCGCTTGCGCCGCGAGGCGACGTCGCTCCTCGATGGTGAGCTTGTAGAAGCCCGGTAGTCTCGATGTCCTCTTCTTCACAGGTCCGCTTCCGTTCGCTGCTCGACCCCGTGCGCTCCGAGCCTGAGTGAGAGTAGGGTGAAATCGGCCTTCGCGCATGCCGCCTCGAACCGGCGCGCTCCGTCTTCGGTCTCGAAGAAGGCGAGGGCCACGTCGCCACCGCCCGCGCCCGAAGGCTTGGCGCCGCCGCCCGCCTCCCGAGCGAGGCGCATCACGGCCTCGAGCCGCTCCTCGACGATGGGGGCGCCGCACCGTTTGCCGAGCTCACCCATCGCTTCACCATGGGCGGCTACGGCCTCGACGAGGGTCCGCGTCGCAGCGCTCTCCGCCGAGGCGATCATCGCCTCCGCGGCGTCGGCGATCGCGGCGATCGCCTCGTCGTGTCCCTTCGGATCCTCGTCGCGCAGTGCATCGACCGCATCGACCAGGACGCTCGTCCGCGCTTCCTTGCCGGTCCACACGACGCGGACGACGACGCCTTCGGGGAGCGCGCGCGCCTCGGCCTCGAAGCGCTCGTCTACGCGTCGATAGAGGGTGATGCCGCCGAGGGTCGCGGCGGCGACGTCCGCGCCGCTGCCCTTCGGCGCGACCCGGTGATGTCCGCGCATCGCGTCCTCGAGGATCGCGCGTCGCGTCTCGTCCGCCGCCACGTCGCGACCGTGAGCGGCATGCACGGCTGCGGCGGCGGCGACCGCCGCTGCGGACGACGAGCCGAGGCCCAGCTTCTGGGCGCCGCTCTCGCTCCTCAAATGGCTCACGTCGAGGCTCATCGTGCCGGGGACTCTGCCGAGGCGGGTCTCGGCCACCTTTCGGGCTACCTCGGCCTCGGGTGGAAGTCCCGAAGAGCCCGCCGAAGCGTCGGATCCGCCCGACGAGCCGTCGTCGTGGAGGGTCAGGACGACCCGCCGATCCACCGCGGCGACGAGGGCGCGGCGCCCGTGGAGGACCGCGTACTCCCCCGCGACCATCATCTTTCCCGGCGCGCTGATGCGGATCACGCCTCGACCTCGAGGTCCGCGCCGGCCTTGCACACGAGCGTGCCGAGGATCCGCTCGCTCCCCTTCATCGCGGCCTGGACTCGTTCTGCGTCGTCCGCGTGACAGAGCGCCTTCACGTGGGGACCCGCGTCCATCGTCGCGTAGACCTCGACGCCTTGGTCGCGGAGCTTTCTTATCGAGGCGAGGACCGCGAGGGTCGTCGGGTGCCAGTACATGATCGGCGGGTTGCTCGTCATCGCGCAGGCGTGGAACGCCATCGTGCTCTGCTCCATCGCGGGGCCGACAGCCGACAGGTCACGCGCGAGGAGCCCCTCCCTGATCCGCGTAGCGAGGATGGGCGCCTTTTCGATCCACGCTTCGTAGAGCGGCGACGTCTTTCGGGAGCGCTCCATCCCCGTCGTGGAGCCGACCTCCTTCTCACCCTTCGCGGTGAGACCGACGACGAGGCGGACGTCCCAGTGCTCCGGTCCCTTCAGCGGCGCCGCGGCGAGGGTGTCGTCACCCGGCGTACCGGCGGCGAGCTCGACGAATCCGCCCCAAACCGAGCGCGCGGCCGACGCGCTCGAGCGCCGCGCCATCCGGCTGACGAGGTGCGCGTCGTATTCCATCCCGGCTGCCACGGTGGCGGCGCCCGCGAGGGCGGCGAAGCCCGACGCGCTCGAGGCGAGGCCGGCCGCGGTGGGGAAGTGGTTCTCCGATTCGACGTGTGCGAACCGGCGCGAGCCCGACGTTTCCCGCACGCGGTCCAGGAGCTCCACGATCCGCGCACGCTCGCCCTCGGTCGCATCGCGTCCGTCGAGGGAGACGCGGTCCGCGTCGAGTGCATCGTCGAAGCGCACGGTGGTGTCCGTCACCAGCCGGTCGAGGGTCATCGAGAGGCTGGGCACCGCGGGGAGGTTCAGCTCGAGGTCGGCCTTCCCCCAGTACTTGGCGAACGCGATGTTCGCCCGAGCCCGCGCGCGCGCCTTCACGTGCCCACCTCGGCGATGAACGCCTCGTCCGCGATCTCCTCGAGCGCGGCGCACACCCCCCCTGCGCTCTCGCGGTCCTCGCAGAGGGCGATCATGCAGCCGCCGCCGCCAGCGCCGGTGAGCTTGGCGCCCTTGGCGCCGGCCGCCCGCGCTGTCTCGCAGAGCGCTTCGAGCTTCGTCGTCGAGAGCAGGAGCGAGCTCAAGAGGCCGTGGTTCAGGTCCATGAGCTGACCGAGCGCGATGACGTCCCCCGCGGCGACGGCGAGCTCTCCGTTGCGCACCAGCGCGGCGATGCCGTCGAAGGTCTCCTCGATGCGCGCCTCGTTCCGTTCGTGCTGTCTGCGCACGGAGTCGACCATGTGCTTCGTGCTCGACGCTTCGCCGCTGTTGGCGACCGCGAGGATCAGGGGGCGCTTCGGCGCCACGCGGCGGAGCGGCTCGCCGCGGCGGAAGACGGCGACACCGCCTGCGCTCGCCATGGCCGTGTCGACGCCCGAGGGGTTGCCGTGAAAGACCCGCTCCCACGCGAGCGCCACCTCCGCGCGCTCCTCGGCCTCGCGCTCGACGCCGAGGGCGTCGTCCATCGCCGCGAGGACCGCCACGCCGAGGGCGGCCGAGCAGCCCAGGCCGGCACCGGCGGGAAGCGCGACGTCCGCTTCCACGGCGAGGCGAGGCCGCTCCCCGTAGACGTCGAGGAGCGCGTCGAACGCGCGGGCGAGGGGCTCTTCGGCGTCGGTGCTCGGCGCCAGGGAGAGATCCCAGACCGGGACGTCGAGGCGGGACGCCTCGGCGGGCGCGGCCGTCGCGCGCACCCCGCGCTCGATGCCGCAGGCGAGGGCGGGGCGGCCGTACACCACGGCGTGCTCGCCCAGGAGGATGACCTTGCCGCGCCCGAAGCCCTCGCCCACCGCGGCCTCAGTGGTCTCGGTCGACGAGGAGCTTGGTGATGTGCTCGAGGTCGTGCGAGGAAAACGGCGCGCTCTCGAGGGCTTGTCGCGACGCGGCTGCGAGATGCGCGAGCCGCTCTTCGACGCGCTTCCTCGCGCCGGAGCGGACGAGGAGCTCGGTGGCCGCGGCGATCTCCGCGTCGGTCGCGTCCTCGTTTCCGAGGGCGTCCTCGAGGGCGGCGCGCTCGGACTCGGGGACCGCGCTCCGCGCGTGCTTGACGAGGGTGGTGTGCTTGCCCTGGCGGATGTCGCCTCCGGCCGGCTTCCCGGTCGCCTCGGGATCGCCGAAGGTGCCGAGGAGCTCGTCGCGGAGCTGAAAGGCGACGCCGACCGGATCGGCCCAGCGCCGGAGCGCGCCGAGGCCCTCGGCGTCGGCGTCTGCGAGGATGCCGCCGAGGAGCGCGGGGCCGCGCACGGTGTAGCTGCCCGTCTTGAGGTCGTACATGCGCTCGACGTCGGCGGCCGCGATCAGGTCGAGCTGCTGGCCGAAGAAGACCTCGCGCTGCAGGCGCCAGAACGTGTCGAGGCCTTCGTCGCGGCGCCCTTCGGGGAACGGCGCGTGGGCCATCATCTCCGCCGCGAAGGCCGCCGCGAGGTCGCCGGCCAGCACGGCGAGGGACGCGCCGAGGTGGGCGTCGCCGTGATCGTCGCGGAGGGCGGCGAAGACGCTCGGGCCACCCCGCCGCTCCTCGTCGAGGTCCATCCAGTCGTCGTGGATGAGGAGATAGGACTGGAGCAGCTCCATCGAGGCGCCGGCGTCCACCGTCGCTTCGAGGGATGCGTCCGGGCGGATGGCGCGGTAGGCCGCTGTCAGCACGATGGGCCTCAACCGCTTGCCGCCCCGCATCGTGAGCGACGAGACCTGCTCGACCAGCTCGATCGAGTCGGGCGAGAGCTCTTCGGCTTCGCGTCGCTTGTCCGCGAGGAAAGTCTCGAGGCGCTTCTCGAGCAGGCCTCTGAGCTCGTCCATCCAGGGAGTCATGGAGGCCGGAACTTGCTCGGGCGGATGACCGGAGTCAAGGGCGGCCGGCCCGCTCAGCCTTCTGGCTCGCCTTTGACGGCGGCGGCGACGATGGGGATGACCCGTTTGCGGATGCCGGTGACGACCTCCTGCATGTCGTCGGGCACGTCGTCCCGCGTGGCCACGTAGCTCTCCCACTTCTTGCGGCTGCCGCTGCTGGTGCCCCACGGACCGCCGAGGAAGCGATCCATGATCGCGAAGGTGTCGCCCCGGGAGGCGAAGGTGGTGCGCAGGCACTCGGGAAGGACCTTCGTGTCGAGGTCGTCGCGCTGACCGATCTTCCACAGGTCGAGGAGATCCTGCGGCTGCCACTGACCGTGACCGTCCTCGAAGAGCGCGTGGACCTTCCACGCGAAGATCATCTCGATGGTGGCGGCGTTGATCGGAGTCTCTTGTCCGTCGAGCTTGATCTCCCGTGCGGGAACCGCCAGGGCGTCGCCGAAGCGAACGTCGATTCGGACCTCGATCTCTTCGTCGTCGACGTGGGCGACCGTTCGCGCCCGCAGCCCCGGCGCTTCCGTCTCCTCCCGGCGCTTCTCCGTCGTCGGCGCGTCGTAGCGGACCCCGTCTTCCACGTCGGCGCCGAGGATCTCCACGAGCGCGCCAGAGCCGCTTTCGGTGTCGAGGGGGGCGAGCCCGAGAAAGTCCACCGCGTCCACCGGCCGATCGACCGGCGCGATCGCCGGGCGCACCACCAGGTCGCCCCTCAGGACGAGGCTCCTCGCGTAGGGTGACCGTGCGGCGCGCTCCACCACGCCGATGAGCGCCCGGTCTTTCGAGGAAGGCATCGGGGCATCCTAACAGGCCAACGAGCGAAGAGGTCGCCAGCCGTTCACGGGTTCGGCGACGCCGGCTCGCTGGCGTCTGCCGTTGCGAGCGTGAAGGGGATTTCCACGATCGTGCAGCCGCCGGCGGGAGGGGGGAAAGGCCACGTCTCGATGTCGTCGTAGATGCAGTCCATCAGAGCCCGGTGCGAGGCCAAATCGCCCCGCGCGGTCGAGGTCTCCACGACGCCGGATTCGCTCACCCGGAGCTCGAGAACGAGACTTCCGGCGCGGTCGGCTGCGTGACGCGCGTGGCATTCGAAGACGACCGGACCGTTCTGTCCAACGACCTGCCGAATCGCTTCGGGTTCGAGGGTGCCCAGGCATGGAGGTGCGGGTGGCGTTGCCGGGACCGGTTCCCCGGAAACGGTCGGGACCCCCATGCTGCTCTGCTGAGGCATCTCCGCGGCGGACGGCTCTTCGGGCGCCGCGTCGTCGAGCCGAGATCTGAGGTCCATGTATGCCCATGCACCGAGCACGAGCAGCACCACGGAAGGAACGTACAATCGTACGTCCAACAGTGGCGAGCGCGGGGCTTCACCGCGTTCCCCGCTCATCGCGGCGCCCCTCTCAGAACACTCGGCAGCAGCGCACCCAACAGCTCACGGTCACGCTGGCGGTGTGGTCGTTCCAGCCGCGGCATCGAGTGCTCGTGTCGGAGGTGTTTGCACCGACCTGCCACGGCCACGTGTTGCGGGTGGCGCCGACCTGGTTGAAGCCGCCGCCCGTCGCTTGATAGCCGGCGGCACACGAGGGCGTCTGATTCCAGCTCGAGTTCGATGCGACCGTCGCGTCCGGGGCCGCCACGGTGACGCAATCGAGTGTCGGCGCGGGCGGTACGGGCTGACACGTGACCCCGCCGGTGGAACTGATCGCGCGAATGGCCCGGCCAGTTGCGCAGGACGAGCTGACCCGACGCTGCAGGTATGTGGTGTCGGCGTCGATGGTGACGTCGCCGCTCGTGCCTCCGCCGGTCAGGCCGGTGCCCGCGATGACGGAGGTGATGTCACCGCCACCGCCCGACGATTCGCACGTCACGGTGCCGTCCGCCGCGATGGCGCGGATGGCCTGGCCTGCTGCGCACGTCGAGCTGACCCGACGCTGAAGGTATGTCGCGTCGGCGTTGACGGTGACGGCGCCGGTCGTGCCTCCGCCGGTCAGGCCGGTGCCTGCGGTGACGGCGGTGATGTCACCGCCCGAGTCGTCGTCGGTCTCGCACGTGACCGTGCCGTCCGCCGCGATGGCGCGGATGGAGCTTCCCGCCGTGCAGGTGCCGGAGACGCGACTCTGGTAGTCGGCTGCGGCGTTTCCGTCGAGTGTCGTGGCGTTGCCGGCGTGCTCCGCGAAAGCGGCGTAAGGGACGGTGCCGAGGAGGAAACGCGGAAGCTCCGTGCCACCGTCGATGGCGATTCCGACCCAGATCGTCCCGTTGTCTCGGAACAGCGCCAGGTCGAGGGGCGTCGTGTCGCCCACGTAGGCGGTGAAGCGGCCGGCCTCGACGACCACGTCCTGGGTCTCGTTGTAGAGCTCGGTGCCGCCGACATCCATGTCGTACAGGCCGAACCGCAGCGAGACCATGCCGTCGATCGGCGTTCCTGCACCATCGGCCAAGAAGCCCTGCACCGGCAGGAGCTGTGGAGCCTGGGCTTGCGCCGTCGTAGCGAACCCCATCACCAGAACACAGGCCAACATCCATCGCAGGCGGCTCATCGCGTTCCTCCATACATCGAACGATCTCCTCGTTCCCATCACAAGCTCCCCGGTCCCAACGTGATGTCCTCGGTGGCAGTCGATCGAGAGCCCATGGGCTGTGGGGCACCGATGGACACTCTCAACTGGTAGGACGGCGTGGAGATGATCGCGCCACCTCCGGTCTGCAGCGTGGCGGTGGGTGGACGTGGTCCGAGCATGGTGTCCATCGGCGCGTCCACCGGCGCGTCCGTCGCGCTATCCGCTGGGCCTCCGTCTGCATCCGGCGTTCCGGAGTCCACGGGGGGGCCGGAGTCCACGGGACCGGAGTCCACGCCGGAATCGGTCATTCCCGAGTCGACCGCATCGCCGAACATGTAGCCCCCGAAATCGCTGATCGCGCTGCATCCCGTCAGCCCGGACAGGAGGACCACCATCCATATCAGCCGCTTCGCTCTCATCAGAACCCCATCCGAACGGTCGCAGAACATCCGTGAGGCCCACAACCGACTGCAACAGGCGCGGGCTCGGATTCCCCGTCGTCGCGCATCAAGAAGAACATCAAGACCCCCGCGCCCACGGCCGCGATGCCCGTGAAGAGCAAGACGTCGGTCACGACTGCCAGCGTCTGTCCGCTGTTCAGCGTGTCCTCGAGCGCCGGGTCGCAGCCGACCCGCGTCGGACACCCTTCTTCGAGCTCGGACTGGGCGCTCGACGCCAGTGCGCCTGTGATGACGCCCGCCACGATCAATCCCACGCCAGCGCTGCCGACGATGATCGCCGGGACGGGCAGCGATGCCCCGGACCCGTCGTCCGCGGGGGCCGTCGTCGGTTCGTCGCCGGTCGACGCTACATCGGGCTCGCTTCCTTCCGTGGTTTCCGGAGAAGCGCCGGACGCGGAATCGCCATCCATGGCGTTGGGGTCGATGCGATCCTCGTCGTCTTCGGGCGTGATCGTCGCCGACGAGCCCGACGCGAGGGCCTCCTCCATGCGCTCCAAGCGTGAGTTGAGCTGGTCCCTATCAGGCGCATCCGGCACCTCTTCGAGGAAGCGTCTCAGGGCGTCCGCCGCGCGGGGGAGGTTCTGCGCGTCGCGATGTGCGATGTACATGTTGTAGAGTAGCTGCGGGCGTTGGGACAGCCGGTAGGCCTCGTCGAAGCCCTCCGCGGCCTCCTCGAACTCGCCGTTGTCGTAGTGCGCTTGCGCGATGCGAAAGACCCGTCGGGCCTGGGCGTCGGCATCATCCTGATCATCCTGAGCCGACGCGTGGACCGGTATCGTCGCTCCTCCGACGAGGAGCAAGGCCACTCCTATCGATGCTTGCCAGCTCACGGTCTCCCCTCTGCGTCTGCCGGAGGAGCATACCTCGCCGGGAGAGGAGATTTCCAGAACGCTCGTGCGATCGAGCGCCTCGAGAGCGCGTATCAGGCGCGCGCGCGCTTCAGTTGTCGTTGGCGCCTTCGCGGATCCACGCCAGCAGGATCTGATAGTCCGGATCGTATTCGTCGATGAAGGTCACGTTCGGGTGCCGGTCGGGCGGCGACTCGAAGGACGGCATGCGGAGCACGAGGCTGGCTTCGGGGTCGGCGCGGTCGACGCGGGTGATCCCCGCGTTCGGCGAGATCTCCTCGGTCAGCTCCCGGTGGATCAGGTTGGCGGAGCCGCCGAGGGTGAGGTCGCCCTGGTCGCGACCGATGCCGCCGCCCGAGTGGCAGACGACGCAGCCGCGATCGTCGAAGATGGGCACGACGTCCCGCGCGAAGGAGACGTTCTCCACGACGGGCGGCGGCTCTCCGTCGACCGTGACCTCGATGATGGAGACCGCGCCCGCCGCGGACGGGCCGGCCCCGCCCACCGTGTATGCGGTCCCCGGCGCAGCGACGACCTCGACGCCGTCGCTCGGCGCGTCGAAGAAGACGAAGTAGCCGCGGCTCGACGACTCGGGGTCGCGGGTCGGCGAGAGATCGTCGGCGAGAAAGTAGGGTCCGCGGGCAGAGGGCGCGTAGGTGAGCTCGAAGGTGTCGGCGCTCACCCCGGCCAGGGGCTCGCCGTAGCCGTCGACGAGCTGGCCGATGACGATCGCGGTGCCGGGTGCGGGGGTGACGTCGTAATACGTGGCGAGCTCCGCGAGATACGCCTCGCTCACGGTGGGCGCGTAGACGCCGTCGATGGCCATCCCTTCGACGGTGATCGGAGCGCCGAAAGTGGAGCGGTGGCTGGGCAGCGCCGCGGCGAGGAGATGAAAGGTGCTGTAAGGGGGCAGCTCCACGCTGAAGGTCGCGCCCGTCGTCGTCACCGAGGGAGGAGGCGTGACGCCGAGGGTCGTGACCGTCGCTGCGCTCTCGATCGGATCGCCGGTGACGAAGTCGACCACCGTGCCCGAGACCGTCAGGGTGTCGTCGGGCTCGAGCACCGGCGGTGGAACCACCTCTCCGTCGGGCGCCGGCGGCTCGCCTCCGTCGCCCACGCCGCCGTCGTCGCCCGTGAGCGGCGGCTCCATCGGCGAAGTGGGTGAATCGCTACAAGCGAGCGTGCTGACGATGCAGATCACCAGCCACGCGCGGACGATGGCGCGTACGAACATCCTGCCTCCCTACGCGCCCGGAGCTTCGGGCGCGGCAACCACCGGCTAGTGCACGTGCGATGCCAGGGACAACGCCCGAACAATTGCCTGGATTCGGCCCGGTAGAACGGAAAATGCGCCGACAAACGCCGTTCTCGCTCCGTCGCGGTTGACACCACACCCCCCGCGGGGCCAGAGAGACCGGCGCCCATGTCGAAGAGCGAGATCCAGAAGCGAAAGGTCGACCACCTCGACCTCTGCGCCACCGACGAGGTCGCCTTTCGCGATCGGACGAACCTCCTCGAGAAGGTGCGCCTGGTGCACCAGTCGCTCCCCGACCTCTCGATGGACGACCTCGACACGACCACCGAGCTCCTGGGCAAGAAGCTGAAGGCGCCGATCGTGATCGCCGGCATGACCGGCGGGACCGATCGCGCGGGCGAGGTGAACCACCAGCTCGCGAAGATCGCCGAAAAGCGTGGCTACGGCTTCGGCCTCGGCAGCCAGCGCGCGATGCAGCGCGAGCCCGAGACGGCCTGGACCTATCAGGTCCGCGACCACGCCCCGAACGCCCTCCTTCTCGGCAACGTCGGCGTGGTGCAGGCGCGGGATTACGACACCGAGACGATCGCGAAGCTGATCA
>JABAHQ010001418.1_pt2 | contig 10244 bp, 8 predicted proteins | sample 7062091 | NCBI WGS metagenome assembly JABAHQ01 (sample SAMN14534359, study PRJNA622989) | marine sediment metagenome | biome: marine biome [ENVO:00000428]; feature: marine pelagic biome [ENVO:01000023]; material: deep marine sediment [ENVO:00002113] | place: India: Gulf of Kutch | collected... | reverse complement strand
AATTAAGAATTAACACTGAGTTAACAAAAGGTTCGATTTTTTAAAATACATTTAGGCACTGAATTTCAGCACACTACATTTAAAAATGTCAATACAAAATATCTGAGATAATGGTTAAAAAAATATTTGCTCTCATCCTTTTTGGCGGTCTGTTTCTCTACTCCTGTGGTTCGGGCGGATCACAGCAAGAAATTAAAATAGATGGTTCGGGTACCGTTTATCCCATAACTGAAGCTGTGGCCGAAGAATTTAGAAAAGTAGATCCTGATATTCGGGTTTCTGTTGGCTCATCAGGATCGGGTGCCGGGTTTAAGAAATTTACTCGAGGAGAAACGGACATATCAAACTCATCCCGGGAAATATCCGAAGAGGAGAAAGCATTGGCAGAAGAAAATGGCATTGAATATCAACATTTTTCTATTGCTTTAGACGGTATTTCTATTGTCGTACATCCAGATAATGACTGGGTTAATACACTGACGCCGGAAGAACTAAACAAAATTTGGAAGGCTGACAGCGAGGTACAACAGTGGAGCGATATTCGTGAGGGATGGCCGGATGAAGAAATTCGTCTATATGGTCCTAATACAGCCCATGGTACTTACGATTTCTTTACGGAAGTAATCAATGGAGAATCGGGTGCCAGTCGCACTGATTACAATGCAGTGGCCGATTACAATGTGGCAGTACAAGGGATATCTTCTGATAAGTATTCGCTCGGATATTTTGGACTGGCTTATTATGAAGAGAATGCTGATCAGCTGAAACTAATTGGAATTGATGCCGGAGACGGTCCCGTTAAACCATCGCTGGAAACTGTTAAAAACGGTACTTATAAGCCGTTGTCACGGTCTTTATATATCTATGTAGCGAAGAGTGCTGCGAAGCGTCCGGCTGTACAAAAATTTGTGGAATTTTATTTTGATAATGCCGGGGAGTTAGCTCAGGATGTGGGTTACGTACCTATGCCAGAAGAGGATATTGAGGCCCAGAAATCAGCATTCCGCAGCTTTGCCTCTGATACGGTAGCAGTAAATTAATTAATTAGAGTTCTCCGCTCATTTATCCAGGATTTAAGTAAGCGGAGGACTCAATCATTAACCCGGCTCATGAATATCAAAGAGAAAATCATTGAGAAGGTTCTGGCCTTTTGTGCCTTGATTACCATTCTCACAACGGTCGGTATTGTTGGGGTATTACTGTTTGAGGCTATTGGTTTTTTTCGAGAGGTTTCAATCATTGATTTCCTGACCGGTACCGAATGGACCCCTCTGTTCGCTGAAAAGAATTACGGAATCCTTCCGCTGGTATCAGGTACCTTGCTTACCACTTTTATTGCAATTGCCGTTGCATTACCGGTTGGATTAACTATTGCCATCTATCTGAATGAATATGCTCCCAAGCGGTTTAAAAAGGTGCTAAAGCCACTCTTGGAGGTGTTGGCGGTGGTTCCTACCGTTGTGTATGGTTTCTTTGCGCTGATGATCGTAACCCCTTTTCTAAAGCTTTTTATTCCTGACTTATCCGGATTCAACGCTCTTTCTCCGGGTATTGTAATGGGGATTATGATTATTCCTTTTGTGTCTTCACTAAGTGAGGATGCGTTGGCTGCAGTTCCGGATTCGCTGCGTCAGGCCTCGTATGGGATGGGATCAACACGATTCCAAACAGCTTTTCGTGTGATGGTTCCTGCAGCTTCGTCGGGCATTATGGTATCCATAATTTTAGCGCTTTCTCGTGCCATTGGGGAAACGATGATTGTAGCTATTGCAGCAGGACAGACACCGGTATTTACTTTCGATCCCACAGTACCTATTGAAACAATTACTGCTTATATCGTGAAAGTCAGTTCGGGTGATGTACCCCAGGGAACAGTGGCTTACCAAACGATATTTGCCGCCGGTATCACGTTGTTTGTAGTTACATTTATATTGAATAATATCAGTTTCTGGATTAAAAACAGGTATCAGGAAAAGTATGAATAACGCTAAATTTAACAGACTAAAAGATAAGGCGTTCAAATATACGGGTATCATAGCCAGTATAAGTGGCATTGTGGTTCTTGCTATTTTTATTGGTTTTGTAATATATATGGGGGTTCAACGTCTAAGTTGGGATTTTATAGTCCAGCTGCCATCCCGTTTTGCCGAGGAATCAGGTATATATACTGCGTGGATGGGTACTGTCTGGATTATGGTATTTACAACATTAATATCATTTCCGTTGGGAGTGGGAGCTGGTATATATTTAGAAGAATACGCCAGGCAAAATCGCTGGAGCAAGTTTCTTGAAATAAATATCTCAAACTTGGCTAGCGTGCCATCTATTATTTATGGTCTGTTGGGCTTGGGGGTTTTTGTCCGCATGATGCAGATGGGGAATAGTATTTTAGCCGGGGCACTTACTTTATCGCTATTGATTTTGCCAATTATCATTGTATCAACACGAGAAGCTATCAAAGCGGTTCCAAGCTCTATTCGAGATGCTTCTAATGCGTTAGGGGCATCCAAGTGGCAAACGATCTGGCACCAAATATTACCGGCCTCATTTGGCGGTATATTAACGGGCGTGATTCTGGCATTATCACGAGCTATTGGTGAAACAGCACCTCTTATAGTTGTCGGAGCGCTGGTATATGTGCCTTTTGCGCCACAAAATCCGCTGGATGAATTTACGGTATTGCCGGTACAAATTTATAACTGGGTATCGCGTCCGCAAGAAGAGTTTATCATCAATGCGGCAGCTGCTATTATTGTACTTCTGGGTATTACCTTTATTATGAATGGGATAGCGGTCTACTTTCGCAATAAGTGGCAAAGTAAAATGGAGTGGTAATCTCGAATATCTTTTAATTTTTAATGATCAGCATGGACTCAGAAATAACAAGTCAACAACCCAAAACATCTCAAGTGGAAACAAAGCCAAAGCTGAATCCCAATAATCGTTCTTTTAAGTTACAGGCTAAAAATGTAGATGTATTTTATAATGATTTTCAGGCTATTAAGGATATCAGCCTGGATATTGTAGAAAACTCAATCACCGCTTTTATTGGTCCGTCAGGATGCGGAAAATCGACATTTCTGCGATTGTTTAACCGCATGAATGACAATATTGATGGGTTTCATATGAATGGTAAAATCCTGATAGATAATAAAAACATTTATGACGAGTCGATAAAAGTAGAAGAGCTTCGCAAAAAAGTAGGAATGGTTTTTCAGAAACCGAATCCATTTCCTAAGTCTATTTATGAAAATGTGGCCTATGGGCTTCGAATACAAGGTGTTAAGGACGAAGAGTTTATCGAAAATCGAGTGATTGAATCCCTGAAGCAGGCTACCCTTTATAGCGAAATAGAAGACAATCTGGATAAGCAGGCGCTATCGTTATCCGGGGGACAGCAGCAACGTCTTTGCATAGCGCGGGCACTGGCAGTGAAACCCTCTGTTTTACTAATGGATGAACCTACTTCAGCACTTGATCCTATATCATCCGGTAAAATTGAGGATCTTATTCATGAGCTGAAAAAAGAGTTTACAATTGTTATTGTGACCCACAATATGCAGCAGGCAGCGCGCGTAAGTGATAATACAGCTTTCTTGTATATGGGTAATTTGGTAGAATATGGCGATACCCAAAAAATATTTACGAATCCCGAGAAAGATCGTACACAGAATTATATTACCGGGCGTTTCGGATAAGAATTCATCAGTCAGTCAACTTTTATATAAAATATTAGAAAGATGGCACCACAACATTTGGATAGTGAACTCAAGTTATTAAAAGATAATGTCTTAGAGCTGATGTTTTTGGTTAAAAATCAGCTTGAAAAGGGACAACAGGCTCTCCACGATTTTGATGAGGAACTTGCACATGAGATTATGGCTAATGAAAAGAGAGTTGATAGCCTGGAACTTACTATTGATCGTGATTGCGAGAATTTGTTAGCTCTTCACAATCCGGTAGCGGTAGACTTACGGTTTGTAATGGCTGCTTTTAAAATAAATTCTGATCTGGAACGTATCGGAGATCATGCCAACAGTATTGCTAAATATATTGCTGATTTTGGTCGTAAAATCGATGAAGATACGTTAAAAACAATGCGGCTGGATGAAATGTACAGTACGGCAAATAAGATGGTCAGTAATGTATTTAATGCCTTTATAACTGAGGATACCGATCTGGCCAGAAAAGTTTTTAGGTTGGATGAGACGTTAAATCAAATAAACAGGGAGGTATCCGGATCGACGGCTGAGCTTATTGAAGCCGATGTGAGTCAGACCCACAATTACTTGTATTTATTTTCCATTGTCAGAAAGCTGGAACGGGTTGGTGATTTGACAAAGAATATTGCCGAAGAGCTCATTTTTTATATTGAGGCAAAGGTGCTTAAGCATAAGAAAATGAAGTCAAAAAATAATAACGGTAATGAAGAGTCAGGTGATTCTACCGTTTAATGTAATGATTCAAGACAGGATCTTTCTACAAGCTCTTTAACTTTTCGCTCCGAACCTTATATAACTTGCAATAAGTTATAGTTAGCACATAAAACAGATCAGCACACAAAAATGATGGTTATGAAACGGATAGCATTACTATGTTTTTTATTTTTAACATGTTTTAGTATTCAATCGGTTGCTCAGGTCGACTTGGGGGATGACGCTACTTTAAGCGGCACTATTTTTACTGATTATTATTGGATGGCCCAGAACCATAATGAGGACATCGAAGGGAAAAACGGCTTTTGGTTTCGCCGAATCTATGCAACTTACGATCATAATTTAAGTGAAGGATTTTCTACCAGGATTCGTCTCGAGATGAGTTCAGCAGGGGATTTTCAATCTGACCCAGAGATGATACCGAATGTCAAGGACGCCTACTTGAAGTGGCAAAATGAAAACCATGCTATTTTAGCCGGGATTTCTTCAACGCCCACATGGGGATTAACGGAAGATATTTGGGGATATCGTTCTGTTGAGAAGTCTCCACAGGATCTTTACGATTTTGGCAGTTCGCGGGATTTTGGACTATCCGTAAAAGGGAATGTAACACCATCCGGTGACCTCAATTACCATTTTTTCATTGGAAATGGTAATAGCAATAAGCCTGAAATTGACCGGGGCAAGAAAGTGATGTTTTCATTGGCTTATCATCTAAGTGATAATGTTGTGTTACAAGGGTACGGGGATTATAATGACCGTACGGATGACCCCGACAGTTACACTGCCCAGCTTTTGGGAGGTTATCAGTCGGAGGCACTGAATGTTGGGGCACTATATTCAAATCACTATCGAGAGGGACAGATTGGCTTATCAGCACAAAGCCTGGATCTCGTATCAGTATTTACTAATTTTAAAATCAGTGATTCAACAAAAGGGTATTTGCGTGCTGATCATCTTTTTGACGGATATCGGGGTGGTAGCGGCAATTCGTATATTCCTTTTGCCGAGGAGGTGGAATCTACCTTTTTGGTAGGGGGAGCCGACTTTTTGCTTTCTGATCAGATTCACCTGATGCCGAATATCGAAGCTATAATATATGGGGAAAATGACCAAGGGATCTCACCTGAAACCGATATTATTCCAAGGCTAACATTATACTGGACTTTTTAATCACCCGTAATACCAGGTATTAAATGCCTCCTAATAAAAAAGGATAATTATAATTACCTTATGCAGGCATAAAGGGTAATTAAGACAAATCTTGTGAGTTCTAATGTAACGCTTAAACATATTGCCGAAGCGCTCGGCGTTTCGGCCATGACAGTATCCCGTGCTCTTAATGATCGGGATAACGTAGATGAAAAGACCAAGCAGCGGGTTCGTGAAAAAGCACAAAGCATGGGTTATACCCCCAATCGTGTGGCTAAAAGCTTGGTATCACGAAAAACCCATACGCTTGGAGTAGTAATCCCTGAAATTACGCATGCTTTTTTCCCTGAAGTGGTTCGCGGTATCGAAGAAGTAGCCTATAAATCGGACTACCAACTTTTTTTGACCAATGCCAATGAGTTGTTTAGCCGTGAAAAGGAAGCAATTGAAACATTACGAAGCCAGCGCGTTGATGGGTTGCTTATTTCATCATCGTTGACTCGTGAAGATTATTCATTTTATGAAAGTATCATCGAGGGAGGAGCAAAAGTAGTATTTTTTGACCGTTGTATTGAAAATATTGGAGCCAGCTGTGTTAGCGTAAATGATCGGGAGAGCAGTAAGAAAATTACTGAGCATTTAATAAAAGAACATGGTTATACAAAAATTGCTCACTTAAGTGGACCGCAGAAAGTGTCTATTGGAAAAGAACGGCTATTTGGATATAAGGATGCTCTAAATGCCCATAATATAACAATTAATGAAAAGTTGATTCTTCAAGCAGGATTTAAAGAGGAAACCGGATACGAAGCGATGATTACACTCTTGGAAAGGGGAGGAGGTAATCATCCGGAAGCAGTTGTGGCTGTAAATGATCCTACCGCTATTGGTGCTATAAAGGCCATTAAAGAGTATGGACTGACCATTCCTGAGGATGTTGCCATTGTTGGTTTTACGGACGATATCCGCTCTTCTTTACTTGATGTTCCGTTGACTACCGTTCACCAGCCCGCCTATCAAATGGGAGAAGAAGCCGCAAAAAAGCTGATCAATTTTATTGAAGAGGATGATGGAACTGTCGAAAAAATAGAGATTCCCACTACACTGAAGATACGCTCTTCTTGCGGCTGCTAATTTTAGAACCTGTATTTTCTAAAATTATAAAGACAAGCTTAATACTGTTTGATAAATTCCTTGATTGTCTTATATTTTTAATCAGTAATGTTATCGTTAACATCAGAAACTAATATCTGTCGTGTAACCGCTTTCAACTTTTAGTGGGAGTAACTATGGCCCGGAAATTTATTGTATTTATTATTTTGAGCTTTTCATTATTGGCCTGTCAGGGAGATTCATCTACAAATGGTGATAATAGTGGGGGAGATGGAGGCAACGGGTCGACTCCACCGGCAGAAGAAAGGCCTGAATTTGTGATGGGGGCCGACCTGTCGTATGTAAATCAGATTTTAGATCATGGGGGGACGTATCAAGATTCGAGTGAAGTGGAAAATCCCTATGAGATTTTTAGCGAGTATGGAACTGATATTGCTCGATTTAGGCTGTGGCACAACCCTGAGTGGACGGCCACGGTATACGAGGGCGAAAATAATCCTATGTATAGCGATCTGAGTGATGTAACGGAGGCCATACGCAAATCGAAGAAAAACGGCATGGCTGTTAATCTGGATTTTCATTATTCGGATACCTGGGCCGATCCGAGCCAGCAGAATGTTCCCCAAGCATGGCGCGATATTACTAATTTAGATGATCTTAAAGATGCGGTATATAATTATACCAGAGAGACCCTTATGCATCTGGATAGTGAGGGGTTGATGCCGGAGTACGTACAGATTGGCAATGAAACAAACTGCGGGCTGATGTACAGTGATGCGCCGCAAGACTTTCCAGCGCTCAATGTCTGTGATGGTGATAACTGGTCTAATGCCGGAGAAGTGATCAACAGTGGCATTCAGGCTGTTCGGGATGTAGCTTCTGGTTCTGATGTAGATACAAAAATTATTCTGCATATCGCTCAGCCCGAAAATGTAAAATGGTGGTTCGACAATATGACGACTACCGGCAATGTCACCAGCTTTGATATCATAGGGTTTTCCTATTATACCCCTTGGTCAGATGTTCCATTGAATCAAATTAGTGATCATGTTTCCGATTTTCGGAACGCTTTTAATAAAGAAGTGATGATTGTTGAAGCAGCTTATCCGTGGACGATGGATTATGCTGACGATTATAATAATCAATTTGGTGAAAATGCCCTTGTTGATGGATATCCCGCCACGAAAGAAGGTCAGCGTGATTTCATGATTAATCTAACAAAAGAAATTATGGAAGGCGGAGGAACGGGACTCATGTACTGGGAGCCGGCCTGGATTACATCGAATATGAAAGATAAGTGGGGTACCGGCTCATCGTGGGAAAATAATACGTTATTCGATTTTGAGGGCAATGTCCACATGGGTATCGAATATATGGATTATGATTACGAAAACGACTAGCGGGTATAAACTTAAATGATGAAATAGTATATGATAATGGATAAGCAGTTATGACTATAAAAAAGCTTTTGCCTTTATTTTTGATTTTAATTGTTTCGAGCTGGGGATGTCAGTCCAAAGAAACCACGTACCAAGGTTATGAAGACGAAACGACACTCAATTTAAATAATGACTGGCAGTTTGTCCGCGGTATCGATACTACAGTGGTGGCAGAATACTTTAAGAAGGACAGTGAGATAGATTGGGAGCAAATTTCATTGCCACATACTGCCCATATTGAACCACTGGTTATTAAAGATCAGCAATGGCAAGGCACAGCCTTTTATCGCAAGTTTTTTGAGATATCATCGGAGAACGGCGACAAGCAGATTGCCGTCAAGTTTGGTGCAGCGATGCATGAGGCGGATGTGTATCTCAATGGGGAGAAGTTGAGCAAACACAAAGGCGGTTACCTGCCTTTTGTGGTAGATATTACCGATGAGGTAGAGTTCGATCAGGAGAATGTACTCTTGGTAAAGCTCAACAATGAAGATAACCCTACGATTCCGCCCGGGAAACCGATTGAAAATCTTGACTTCAACTATTTCAGCGGTCTCTATCGCAATGCTTATTTGTTGATTGATAATCAATTACATATTTCCGATCCCATTGCGGCTGAACGAGTAGCCGGGGGAGGGTTGCTCGTTCGCAGTTCTGATGTTACAGATGAGTTGGCAACAGTTCACGTGCAGACTGATCTGTTGAATTCAGGAAGTCAGCCGAAATCAGGGGTGGTAAATACCGTGCTGCGTGATGAAGAGGGCAAAGTTGTGGGGGAAGCTCAAACATCTGTGGAAGACGTTGCCGCCGGTAAATTTCAGCAAATTGAGCAAAAATTCACCCTATCCAGTCCAAGCTTGTGGTCTCCTGATAATCCGTACCTCTATACTGTTACCGTAACACTGGAGAAGGATGGAAAAGTAGTTGATTCCAAACGGGAAAAGATAGGTATTCGAACCTTCCATTTTAATGAAGACGGACAGTTTGTGCTCAATGGTGAGGTGCTGCGACTTCGGGGCACGAACCGCCATCAGTCATATCCATACATCGGGTATGCGCTTTCTGATAACGCCCAATACCGTGATGCATACAAGATAAAAAAGGCCGGATTTAACTTTATTCGAACGGCTCACTATCCGCCTTCCCCTGCATTTCTGGATGCGGCCGATGAGCTTGGTTTGCTATTTATGAATGCTATTCCTGGTTGGCAGTTTTTTGGAGATGAGGAATTTAAACAGTTAGCCTATCGTGATATCCGTCACATGATTCGCCGCGATCGTAATCATCCCAGCATTGTACTGTGGGAGGCTTCGCTGAACGAATCCGATATGACGGAAGCATTTATGGACAGTGCCCATTCCATCGTGTATGAAGAGTTGCCGTTTAATGACACTTATTCTTCGGGTTGGATTGATTATGCCTATGATGTCTTCATTCCCGCGCGTCAGCATGCTGATCCGCCGGAGTACTGGAATAATTATGAGACCGATAAACCTTATTTCATTGCCGAATATGGTGACTGGGAATACTATGCGCATAACGCAGGATTTAATCAGGATGAATTTGAGGATCTGACCGAAGAAGCACGAAATTCTCGTCAGCTGCGCGGGGACGGTCAAAAACGACTGGCGCAGCAGGCACTCAATTTCCAGGAGGCGCACAACAGTAATCGAAAGGGGAATTCGTTTGGAGATGCCAACTGGGTGATGTTTGATTACAATCGTGGCTATGCAGATAACCTGGAAGCTTCGGGGATTCGCGATATTTTCCGTATTCCTAAGTTTGCCTACTATTTCTATCGGAGTCAGGCCGGACCGAATATGAAAGAGGATGCTGATTTTAGCCAACCGATGATCTATATCGCCAATTTCTGGTCCGATGAAGATTATACAACTGCAAAAATATATAGCAATGCCGAAGAAGTTGAGCTGTTTTTAAATGGAGAATCATTGGGACGCAAATCTCCCGACAGCGGACGTGTTTCTTCGCACTTGACTCACCCGCCGTTTACCTTTGAAATTGATGGATTTGAGACGGGAACACTTCGGGCCGTAGGTTATATCGAGGGAGAAGAAGTTGCCGAGCATAGCCAAACTACGCCCGG
>JABAHQ010018245.1_pt3 | contig 10247 bp, 10 predicted proteins | sample 7062091 | NCBI WGS metagenome assembly JABAHQ01 (sample SAMN14534359, study PRJNA622989) | marine sediment metagenome | biome: marine biome [ENVO:00000428]; feature: marine pelagic biome [ENVO:01000023]; material: deep marine sediment [ENVO:00002113] | place: India: Gulf of Kutch | collected... | reverse complement strand
ACCAGCACGTTGGCCGGCTGGGTGAACAGCTTGGCCAGCAGCAGGCGGTTGGACTCGCCGCCGGAGAGCGCCTTGACCGGCTGGCGCACCCGGTCGGGGGTGAACAGGAAGTCCTGCAGGTAGCTCATCACGTGGCGGTCGCGGCCGCCCACCGTGATCCGGTCGCTGCCCTGGGCGACGTTGTCGTAGACGGTCTTCTCGGGCTCCAGGCCGGCGCGCAGCTGGTCGAAGTAGGCCACCTGCAGCTTGGTGCCGAGCAGCACCTGCCCCTCGGTGGGCTCGAGCTCGCCGAGCAGGATCTTGAGCAGGGTGGTCTTGCCGGCGCCGTTGCGGCCGATGAAGCCGATGCGGTCGCCGCGCTGGATCTCCAGGCTCAGGTCGTCGATCACCACCTCGTCGCCGTAGCGCTGGGTGACGTGCTTGAGCTCCACCACCCGCTTGCCGCTGCGCTCGCCGCTGTCCACCGCGAGGCTGGCATTGCCCTGGCGCTCGCGGCGCTGGCTGCGCTCGCGGCGCATCTGCTCGAGCGCCCGCACCCGTCCCTCGTTGCGGGTCCGCCGCGCCTTGATGCCCTGGCGGATCCACGCCTCCTCCTGGGCCAGCTTCTTGTCGAACTCGGCGTTCTCCCGGGCCTCGACCTCGAGCTCATGGGCCTTCTGGGCCTGGTAGGCGGCATAGTCGCCGGGGTAACGCCCCAGGCGGCCGCGGTCGAGCTCGAGGATCGCCGTGGCCAGCTTCGACAGGAAGGCACGGTCGTGGGTGATGAAGAGCACGGCGCCGTTGAAGTCGGCGAGCTGCTCCTCCAGCCAGGCGATGGTGTCGNNGTTGGTGGGCTCATCGAGCAGCAGGAGTTGCGGCTGCTGGGCCAGCGCCCGGGCCAGCGCCACGCGCCGGCGCCAGCCGCCGGAGAGCGCCGCCATCTCGGCGTCGGCGGGCAGCCCCAGGCGGGTGAGCACCACGTCGATGCGCTGGTGGAAGGACCAGCCGTCGATGGCCTCGATGCGGGTCTGCAGGCTGGCCATGCGGCGCATGTCCGGCTCCGCCTCGCTCACCAGGTGGTGGTACTCGGAGAGCAGCTCCCCCGCCTCGGGCAGGCCGCCGGCCACCACGTCGAAGATGGTCTGGCCGTCCGCCTCGGGCAGCTCCTGGGCCAGCACCCCGACCTTGAGGCCCGGGGCGCGCCAGATGTGGCCGCCGTCGGGCTGGATCTCGCCGGCCACCAGCTTCAGCAGGGTCGACTTGCCGGTGCCGTTGCGCCCCACCAGGGCCAGCCGCTCGCCCTTCTCCAGCACCAGGTCGGCGCCGTCGAGCAGCACGTGGGTACCGTAGGCCAGTTGCAGCTGTTCCAGACGTAGCAGGGTCACGCGCTCACCTCTCTTGATCGTGAAGGCAGCCAGTGTAACGCAAGCGGCGCGCGGCGTGGCCGCGGCATCGGCCCCACGGGTACAATGCGCCCTCCCGAATCCCGCGAACCGACAGGAGCCCCGGTGTGGCCGAGACCTTCGACGACTTCCTGCCCGAGGCGCTGCGCTTCACCTCGCCCGCCCCGCTGGTCGACATCGGCGCCAATCTGACCCACGAGAGCTTCGCCCGCGACCTGCCGGCGGTGCTGGCCCGGGCCCGGGCCGCCAGGGTGACCACCCTGATCCTCACCGGCACCGACCGCGAGCACGCCGAGCAGGCGGTGGCGATGTGCCGCGAGCACGGCGATGCGGGGCTTTCGCTTCACGCCACCGCCGGGGTGCACCCCCACGACGCCAGCCGCTGGGACGCCGAGCTGGCCGCCGCCATGGCCGCGCTGCAGCATCAGCCCGAGGTGGTGGCGGTGGGCGAGTGCGGGCTGGACTTCAACCGCAACTTCTCGACCCCCGCCGAGCAGGAGCGCGCCTTCGAGGGCCAGCTCGCCCTCGCCGCCGAGAGCGGCAAGCCGCTGTTCCTCCACGAGCGCGACGCCGGCCGGCGCCTGCGCGAGATGCTCCACGCCTGGCGCGACGACATCGGCGACGCCGTGGTGCACTGCTTCACCGCCGACCGCGAGACGCTCTACGGCTACCTGGACCTCGACCTGCATATCGGCCTGACCGGCTGGCTGTGCGACGAGCGCCGCGGCCACCACCTGCGCGAGCTGGTCGGCGAGATCCCCGCCGAGCGCCTGATGGTGGAGACCGACTGCCCCTACCTGCTGCCGCGCAATTTACCTGCCAAACTCAAGGGCAGGCGCCACGAGCCGGCGCTGCTGCCCTGGATCGTGCGCGAGATCGCCCACTGGCGTGGCGAGAGCGAGGCCGCGCTGGCGAAGAGCACCAGCGCCACGGCACGGCGCTTCTTCCGGCTGCCGGCAGCCTGAGAAACCTTCGACCGAGACCATGAGGAACCCGGAGATGCCCCCCACAGGCGACACCTCGATCCCCGGCTTCATCGCCGTGGAGACCGGCGACGACGGCGGCCTGCCGCTGGCGATCGCCTGGACGCTGCCCGACGGCCGCGTCAAGCACACCCTGATCCAGCCCGACGACGACTGGCTGGACGACGAGCTCATCTCGCTGGGCGAGTACAGCCTGGAGGAGCTCAACAGCATGGGGGTGAGCCCGCTGGACGTGATCCGCGAGCTGGAGAACGACCACTTCAGCGCCACCCTCTACACCGCCGGGGTCGGCGACGACGAGGCGGCGCTGTCACGCCTGTTCGACACCTACGGCCTGGACCCCTTCGTCGAGCTGGCGCCGGCGGAGAGCCTCTATGACGACCTCGCTCCCGGCGACTGGTCTCGGGCCCGCGGCGAGCTTTTCGGCGAGCTGGGGCTGGAGCCGCTGCGCCCCGAGCACGAGGTGGCGGTGATGCTCAACCTGCACCAGCGCCTCGCCCCGGACGTCGCCCCCCCGGAGGCGACCCCCTTCGATGGTCGCCTGCTGGACGGGGACGACGGCGACGACTGAGGGGGCCTTCATGCCCCCGACCGCCCCAGCAGCGCCCGCGCCGCCTCGACGATGCTCGCCACCGAGGGCAGCGTGGCGGTGGCCGCCGGGCCCAGCGGGATGAAGCTCTCCTCGGCGGTGAGCCGAGCCAGGCGCTCGCCGGGCACGCCCCGCTCCACCAGGCCGGTCACCAGCTCCTCGCTCACCGAGCCCGTGCGGCGGCACTCGTCGACGATCAGCACCCGCCCGCAGTCGGCCACGGCGGCCTGCACGGCGTCGTGGTCGATAGCGGTGAGCCAGCGCAGGTCGAGGACCCGCAGCGCCACCCCGTCGGCCTCGAGCGTCGCCGCGGCCTGCCGCGCGAGATGCACGCCGTTGCCGTAGGTGAGGATGGCAAGCTCGCGCCCCTCCCCCCAGCGGCCGAGCTCACCCACCGGCAGGCGATGCTCGGGCCCCGGGTCGGCGAAGCACCAGCCGCCATCGCCCTCGGCATGCAGGTCGCGGGTGTGGTAGAGGGCGATGGGTTCGATGATCACCACCACCCGCTGCTCCTCGTCGGCCAGACGCACCGCCTCCTGCAGGAGCCCCACGGCGTCGGCCCCGTTGGAGGGGCAGGCCACCAGCAGGCCGGGGATGTCGCGCAGCACGGCGATGGCGTTGTCGTTGTGGAAGTGGCCGCCGAAGCCCTTCTGGTAGCCGAGCCCGGCGATGCGCACCACCATGGGGTTGGTGTACTGGCCGCTGGAGAAGAAGCTCAGGGTGGCCGCCTCGCCGCGCAGCTGGTCCTCGGCGTTGTGCAGGTAGGCCAGGAACTGGATCTCGGGGATCGGCACCAGGCCGCTCTGGCCCAGGCCGATGCCGAGCCCCAGGATGCTCTGCTCGTCGAGCAGGGTGTCGATCACCCGGTGGGGCCCGAAGCGGGCCTGCAGCTTCTGGGTCACCCCGTAGACGCCGCCCTTGCGGCCGATGTCCTCGCCGGCCATCACCAGGTGCGGGTAGCGGGTCATCAGCCGCTCCAGCGCCTGGTTGAGGCGGCGGGCCAGGGTGTCGGGGGCGGCATCGACCCGTCCCTGCCAGGGCTGCGCCCGACCGGAGCGCGCCGGCGGCACGATGCTGGCCATCACCTGGGCGGCGCTGTGCAGGCGCGGGCGACCGATCACCTCCTCGGCCAGGCTCGCCACCCGCTCGCGCACCCCATGGTAGAGGGCGGCGATCCCCTCCCGGTCGAGGCCGGCATGGCGCCGCAGCAGCCCGGCGCCCACCAGCAGCGGGTCGCGGGCCTCGTCGGCCTGGATCCGCGCCGGCGAGAGGTAGGCCTGCTGGGCGTCGGAGCCGGCGTGGCCGTAGAGGCGCACGCAGCGCATGTGCAGGAACACCGGCTGGCGGCGGACCCGGGCGATGCGCACCGCCTCGCTGGCCGCGCGCCAGGTGTCGAGCAGGTCGAGGCCGTCGCAGGCGAGGTAGTGGATGCCGGGACGCGCGGCCATGCTGGCGGCCACCCAGCCCTGGGGGGTGGGGGTGGAGATGCCGATGGCGTTGTCCTCGCACAGCCACACCACCGGCATGGGCAGGCCCTGGTAGGCGGCCCAGCCGGCGGCATTGAGCGCCCCCTGGGCGGTGGAGTGGTTGAAGGAGGCGTCGCCGAAGCTGCACAGCACCACGCCATCGTGGGACCACTCCCCCTCGAGCCCCAGGCGCCGCAGCAGGGCAAGGGCGTGGCCGGTGCCCATCGCCTTGGGCAGGTGGGAGGCGATGGTGCTGGTCTGGGGCGGGATGGCCAGCGCCTTCGAGCCGAGCACCTTGTGGCGACCGCCGGAGATCGGGTCCTCGGCACAGGCGGCGAAGCTCAGCAGCAGGTCGCGCAGGGGGTTCTGGCCCGGCACCCGGCGGGCGCGCTGGATGAAGAAGGCCGCGTCGCGATAGTGGAGGAAGGCGGGGTCGTCTGGGCGCAGCGCCAGGGCCACGGCGGCATTGCCCTCGTGGCCGGCGCTGCCGATGGTGTAGAAGCCCTCGCCCCGGGCCTGCAGGCGACGCGCGGCCAGGTCCAGGTGGCGGCTCATCAGCTGCGACTCGTAGAGCTCGACCAGCGCCTCGGGGGCCATGCCCACCGCCTCCGGCGTCAGCGCCTGCTCGGGGTCGGGCCAGGCATCCCGCTCCAGCGCCTCGAGGAAGCGCTGCTCCTGGGGCAAGGCATCGTGGCTCACGGCGTCTCCCTGTGCCGGTGAATGGACCTACACCCTAGCCCGAACTCGGCCGCCGGCGACAGGCCCCGCCCCCTCACGCTGGCCAACGCTTCATGCCGTCGCCGCCTCCAGGCAGGCTCGCCCCGCCGCCACCGCCTCGGCAGGCGACGCCCCGCGGGAATAGTAGGCCGCCAGGGCGGTGCGCATCGCCTCCGCCCGGGGCGGCAGCCCCTCGCGCTCGTAGCGGGCAGCCCGCGCCTCGACGCTGGCGTGGAAGGCGTGGCGGTCGACCTCGGCGTCACCCTCGAGGTTGTCGACGCTGACATGGAAGGTCAGCCCGCAGGCCCGCGAGAACAGCAGCTCCAGCGCCTGGGGCGCCACCTCCACCGCCTCGAAGTCGCGCTGCTGGGCGGCATCGCGACCGTCGGGCAGGTACCAGTAGCCGTAGTCCTCCAGCTCGCGTCGCCGCGCGCCGGCGATGCACCAGTGGCTGATCTCGTGCAGGGCGCTGGCGAAGAAGCCCCGGGCGAAGATCACCCGATGGAAGGGCGTGGCGTCATCGGCGGGCAGGTAGAGCGGCTCGTCGCCGCCACGCACCAGGCGCGTGTGGTAGGTCTCGGCGAAGAGGCCGTCGAACAGGGCGATGATCTCCTCGAGGCGGTGCGACACGCGACCTCCTTGATCGGAAAAGGGCTGAAGGGGAACGGGGCGGCAGTATACCCGGGCGCGACGCGGGCGGAAAACGGGCCGACTTGCTAGCATGGGCCTCCCGCCGACCCGTCTGCATGGAGCGCACGACTTGAGCCGCCTGCTCGCCACCCTGCTCGACACCACCCGCCGCGAGACCCGACCGCTGCTGCTGCTGGCGCTGCCCATCTGCGGTGCCCAGCTGGCCCAGGCGGGCATGAGCGTGGCCGACATCATGATGACCGGCCGCCTGGGCGCCACCGACCTCGCGGCGGTCTCGGTGGGCTCGAGCCTGTGGCTGCCGCTGATGCTGTTCATGACCGGCACCCTGATGGGCCTCACCCCCGTGGTCGCCCAGCTGCTGGGCGGGCGCCGCACCGCCAAGATCCGCCCCGCCGTGCACCAGGGGCTGTGGATCGCCCTGGCGCTGGGCGTGCTGGCCGCCGCCCTGCTGTGGTTCGCGGTGGGCCCCATCCTCACCCTGATGGAGGTGCCCGCGGCGGTGGCCGAGCGCTCCCGCGCCTACCTGGCGGCGGTGGCCTTCGGCATGCCCGGCGCGGCGCTGTTCCAGGCGCTGCGCGCCTTCTCCGACGGCATGAACCACACCCGCCCCTCGCTGTGGATCAGCCTGGTGGGGCTGGCCGTCAACGTGCCCAGCAACTTCGTGCTGATCTACGGCGGCGAGGGGCTCGGCGACCTGGCGGGCGACCGGCTGCCGGGCTGGCTACTCGACCTGCCGGCGCTGGGGGCGCTGGGCTGCGGCATCGCCACGGCGCTGTCGCTGTGGAGCATGTGCCTGGCCATGGCGCTCTACACGCGCCGCTCCCGTGCCTACGGCGAGGTGCGGCTGTGGCACTCCCCCACCCCTCCCCGCCGGCGCGCGATCGGCGAGCTGCTCCACGTGGGGGTGCCCATCGGCGTGGCGATCTTCGTCGAGGTCACCCTCTTCACACTGATCGCGCTGTTCATCGCCAGCCTCGGCGAGGTCACCGTGGCCGCCCACCAGGTGGCGCTCAACTACACCTCGATCCTCTTCATGCTGCCGNNCAGGGCCGGCCGGGCCACGCCCGGCGGGTAGCCTGGCACGGCATCGCCGTGAGCCTGGCCATCGCCCTGCTCAACGGCCTGCTGCTGCACGTCACGGCGCAGCCGGTGATCGCGCTCTACACCAACGATGCCGAGGTGGCGCGCCTGGCGCTGTCGCTGGTGGTGCTGGCGATGTGCTACCAGGTCTCGGACTCGCTGCAGGTCAACCTGGCCGGCGCCCTGCGCGGCTACAAGGACACGCGTATCATCATGCTGATCACCCTGGCCTCCTACTGGCTGATCGGCATGGCCGGCGGCCACTGGCTGGGCACCCGCGGTGTCCCCGGGCTGAGCGGGCCGCTGGGGGTCCAGGGCTACTGGATCGGGCTGATCGCCGGGCTGACCGCCGCGGCGCTGATGCTCGGCGAACGACTACGACGAATCGCCAAGGCGGTGACCCATGGCACCCACGATGCGTACTCTCCCTGAGCCGCGGCGGCTGGCCGCACTGCTGCTCGCCCTGGCGACCCTGGGGCTTGGTGGCTGCGCGGAGGACGCCGGCGAGGCGTTGCTGCGCGACTACCAGCAGGCGCTCGCCGAGCGCCTCGAGCGACCGCCTCCCGAGCCCGCCGCGCCCGACAACATCGGCGCCTTCCCCGAGCTTCGCGAGCGCCGGGTGGCGATCCCCGAGGTTCGCGAGGGGCTGCTCGACGTCTACGCCCTGCGCGAGTGCCATATCACCACCCTGGTGGCCGAACGCAACAGCACCCTAGGCCGGGTGGCGCCGGCCAGCGAGCGCTGGCGCTACGAGCTCACCCTGCTCGAGCGCCTGGAGAGCTGCCTCGACGGCGAGGTGGCAGAGCGCCTCGCAGAAGCGGACCTGGCGCGCCTCAAGCGACTCGCGGCGACCAAGCGCGAGCAGCTACCCGCCGCCACCTGGAACGGCCTGTTCGCCTCCGAGGAGTGGGCCGACAGCTTCTCGCGGGTGAGCTCGCCGCTGCCAGCGGATGCGCTGGCGCCGCCTCCGGCGCAGCGGGAGGCCCTGGCCTACCTGCGACGCCTCAGCCTGGCGCCCTTCGATCCGCAACTGTCGCACCCCGACCCCGAGGCGCTGGAGGGCCATCTCCAGGCGCTGCGGGAGCGCCCCTACACGGCGGAGCTGCTGCGGACCCTGGTGCTGGCCGAGCGACGCCTGGCGGAGGCCACCGCCCTGCTGGAGACGCGCCTGGCCGAAGAGGCCTCCTGCCCGACCGGGGGCTTTCGCGCCCCGCTCGAACAGGCCGCGGCCGGCCCGGCGCTCGCCGACTGGCTGGTGCGGCTGGAGAGCGCCGCCGAGACCTGGCTTACGGACCTGGGCCCGCTCTTCACGACTCTGGAGACGCCGCCACCGGCGGTGGCGGCCTACCAGCGAGAGTGGCTATCGCGGGAGCATGCCGAGGCCCCCCTGCCCGCCTTCCGCCGCGCGCTGGCTACGCACCGCGAACGCCGCCGAGCCCNNCCCGCGCCCTTTCCACGCACCGCGAACACCGCCGAGCCCTCGCCGAGCGCTGCCGAACCACCGCGGCCCCCTCTGCCCGCCGGAGCGGGGCTTAACCTCGGGGTGGGTCTATGCTATTGGTGGTGCCTGAGTGACGCAGAGCGCTTCCGCGCCGACCCGGGGAGCCTGCCGCCCGGTTCGGTCCCGTGATCAAGCAGCACGTGGAGGGACACCATGGGAATCCCGATGTCACCCCGCCCCGCCCGGGTCATCGACCTGGAAGCCAGGCGCCAGCGTCAGCAGGCCAGGCGTCGCCTGATCCGGCTGGCCCCGGAACTCGACGGCCTCGAGATGGTGTACCGCCTCGGTGGCAGCCCCGACACCCTCTACGGCATGCCGCTGCTGGCCTGGGGCCTGCGCGAGGATGGCGAGGTGGTGGGCCTGGTGCCCTGGATGGAGACCCTGACGCCCTGCCAGCGGCTCGACGATGACGAGCATGGCCGCTTCGTCGGCTACCGCGACCCCGAGACCGAGGAGCTCTTCGAGACGGCGCCGGAGCACAAGGTGATGGAGCTCGAGCACGCCGCCGCCTACTTCGACTACGAGGAGACCGACCAGGTCACGCTGATCCAGCAGCTCCCCGAGACCCAGGGCACCCACGCCCTGTGCATGGACGACGGCGACGCCCCCTGGCAGCTCAAGCAGGTGTTCGGCTGGCGCCTCTATAGCGACGGCAGCGTCGAGGCCCTGCTCGCCGACGAGCGGCGCGTGGAGGAGACGCCGATCCTGCCCGGCGACCCCTGCCTCTACCCCGGCCACAGCCGCCACCGCGTGGTCTACTTCTTCCAGCGCCAGATCGCCAACCGCATCCGCCGCGAGGACCCCGCCACCCTGGAGGCGCTGGCGCTGATGGTGATGCCCGACGACGCCCGACCGTGAGCCGGGGCGTTGGGGACAGGATTAGCCCAAACGGATAAAGTAGAGGTAGCTGTCCCCGCGCTCCTGCTGATCGATCAGCTCGTGTCCCAGGAAATGACAGAACTTGGGCACGTCGCGGGTGGTCGCCGGGTCGCTGGCGATCACCTTGAGCACCTCGCCCGGTTGCATGTCGCGGACCTTGTTGTGCATCAGCATGATCGGCTCGGGGCAGTAGAGCCCGGTGGTGTCGAGCTCGGCAGTGAAGTCGGGTGTCTCCGCCATCGTGGGCCTCGTGGTTGCAGAGAAGGTTGCAAGGAAATCAGTCGGAGCCAGTCAGATGATCAAGATCATTATCGAACGCCGCATCATGCCCGGCCTCGAGGAGGAGTACGAGCAAGCCGCCCGCGAGGCCATGCGCGAGTCGCTGGGGGCCCGCGGCTTCGTCGGCGGCGAGAGCCTCGTGGAGCTGGGGCACAGCGACCGCCGGCTGATGATCACCAAGTGGCGCGACCTGCGCGCCTGGAAGGAATGGTACACCAGCGAGACCCGCGCCCGGGTGATGCAGCAGCTGATGCCGCTGCTCACCGAGGAGGAGCGGATCCGCATCTACGAGCCCGCCTCCCACTGAACCGGCCCCTCACTCGGTGAGGCGTACGTGGACCGTGACCTCCTCGCGGTCATGGTAGAGGTGACGGCAGGCGATCTCGGCGGGGACTCCGGCCGCCTCCAGGGCCGACGTGAGGCGCTCGAGGCAGGATGCCACCTCGGGCCAGCGGCGCTTCATCGGCAGCTTGAGGTTGAATACCGCCTCCCGGCACCAACGCCGCACCAGCCAGCGCTCCACCATCGCCTCGACCCGCGAGGGCTTGTCGACGATGTCACAGACCAGCCAGTCGAGGCGGTAGGGGGGCTCCCAGGTGAAGCCATCCTCGCGCAGGTGCTCCACCTGGCCGCTGGCCATCAGGGCCTTGTCCATGGGGCCGTTGTCGATGGCATAGACGTGCATGCCACGCTGCACCAGCTGCCAGGTCCAGCCGCCCG
>JABAHQ010008825.1_pt2 | contig 10252 bp, 7 predicted proteins | sample 7062091 | NCBI WGS metagenome assembly JABAHQ01 (sample SAMN14534359, study PRJNA622989) | marine sediment metagenome | biome: marine biome [ENVO:00000428]; feature: marine pelagic biome [ENVO:01000023]; material: deep marine sediment [ENVO:00002113] | place: India: Gulf of Kutch | collected... | reverse complement strand
CCTTAAGTGCGGGGCCTGTACGGGAAATAATTTAATCAACAATACTTTTTTACTTCACCGGACTCCAAAACGCTCCACCATCCTCAGCAGAGTTAGCTGTCAGATTGATAATTGTGCCCGAACCGTCCGAATTGATCTTGTAAATTTCCTTATTATTATCCCGATCTGTTTCGAATATCAGATACTGTCCATCTGGCGACCAGCTTGGAAATTTCTCCTCTTCATATTTTCTGCCAAAAATATGAGTACCACCTGTTCCATCAGCGTTTATGGTATAGATGTTATAGTATCCTTCCTCCAGGTGTGATACTACAAATTTGTCTCCATCGGGAGACCAGCGGGGAAAACGGACGGTATCGATTTTAGAATTGTAAGTAGTTATCTGTTGTAAGCCCGTTCCATCATAATTCATTGTGTAAAGAAGTGGTTCGTCCACCATAGCAATTTTTTCTCCGTTAGGCGAATAATGAGGATCAATACCCCCTTGTATGGTTTCTTTATCGCTACCGTCAATATTTATCTGGTATATTCCAGAATAAACAAGCTTTCTATCATCAAGTGACCAACTGAGGGTTACTGGTTTATCATAATGAGGAGGAGTGTAATCTGTCACCTTTTGAATATTTGATCCGTCAGCATTCATTACAAAAATACTGTGTGTCCCATTTCTGCTACTGGTAAAAGCTATCTTCATCCCGTCGTGTGAAATGACCGGCTGTTTATCACTATAACTATTATTAGTTAATTGACGTGGGTTTGAACCGTTCGCGTTCATTACAAAAATTTCATAATCTCCATCTCTATTACTATGAAACGCAATTTCATTCTCCAGAATATCTTTGCAATCTACGGCAAGGGTATTGGTGGTTGTTTGACCCGCCGTAATTGAAATGGTTGCCGGGTTATCCCCACTCACCGAACAGTTTTTTGATAAATCACTTAGTTCTACTTGATGATTTCCTTCCGACAAATCGCTGATGGTTACCGTCTCATCAGTTTGCACGTTTTGACTACTGCTATCATCAATTGAGAGCACATAACCGTCCTCGTCAATATCGCTGCCCGTTGAAGATATGGTCACCTCGAGCGTACCGGTTGTAACCGTTGGTTCTGTATCAGGATTGGAATTGGTGGGGCTATCGTCACCACCACAGGCGACAAATAGAATGAGCATTAATGAACATACGATTGGGGTATACCTATACATAACTATAATTTTTTCTCTTGTTAATATGAACTCCTAAAAGGAGTAATGGGATATGTTTGTGTGTTAGCCAACTAATTTGCCCAAATATCTATATTAAAATTTTCTAATACAAGAACCGGGGACGAATATCTTGACTTAATAACTTCTATCACGATAAGCAGAAAAGTATCTGTAACAAGAAAATATAATCCCGTCCGGAGAAGGTCATAAAGCCCAAACTATATTCGATATTAAATAGCTCCCTCGAGATGGTATAGTCAATTGGTTAATAATAACCTTCATACATAATCGGAGGAGGGGTTAATGCTTGCAAAAAAAGCTACTAAATTGAAGTTCTATTCCACTTTTTTGCCTAAGGCTTGATTTAAGGGGTGGGGTATATCCCTATCAATAATTGACACTTTTGATCTAATCCAACCAGTTAGTTAATATGAAATGAGGGGCCAAAGCTTATGTATTCCCCCCAAAAGTCGAATCTATAAACAGTCAGATTAAAACTTACAGCTTCTCCAAAGCTAATGGTATTCTTTAAGAATAGGCCAAACCTGGAAAAGTTCGTCTTTTCTGTTTCATAAAAATCCAACCTATTTCCTGTCCAACCGGCACCAGAAACATATTTTTCTACACCAATTTGATAAGATCCACCGCCGCCAATACTCCAATCTACTCTTCGGTTAATAAGCTTATAACTTATGCCTAAATCAGAATAAAGACTTCGGTGATAATCCTTAACATCAGCTCCGGGTATTTTTTCATTTGGTCCGATATCGACAAATCCATTTAATCTTAAATCTGCATTTAAATCACCGAAAAGCTTATGTTCGATTGCCAAATTGGGATTGAGTCCCCAAAAACCTTTGTTAGTTGATCCGGCTCCATTTATACCACCCTTAAGGGAAGTTTGACCATAACATAAAGAGGTAAAAAGAAATACGACACTTAATGATAGTAGTAACTTCTTCATAAATACTAAACTTACATTGGCATACCTTATAACGACCTGAACATAACTTGACTTATATTGGTCTTTGGTTCAACAACTAACAAAAGAAGAGAGCTAAAACCAAGAGGGGGCTTGGGCACATTCATCGAAGCTTTAGGAAAGCGTGGTACGTTCTTTTAATACAGCAGCTGTATTTCCGGCGATTTTAAGAGCCCTCTTGAGCTTTAAAAATCAGTGAAATAATTTTGTAAAGGTTTTCCTTTGGAAAATCATACTCTCCTTCCGTATCTACGCGATGTACAAAAACCAGCTTGGATGCTGGATATATGGCCAGCATGTGAATTCCTGCTCCGGTATGATAGAACGACTTACCAATTCGGTTTTCATTTTCGTTAATCACATTCCACAACATTCCGTAGCCAAAGTCCATATGTGGATTTGTTACTGAATATGACGTCGTACTTGCCTCTATCCAATCTGTAGGTATAATTTGTTGACCATTCCATCTCCCGTTATTCAAGTACAGCGTCCCGTAAAGGGCCATATCATGAGCGGACATGCGAAAATGATATGCGGGATACTTTGATTTATTTTTTTCAAACTGGTAAAACCCATCGGTTTCTGGGATGGGGGCATTATTGTCATCAGCAACCAGGGTATCATACGATCCCGAGTATTGTTTCATTTCAAGAGGAACAGCAACGTCTTGGTAAAACGCTTCATAGATGGTCTTTTCCGTTATTTTTTCAAACACCGATCCCAGCACATTAAAATCCCAGTTATTATAATAATATGTCTCATTGGGCTTATGACTCCCTCTATCTGGTTTTTGAGCAGCCATGCTTTCTGAAACAGCAGCCGCTGTATGATATACACCGGATCGTGATTTCAAAAGGTCAGCTATTCGAGCACTTTTCTCGTATTCGGTAAGGCTTGGTTCAATATCATCTATATTAAGATCATTAAGAGTAAGGCTGGTATCAATTATTCCTTTATCTACATATATGCCGTATAGAGAATTAAGCATCGCTTTTCTGATGGAATGGATCGTATGACGTTGATAAATATCTCCCCACTCAAAAAGTATTTTACCGTCATAAACCAACAGCATAGACGACGTCCCGGATTGTTCCAGGAAAGAGCTCAATTTATCTAAGCTATCCGGATTAAATCCGGCCTCTTTTGGTGATACCCTGTTAAAACTGTCATGTTGAGCAAGGGCAAGTGAGGATAGAACTATACTAATAAGAAGGATACAAAAAGCAGTGCGCATGTAGCTATGTTGATCTGGAATTTCATTTGCGAAGAGATATACGCTCTTCTTGCGAAGGGGTTTCAAAAAAAGCGATTTTACAACTTTGCACATAACCAACGCAGGAATTAAGATTTATTAAAATGCTACCTATTTTATCAAATACTGTCAAAAAAACTAAAAATAGATGCACCTGTTTCTGCCGTGAAAGCACTTGTTATGCTTCGGAACTAAATCATTAGAAATAAGCGATATAAAAAGGCCCCGATTCACTCATAGATCAGGGCCTAATTATTATGCTAGCTCAAGATTTCCAAATAATAATCACTGTGTTGAATGAAAGAACCCAAATAGTGATTTACTGGGCAGTTGTATTGCCAAATGGAACGGTGAACGTTTTTAACATTCCTTTCGCTTGAGGATCTGGTACTTCTGCTATCCATGCATAATCACCGGGTACCAAATTAACGTTGAAGTATGCCGTATTACCGCCGAGCATTTCCATTGCCCCTCCAAGAAAGGTGACGCCCTCCGGAGCTCGGTTCACGAGACCATCCGTTTCAGTCCAGTCCATCCATACTCCTAATTCATCAAGTAGTTGCGAATCATACCCATTTTCAAAATATGCGAGCTGTACATTATGACCCAGAAGGTGTTCATACCCAAAAGCCGGTTGCTCTCCGAAATGAATGGCGACAGTATGTGTTCCTGGACGTACCAATTCTGGATTGTTTATTCCTGATTGTGAAACCGATATATCCATAGTAGCACGCGGCTCACGCTCACCGGAAGCATGCCCGGTTACCGTAATCATCTCCAACATGCCATTGTAGGAATGGAATTCTCCATCTTCATCCCTTACATAACATTCGGCAATATAAATCCCTTCTGTGAGATGCACTGTCGTCTCCGAGACTTGGCCCGAAGAAGTAATTCCGGGACCACCAACTGTTACCGCGTTGGGAAACCAAGGCGCGGAAGAGAGCACCGCCGCAAATAAATTATTCACGAAAACACCAAAGCTGATGTCCCCGTTTATATAAGGATTCCATTCCGCTTGAAAAGGAGCTGTTACCGTCTGATACCAGTGTTCCAATAGTGTTTGATTAGCAGCCTCAGCTGCATCAATCGCTCCCTGTGGCACCTCATACAAAAGGAAGAAGTGATCGACATGAGTGGCATTTTTTAATCGGAAATGAGTCCAGCCCTCGGGCACTTCATTGATATTCAGATTAAACAGGTGTTCATCGGAATGATGATCGTGTTCGGTGGTTATCTCAACTACATTTGGTCCACCCTTAACAACAAATTTTGATTTCTGCTTACTAAGCTTGTTCAAGTTAACTTCATCTTTGTCAAAAGAGGAGTTTTGAAAATCAGAACAGGCAGAAAATAGTACCAGTATTATTACCACTGTTGGTGTTATTAGTTGATTATAGAACCATTTTAGCTGTTTCATAAGACCTCATTTTTAAGTGAATAGGTTTAGCTACGGTATCAATGTAAGTGAACACTCTTTGTTTAATCCGTTTTTCCTCTTAGATTGCAACTAAGAGAGAATTTATCCCGCACTGCTATGGTTAGTTTTCGCATTCTAGGCTCTGCCACAATCCAAAAAGACCACGAGGCTCTCGATCACTCGTTCCTGCACGGTACCAAGAGACTGGCTTTTTTTACCTTTTTAATGATCGCCCGCCCACGGGGGTATCACAGGAGAGATAGGTTAATAGCCATTTTTTGGCCAGAAATGGGCCAAAAAAATGCACGGAATGCACTCAGTAATCTTCTATATAATATTCGAGACGCCCTTGGAAAGGAGATCATTTTAAACAGGGGGACTGAAGAAATAGCCGTAAACAGGGATCTGATTCGCTGTGATGCGATAGAGTTTGAGGATGCCCTGGATAAAGGGGAGTTCCGCAAAGCTATAGACTTTTATAAAGGGAGCCTACTTCAGGGAGTACATGTAAAAAATATTTCCAATCATTTTCAGGACTGGCTTGACAGAGAAAGGGAGAGACTCCGAAAACGAGCAGCGGAAGGATACATTTCACTGTCCGATAAATTAGAAGAGAATGGCGAAGTAAGCTACGCGATAGAAATGGCAGCAAAAGCAGTACAGCTGCAACCATTGTCCCAGCAGCACCAGAGCAACTACCTGAAAATTTTGATTCGCAACAATCTTAATAGCGAGGCTATAAGAGCCTACCAGAAATATAAATTGCATTTGGAAGAAGAGCTTGGAGTAGAACCTCCCAATGAACTTCGGTTGCTTACTGAAAAGGTAAAGATCCTGGCCTCATCGCCGCAGATCCCAGAAAAACAAAATATATCCGGATCCGAAGACAATGCCCAAACTCCCATACCTAATAAACTATCAGAGCCAAAATCGACTAATAACAACAGCGAGGAAGTCAACAGTTTTTTAGAACCACTGACTGTCACAGGGTGGAATGAAAAACGGAAATACTGGCTACCGGGTACAATTACTGCTGGAATGCTGATTCTAATTGTAGGAATTTTAACCTGGAGTTGGCAACCGAATCAACAGCACTCCCGCATAACAGGCGAATATCATACGTTAGCGGTTTTGCCTTTTACATATATCAACGCACCCGACAGTATTGATTATTTTAGTATGGGGATGACTGAAGAGATACTTACCAAGTTGGCGCGCGTGCCCGACCTGTCGGTTATCTCCAGAACTTCAGTGATGCAATACCGGGAGCAGACAAAGGGAATTAGAGAAATTGCTCGTGAACTTGGAGCTAACGCAATTGTTGAAGGAAGCGTGCAGAGGGATGGAGAGGATATCAGGATTACCGCTAAATTGGTCAACGCTCGAACCGGCCATAACGTATGGACAAAAAGCTATGACAGAAGAATGCAAAACATTCTATCTGTCCAAAGTGAGGTTGCAACTCATATAGCAAATGAACTCAGGGCGGAATTGTTACCTCCAGAACTTCAAAATATTTCTGATCAAAGGGAGGTGAACCAAACGGCCTATCATCTGTATCTAAGGGGTAAGTATTTGCTGGATATGAATCAGCCCCGCGATATAATCAGTGCCGTTGAATATTTTGAACAATCTATTGAGATCGATTCGACATTTGCTCCTGCCTATTCTGAGTTGGCGCTGGCGATTCAACGATTGGGTAGAATTTCCAGATTTGATAAAGATGTAATTGGAGTTGATGGAATGGCTATTGAAAACGCATCAACCTTGGCAATAAAATCTTCTGCAAAGGCTCTCTCCCTGGATTCAACGATGGTAAACGCCCACTTGGTACAGGCCATTGCCTATGGGTATGCCTACAGAGATTGGAAACGGAGCAGAAATGCTTTCGAGCGAGCTTTGGAGTTGAATCCCAGTCACAGTGAAACATTGGTTGAATATGGGTGGCATCATCTTAGACTGGGTAATATCAATGAAGCCTTAACTCTAATGAAGAAAGCAGTAAGTATTGATCCAGTCTCCTGGGCTGGTCACCACGGCTTGGGATATGCCTCTTATTGCGCACGTAATTATGAGAATGCCATCACCGAACTCGAAACCTCGCTAAAGCTTGGCAGCTTATATCCCAATACAAAAAAGTATCTAAGTACGGCCCGTTTAAAACGGAGTCAACAACTTTTTAACAGGGGCAGAGAAGCAGAAGCCACTGCTTTAATTGAAAATGCAAGCACGATGCTTAATGAAATATGGGGATACGATACCGGTTGGAAAAAGACCATTATCTCTGCAGCAATGGGGAAAAGAGCCGAAACACTTAAAAGTATTGATAATGACTCTTTACCTAATGCCCTTCGGCTCTATTCCTCACTTATGATTGGAGAGACCGAAATTGCTTTACAGCTTATTGAGCAAAATCTAAGATTCAACCATCGCGTATTTATGGATCCCATTTTTGATTCAATTCGCAAAGATGTACGATTTAAAAAACTTGTTGAAACAAAACTCAACCGGAAGTTTGACGTTCTGTAGCCCCCTTTTCATCCAAAATAGAACTTCCTCATTTCAAAAATGATTTTGAATACAGTTCATTGCGCATAAGCTGCTCCGTGGAATCCGACAATGTCGGGCCACAGAGTGGCATTCCACAGGAGGCCCCTTAATGCGCGGGGTATACCTTATCTATTATTAGTTTCATTGGCATCAAAAGAAATGGATTCTCCTTTTTTAGTACGGCCTTCAATTTTAAAATTCCAATCTCCGTCAGGAATATCCCAGTGCCAATTTTGTCCACTAATATACATTTGCCCTGTAAGCTGTTTTGTTTCTTTGGGAGCAATCCTGTAGATGAGCAGTTGATCCGTACAGATATATTCATTCGGAGGTCGATTATACCAAACCGGCTCATTGTCTTTTGAATAAGCGATAACATTGAATGCGCAAGGACCTGCTTCTATTCTGGCTGTATCAGCACCGATATTTTTTACTTCGATCTTTGTATTTATGGAGTCATCGGAAACAGACCATGAGATTTCTCCATGAAATTTCACATCTCCCTCTATGTGTAAATCATGCATAGGTTCCTTGGGGGGCTCGATGTTATTGACAGAGTCCCGACAGCCAAGAAAACAAACACAAAAGAAACAGCATAGCGTAACTTTTTGAATCATAGATAAAGGTATAACGACTTGACGCATAACCTGCGTACGGATTACTGTTGAAATAGCAACTAACGAAAGAAGATACGTAAAACCAAAGCCGACAGAGAATGGGCGAGGTGCGTCCCCTTAATGCGCGGGATCTTTCCAAAAAGGAAGTCCTCACTTAGATTAGAGATTATCAACCATAACTAATCCAAGGAGGACCCCATGACCTATGTAGGAATAGATCTTCACGCTAATAATATGGTAATTGTAGCGATTAACAGCAACGGAGAAGTGATCCGGGAGGCCAAGTTGCCGACCTCCACCCGAGCACTGGAGGATTTCTTTAATACATTTGATGGGCCTGTCCGGGCTGTGGTTGAATGTACCAGCAGCTGGTACTGGCTCTCGGACTGGTGCCGAGCCAACGGCGTCGAGCTGACACTGGCTCACTCGAAGATGGTGAAGGCCATCAGCTATGCAAAGGTTAAAACAGATAAAGTGGATGCGAAAACGTTGGCCGAGCTGCTCCGGGCCGACCTTATTCCGGAAGCGTATCAAATACAGCACGACCGACGAGAACTTCGGGAACTCACGCGGGGACGCCTACGGCTGATCCAGTGGCGCGGGAAGCTGCAGTCGACGCTCTGGAACCAGGCCATCAAGTACAACGTACAGATCAGCGGAAGCCAATGGCGCTATTTGGATAAGCTACAAGATTGGCTCGTCCCCCAATTACCCCCGGCAGCGAGTCTGCAAGCTGAGCTCATGCTCCATCAAATCAGCCAGCTACAGCAGCACATCCACCGGCTGGAGGAGGAGATTGAGAAGCAAATACCCTTTGAGGCCTCGGCCGAAAGGCTCATGGCCGTACCAGGGATGGGTAAAGTAGGTGCTTGGACCATCCTGGCTGAGATTGGAGATATTAACCGATTCCCCTCTGCCAAGCAGTTTGTCAGCTACTGCCGGCTTGTACCGGGAGCCAAGGACAGCGGGGGATCCCATCGGCATAAGTCAGGCAACAAGGATGGAAATAAATACCTGCGAGCGGCCTTTGGGCAGGCGGCTGTCTCTGCCTATACCCACTATAAGGTTGTGAAGAAATTTTATCGCAAGATTAAACGTCGAAGTGGGAAACCTATAGCACGAGCCGTGGTCGCTAAAGAACTGGCCAAGGGAGTTTGGCATATGCTGACCAAGAACCAAGAGTATAAAGGATTTAAGGGGCAGCCCGTGCAGGCCGCCTCACAAACCTGCTGGCCCCAGCCGATAAGCCCGTACGCCTAACCGGGACACCAAAGGTAAGCCCGTAGCGCGGGATTGGGACATCGGTTGGCTGGCCGGTTAAAGATCTGGGATGGTTCCCGATAAATGTCGGGAGCAGCTTCTGCCCATTGGCGGAAGATAAGCCCGTAAAGGGGTTTGGATGCCGGCAGGTAATCTGAGCTTGATCAATGAACCCGGTCGCCAGCTAAAGGTTTAAACCAAGGATGTATAGAAATGATGAAATAAGTAACTGGGTGAGGACTATCTGCTTGACATTTTCCTTTTTAAAGGGGTTAGGCATACTTTTACTTAGTTTTGATAGGTTGTTAATTCTCCATTTTCGAAGTAGAGATAAGTTCTTTCAGTTTCATCTCCATAAACCCATTGCTCATCTCTATTTTCAGCAGTAACAGTGCTATTTATATCATCTGGTTGACCCCATGATAAGCGGGCTTGTCTTTCTGTCATTCCTATAACTATTTCTTGGTTTTGAACTGCATATTTAATTTCAGTTGACCAAGATTGCTCTATAGGATTTTCTGTAAAATAATATTCATCATCATACGGCAAACTGACTGTTTCATTCTTAAAGTTTTTAACTTTTAAAATAACATCAGAGATGATTTCATTTTGCATATATTCATTTGACAGATTATAACTAACTGGTTCAACGCTAATAACTTTCACGTTTTCAAGATGAGATAAACTTTCCTCTTCTTTAGAGTTTAGATCTTTTCTTTTATCAACCCAGACAGAATCTCCGACAAGTTTTTTTGCGCCCTCTAATACACTTTTAGGTGTATAAAGCAATTCTCCAACTCCAGTATTAGTGTAAGCAATGCTACAGTCTGAAAGGACAATCTTGTAATAGTAATTAGTAAATTGGGCCGTACTTAAAACGCCTTGTTTTTCAGCAGCACTATTATATTCTGCCTCAACTTTATCAACAATTTTGCCTTCCATTTCAGCATATTTATCGATAGAT
>JABAHQ010005922.1_pt2 | contig 10254 bp, 7 predicted proteins | sample 7062091 | NCBI WGS metagenome assembly JABAHQ01 (sample SAMN14534359, study PRJNA622989) | marine sediment metagenome | biome: marine biome [ENVO:00000428]; feature: marine pelagic biome [ENVO:01000023]; material: deep marine sediment [ENVO:00002113] | place: India: Gulf of Kutch | collected... | reverse complement strand
TGCCCAGGGCCAGTTGCAGGGTCAGTTCTTGCTGGATGTGCTCAGGAGTAGCGGGTAGGGTTTCGAGCAAGGCCAACCCACGGCTGAAGTGGTCAATCGCCTCTTTATAGGCCGACAGCCGGACCGCTCGCTCTCCGGCCAGGGGTAGATAGCTGATCGCCTTCTCCAGAAGTCCCGCATCTTGAAAGTGTTGGGCCAACTGAGCGGCGATCTCCCCCGCCCGCTCCCCGTACAACGCCTCCAACGCCTGCCCGACTGCCTCATGCAAATAGGCTCGCTCCATCTCATCCAGGCGATGGTACAGGTACTGTTGGAAAAGATAGTGCCGGAAGCGGTAGCGGGACAGCCGCTGCTGCCCCAGCCGTTCCAGGGATTGAGCCCTGACCAGCCGATGGCGTTTATCCAACTCCCGGCTCAAGCGTTGGACCAGCTCCCGTTCTTCCACCCCCAGGATCCGGGCCACGACCTCGACCGTGAAGGTCTCTCCTTCGACACTGGCCACAGCGAGAATGGTCTGAAGGTTTTCATCCAGGCGGTCAACCCGCGTCTCAATCACCCCTTCAACTTTCGCCGGCAGCCGGCCCCAGTTGATGGCCTGACCCTCCAGCCAATAGCCGTCCTCATCCTGCCGCAAATCGCCCCGATCCTGCATCGCCCGAAGCAGTTCCACAGTGAACAGGGGGTGACCATCGGTCTGCCGGAACAACGTTTCCCGAAAAGCGTCACCCAAGCGGTTGGGTTGCGTGTCCAGGTACGCGTTTACAAAACGGCGCCCTTCCAGGGGGGCCAAATCACCTAAATCGAGCCAGATGTCGCCGTGCCGCCGCTTGAGCTCGCCGGCCAGGTCGGCCAGCGGGTGCCGTTCAGCCCCCTGGCGTAGGGCAACTTCCTCTGGCCGGTAGGTGCCAAGGATTAAGATGCGGCTGTCGCCCACCTCACGACTCAAGTGAAACAGCAACCCGCTGGAGGCGGCATCAACCCACTGTAAGTCTTCCAGCAGGAGCAATAAGGGCCGCTGGGCAGCGATGGCTTTGAGGACGGCGGTGTATTGAGCGAAGATGCGTTTCTGTTCCAAGGCGACTTGCTCGACCTGGGCCACTTGCATTGTTAACCGCTTGAGCCAGGGGGTCTCAGGCGGGGCGACGGTGGCCGCCCGATCCAGCAGGGCCTGGCCGGGTATGAAACTGTCGAGCAGATCGGGGGCGACTTTCAGCAGGGCGGGCACGCTCAGCGGCAGCAAGACCCACAAGCGTTTGGCCTGCTGGCGGAACAGGCGACCGGCGGCCCACCTGGCTTCCACCTCGCCCATCAGCATCGTCAAGGCTTCCCGAAAGGGCAGATACGGATCGCCCAGGCCGGTATAGGCATTGCAATTGCCACTTATGGCTACCAGGCCGGCATCTATCTCCAGGGCTCGACGGACAAACTCCTGGACCAGCGTCGTCTTGCCCCGCCCGGCACCGCCAATCACGAACAGGATTTGTCCTTGCCCCGCCCGAGCCGTAGTTAAGGCGGCCGCCAATTCGGAGAGCTCCCACTCCCGGGTGATGAAGATCGGGCCGGTCGTTTCGGCCGTTTCTTCGTCCGGCTCAAGGAAAGGCAGTGCGCGAAGTTCGGGCCGGAGATGGGGGGGTGGGGTAACGCTAACAGGCAGCGCTTCCCCAAGCCACTGCTCGCCTATCTCCGGGTCTCCGGCGCGGATCTTTTCATACAAGGCCGTGGTTTCCGTCCCCGGCTCAACCCCGAATTTCTCGGCCAGCACCTGACGGCAGGTTTCATACTGGGCCAGAGCTGCACCGCGCTGACCGGTGAGCGCCAGCAGCAGCATCAGTTGCCGATGGGCTTCTTCCCGCCACGGTTCCAGCGCCAGGAGACGGGTGATGTAGTCGATGCCCGCCCCCCGGCCTGCTTCACCTTGTCTGATGGAGTGGGCGGCCAGAGTATGCAAGGCTTGCATGGCCAACTCCCGCAGCCGGCTCTGCTGAGCCCGAGCCCACTCTTCAAATGCCGGGGCGTGGCGGACGTAGAACCCTTCCAGAAAATCACCGCGATACAGCTCAACCGCCTCTTGCAGCAGGGCGATGTCTGCTTCAACAGAACCGCGCTTTACCCTGGTCTCAAAGGTCTCTACGTCCAACCAGTAGGGGCTGCCCCGATTAAAAGCGACCGCCTGGCGGGTGATGCTCAGATGAGAGCCCGCCAGCTTGCGGAGGTTGGCCAGCGCCTTGCGTAAGTTCCGCTGGGCGTTGGCCTCGGGCATATCTGCCCATAGCAACCCGACCAGGGCCGGGCGCAGGTGCGAACGTCCGGTCATGGCCAGGTAACACAGCAGGGCCTGGGTCTTGCTCGAATTGAAGCCGGTTATGGGGACCCCCTCCCGGCGGATCTCCACATTCCCCAGCAGTAATAAATGCAGATTCACGCCCATGACTTCTCCCAGGGGACGATTTAGCAACGATTTGGGAACGATGTAGGCACGATGGATTGTTATACTGTAGACGTACAGACAGTATACCACAATTAATGGCCGCTAAGGAAATCAAGCGGGCATATGGTTATCTTTGACAAAGTACCCCGCCAGCGGTCTTATATTTTAATTCAATTCACTAGCAGCTTGTCGGAGAAAGACTTCGGAAACCTTTGGCAGCTGGTTACCCTCATTATCCGGCTGATTTGGTAGCAAAATCGGGCTCAAAAACTTCCGAAGTCTAGCAGAACTGACCTCTCTGACAGACTGCTCCACTTATAAAAGGAGGTAACACTTATGGCACTCACACAAGTTGCACGCTATTACTCGCGCTGGGACCTCGATAATCACGATGGCAGGATTGCTTTGTATGACGCGAGCGACAATGTACTGGATAACCGCACGTATACTAATCCTGATGAATTCCAGGTGATCGTGGGCATACTACGCAACGAGAAACCTCTGTGGTTTGATTCTTCCACGAAGCACTTAAGGACCGGCTTCGGTTCAACGGGTGAACCTGTTGGTGAAGAAGAGAATTTTTTGAGCTGAAAAATCATAGGTGCTGCGTCATTACACAAGAGGAGACACAATTATGACGAGAGAAAGAAGAGACCCAGAAGCGGCCCAGAAAGCTTTAGATCGAGCTCACGAGCATGAGCACTGGGGTTTCCCACCCATATTTCCTCCGTATCCACAGCCACCTGAGTCTATGGCTATGGCCGAGATTGTCGAAAGTCAATGCGGTACCACCGACGAATCCCAACCAGTCGAGCAATACGACGGTAGCCTTGAAGTGACAATCGCGTTCGTTAATGCGCACCAGGCACCGGTAGGTCAGCTCCAGTGGAATGACAATCTAGCCGACATTTACACAAATCCGGGAAACGTATCGGGTGTACGCTGGTGTACAGGTACGTTGATTTCAGAGGATCTTTTTTTGTCGGCGGGCCACTGTTTCGATCAGACAGGAGGAGGGTGGCAACGGCCGTTGGTAAATGGCACCATGAATGTTATTCCTCCGGCAGAGATTGCGACCAACATGCATGTAAATTTTAATTACCAAGTCGATTCGGATGGAAATCTACGCGAGGAACAGGAATTTGCCGTTACTGAACTGGTGGAATACAGGCTTGGAGAGGTGGATTACGCTATTGTGCGACTTGCTGGCAATCCCGGTAGCATCTTTGGTTGGACGGAGATCTCAACCACCGACGCTGCAGAGGATGACGTACTCTGTCTGATTCAGCATCCGGCTGGGCAACCTAAACGTATTGAGGCCGGGCATGCCTATCATTTTCATGACATTCGAATTGGTTACAATGACATTGATACACTCGGTGGTAGTTCGGGTTCGGGTGTATTGCGAAGCCCTGACGGAAGGATCGTCGGAGTACATACCAACGGTGGTTGCACCGCCGATATGAGCGGACATAATCACGGTAGGAGAATTTCTTCGATATTGGCTGTGTCCACAGCCTTAAGTGCTATAACTGCATCGGAAGCACTCACACAAGTTGCACGCTATTACTCGCGCTGGGATCTTGATAACCACGAAGGTAGGATCGCTTTGTATGACATGAGCAACAATTTAGTGGACAACCGCACGTACACTAACCCTAAGGAATTCCAGGTAATCGTGAGCATACTACGCAACGAGAAACCTCTGTGGTTTGATTCTTCCGTCAAGCATTTAAGGTCCGGCTTTGGTGCGATAGGTGAACCTGTTGGTGAAGAAGAGACTTAGAGCCAATGCTAGTCAAATAAGCAAAGCCGAAAGCTGCGAGGCACTTATGAGGTTACTTTAGCGCAGCCGTTCTGCACAGAATAAATGCTTGAAATTATTCAATCTTTTGGGATGAGCGGGGCCATGATCCAGAGGCTGCGGTGGTCTGGCGCTTCAGGCTGGAAACCCTGCACACCGGCCAAAGGCGTGGCTTTGGCAGTTTGGAGGAAATGATAGCCTTCTGGCACAGGTATTTGCGCGCATGCTATAGTAAATCGGTACATTTCAAGGCCGGCCAACCGAAAGGGCGGACGTCCTTTGAGGGTCAACAAGTAGCGTACCCGACGCTTGAAAGCGGTGATAATTTCATCGCGTTCCGGCTGGGTAACGGCTGCTTGGTCAGGGATTATACCATCGCCACCGAGGCCCTCTGTTTGCGGGGTTGGCCTTGATGGTTGCTCGTCGGGCACAGGGGATGGAATAAGACCGGTCATCGTTAAAACCCCTGGTTTTTCGACCTGTTCGGCACGAATTATGGGGCCGACTTCCTGGCGTACCGTTTTGCGGAGGGTCACTTTCAGGCCTTCATCAACCGCAGCAACCGGGTCAGCGATATTGCTCAGATAATGGGCCTGGCAAAAACCGTGTTTAGCTGCTGGAAAAACGGTGCTGATGGCTGGCACCAAGCCCCGTTGCTTGTCACTCAGGATGGCCCTCACCTGCAATTCCTGCTCAACGATGGGTTGCAGAAAGTTTTCAAAGGCGGTCTGGCTTTGTTCGCTCAGCCAGCCATTCCGCGCCATCAAGCCGGTTTGCAGTTCGCGCACCAACCACAGTTGCGGTTCTCCCCCTTCGGGAGCTAAGCCGTCTAAACTCAAGATCAAGCCTGGCTCGGCTGATATTTGATGCAACTGGGCCATATTCTGGCGCTCATGGCAAGCCAATAGCGGCAAGTAATGAACGTTATATAGATAGGACACCTGCGAGGGGCTAATGCTCAATGTCTCGACCAACTGGCTATGAATGTCGGCATAGATGTGACGATGCTGTTGCCGTTGCCAACCAATGGTCGCAATCACATCAAAGCCATAGGTCGAATGTAAGGGCGCAATTTGTTGCCACCCAGCCGACCGTAAGGCTCTCTGATGCCCACGACAATTTGGCTCAACACACCGTTTGGGTCGATGGGCTATTTCCATAACCGCCACCATTGTTTGCACGGTTTTGCGCCCGCTTAAATAATGGCAGGGCATTAACGCTCTACCACAATGTAAACAGCTCTCTAGTTCACAACGGTACACCGTTGATACTTGGGGCTGTAAACGTCTTTGGGTTCTCATTGTCTCTGTCTCCTCCTTGATTAAGAACCCCATAGCATGTCATAAAAATCTGTTTTAGCGAAATTCATCCATCTTGTATGACTTTTGGAAAACTGCGTAAAATTGGTTAGGAGGTGTAAAAAATAACTTCGCCTCGTTGCGTAAAATTCAAACGACTTTGGCTAAAGAGGGCTATCCTCTCAGTCCGCCAACCATCAGCCGTTTGTTGCAGGCCCAGGATTATTCGCTGCAAGTCAATCACAAACGGGTCGCCGGTAAACAGTCCCCTGGGCGAGACGAGCAGTTTCGCTATATTGTCCGCTGGAGTCAGGCTTATTTGCGTCACAGTTGGCCTGTCATCAGTGTCGATGCCAAGAAAAGAGAGTTGATTGGCCATTTTAAGAACCCGGGTCGAGCCTGGCGTCAAGCGCCGCGAGCGGTGCATATGTATGACTTTCCCACTTTGGCCCAGGGAAAAGCCCTTCCCTACGGCATTTACGACATCGGGCAAAACCAGGGCTTTGTCTCGGTCGGGACTTCGCACAATACCCCAGAGTTTGCGGTAACCGCTATTCGGCGTTGGTGGCTGGTGATGGGACAACCGGTTTATCCCGACCAGGGGAACTTGTTGATTGAAGCCGACAGTGGTGGTCCCAATGGTAATCGTAGCCGTGTGTGGAAAATGGGTCTCCAACATGTGGCCGATGAATTTGGCTTGATTATCACCGTGACCCATTATCCCGCTGGCGCTTCCAAATGGCACCCGATTGAACATCGCATGTTCAATTTGATCAGCACCAACTGGGCGGCCAAGCCACTTGACAGCTACGAGACAATGCTTAACCATATTCGGACCACCACCTCGACCACCGGTTTTTGGTGTCAAGCCCAATTGGACACCACCGCCTATGAACTGAGGAAGAAAGTCTCTGACAGAGATTTTGATGCTTTGCGTGTACGAGCGTGTCGGCGTTTTCCTGAGTGAATTACACCATCTACCCGCGAAATCCTGTTGTTTAAATGTCGAAGTTATTTTTTTACAAGTCCTTAGAGGCTGATCGATGGCGCGTTGACGGCTGACTAACCTATAAAGCACCTTTCAATCGCCAAGCGGAGACAGACCTCAGCCAGAGTTTTCATCCCGCTGAAGGCGCGCTCCTTATTTCTGTGCGCACTGAACAAGGAGAAACTAACTAATGAATATTATAAGATGGTCTATAGTAACTATAACAGTTGTGGCATTACCGCTAGCTAGTGGCGCACCAGTAACTCAGTCAGCGGCACCAGCGGAACAATCCGCTGGTGCCGCCGCAGAGGAGGAAATACAGAAAGAGACAATTGTTCTATAGGGCCGAGTACAAAGAGAATAGCTCTTGGCAAGATTATAGCTAGCTATATGGAATACGCCCTAGGGTTGCCGTTGAATCAGAAATCCAGGAAGATACAAATTTTGAGCAAGAGTTTAAGCACCATCCTTATTTAAATTCTAGAACAGGTAAAAAGGAGAATTACGATGAGAACCATTCGAATTGTTGTGTTCATGCTGGTTTTGGGTATGTTGCTCAGTACATCCGCCATCTTCAAGACCGAAGAAGCAAGCGCGATAGACCAACGCTTTGACCTTAAGGTGCAGATCAGCGGAACGTTCAATGGGAAGTTTATCGGGCCGGAAACGTTTAGTGTCCCGATGACGGTAGATGCAGAAAATGGTGTGGTCGCCGGGGTATTGCCCCCCCCAGAAGAAGTTTTCCCTGACCTCGACATTCTCCCTTATCACTGGATTTGGTGGCAATGGCCTTGGATCCACTATTGGTGGATTGTCGATATTCCCTGCTTTCCCTGCCCGGACCCCTACGTTAACGTGCCCATCCTTGAGGTCTTCAATTCCCCTGCGGGCTTTTCCGAGGTCTTCACCATGACAGGGAGTAGAGGCGAGTTTCTCCAAGCGAGCATTTCCCTCGATGCCAGACAGAGACTGATTATATACCAGTTCAATTCCCGGGTAGATATGGACGACCGTCTCCTTGACCCCAAGTTGCCCACGGTCGACATGTTCACCTACTCTGCGGGGAATCAGGCTGGTTCTTTGAAGAGTTTGGGGCAAACACTCATGTTCGGAGAAGATGGGCGCCCTTCGGTGGCCCACATGGAGGGCTTAGTACAGTTGCAGGGGAAAGAGGCCGGCTTGCCATTCGGTCTCCAGTTGGTGGGGCTCACGACCTTAGACCCCGAGAACCCCTTGGCCTTCGAAAGTAAGGTGGTGGTGTCCTCTGATGTGGCCGGTGCAGAACCTGAAAAAGTAAATACACTTGCCTATGAATACAATCACACAATGCGTATCAATAACGAAGAAGCTTTCGCATTCGGCGTAGGCGAACTGAATTTCGACGAGGGGATCATATATCTTGAAGCGGAAATCAATAAATATATACAGGGCTACGGACTCGCCTTTTCTAGCGTGGTTACGTGCGCCGGGGGATGTGGCGGTGGCGGGGACGTAGCTATCGTCGCAGACGGTGCTATAGACATTCGTTCACTGATGGAGGACGGTTTTAGTTACACCGCACGCGCCGTAACAAGAGATGAATATGCTGATATAGTCACAAATATTGAAGTTTTCCAAGAAGGTGATCGCGTAATTGCAAATTTAGTATCCGAGGGCACGGCAAATTATCCTCCGGTGGTTGCGATGGGTGGCCCCATAGAGATTACACAAATTCCGACTGAAAACGGGTTTATAGAAGTGGGAACTAAGCGTTTGATCACTGACGATGGTGAAATGATCTTGTCTTCGCAGTATGTGGAATATGAAGGTATTCCACTGGATCAGCCTCAGCACCGCCAATTAAGCGTAGAGGTGTTAGATATTTCTGATGACGCATTGAATCTCACGCTTCAATATAATGGTATATTGACGCCCCTGGACGGAGCAACTGTAGAATATATCAATGAAATGAACATTAACGGTGAAACGGCGATTGCCCAAGCTAAGGGCTTTGCTGACAGGCTCAGTGGTATCATTTTTGTCGATGCTGAGATCGACCAATATATCGAAGGGTACCAACCTTGGTGCATCAGCCCTTTTACTGCCATTATTCAATCTCTATCTCCCGCATTTTCTCTACAAGTGGATGAGGCGGTTAGTTTGTACGACTTCCAAGCATACGAATCTTTCATTAATATAGAAGATTCGTACGCTATGCTAGAGATTGCTGCCAATGTCCAGATCGAGGGCGACTTTGCGCAGGCAAATCTAATCACAACGGGCAACGCAGCGTACCCAATTATAGATTGCCCAGACAGAATGCGGATGGAATTCTTCCAATCGAATAGCGATGGCGGCATTTTTGAAGAAGGTACTAAATTGCTGATCTCAGAAGACAGCGAGCCTATTGAGATTCCCTCAAATGCGTTCTATGATGGCGTAAAACTCGAGCGAGACCAGTATCGATTTGTAGAGGTCATCGCAACGGGCGTAAGCGACGATTTGCGAAAAATTAGTCTAATCTACCGTAGCGTTACAAGCCCTGAATCGCTGACAGCACGTTGATCTCATAAGCGGGTGGTCTCTTTTGGGGAGGAGGGGATTGGTTACGGGTCGGCCTGTGTCAGGGAGCCTAAAGTCCCCAGAAGCAGCCTGAGTTGGTTGAGCAGTGGCCGCTTACCAGAAGAGAGAAAGCCGTAGTAGCGGATCTTGACGCTGGCAACCAAGTCTGACCATCGAGAGAAAGGCCCCCGGCTGGCACCAAATAGTGGACATGGGGATGATGGCGCAGGTCCCCCGTCCAGGTGTACAAGACCCCAATCATGCCAATTTGGCCACCGACAAAGCATGGGTCTAAGGCCAATTGCTGTAAAGCTGCGGCTGAGGTCCGAAAGAGCAAATTGTAGAGCGATTTCTGGTGACTGAAGGTGATTTGTCTAAGTTCAACCACCCATTTCTTAACCCCTATCCTGAAACCATGACCAGCCCAGCTTAACCTGAATACCTGACGAATGCTCGACAACGTCAGGGCAGTGAACACCAGGCTGGCATTTCCAGCTCGATCCCCCGGCAAAAACCGAGAATTGCGCCTCCTTTCGATACGTAGTACACTGGACGGGCAATCATCTTTTCAGGGAAGGAGACACCCCATGAGCAAAGGACGAGTCTACCAAGATCCCCGCTTCACCTATAGCGACAGCCACAGCAATCGCCCGATTGTTCAATTGACCGACTACCTGGGTCACTCGAATCACCTCTATTTTACCGACCCGTGTTGGATTGGCGAGGGAGGCGCGTTTGTCTTCACCTCGGACCGGGAGAACCAGAGCAACCTCTTCCGCTATGACCTGGATGGCGGCAAAATCACCCAGATGACCGACTTCCAGGGGCGGGGCCGGCCGGGGGGATGCGTTAGCCCGGTCAACAATGCCGTTTATACCTGGTGGCAGAACAAGTTGTACGAAATCAACGTCGATACCTTCGAAGAACGCCTCATCTGGGAGGCGGAGCCGCCCATGTTGCCCCGGGGGCGGGCCAATCCCACGGCGGACGGCAAATATGTTTGCACCATGCTGATGGAAGAGCAGCCTCAGGATACGCCGCGCATCTCCTTTGCCTACTCGCGCTTCCGGGAGTTCTTTGAGACAAAACCGTTCAGCCAAATCGTGCGCATTGACCTGGAAACGGGCGAGCAGACGGTCATCCACGAGGACAAACGCTATATGGGCCACGTCAATACCTCGCCGACGCAGGCCCA
>JABAHQ010037915.1_pt1 | contig 10257 bp, 9 predicted proteins | sample 7062091 | NCBI WGS metagenome assembly JABAHQ01 (sample SAMN14534359, study PRJNA622989) | marine sediment metagenome | biome: marine biome [ENVO:00000428]; feature: marine pelagic biome [ENVO:01000023]; material: deep marine sediment [ENVO:00002113] | place: India: Gulf of Kutch | collected... | reverse complement strand
GCGTCGCAGAAACGCATGCGGGTAAAGTAGTTGGTAATCACCCGCAGCCGCGCAAACCCTTGTAAATCCTCGTGCCACACGGCCGGTTCGTTGCCGTACATGTGCTGGAAAAACGTATCGGGGTGGTCCCCGCGCAGCACCTGTTCCACTTCTTTGGCCCGGGCCGCGGCCTGTTCCAGGGTCCAGATCGGCGGAATACCAGCGTGGGTCATGTGGTAGTCGCCGCTGGGGTCACTGTAGAGCAGGGGTTGTTGCAGCAGCCAGTCGCGCAGTGCGTTGCAGTCCGGCGCTGCCAGAATCGGCGCCAGCGTATCGGAGCGGCGCGGGGTGGTGGCACCAAAACAGACCGCCAGGAAGTGCAGGTCGTGATTGCCGAGCACTATTCTGGTGCAATCCCCGAGGTCGCGCACAAAGCGCAGGGTTTCCAGTGACTGCGGGCCCCGATTGATCAGGTCGCCGACCAGCCACAGCTGGTCCCGGGTCGGGTCGAACCGTACCTCTTCCAGCAGGCATTGCAGCGGCTCCAGACAGCCCTGCAGATCGCCGACGGCATAGCGGGTCATGGCGGTATAGCCCTCGGCGCCTAGTGCAGGGCGCCGGGCTGGGTGAGTGCGAACGGCGGGATGGGGACGTCGAAGTGGGCGCCGCCGGCGTCGATCATCTGGTAACTGCCTTCCATGCTCCCCACGGCGGTTTCCAATACTGCGCCACTGGTATAGCGATAACTGGAGCCGGGTTCGATATACGGTTTTTCGCCCACGACGCCTTCGCCCTGGACTTCCTGGGTCCGGTTGTTGCCGTCGGTGATGACCCAGTGGCGGGTCAACAGCTGGACTGTCTGTTCGCCCTGGTTGGTAATGGTGATGGTATAGGCGAAAGCGTACTGGTCCTCCGCCGGTGTGGACTGACTGGGGAGGTACTGGGTTTTGACGTCAATATCGACGGAGTGTTGGTCTGACATAGATTCACTAGATTTCCTGAGTCGAATGTTGCGCGGCGACCTGATCGCTCAGCGCGACGAATTGTTGCAGAGTCAGATTCTCGGGGCGTTGCGACGGGTCGATATCCCGGGCCGCGATCTGCGCTTCCGACAGCAGACCCCGAAGACTGTTACGCAGGGTTTTGCGCCGCTGGTTGAACGCGGCGCGCAGCAGTGCCTGCAACTGTGACACATCCCGGGCCGGGCAGGGCAGTGCGCCGGCCAGGGCCTGGTGGGGCACCAGTTGCACGACCGCCGACTGCACCCGCGGGCGCGGCTGGAATGCCTCCGGCGGCACGTCGAACAGTGGCTGTACCTGACAGAAATACTGCGCCATCACGCTGAGGCGTCCGTACTCCTTGCTGCCCGGCGCCGCCGCCAGACGTGCGACCACTTCGCGCTGCAGCATAAAGTGCATATCCACGATATGCGCCTGCTGCGCCAGCAGATGAAAAATCAGCGGTGTGGAAATATTGTAGGGCAGGTTGCCCACCACCCGCAGCCGCCGTTCGCCACCGGCGCGCTCGCTGTAGCCGCCGAGTGAGCTGAGATCGAACTGCAGGGCATCCCCCTGATGCAGCTGAAAGCGCGGATGGGCGGCGAACTGCGCCTGCAGCGGTACGATCAGGTCCCGGTCCAGCTCGATCGCATCCAGCCGGCAGCCGGTTTCCAGCAGCGCCGCCGTCAGCGCCCCTTCGCCCGGGCCGATTTCCACCAGATGCTGATCCGGGCGCGGGTGCACCGCCCGGGCGATGCGCTGCACGACACCCGGGTCGCGCAGGAAGTTCTGGCCGAAGCGTTTGCGGGCGCGGTGATTCAATGGGATTCCCGGGCGGCTGGTGGTTAAAAGGGGATGGTAACATAACGGGTGCTGGGCGCTTGGCGCTGGATGCTAGACGCTAGACGCAAAAAGATTCCTACTCGGCCACGCTGGTTGTGCAGCGTCCAGCGTCTGTGGCCCCACAATCTACCGAACCGACCGATACCCCGCCTCGCGACTGCGCTTGCTCAGCACCACTTGCCACAATTGCCCCTGGCGGGCGCGGAAGAAACCGGCGCAGCCCAGCAGGTAGAAGCGCCACATGCGGTAGAAGCGGTCGCTGTAGTGGTGTTTGAGCTCCGGCCAGGCGCGATTGAAACGCTCCCACCAGGCTCTCAGCGTGGGGTCGTAGTCCTGGCCGAAGTTGTGCCAGTCCTCGATCAGGAAGCGGCCGTTCAGTGCCGAGGCGAGCTCCTCGGCCGAGGGCAGTTTGCCGTTGGGGAAAATGTACTTGTCGATCCAGGGGTCGGTGTAGGCCGCCGTCTGGAAAGCACCGATAGTGTGCAGCAGGAACAGACCGTCGGGTTTCATCAGGCGCTCGGCGGCGTCGAAGTAGGTGTCGTAGTTTTTCGGGCCCACGTGTTCGAACATGCCCACCGAGACCAGTTTGTCGAACTGGCCCTCGACCTTGCGGTAGTCCATCAATTCAATGTTCACCGGCAGCCCTTCGCAGCGTTCCCGGGCCAGGGCCTGTTGTTCGCGGGAGACGGTGATGCCGGTCACTTCGGCGCCGTAGTATTCCGCGGCGTGCCGGGCCAGGCCGCCCCAGCCGCAGCCGATTTCCAGCAGGGTGTCGCCGGGTTTGAGTTCCAACTTGCGGCAGATCAGATCCAGTTTGTCCCACTGGGCCTGTTCCAGATCGTCGGCCTGGGCCCAGAAGCCGCAGGAATAGCTCATACTCGAATCGAGCATGGCTTCGAACACCTCGTTGCCGATATCGTAGTGCTGCTCGCCGACCTGAAACGCCCGGGCTTCGCTCTGCAGGTTGAACATCCGCTGGCGCAGGGCTTCCCCGATCAGGCGCACCCGGGCCCAGCCGCTGAGCTGTTGGTCCAGATCGGCGCGGAGGAAGCGGCAGCACAGTTCGTCCAGGGCCCGGCAGTCCCACTCGCCTGCCATATAGCCTTCCCCGAGCCCCAGGGAGCCATGCAGCAGGATGCGCGAGTACAGATTGCTGGAGTGAACTTGCATGTCCCAGGGGCGGTTGCCATTGATCTGCACGCCGGCCCTGCCCGCCAGCTCGGCGATCACCGCCGGCGGCTCGGGCCCTTCGGAAGGGTTGAAATGTGTGTCGGTCTGCCACTGCTGATTGTCGCGAAGCGCCATGATCTTCACCTCACTTGTGGTTGCGGGACGCCTCAAACCACCACCAATCCCGGTCTGTACGCTATTTACACAGTCATACTATTGCATTGTCGCCGCATCTTTAGAAATTGTTTATTTCTAAGGCGGTCATTGCCGGATTTTATGGTGTCCAGGGGTTTAGAGTGTAAGGCTGCAAAGGTTGTTCCAAGAGTGCGAATAACGCCAGGGGAGGTCGGCGAGTAGGGCTGAGCCCTGGGAGCGCCCGGCACTCACACGGTTGTTGGACGTCCAGTGCCCGCGCTGTGCGCCATGTCCACTGCATAGTCCAGCGCCGTGCGCAGGCTGCCGGTGTCGGCGCGACCGGTGCCCGCCAGATCCAGGGCGGTGCCATGATCGACGGAGGTGCGGATGATGGGCAGGCCCAGGNNCGAAACCCTTGTACTTGAGTACCGGCAGTCCCTGATCGTGGTACATGGCCAGAACGGCGTCACAGTGTTCCAGGTGATGGGGGGTAAACGCGGTATCCGCCGGTAGGGGGCCGGTGAGATGGAAACCTTCGGCGCGCAGGGCCTCCAGGCAGGGGATGATGGTGTCGATTTCCTCGCGCCCCATATGGCCGCCCTCACCGGCGTGGGGGTTGAGGCCCAGCACCAGTATTTGCGGCCGCGCGAGGCCGAACCGGTGCTGCAGATCAGCCTGGAGAATGCGCAGGGTGTTTTCCAGGTGGGGTCGGGTAATAGCCGCCGGCACCTGCGCCAGAGGTAAGTGGGTGCTCGCTAACGCCACTTTCAGCCCTTCGGTGGCCAGCATCATCACCACCTGGTCGGTGCCGGTGGCGTGCGCCAGAAATTCGGTATGCCCGCTGAAGGCGATGCCGGCGTCGTTGATCACCGCCTTGTGAACCGGGGCGGTGACCAGGGCGGCGAAATTCCCGGCGCGGCACCCATCGACCGCATGCTGCAGGGTTTCCAGTACATAGGCGGCGTTGGCGGGATCGAGAACGCCCGGGTGACAGGGTGCCCGCAGGGGGGTATCCAGCACCGTCAGCTCCCCGGCGTCACTGGCCGGCGCGGGGCGGTCGGCCCGGTAGGGGTGTAGCGTGATGGGCAGATCCAGTTGACGGGCGCGTTCGCGGAGCAGTTCGGGGTCGGCGATCACCACCCGCTCTACGCTGCTGGCGGGCTGCTGGGCCAGTTGCAGGATCAGATCCGGGCCGATGCCGGCGGGTTCCCCCGGGGTCAGTGCGATACGCAGTGTGCTCACCGGCCCCGCTCCCGTCTATTTGTAGTCGATGTAGGCTTCGTCGCGGATTTTCTGCAGCCAGGCCTGCAATTCATCCTCGAACTTGCGCTGGTGAAGGTAGTTGCGGGCCACATTGCGGCGCACGTCTTCAGTCACATCCTTTTTGCGGCGCTCTAGCACCTGAACGATGTGCCAGCCATAGGGGCTGCGGAAGGGCTCGCTGATGGCGTCGATGGCGGTGTTGTCCATGGCATTCTGGAACGCGTCCACCAGCTGGCCGGGGTTGGTCCAGCCCAGGTCGCCGCCTTCCTGGGCACTGCCGATATCTTCGGAGTATTCCCGCGCCAGTTCGGTGAAGCTCTCCCCGTTGAGGATACGTTGACGCAGTTCGACGATCAGTTCGCGGGTGGCCTCGTCGTCGCGGATGGCGGAGGGCTTGAGCAGGATATGCCGCGCCCGGGTCTGCGGGACCACTTCGCCATCGCCCCGGGTTTCCGCCAGTTTGACCAGGTGGTAGCCGCTGGGGCTGCGGAACGGTTCGGCGGTTTCGCCGGCTTGCAGTTGTTCGGGCAGTCCGTCCAGCAGGCTGGGCAGGTCATTGGCCTTGCGCCAGCCGAGGTCCGAGGTGGACAGGGAATAGGGGTGATCGCCCTCCATCACCGCGCTGTAGTCGGCGCCGCCCTGGATGCGCCGGTAGAGCTTGTCGGCATAGGCGGCGGCCCTGGCCTCGGCGTCATCGTCGGCGTCGGAGGGAACCGGCACCAGGGTGTGCAGCATGCGGTATTCCGGTGAGGTGACGGCCTGCCCCTCCTCGGAGGCGAGGAAATTATCGATTTCCTGGTCGGTGATCTGGATGCGGGGATTGACGCTGCCCTGCTGCACGCGGTTGATCAGCATTTCCTGGCGGATCTGTTCCCGGGTGGCGGTGTAGGACATGCCGTCGGCCTCCAGCGCCACCCGGAATTCGTCCAGATTCATACCATTCTGCCGGGCGATACGGGCCATGGCCTGGTTGAGCTGGGAGTCGCTGATCCGCACTCCGGCGCGTTCGGCCATCTGCAACTGGAGGTTCTGCACGACAAGCTGGTCCAGTACCTGGCGCCGCAGCTCCTCCTCAGGAGGCACCGGTCGGTCGGCGCGTTGGAGCCCTTTGCGGACCTGGGCCATCTGTTGCTGCAGTTCGCTGGCCAGCACCACGTCGTTGTCGACAATGGCGACGATAGCGTCCAGGGGCTGGACATTGGCTACGGCCACCAGCGGCAGGGCGAACATCAGGCTGGCTCGGGCCAGGCTCTGGCATAGGCGACGATAGATAGTGCGATTACGGCTCAAGCTCTTCATACCCCAAAATATTCTCGATTAACAGATTGCGCGCCGTGTTGCCCAGGTTGCCCAGCCCCTTGAGCTGAAATTCCAACACAAAGGTGTGGTCGCGCTCCAACACCGGCCTGCCGGTGACTGGATCGAGGAATTCCTCGTCGAAGCTGCGCTGGTAGATCAGACTCACTGCCCAGCAGCAGTCTTCATAGCGCACCCCCACCAGGTCGTCGACGGCGCGGTGTTCGTCCACGTCATAGCGATAGCGCGCGTAGACGCTCCAGCGCTCGCCCACCGGCAGCACCATCGAGGCGTCCGCCTGGGACAGGTCGCGAATGCCGTCGATCGGGCTGCGCGTACCGTCGCGCCGGAAGCGGTAGCTGACATTGTAAAGGCTGTCCGCACCGGCTTGATAGTGGAGACTGAGACCGCCCTCATCCACCAGGTTCCGTCGCGAATCCCACAGCAGGGTCTGGGTCAGCCACAGCCGGTTGGCGGGCTGGTACTGGACTTCGGTGGCGATATCCGAGTTGGAGAACCGGTCTTCCGGGGTGATACCGCCGATATGGACGCGCCGGTCCTCAAAGTAGAAAATCTGGCCCAGGCTCAGACTCAGCCACTCGCGGCCTTCGGTATTGTCGATAAACCGGCTGGTCACACCGATCGAGAGGCGGTTGGCGTCGCCCAGGCGGTCGTGGCCGGCAAAGCGGGTATCGCGAAAGAGTTGACTGTAGCTGAAATCCAGTTCCCGGGTGTCGAAATCCGGGTTGTCGGCCTGGGCTTCGAAATCGCTGTACAGGTAGTACAGTCGCGGCTCCAGTGTCTGTAAGTAGCTGCCGGCGTCGCGCTCGAAGATCAGGCCCATGTCGATGGCCCCCGATGGTACGGTTGCTGTCGGCGTGGTATCGGCATCGGCGGCGGTCGCGTCCAGGTCGTAGCTGATGCTGCGCACCTTGGCGCTGGGAGTGATAAAACCCGCCGCCCAGCGCATGGGGTAGCTGACGCCCAGCTCGCCGTAGGCGCGGTCGCCGGTGGTGAAGCGGCCGCCTTCGTCGAAGGACTGGTCGTGGTCGAAGCGGGTGAATTCCGCCTCCGCCGACCATGTCGGCGCGAAGTTGGTCCCCGACCCCTGGCGCTCCAGTGTGGCCCGCGGCAGCATTTTGTATTGTTCGGTGAGATCCTCGTCGATGGTCTGGTACTGGCGGGCCAGCACTTTAGTGTTCCACAGCTCGCCGCCGTAGCTGACAGCGGCCTGTTGCGGCAGGTGATACGTGCGTTTCAGTTCCAGGCTGTCGGTGGACAGGTCGCGGAAAAAGTCCTCGTCACTGACCCGGGTATAGTCGACGCTGGTGCGCAACCGGCCAATACCGCCGCGGTGGTCGACATCGCCCACCCAGCGTTTTTGCTGTGGCGGCACCTCGTCGTCATCGGCCGGGGCGTTGTCCCGGTAGAGGTCGTCCTCCAGATGGGCGCCGGAAAACACCCACTGGCCGAAGCGACTCAGGTGGCGCAGTTCCATTTCCGCCATGGTGCCGCGTTTTTCGATGTAGCGCGGGGCGACAGTGGCATCCAGGTTGGGGGCCAGGTTGAAGTAGTAGGGCGCGGTGAATTCAAAACCGTTGTCATTGCCGCTGGCGAAGGACGGCCACAGAAAACCGCTTTTGCGGCGTTCGTCGATGGGGAAGGTCATATAGGGCAGGTAGACCACCGGTACGTCGTGGATGTTCAGCCGGGCGTGTTTGGCGCTGCCCCAGCCTTCTTCCCGGTCCAGGTGAATATGCCCGGCGTGCAGTGTCCAGACTTCGTCGCCCGGCGCGCAGCGCGTCAGACGGGCGCTTTCCAGATCCAGCGTCTGTTCCCCTTGACGCTGGACGGCGTCGGCGTCGCCGCGCAGTTGCTGGTCGTGGAACACAAACTGCGCCTGCCGGAAGGCGCCCAGGGTGGTGTCGAGATTGAAACGCGCACTGTCGGCCCGCACCAGCAGCCCGGGTTCGCGCAGGGTGATACGGCCGTCGGCGGTGAGCACCTGGGTATTGCGGTCCAAACTGGCCCGGTCGGCGCTCAACCGGCGGCTGCCCTGGGTGGCCGTGACTCCGCCGGTCATGGTGGCGATATTGTCCACCAAGTGGGCGTCGTCGGCGGAGGCCCGTAGCGGCGAGTGCTCGGGCGCCTGTTGCGCTTCCGGCCACTCGGCGGGGGGCGCCAGGTACACGCCGTCGCAGCCGGTATCGCACAGCGAGGGGTCCGCCAGTTGTGATTTGCTTACCCAGTCCCAGCGGTCGCGGGCCGTCTCCGGCGTTGTCGCGCTGACCGCCGCCGTGTGCTCCAGTGGCTGGCAGTCCCACTGTGTGCCCCGGGGCTGGCAGCGCCACTGTTGAGCGGGATCGTTAGTTGCCTGGGCACTGCCCAGTGCCGGAAGAGCGGCAATCGCCAGTCCCAGGAATCGTTGGGGGAAGAGAGCGCAAGGGCGGGTGTCAGCAGCCATAAAAGAGTTGTGCGAGTCGGGCCAGTGGTTTGCGCGAAATTCAGGCGTCAATAGCCGTCGGCTTCGGTAACCGGTGACGGTGAACGCCGGTGCGGGAAGTGTTTTTCGAGTTTCCCTGTTTTCGAGATCGTGGATAATAAAGCATTATGTCGCGGATTACCCGTTCCGTGCGAACGAACCCACGCAATCAGTGCATCGGGAGAAGCCTTTGTCTGCCAATCGCCAGTCACCACCGGAAACGACATCCGATCCGGATCCGCGCCGTCGCCAACTGGAGCAATGGCTGGCCGACGCGGCCGGCATCAGTGGCACCGGTGAGGCCGTCTCCAGTGACGCCAGTTTTCGCCGTTACTTCCGCTATCGCGACGGACAGCGCTCGGTGGTGGCGATGGATGCTCCGCCGGACAGCGAAGACTGCCACCCGTTTGTCCTCGTCGCCCGCCGCCTGGCCGCCGCCGGGGTGACGGTGCCGGCCATTCTGGCCGAGGATCTGCAGCGGGGGTTTCTGCTGCTCAGTGATCTGGGCACGGAGACCTACCTGGACCGGATGAACGCTCCAGACTGCTCGGCCGAAGAGGTCAATACGCTGTTCGTCCGGGCCATCGACGCCCTGGTGCGGTTTCAGAAATGGGCCGCCAGTGAGGACCTGCCACCGTACGACGCCGCGCTGCTGCGCCGCGAGCTGGACTTGTTTCCGCGCTGGTACCTGCGCCAGCACTGTGGCATCGAGACCACCGGGGATTGGGGTAACCTGCTGGAACGGCTGTTTCGCCGGCTGATTGATCAGGTCAGCGGCCAGGGGCTGGTGTTCGTGCACCGCGACTACATGCCGCGCAACCTTATGGTCATGCCCGATGACGTGGGCGTACTGGATTTCCAGGACGCGGTACGCGGACCGATCAGCTACGACCCGGTCTGCCTGTTCAAGGACGCCTTCGTCAGCTGGCCCGAATCCCGGGTGCAAGCCTGGTTGCACGATTACTGGCAACAGGCCGGTGATGCGGGCCTGCCGGTGCCGCCGGCCTTCGAGGCGTTTCTGCGCGACTGCGATTTCATGGGCGTGCAGCGCCATCTCAAGGTATTGGGTATCTTCGCCCGCATTTGCCATCGCGACGGCAAGCCGCATTATCTGGAAGACGCGCCGCGCTTTCTCGACTACCTGCGTACAGTGGCGCGGCGGCGCCCGGAGATTACCGAACTGGGCGAACTGCTGGAGCGCCTGCCATGAAGGCGATGATTCTGGCGGCGGGTTACGGCAAGCGCATGCGCCCGCTGACCGACAGCGTACCCAAACCCCTGCTGGCGGTGGCCGGCAAACCGCTGATCGTTTATCACCTGGAAAACTTGGCGCGGGCGGGCATCCGGGACGTGGTGATCAACCACGCCTGGCTGGGGGAACAGATCGAGGCGGCGCTGGGAGACGGCTCCCGGTTCGGGCTGCGCATTACCTACTCCCCGGAGGGTACACCGCTGGATACCGGGGCCGGTGTGGCCAGGGCCCTGCCTCTGCTCGGCGACGGGCCGTTTATTCTGACCAATGGCGATATCTGGACCGATTTCGACTACACCGGCCTAGTGAATACGGTGGTGGATCGCGCCCATCTGGTGCTGGTGGACAACCCGGCCCACCATCCGCGGGGGGATTTCGCGCTGGATGCCGAGGGTCGGGTCCATGCCGAACGCACTGATGACACCAGTGTGAGCCTGACCTTCGCCGGTATCAGCGTCTTGCACCCGCGGCTGTTCGCCGATGCTCCGGAGGGTGCCTTTCCGCTGTTGCATCCACTGCAGGCGGCGATGCGGGCCGGCGGCGTCAGCGGCGAACATTTCACCGGTGCCTGGACCGATGTCGGCACCCCCGAGCGCCTGCAGTCCCTGGACCGGGCACTGGCCGGTTAGGGGNNGTGGGTGATGCCGGCGACGTGTTTGTCCAGCCAGCCGCGGACGCGCTGGCTGACCCGGTTGGGCTGATCCGGTCGATGGATGGCTACCGTGGGAATGCGGGTGGGGTAGTACGGCGCGTTGTCGCCGGTCAGCCGGCGTCTTTGCCGGGCCTGTTGCAGGGCGCGGTAGTCATCGCTGGGGTAGGCATCCAGCACCGGCAGGGAC
>JABAHQ010017519.1_pt3 | contig 10262 bp, 18 predicted proteins | sample 7062091 | NCBI WGS metagenome assembly JABAHQ01 (sample SAMN14534359, study PRJNA622989) | marine sediment metagenome | biome: marine biome [ENVO:00000428]; feature: marine pelagic biome [ENVO:01000023]; material: deep marine sediment [ENVO:00002113] | place: India: Gulf of Kutch | collected... | reverse complement strand
TGAAGGAGATTTACAACAAAGAATTGGTGACGCAACGGAAGGTGCTTTGTTTGGTGGGATTGCTGGCCCTGTTGGCGTTGCATTACCTTCGGCGGTAGGTGCAGGTGTTAGAGGTACTAAAAGAGCTGTAGGTCCATTAAAGGAGCGTGCGTTAAAATTGTTCGGTCCTAAAAGCACAGCAGTTTCACCATCTGCAAGAGAAATAGCAGAGCAGAGCGCGGTTAAGAGTGTTGAAGAAGTTCAAGGGCCAACAAAAACAGCAGTTGCAAAAATAGAACAAGCAATAAAGCAAGACTTTGGCGATAATGCTGATAGTGTGATTCAAGCTTGGAAAAGTGGTGATACGTCACTTGCAGAATTGTACGGAGCTAAAACAAGACAACTTGCAAAAGGTGTTGCACAATATCCGACTGGTCAAAAACGTGCAGAGATATTCTTTGATGAAAAGGTGTTGAAGTCACCTGAGCTATTAAAAGAATCTATTTCTAAAAACATCAGCGGTAATAGTGCTTATTACGCAACAGTAGATGATATTATTGAGGCTGGACGTGCTAAAGCTAAACCTTATTATGATAAAATAAAAGGTGTAAGGATCACACCTACAGAAAAGAATATAGATATACTCACCTCACCAGAGGTACAAAGTGCTTATGCCAAAGCTAAAAGGCTTTATCCTTCAAAGTTAGCTGGCTTGCAAGATGATAGTGTTGAAGCATTGGATTACGTTAAGCGTGTTCTTGATGATGACATTAACAAGGCTATTAGGGCTGGTGAGAGTAACCTAGCACGCTCAAGGACACAGATTAAGAATGAACTTGTTAGCGCACTAGATGAGGCAGTGCCAGAATATGCAAAAGCACGAAAAGCAAGCGGTGATTATCTTTCATTGACTAACGCTATGGATAAAGGGAAAAACTTTATGAAGGTTGACCCAGAACTTCTTAGCAAGCAATTCAAGTCACTTTCAGAGCAAGAAAGAACGGCCTTTAGAAGTGGTGTGTCAAAACAGATTAGAGATTTAATTGATAAAACACCAGAAGGGCAAAATGTTTACAATAGAGTCTTTGGAAGACCTGAACAGAAAAAGCGTTTACAGGCTATTCTAAACCCAACTCAATTCAAAAACCTTCAATCTGATATGAAGGCTCAAGATAGATTGTTTAAGCTACGAAATGAGGTATTGGGTGGATCTCCAACAACATCTAAGGCAATGGCAGCGGCTGAAATTGCTAGTGTTGGTGCAGACCTAGCAACTGCAACTGCATCGGGTGCATCTGTAAGAAGTGTTATGCCCAGCATGTTGACTAAAATGTTTGATGGATTAAACGATAAAACTGCTAAAAGTGTTGCTGATATATTGTTTGAAGAAAGACCTTCTGAAAAGTTAAAGATGATTAACGCTTTAACGAGCGGTAAGGGGTTAACAAAGGCAGAGAGAGCATCAATTAAAAAAGCATACTTTGATGCAGAAGATTTGTTTAAGAACGCTGAATTGCAAGGTGCAATTGGCGGTGGAATATACGGAGCAGGAGGGGAATAATGGCAAAGTTAGCACCACAAGGTCCATTCAGAGCTTTTGATAATAACGGAGACCCTTTGAGTGGTGGACTTCTTTATACTTACGAAGCAGGAACTACTACCAATAAAGATACATATACAGATGAAGGTGAAGGTACTACAAATGCAAACCCTGTTGTATTAGATTCTAATGGTTATGCTGATGTTTGGCTTGGTTCAGGGACATATAAATTTGTTCTGAAAGATTCAGGAGGTACAGAACTTTGGACTGTTGATGATGTTGTTGGACAGGGTGCTACTGGATTTCTATCAAGCGTAGTTACTCAAACAACTGGATTAAATCTAACGGCATCTTATAAGGATAATTTAATCTGTTGTACTTCTGCTGTAGGTATTACTTTGTTATCAGCAGTAACGGCGCAAGAAGGATTTGCTTTCGTTGTTAAAAATGACAGCTCTGGGGACGTGACAGTTACTCCAGACGGTTCAGAGACTATTGATGGTTCAGCGACAAAAGTATTGTCCCCTAGCGAAAGTGCAACAATAGTATCTGACGGTACTAATTGGAAAAGTTTCGGTAGCTTGCCAGATGATATTATTCTCACGGCAATGGTAAAAGACGGCCAGATAACTGGTGATAAAATGGCGTCTAACACTATAAACGCAAGTAATCTTAATAGTGATGCAAAAAATTCTCCATCTTTTAGAGCAACAAGAACATCAAATCAATCTATTTCTACTGCAACAGAAACAAAGGTTCAATTTGATACAGAGGTATTTGATACAGATAGTTGTTATGACAATTCAACAAATTATAGATTTACACCCACGGTTTCTGGTAAATATTTAGTTACAACAAAAGTTACTTTTGGAATTATTGCAGCAGGTGTGAATCAGCAGGTTCAAATAAGAAAAAACGGAACAACAGTTGATGTATTCACAAGAGCTGCAGGGGGAAATGTTACGGAGACTGTACAAGTAACATGTTTGGTAGATATGAACGGTAGTTCAGATTATCTTGAGGTTTATTGTTATCACGAAAATGGATCAAACGTTAATATAGGTGTTGCATCAAGCGCCACTTCAGATCAAGCAGGTACAACATTTGAATCATTTAGGCTTATAATTTAATTATAGAGGTTTAATAAAATGGCAACGCAAAACATAGATGCAAACAATTACACAAATTTTGATGTAACAAGTGAAATATCAGCCATGTCTTCTGGTGACGATGCTGTCATAACAAACAGCGGAGGGAATGAAGGCGTTCTTTCTGGAGTTATTGCAAAGACAGACTTCGGAATAACAAGCGACCAATATGGTTTCAGGCTTACAGACGCATACAGCTCAGATTTTAACTTTGATTTTACTGGTGCTACACGTATCGATTGGGNNAAGGTGGAAATGACATCCCAGAATACCTCTCAACCAATAAAAATTTCATGGGATGTTCTGATACGACGGCGGCAGAAGATGCTCCGGAAAACATTAACATTGGGACAAAACGCCAAACGACATTCACAAATATGGAGCGGGCGATTCTTTATCTGTCGCGTGGTGACGGCGTAAATATTCATAATGTTCATTCATTGGGTAACTCAGCTGTTCCTTTCTACATGTACAGGGTGAATAATCTGTCTGTTAAAAACTTCCTTTCCAGAGAGTCTGGAGATGATTCCATGCAGATCGGTGCTCTGTGTACTAATTTCACTGTTGAGGACTATACGTCATACAATGCAGGTTGCTTTCAGGGAGACTCTAACGGTGCTGGTGATTTTGGTGGAACAGGTCTAAGAGTTACAGGCCAGGGCGGAACGATTAAAAGATTCCGTTCTTATGATTCAAATTTGGCAGGTATTGCTTTCACATCTAACTGGAATGATTTCCCCGAAGATGTTCCCACAGATATAGAATTTTATGATGTAGGCATCCAGAGGGTGGGCGGAGGTGTGAACAATCCACACACAGCAGGGTTGTATTGTGCAAACATTGGAAAGATCAAAGGGTCTAAGTTGGTCGTTGATATGGAAGCGGTCGAGAATGTGACCCCTGATTATTCAAACAAGCACTGCATGAAATTTAAGGATGTCACAACTGGCCTTAACCCTCAGTCTGAAGAGTTTATTTTAAGCGATTTTGAATTAAATAATGGTTGGTCTGCACTCAAGCTAGAATCAACAGGTATAAAACGTCTAATAATGCGTGATGGAATCATCAAAGGGTGCAAATATCCTATCCATATTAGTGTCTCGAATCAGACAGAATATCTAGAGCTTGACGGAATTGACTTTGTAGACTGCGAACAGTCTATTTTGAGCTTGTTTGGTTCAACATCAGTTCACACACTCATTTTAAGAAATTGCAAAGCGATTGATTGCAATCTTTCTTCAGCATTTGCAAACTTTGGAAATAAGAATATTCAGGTTCTTGTAACTGAAAATAATGATTTCGGCGGAAAGAGCACTATATATTATGGGACTTCAAACGTGGTTAAACGGTATAATTTATAAATGAAAATAAACTACACAGGTTTTTTAGAAGATTTTATACATTCTTTGGTATATATGCCCGTAGGTATGATTTGTTACGCATCATATAAATATATGTTTTCAGAGGCAGTTGTTTGGAGAAAGCTTGTTGGAGCTGGCATCTGGTCAGTACCAGTTGGATACACAGTATCAGAGACAGGATACCATGTATTTTCATACTTAGCTTCAGGTTTTGCAGGTGCTTTTATTGCTCTATTCTTGATGGGAGTTAAGAATATAATGGAAAAATGGGCTAAAGACCCAGTTGAAGTTATCAAAGAAGTAAAAGGTAAAAAGGAAAAATAGTCATGGGATGCGGTAAGAAACGTAAAAACAAAGGTAAATAGTATGCGTGATATTAAAAAAATCATAGTACATTGTTCAGATACAGAAGGCGGAGACGTGAAGGCGTTCCGCCATTATCATGTTACTCACAATGGTTGGAAAGATATTGGATATCATTACGTGATTAGAACAGACGGTGAAATTGAAATAGGTCGTATGCTTTCAGAAGCAGGTGCACATTGTAAAGGTCAAAACCACGATTCAATAGGTATTTGCCTAGTTGGTAAAAAACATTTTGAATACTGCCAGATTGATAAACTTAAAAAACTTGTTGAAGAGATAAGGCTTTGGTTTGGAGATTTGCCTGTTTATGGTCATAGATATTTTGACAAAAACAAGACTTGCCCTAACTTTGAAGTGCGTGACTACCTGTAAAATCTGACAGGTTGTTATTTGTATTTTTGCCATGTATCATAATAAAGTATAAATATGTTAGGAGTTTAGCATGAAAAAATTGTTAAAGAGCAAAAAAGTGATACTAGCTTTTGTAGCTTTGGTCATTGCTATTCTTACACAGCTGTTCCCTGAGTTTGGAGCAGTTATTGCTTCTATAGGTGGAGCTGTGACTGATTTTGTTGGAAGCGATACAGCGCAAGCAGTTAGTCAGACTATGGTTGAATGATTGAATCAGTTCTAAGTTTATTAAAGTCACTAATAAAGCCTCTTTCAGAGATGTTAAAGTCTTGGTTTATTTATAGAGCAGGACGTAAAGCAGAGCGTTTAGAGAGCACAGAAAATGCTATTGAAAAGGTGAAGGTTAAGAATGAGATTAAAAACACTTTTGGTATCCTTAACCGTGATGGTATTAACAGGGTGTTGCAGAAGTACTTCCGTGACAAGTGATTACTGTCTTCTGTACGACCCTATAAGGCCAAGCGTAAGCGATTCTGATGAAACTTTACGACAAATAGCTATCCAAGCATGTGTATACGAAAGAACGTGCTTAAATCAAGTCAGAGTAGAATGTAAAAACCCCCAATAAAGGGGGTTAAACTTTGTGGTGGGTTGTCTGAAATATTAACCAAAATAAAGAAGAGATAGCCGCACCACAAAACCAATATAGCTTGAAAGTTACTTTCAAACAAGTTTGTTTATTTTATCTCCTTAAAAAGTTGGTCACGCATTGCTTTGAATGTATCAGAAGCTCTATCAAGGCTTCCTCTGGTTTCGTTAGGGTGCTCGACCTCAACCCCTCCTAGCCATTTCATATCAAAACTAGGCTCTTGCATGAGCTTGTCTGCGATTAGGAGGGCTTTTTCAATTGTTCTTACAGTTTTTTCACCTAAAACATCATCACAATCTACTTCAACACTACTACATTTATATTCACATACAGCTTCATAAACTTCTTGTTCTATACGATCCAAAGCCTCTGCAAATTCTGTTTTATTCTGTGCCATTGTTCTTCTCCTTTATTTGTTCATCAATAAAAGAACGCTGTGCGTCTGCCATAGTGTCAGCTAAAATAACAGGTGCTTCTTTTAACATTTTATTTAAAGCCTCTATCATGTCAGAAATTTTTTCACTTAAATCTTCCACGGTTTCTGCATGAATGTATGTTTCTCCTACTTTTATAAAAAAGTCACTTCTTATGTATTTATCATCAGCTCTTTTTACTGGGTTAGCCTTACAATGCAGTCCAACTTTTTGGTTGTTGTAAAACCCAGTGTAATAAAATGTTTTTGAAACTTCATGCCAAGTATTTGTTCTTTTTTCTTCCATCTAGTCACCCTCCTTAATTCTAAAGTAGATTTCNNACAAGACCCATAATTCAATGCATCCTTTGTAAAACCCAAAGCACGATAGGCTTCTAGGCGTATTTCCCAGTCTTCATCTTGAAATGCTTCTTTCGTGAAACCCAAAGCACGATATGCGTGTAGGCGTACATTCCAGTGTTCATCATTCTTTGCTTCATCAGGATACAAACTTACGCAAGCGAACTTCTCTTCAATCTCTAATTCATTCCATGGTTTCATTTGTTTATCCTCCACTTCATAATTAAAAGTCTCTCCTAAGTATATAAAATTGATGATTGCGCATTTATACCCACTGTTACTTTCAACAAATTCTTGTAATGAAATTATCTCATCACCGTAATTTTCTGGACTAATTTTATCTTTTAAATAGCATTTAAATGTACCAAATCCTGAGTTATATACATAAACAACATGATACATGTGGTATGGCTTTTTCTCCTCTGGACGAGGCCAACACCAATCTGGATGGTTTGTGAGGTCGGGTGCTTTTTCTGCATTAAAAAATTCAATATTATCTCCGCACACGTAGTAATGAAGGTTTCTCGCTATGTAAGGTGAGTTAGTATATTCATCATCAATATCCGTAAAACCTTTCGCCTCACCCATGGAAAGTAATTTTCTTTGTATAAACTCGCTATGCTCTGGGCATTTAACATGCCACTTTCCTTTAAATTCTGTCATCATTTCCCCTCCTTAACCCTAAAGTAAATCTCTGCGTCTTCACGTATTACCCAATAGTCATCTTGAAGTGCATCTTTCGTAAAACCAAACGCACGATATGCTTGTAAGCGTACCTGCCAAGCGAAGTCCTTTAAAGCTTCTTCTGTAAAACCAAGCGCACGATATGCTTCTAAGCGTATTTGCCAGTCTTCATCTTTCCTCGCCTCATCAGGATACAAGCTAACGCAATCTAACTTCTCCCTGCATGTTAATTCATTCCATTGTTTCATTTGTTCTTCTCCTTAAAATGGCACTTCATCAAATTCATCATCATGTGAGTGATTAGGCTGTGACTGGTGCGCTGTAGTCGTATCACCACCACCACCTAACATGACCATTTCACCCTTCATGTCCACAATGATTTCAGTTGCGTATCTTTCAACACCTTCTTTATCAGTCCACTTGCGTGTTTGTAGTTTTCCACAAATATACACTTGCGAGCCTTTTTTAAGGTATTTGTCGGCCACATCTGCAAGTCCACCGAACATTACAACACGGTGGAACTCTGCACGCTCCTGTTTATCTCCTGACTTGTCTTTGTACTTCTCACTTGTAGCGACTGTTATATTGCAGATTGCTTTATTTTCGTTAGTGTACCTTGTTTCAGGTGCACGGGTTAGGCGACCTATCAACATAACTTTGTTAAGACTGCTCATTTCACATTTTCCTTAATCATTAAAATTTCTTTATAATCATCCCACTCAGCCCAATCACATGAGCCATTATCAGTAAGAAATTGCTTAATTTTATTTTTGTCAGGATCACGCTTAACCTTAACAAAATCATCAGGCACTTTATCAACGTCCCGCACTATCACAGAAGGTGGTGATGATTTAATGGTGAAAGTGGCAAAGTCCGTCTTGTCAGATACAACACCGTTTTCTTTCATCAATGCAGAAATCATACTTTTATTATGCTCTATAATAGCCGTGTTTGACTTTATAATCTTATCACTCTCGTTCTTGCGTTCACGTTCCAATTTGTTTGAGTTTTCAGCATTTTTGATAGCTTCAAACGCAATCTTTAGGCTTTCGTTGTAATCCATATCTAACTTCCTATTGAATCATTAAATTGTGTTGCGTAGCCGTCTTTCTCAAAGTTATCCTTCAACACCTTGTTATGTTTGCCGTAATAAAGCCTAACATCTTTAAGGTCATTTCCTTTTAGTTTGTCAGTCTCAGCCTTAAACTCCTTAGATTCACTCAAAAGAGATAACTCTTCCAAAGTTTCACAAGCATCAATTTCCTCTTTGATGTTTTTAACAATACCTGCAACAGCTTCCTCAACTTCCTTTTTCTTACTTTCTGGCAAGTCCTCACCTGCATAAACATAAAGACCGAGACCATGTCTTGCTATTGCCTTTGTGAGACTGCGCTGTATTGCTTTGTTGACATCAGTTGATGTGACATCATCAACAGTTATAGATTTGTTCCTGTAATCCATCACAGGGAGATATTCAATCATCTCTATACCTTCAACTTTTACACCAGTCTTAACCCAGCATGTTTTTCCATCTGTGAAATAATTCCACCCATTCTCATTCTCATAAACTTTGTAAGTTGAATCAGGATAATTCTTCAACAGAAAACCCCATGCAAAGCTCCATGAAAGATATGTTAAACCATTTTTCTCTTCTGTTTTATCGTTTACAATTACATCACTAAGTACGCTATAAACTTTTCTCTTGTCACTCATGTTAACTGGCTTTCTTTATATTTGTTTCCACATCCAAAAGGTATGTGAACACAGCATCACGCACTGCACACATTCCACGTTCGTATTCTGTTAATTCAGTTGCATCTTTAGAATCTGCCACCCTTGTACATGATTCTATGATTTTTGTTACTGTGGTTGACACTTCTAAATCACTCATATCAACCTCCGAAAGCATAATAAACAAGAACCCAAAACATGGCGTTAATCATCCATGCAAGCACGAAATAGTCACTTAAAAAATTCTGCATAAGAATATCCTTTATTTTGGTTTATACAAACACATTAAAGGATGTGCATTATTATTGCAATAAAAAAAGAGGGCATAACCCCCTTTTTAATTAAACGCACTTTCACGAATGCAGATATTCCATAATCCTCACGAACATTTCTTTTGTTGGTTTAATCTTGTCATTCTCTATTCTTTGATAGGTATTGAGATGACAGCCAACATCTTGAGAAAGCTTGCGTTGCGACACTCCTTTTGCTTTTCTCAATATCTTGAAGTCATGGGTTACATACTTGCAACGTGATTCATACATTTTCTCGAAATCAGGCATGTTTAGTCCCCGATTACATCAACACCATATTTACGATCATCAACAAAAANNGCTGTCAACAAAAGACTGCGCCTGTGGATTTTCTTGACCTTGTTCAAACCCCATGTTGATTGCACCAAAAGAAATTGCAACAGTTGCTAAAAACATTCCTAACATAATATATCCTCCTATTTAAATTATGTGGTCGGGCAGGAATCTAACCTGCTTCCCTTTTCCTTGGCCTTCGTACTAAGCAGAACGGAAATCCAGGACTTCTTCGTATGCTGGACTATAACCATCATCGGTGACACTTTCTCAAGGTCTTCTACTACTTCCCCATCACTTCTCCTGTGCTTCCACAAACAGCACCGCCGACCACACAAAGACCATACAGCAAAAAACCACACCATGCAATGTGTAAAATGATAAAAAATAAAAAAGCCCCCGTTAGGATGGTTAATTGTTAATATGTAACAAGGCGACATTCATGTCGGTTCGTTAATGTCTGGAGTTAGTATGGGCGGTAAAATCACAGTGAATTGCAATTTAATCACATCAAAGAACGGCAAAAAGATTGCTTACATTTATAAAAACGGTAAAAGAAAACCAATAATCACTGATTCAGATAAGGCGAAANNGCTGTTGCAGTTACTTTCATTGCCTAATATGAAAAAAGCATGGGGAAAGATTGAGAGTTACCCTGTTCATGTCCATTTCAAGATATACAGAAAAACAGACGGAATATTTGATTACATAAATATCATTCAAAAGCTGTGTGATTGTATGACAAAGTGTGAGTATTGGCCTGATGACGATGCAAAGCATATTATCCCCGTGTTTCACCAGTATGAAAAAGACAAAGACAATCCGAGGTGCGATGTTTGGTGGTAGCAGTTAGTAAGACTTGGTAGCGACATCAGTGTCGGTAGCAATAAAAAAAACCCCTCGATAGTCAGAGGGGTAACAAAAAATAGAACAAAAACATTCCTTAAATAGGGTTGCAAATATATTTACCTGTGTCAACCATATTAAGAAAAATATGGAGCTAGAATTTAAACGCCATCCCTGCTCCAAATCCTGCACTCTTCTGGCTGTTGTAAGTCATTCCACCTTTAAGTCGGATGTTTTCTTTCACATCCTTT
>JABAHQ010009232.1_pt1 | contig 10262 bp, 6 predicted proteins | sample 7062091 | NCBI WGS metagenome assembly JABAHQ01 (sample SAMN14534359, study PRJNA622989) | marine sediment metagenome | biome: marine biome [ENVO:00000428]; feature: marine pelagic biome [ENVO:01000023]; material: deep marine sediment [ENVO:00002113] | place: India: Gulf of Kutch | collected... | reverse complement strand
ATGATTGAAAACATTGAAAAACTCGACCCGAAATTGGATGCGATACCGTTCGTTGAACGGAACGTTCTTGAAAATAGAAAAGTCCCAGTTGTTGAACCCCGGGCCTTTGAGCGGGTTGCGGGGACAATTTCCGAAAGTCCCGGAAGCAGGGACTGCAAAGGGATCGGTTGTCAGATACCGTCCCTGGTTTTCTCGAATGTCCAACGTAGTGATGGGCCCCACGCAGTCTGGCCGCAAGCTTCCAGCGCCCACTCCGGGAGGATCACCCACAGGAGGTGAATTGATCACGATATTCATGGGGAATCCAGACTGAATCTGTGTAATCCCGTTAATCTGCCATCCCCCCACAAGTTTGTCCCATCCCGGACTGAGGTCGGAAAGGAATTTCCTCCCTTCGCCAAAGGGGAACTCATACGTGTAGCTGAAAACCAGCCGATGCCGGGAATCGCGGTCTGAGTCAGCCCTCTCCGCTTCTAGGTCGAAAGTATTCTGTTCGAACCCTCCGATGTTGAAGGAAACGTCATCGATATTGTGCGACCAGGTATAGGCCGTCAAGAAACTGAGTCCGTACGAGTAGGCCTTCTTGACCCGAATGGTCATTGCGTTGTAATTCGAATTTCCTACATTGTCCGTGAATTGCAGTCTGGGGCTCAGGTTTGGATATAGGCTGGTGCCGCCGAGCCTCCTCTGGTTTATGAGGCGCCGGCGCTGGAGCTTGTGTCCTTGTGAGCCGACATAGCCGATCTCGAAGAGGAGGTTGGGTGTGAGCTCGCGTTGCACGGCTAGGGAGTACCTTTCGGCGTAAGGGGTACGGTTGTTGGGATTAATCGTCCGGCCGGCCGCACTCGGTCCCTGGCCCGGCAGCGGGAAGGTGAGCGGGTTCAGCACAACTACGCTGGGCGCGGTGGGATCGAAGAAGGGCCCCAAAAAGCCAAATGAAACCCCGTTGCCCGGGAGCTCGAGGAAGGGATGCGTGAAGAAGGGAGGCGATTGCATCAGGAACAACGTATCGTTCAACATCTCGGCTTCATAGAAGAGTCCAAACCCGCCTCGAACAACCGTTTTTGCGAAGGGTTCCCAGGCGAATCCCACCCGAGGAGCCCAATTGTTCAAATCTTTGTCGATCAGGGTCCTGCCCACAGGTTCCACCAGAACGTCCTGGAGGATTCCGCAGTCCACTCCTGGGGTACACGGTAGGAAATCTAGCGGGGCCGGGGAGTAAACATCGGTGCTATCGGCGATCAGGAACCTGCCTCCTCCCACATCCTCAACATCCAAGATCGACTGTCGATTGTCGGAAACGGTCGGCGGTGAGTTGTACTCGTACCGAATCCCCAGGTTGAGCGTGAACTTCGGGGTGATCCTCCAATCGTCCTGCGCAAAAAACTGCCAAAAGTTGCTGATCCCTAGGGTCGCTACGCCGAAGGCCGGGTTTTCTTGGCCAATTTCGGCGAACGTGGGCAGCCCCAGGACGAAATCAGCCACCGGAAAGGTCGTGTTCCAGGGCACAGGGCCAATGTCGAGAAAGCCGAAAAAGCCATTCTGGAAATCGCCGCTCCCCAGTCCGAATTGCACGTGTCGAATGTCAAACCCGGTCTTGATGGTGTGCTTGTCCTTAATGATGGTGACGTTGTCGGTGAAATTGAAGGTATTGTTGGCCTGGGTAAGGTAGCTGCCCACCAAAGGACTGCCGAACGCTGAAACAAAACCGATCCCGCCTTGCGGCACAAAGCCGTCCATTGTCACCGCCGGCGGGGAGGAGCCATCGGTGGGGGTGGCGCCGATGAACCCGAACACATCTCGCGCCCACTGGGGTTCCTCTGCGGCGATATCCGATTCGCGGGAATTGGACAAGCGCATAAACCCGAACCTGAATTCATTCAGCAGGCTCGTCGATTGAATGCGGTTCCACGCCAGTACCAGGTGCTGTTGGCGGCTGGGCAGTCTTTCCCCGTTGCCTGGAATGACGCCGGGCAAGAAAAGAGTGAAATCCTGAAAGGAGAACCGGCTGAAGAACTCGTCCTTGGCACCCAGCTTGTAGTCCAATCGCAGGGTGAACTGGTCGTTCCGGTTCGTATTGGTGGTCGGCGCGATGTAATTGAACGGGCTGGCGGCGGTGGGCACGGTATTGGGGGCGGGAATGAATTGTCTGAATACCTGTGCGAAGTGGTTCACTCGATCGGCTGGAATGATGTTTCCCGGGAACGGCTGGAAGCAATTGGCAAAACCGTCAAGGATTGTACATCCCGGGGCGAGCGGGTCATAAATGACTCGACAAGCCGGCTGGCCTGGACCTCCACAGGTCGGGCTGCCGGGGAGCAGGTCGGAAAAATCGGCCTCACCGGTCGGCGTGAGTCCCAGCCATTCCGGCTCTGGCACAAGCATAAAATTGGTTACGGTCCTGAGGATGCGCAGCCCTTCATAGTTTGCGAACCAAAAGGCTTTGTCCCTCTTGAGAGGCCCACCCGCGGAGGCACCGAACTGGTTGAACCGCAGGGGGTTCTTGTCCAGTCCCGATGCATTGGTGAAAAAATCGGCGGCGTCTAGCTTGTCATTTCGGAGAAACTCATAAACAGACCCGTGCAGCTCGTTGGTGCCACTTTTCGTGACAAGGTTGACTACGCTAGCGCCATGGCCGAATTCTGCTGAAAAGGTGCTCTCCAGCACTTCGAATTCTTGGATGGCATCCAGGGAGAGCGTGATGGAGGGAAGATTGACGTTGTTGTTGGTTTGATCTGACCCATCCAACCGAAAGTTGTTTGAACTGCCTCTGGCTCCCGCGATAGAAACTCCCGCAGCTACACGGACCCCTAAACCCGCAGAAGGCTCATCTGTGGTGGCAGGGGCCAGGGTGATCAAGTCGTTGAAGTCTCTCCCGTTTAGAGGCAAATCGAGAATCATTCTATTTTCTATTACTTCATCGACCGCCGAGGACTCCGGTTGTAGAAGCACCGCGCCCTCCACCACGCTCACCACCTCGGCTACAGGCCCCACCTGCAGGGTGACGTCGAGCCGGGCAGTCTGATTCACTTTCAGGAGAATGTTGCTCACAACCGCCTTGCGAAAGCCAGGGGCAGTAACCTCGATCCGATAAGACCCCGCCAGCAACGCGGGAACCACATAGGTACCTTCCTTACCGGTGGAGACTTCCCGCTCCAGCCCCGTCTGTTCGTTTGCCACCAACACTTCCGCGTTGGGCACCACGGCACCGCTTGGATCGGTAACGGTGCCAACAATGGACCCGTAGGGGGTCTGACCCGGACTGGGAGGCACTATTACCAGTAGGTAGGTAAACGAAACCAAGAAAACTAGAAAAAAGTCGATACGCTTCATGGTGGGTCTCCGGGGGCGCCCCCGTGTACTGGTGAGCATGTGGCTGGCCAAGGGCATTTTGCTTATCCCTGCCGATGCCTAACTGGTTGGAATAACAGGAACTATTGAGTCCGAAGCATCCGGGAAAAACGCAGCAATACGGACATTTCGTCACGCAGAAATCCGATAACTACAACGGTGTAGGACAATTTTTCTCCCCCCCTGGATAACGGAGGAAAAAGCTAAGCGAGCCCCCGGCGCGGCATCATTAGGCCTAGGCATACGGCTTTGGCGCCTCCCGGCGGGGAGCATGTCCTAGTGATCTCCCAGACCGGAACCGGTGGACTTACTTTCTTAAGGCCCAAGCTTTACTAAAGCTCTATGTCAGGTAGAGAAGGGAAGGTCGACCCTTCGCCGAGTAGAGGGCTAGGGTCGCGCCCCGGTGTGCGCTGTGCTCCATAAAGTCGGGCATCGCATTGAATTTCAGGAAACAATAGACCTGCCCCCTTCTTGTTCTGGGTGGGTTACCGGGGAGCTTCTGTCCTGGCCCTTTGTTTAGTGACGTGTGGCTTCCGGTTGTAGTAGGCTGATATTGGCAGCGGGGGTGAGAGAAGGAGGGCCGATGAAGAGCCCCCTCACCCAAGCTGCTCCTTCCTCTCGGGTTTCGAGTTCCCCTCGCGGCGCAGACATCCCTACCGCCGGAGCACTCTTCTTGTATTTCTGGTGCCATGAGACCTGATACGGCAGGCCGCGACCCCACGTTTGTTCGCCGATTGAGGTGGCAAACCGGCCTGGTGGGGGCCATCATCTTCTTGGTTCCATTTGTCTGTTTCTACCTCCTGGTGGGGAGTGCCAGCCGCCGGTACGTGCGCGGCCAGTCGTATGAGCGGCTGCAGGCGGGCGCGACGACCAATTCCCGGCTGCTCGACGACGTCTTTGAGGTTCGGAAGGCGGAGATCGAATCCTTGGCCGGGGCCATTGCGAAGTCGTCATTCGCTCCGGCCTCTTGGTCGCTCATGTTGCGGACCTTCGTCCGCAAGAATCCTTGGTACGAGTGTTTGGCGGTGGTCGATGACTCGGGCGAGATTATGGCCTCTTGCGGGGAGCTTCAGGACTTGGTCACGAATAACCCATATTTTGCTCCACTGTTTGCGGGCGAAACCATCACAAGCGACCGGCTGCTTTCCCTCCCGGGCGGTCCCCGAAAGATTGTGGTCGTCGCCCGTGTGTCATCCCCGCAGGGCAAACCTGCCCGGCTACTTGTTGCGGACCTTCGCGTGCATAAGCTCACCGGCCGCCTGTTGGACTTGGGAGTGGGGGCTTCGGGAGAGGTCTCGGTAGTGAATTCCTCAGGACACCTCGTGGTGTCTTCTTCTCCCGAGAGCCGGGCAGGTACGCTTGCCTTTGATGAAAGAGGCCCGAATCCCTTCCGGGGAAGTCAAGGAACGGCCAAGTATCGAAGCCACGACGGCCAAGTCGTGCTCTCGGCCTACCGACAATTGCGCCAGGAAGAGTTGTATTTGGTCGCGCAAGTGGCCGAAGCTGAAGTTCTGGCACGAGCCGATGAATTGCGGCGATCCATCTTGGTCTATCTGGTGCCGTTCTTAGCTTTGGGAGTGGGACTGGCTGTGCTGGCGTGGCACTTCGGAATCAACTACATCGGAAGGCTGACAGGGGAGGTATATGACGCCTTGAAGGTAGCGCAGCAGCGCGAGCGGGAGAGAGACTTGGCTCACCAGGAGCTGGCTCGCCGGTTCGAGCTAGAACGTGAACTGGCCCAGCAAAAAGTACAGTTCCAGGCCCAGCTCGCAAACTATGAAAAGAACGTCGCCTTGGCCCAACTGGCCCTGGGGGCTGCCCATGAGATTAACAATCCCTTGCTCGGTATCCTTACCCACTTGGAACTAAAGGCGAAGACGACCCCGGAGCAAGAAGAGCGGGCCAACATCGATCAGTGCATTGAGGCTGCCAAGCGCATCGCGTCCACCGTGCGCGGTCTGCTGAATTATGCCCGCCCCGACCCGTTGCGCCTGGCCAAGGTGGATTTGAGACAATTGGTCGAAGAAACTCTGGCCTTCCTGCAGCGCCAACCTCTGCTGCGTGGGCGGCGACTCGTGCAGGAGAGCCCGGCCAGCCTGCCCGCGATCACGGCGGATCCGAATCAGATCTCTCAGATCCTGATGAACTTGCTGCTCAATGCGGCTGACGCCACTCCCGCGGGCGGGCAGATTACTGTTTCCATCCGGCAGGTAAATTCCGGCGAGCGCGTGGAGATCTCCATCTCCGACACCGGCCACGGTATTCCTCCGGAAGTGCTGCCCCACGTCTTCGATCCATTTTTCACCACCAAGAGAACTCGGGGGACCGGTTTGGGGCTCAGCATCACCCAAACCTTCGTCCGCAGCCATCACGGAGACATCCAGATTGAAAGTGAGCCCGGGCAGGGGACGACCGTCCGCATTACGCTGCCCGTTGAACAGGAAGAACAACCCGTGCTGGGAGCGCCGAGAGCGGCAAGCTGAGGAAATGCCTTTCTCCATTCTAGTCGTGGACGATGAGGTTCTGACCTTGCGCAACATCAGCAAGGGCTTGCGGGAGGAGGGCTTCCAGGTGTTCACGGCCGCGGACGGGGAAGAAGCTCTGAGAATTTTTGCCGCAGAAAAACCGGATCTGGTGTTGCTCGATGTGGTGCTGCCTGAGATTGACGGTCTGGAGATCCTTCGACGAGTCAAGAGCCAGCAACCCTCCACCATCGTGATTATGATGACGGCGTACCACATCGTGGAACGAGCCGTAGAAGCAATGAAATTGGGTGCCTATGACTATATGCTCAAGCCCTTTCACCTCTCCGAGCTGGTGGCGACAGTCAAGCGGGCCAGCGAAGTGCTGGCGCTGCGGGTGCGGGTGGCGGAATCGGTTGAGTCGGCTAAGGGCCGCTACAATTTCGGTCGTATCGTCACCCAGAATCCCAGGATGAAGGAAGTCCTGGAGCTGGCCCGCAAAGCGGCGGAATCCGAGCGAACGACGATTCTGATTCAAGGCGAGAGCGGCACCGGCAAGGAAGTCCTGGCGAAAGCCATCCATTATCACAGTCCTCGGGCTCACATGCCTTTGCTGGACGTCAATTGCGCCGCCCTGCCGGACACGCTGCTGGAAAGTGAGCTCTTCGGATTTGAGCCTGGGGCCTTCACCGATGCGCGGAGGAGGAAAGAAGGGCTGCTGGAGCGAGCCGACGGAGGGACCGTTTTCCTGGATGAGATTGGCAACATGTCTCCCGCGGTGCAGGCCAAGTTGTTGCGGGTGCTCGAAGAAGGGACGTTCATGCACCTGGGCGGGACGCGCCCGCTCCGGGTTGACGTCAGGCTCATCGCCGCCACCAACCGCAACCTGAAGGCAGCGACCCGGGAAGGTCAATTCCGCGAAGACCTTTTTTACCGACTGAACGTGGTTCCTCTGGTAATTCCTCCCCTGCGGGAACGGACCGAAGACATCATCCCGCTGGCCCTGGAACTCTTGCAGGAATTCAACCGTGAATTGAAGAAATCGTTTACCGGTTTGACCCCGGAGGCGGCCAGCCGCCTAAGGCGATATCCGTGGCCAGGCAACATTCGGGAACTGAAGAACGTCATCGAGCGAAGCATGATCTTGGCGGCGGAGGGAGACATCGGCGTCCAAGACCTGCCCGGAGAAGTCCGTGAATTTCGGGCCGAGACCATACCGGCCATGGAGCCTGTCCCGAGCAAGTCTCGTCGCGGGTTCGTCTCCTTACGGGAATTGGAAGACAGGTACATCGATCAAGTCCTCGAAGCCACCGGGCACAATCGCGCCCAGGCGGCCCGCATATTAGGGATCCATCCCACCTCCCTTTTGCGGCGTTTGAAGAAACAAAAGATGAAAGCCTAGCTGCATCTTGCAGTACTGCAAAGTGCAGCGTTTCCCTAGCACCCTGCACTGCGAGATTTCTCCCAGAGCTTCTCTCCCTTTCTAAGTCCTGTCTTTCCACTCTGATTTCCTGGGCCGGGTTTTGGCTTTCGCTTGCAAGAAGCAAGGCGGAAGGGGAGCGAAAGGAAACGCTCACCGGGCAGGGAAGGGAGCAAGGCCCTGCCCGCGAAAGGAGGCGCGATGGCCATTCTGCTCACGCTGCTGACGTTCCTGCTGTTCATCCTGGTCAGCCACCTGCGCTCGCAAGCGACCGCCCGAGAGGCGCGGCCCGCCACCGTGCGCGCGAAGCCGGTGGCGCCAGAAGTTGTGCGGGAGGCGGGGTTCGACATCGCGAAGGGCTATAGCTTCCATCCAGGGCACACGTGGGCCCTGGAGGAAAACTACCGCAACGTCCGTATCGGGGTCGATGGGCTGGCCGCCGAGCTCCTCGGGGAAGTGGCCAGGGTTGACACCGAGCCGCTTTATCGTTGGATTCGCCAGGGACAGAAAGCCTGGACCCTTCATCTGGACGGCATTTCGGTGGACATGGTTTCGCCTATCGAAGGCGTGGTGGTGGCGATCAACCCCAATGTGTTGCGCGAGCCATCCCTTCTGACCCGAGACCCCTACGGGGAAGGCTGGGTGATGGTCATCCAATCGCCCTTCGTGGAAGGCAACCTGAAGAACTTGCTCCGCGGCCCGCTGGTGCGCCCCTGGATGCAGAGCAGCCTTGATTCACTGAAGGAAATGATCTGGCAGAGCTCGCCGGAACTGGCCTACGCACAAGACGGGGGAGTCCCCACTTCTGGCTTGTTGGCTCGTGTGGACCCCGGCCTGCGCTCGCGGGTGGTCCGGGAGTTTTTCCTGACGTGAGGTGAAGCCGAGGAAAGGAGGCGCGAACATGAGCGGCAAACCCAAGGCCATGCTCATCGACATCACTCGGTGCATCGGCTGCCATAGCTGCGAGCTGGCCTGCAAGCAGGCCCATAATCTCCCGGAAGACCCGGAGCCGGAGCTTTCCGATACGGCCTTGACCGTGGTCCAAGAACGCCAGGGTCGATCGGTGCGCAAGCTATGCATGCATTGCCAGGAGCCCGCCTGTGTGTCGGTTTGCCCGGTGGGCGCTTTGCAGAAGACCCCGCTGGGGCCGGTCGTCTACCAAGCGGACCGGTGCATTGGCTGCCGTTATTGCATGCTGGCTTGTCCCTTCCAGGTGCCGCGCTACGAATGGAACCGCTTGGCCCCATATGTCAAGAAGTGCGATCTGTGCGCTGAAAGGATCGCCCGCGGGGAGGCTCCGGTGTGCGTGGAGGCGTGCCCGGTCGGAGCTGTGCACTTCGGAGACCGGGATACCCTCCTGGCCGAGGCCCGGCGTCGCATTGGCGAGGATTCGGGCTATGTGCCGCGGATCTACGGGGAAGAAGAGGTTGGCGGCACGTCGGTTCTCTTTCTCTCCGACGTACCTTTCGAGAAACTGGGGTTCGTCACCCCGCCGAGCGACCGGCCGCTCCCCACGCTGACTGCGGCACCCCTGCAAGAAGTGCCTACGGTGGTCACCGTAGGCAGCGCCGTTCTGGCAGCCCTCTACTGGTTCACCAAGCGCCGCGAAGAAGTGGCGCTCGCCGAGGCGAAGGAAGAAAACACCAGCCCGGGCGCCGCCTCGCGCCTCCCGAGCGCGAGTCCGAAAGGAGTTGACTAGCCATGAAAGTCCCAAGCCTGCCCAAATTGACTGTCTGGCGTGCCTTGGTGGTCGCGATCTTCGCTGCGGGTCTGTACGCTACCTGGCTCCGCTTTGCCCAGGGGTTCGAAGCCAGCACCAACCTTTCCGACCCGTACCCGTGGGGGCTCTGGGTGGGGCTCAATACGCTGTGCGGAGTGGGGCTGTCGGCCGGCGGCTTCGCGATCGCCGCCGCAGTTTACATTCTCGGGATTGAGCGTTATCGGCCCATTGTCCGCACGGCCATCCTGGTCGCTTTCCTGGGGTATCTTTCCGTGGTGGCGGGGATGCTGTTCGAGCTCGGGCTGCCCTGGCGCATCTGGCATCCGATCGTCATGTGGAACCGGAGCTCGGTGTTGTTCGAAGTGGCCTGGTGCGTCATGCTTTACACTACGGTTCTCACGCTGGAGTTTTGTCCGGCCCTGTTCGAGCGCCTGGGCTGGCGCCGCCTGCAAGCCTGGCATCCTCGCATCCTGATCGGCCTGGTGCTGGTGGGAGTGCTGTTGTCGTCGTTGCACCAGTCGTTCCTGGGAGGGCTGTACTTGATTACCAAGGGCAAGCTCTATCCGCTGTGGTACAGCTCGCAACTCCCGGCGCTGTTTTTCCTTTCCTCCATTCCGGCCGGCTTGGCGGTGGTAATGATGGCCCTGTATCTGAGCGCGCGTTCGCTGCGGGCTCACCTCGACTTAGCCCTCCAGAAGGAATTGAGCTTTGTCATCGGCCTCCTTCTCATCCTCTATGCGGTGTTTCGCGGTGTCGACCTGGTGTCGGGGGGCGGCTGGCAATATCTCCGGGTGAAGCAGACGGAGACGGGCTGGTTTTGGCTGGAGATCGGCTTGTTCCTCGTGGTGCCGCTGGTCCTTTTGGCCTCTCGAGGCGTGCGCAACAGCCCGTTGGGGCTCTATTGGACCTCGGTGGCGATCGTCATGGGTTTTATGGCCAACCGGTTGAACGTCGCCATCAATGGTCTGCAAGCCAGCGCGGGCATCACCTACTTCCCCAAGTGGAGCGAATTCGCCATCAGTCTCGCGGTCATCACCGCCGCGGTAGTGGCCTTCCGCTACGCGGCCAAATATCTCAGGATCTTCCCCCGGGAGGAACGGCCTTCTAGCGCCCTTCATGCATCCAGACGGACTCGACGAGATGCGCTCGCAGCCGCGGACTGAGTTTCATAGAGCGCTATTCAAGACCCAGAAGCACAGAACGTTAGGGAGGGAGTCGCGAATGGGAATCTACAATGCGTTGCTCGCCTTCAAAGGAAAGCGGCCCCACAGTAGGCAGCCTATCTCTATCGAGGTGGCCCTGCGGTCGC
>JABAHQ010013477.1_pt1 | contig 10266 bp, 13 predicted proteins | sample 7062091 | NCBI WGS metagenome assembly JABAHQ01 (sample SAMN14534359, study PRJNA622989) | marine sediment metagenome | biome: marine biome [ENVO:00000428]; feature: marine pelagic biome [ENVO:01000023]; material: deep marine sediment [ENVO:00002113] | place: India: Gulf of Kutch | collected... | reverse complement strand
GCGGCGACGCGCAGGTCGTGTTTCGCCACGCGGCGGCCGTCGCCGAGGCTCGTCTGTCCCTTGTCGCCCCCGCGTGTGTAGATGCGCGTCAGCCGGACCATGGGCCGCCCCCTTCAGCTCGACTGGTGGAAGAACATCATGAAGATCGCGAACAAGGCAAGCGCGACCGCCTGCAGGATAACGCGCAGGCGCATGAGCTTGTTGGAATATTTGGCGTTGAAACCGCCGCCGCGGAACATCGAGACGACGCCCACCGCCAGCGTCGCCAGAACGGCGGCGAGGGTGAAGGCCATGATGTAGGGGAAGATCGCGGAGAGAAGGTCCATGCGACTGATATAGGACGAAGGCGGCCGTGCGCCTATGGAAAAGCTCGGGCCGCTGCGGCGGACGAACCCCCTTCGGCCGACATACCATCGGTGGCCGCGGGCTGGTCCGTAGATATGCGGCGTTATGCGGCGCTGCGCGATAGCCTGCGCAAGGCCGCGACGGGCAGACGGTGCGGCCAGTAGGCGATGCGGCGGATGTGGCCGTTTGTGAGCTTGGCGACGCCGCCTGCATCGGAGCCGATCTGAAGCTGGGTCAACCCCGTGGGAGGGACGACCGTGGAGGAGGTTGCGATGATGGCGCCGTCAACGGCAAGGGCTATGTCATTGGCTGCGTAAGCCAACGCGCTCTTGCGGGCGATACCGGCCACGAAGTTGTCCGGCGTGCTCTGATTGAACGAGTTCGTATCCCCCTGCACGATGGCACGCGATTTCTGCGTGGCGTAGTCCAGGACTATGCTCTTCGTGAGAGTGCCGTCGTTGACCGCGATGAATCTCTCGCCTGCGGTGCTTCGCGTCACGGGCACCGAGGATTCCAGCAGAAAGGTCCCCTCGCCGTCCTTGAGCCAGCTCACATCGCTGGTCGTCGCCACGTCGGCTTCGCGGGTGACGGTCGAGCCCTCGGTTTTGATGTAGGAAGTGGGGAAGGAGCCTTCTTCGAGCTGTGCCCCCCACCAATACAGTCCCTTATCGGTCTCTCCGACGTGGGCCTGCTGTGCCCCTTTCTTGACTCGACAATGCATATTCGCGCTGGTGATCCCTGATGTCGAGGCGGCGACCCATATGCGAAACCACCCTCCGCCCACGTTATCTATCCCGTGACCGAGATGGGCCGTGAGCTCTGTCCCTACATTATCTTCTTGGGCAACGAACGTCCCATCGCTCAGATCGAAGCGCGCGCCAATCCACTGTGGACCGGTGGACACAAATATAGCCGTGAGAGTGCGACCCAGCCCGCCCCTCACGAAAACGGACGCGACGACATTCGAGTCGTTCGAGAATGTTGCTTGTTGGATGACATCATGGATGCCATTGGCGGTCGTCTCGAACATTGCATCGGCGACAGTATTCCCATCCGGTGCCGCGATGGCGTCGGCCGTAACGGTCACGTTTGTTTTTGTCCATTCTGGATCGTCGAACGCCTCGCTCCATAGGAGCAGGTTCGTGCGGCTCTCCTCGATCAGGAGGCCGAGCAGATCGCCGGTGCCCGGGCGATGGTCGAACCGCGGTACATTCGCGTCGACCTGCTCCAAGAGACCGCTGGCATTGAACTGCCAGGCCGGGCTGGCGCGTTGGAAGGAGACCCAGTCGGGAAGACCGGAATTGGCCGAGTCGACGACGACGGTCGGGAGAAGCGGAGACGTTCTCCGCAGAAGGGCGGCGGGGAGCATCAATCGAGCTCCGAGACATGGAGCGTGCAGTCCACGCTCTCACGAATGGCGGCGACGTGCGTGTTCAGCTTCTCCTTGCCGCCGCCTAGGGAAAAGATCTGGTACAGTCCCGCCGGCAGATAGTGATCCGTGTCCGCGGCCGTCACGCTGGCGTCGCCAAAGCGGATGAACACGGACCCGGTCGCGTACAGTGCGACGGCGCGCGTGTCGGAATCGAAGGGCGCGGCGTTGCGCGCCGAGACGGCGGTGACGGTGATCTTGTGCGCGCCGTCGGCGCGGGGACGGAGGATGGGAATCGCGTTGCCGTCGGCGTCGCGGGGCATGAGCGTGGTCATGGGCTCCTCCTCGACAGGATGGACGAAGGAAAACGCCCGCCGGGAGGCTCCGACGGGCGCGGAACGGGCGATGATAGTAGGACTATATTCCTTTTACGCCCCGCGGTCAAGCCTTTCAACGGGTCTCCCGCCGCAGGTCGGCGCCGCCGCGTGGGCCCGGGCCGGCCCTGGCTTGCTCTCGACCGGTGCCCTCGCTAGGTTCGCCGCCTGCATGCGCCGCATCGTCAACGTGGAGACGGTGTTGACCTACGAGAAGCGCGCCGTCCGGACCGGTGAGCGCCGCCCGTGACCGGCGCCGTGGAGGCGGCACGGGCGGTACCGCGGGGGACCGGCGATGAGCTATCTCGACCGCATCCGCGAGTGCAACGCCCACGACCTGTCGCGTTTCCGTCCCTTCCTCGCGGGCGGCGTGCGCGTCGGGTGGGTCAAGCACGGCTTCGCCGGGCGTCTCGCCGCCTTCCCCGACGCCTTCCGCGTGAGCGAGTCCGCCGTGGTCCTCGCGCCGGGCCTCGATACCTTCGCGGCGCGCACGGCCGCCGTCGACGAGGCGCTGCGCCGGCTCGCCGCCGACGGTCTCATCACCGGCTGGCGCGACGAGCCCTATCCGGTCGGCCCGTCTTTCCGCGATCCCCCGCTTCTGCAGATGGAGCGCGCCGCCGTCCCCTGGTTCGGGGTACGCGCCTACGGCGTGCACATGAACGGCTACGTGCGCGACGGCGATGGTATTCGCCTGTGGGTCGCGCGCCGCAGTCCGGACAAGCCCACCTATCCCGGCATGCTCGACAACATGGTGGCGGGCGGCCAGCCCGTCGGCATCGGCCTGCGCGAGAATCTCGTCAAGGAGTGCGAGGAGGAGGCCGGCATTCCCCCGGGGCTCGCCGCCCGCGCCGTCCCCGTCGGCGCCGTCTCCTACTGCCACGAGACCGGGGAGGGCCTGAAGCCCGACGTGCAGTTCACCTTCGATCTCGAGCTGCCACCCGACTTCCAGCCGAGGAACGCCGACGGCGAGATCGCCGCCTTCTATCTGTGGCCGGTGGAGAGGGTGATGGAGACGGTGCGCGACACCACCCGGTTCAAGTTCAACTGCAACCTGGTGATCATCGACTTCCTGGTGCGCCACGGCCTCATCGGCCCCGGCGACCCGGACTACGTCGACATCGTCACCGGCCTCAGGCGCCCGCCGCCGTGAACCGCGGCGCCGCCTTTCGCCCGTGGCGTCAGCCGCTAGTATAGCCGGCCATGGAACGAATCCTGACGCTCACCGGTCCCGCCTGGGGCCCGGCCGACCGCGGCGCGCCGCGGCGGCTCGTCGTGCTTCTGCACGGCCGCGGCGCCGACGGCGGCGACCTCATTGCGCTCGCCCCGCTCTGGGGCGAGCTCCTGCCCGGCGCCGCCTTCCTCGCGCCCGACGCGCCCTTTCCCTGCGACATGGCGCCCTTCGGCCGCCAGTGGTTCAGCCTCCAGGACCGCAGCCCGGCGGCGCTCCTCGCCGGCGTGCGCCTGACGGCGCCGCTCCTCGACGCCTTCCTCGACGACGAGCTCATGAAGCGCAACCTGACGGACGAGCGCTTGGCGCTCGTCGGGTTCTCGCAGGGAACGATGATGGCCCTTCACGTGGCGCTGCGCCGGGCGCGGCCCTGCGCCGGGGTGCTCGGCTACTCCGGGGCGCTCATCGGCGCCGACCGCCTCGCCGCCGAGATCCGCGCCCGTCCGCGCGTCTGCCTGATCCACGGCGAGGCCGACGAGCTCATTCCGGTGACGGCGCTGCCGGCGGCGGAGCAGGCGCTCCGCGCCGCCTCCGTCCCGGTCGAGGCGCACACACGGCCGCGGCTCGGTCACGGAATCGACGAGGAAGGCGCCCGGCTCGGCGGCCGCTTCCTCGCCTCCGTTCTCGCCGCGAGCGGCGGATAACGCGCCGCGGCGCCGACCGGCGGGGCTTGCGCAAGCATATGTTTTTCCTGCATGCTTGCCGCGACCCGGGGGCAAGGGTGATCTCCGGGGAGGACGACGCAGCGGAGAGGTGGTTTGCTGACATCGCCCGAAAATTGTCCGGCACTGGTGCTCAACGCGGACTTCCGACCGTTGAGCTACTTTCCGCTGTCGGTGTGGTCGTGGCAGGAGACGGTGAAGGCCGTGTTCCTCGAGCGCGTCAACATCGTCTCCGAGTACGACCTCACCGTGCGCTCGCCCAGCATCCAGATGCGCCTGCCCAGCGTCATCTCGCTCAAGGATTACATCCACACGGTGCGCCGCCCGGCCTTCACCCGCTTCAACGTGTTCCTGCGCGACCGCTTCCTCTGCCAGTACTGCGGCCACGGCTTCGCCACGCCGGACCTCACCTTCGATCACATCGTGCCGCGCTCGCGCGGCGGCCGGACGACGTGGGACAACGTCGTCACCGCCTGCACCACCTGCAACCTGCGCAAGGGCAACCGGCTGCCGCGCGAAAGCGGTCTCTTCCCACGCGCCAGGCCGCAGCGTCCGACCACGTACGAGCTGCAGGAGAACGGGCGCGCCTTTCCGCCCAACTACCTGCACGAAAGCTGGCGCGACTTCCTGTACTGGGATTCGGAACTGGAGCCGTAGGCCGCCCCGTCGGCGGACGATCCAGGGAGGCACGCCGCCGCCGCGGGCGGCGTGATGCCGCGGGCGTCCGCCCGCGGGCCTACGCGGCGTCGGACTCGCTCGCGGAAAAGCCGAGTCGCGTCCGCGCGCCGTGGAGGACGGCGAGCAGGTCCTCGCGCGTGACCCTGTCGCGGTCCATGAGCAGGCGCACGAGGGGATCCTCGAGCATCTCGCGCAAGGTCGGCTCCCTGCCGGTCCAAACGGTGTCCTTCATGACGTCGCCCCACCCGATTGGCGTCCCTCCATCCTGGGTCGGGAATGCGAAGATTCCGTTAAGCCGCGTTAGGGTTAACGGCGGGACGACGGGCCTCAGAGGCGCTCCGACAGCCAGATGGCGAGACGCGAGCCGGTCTTCACCGCCGCCGTCAGCAGCCGGTAGCCGGGGGCCTCGGCGGCGCCGTGGGCGACGCCGACCTCCCGGTGCTCGATCTCGTCGTCGCGGAAGGTCTCGATGGTCCGCCTGAGCGTCCGCTCGTCGGCGCCGAGGCGCGCCGCCTGGCGGGCGTAGTGCCCGTCGATCACCTCCTCGACGGCGACCGTGCAGGCCATGGCGGCGCGCTCGCCCAGGAGCGCCGTGCCGGCGCCCAGCGCGAAGCCGGCGACGTGCCACAGCGGCTGCAGGAGCGTGGGGCGCACCCGGCGCTCGACGACCAGGCGCTCGAAGGCCGCGAGGTGCTCGCGCTCCTTGTCCGCCATCCCGCGGATGACCTCGCCGCTCGGCGAGCGCCCGAGCACCGCGAGCTGCCCCTCGTAGATGCGCACGGCCCCGTACTCGCCGGCGTGGTCGACGCGGAGGATGCGGTCGATGAGGGCCTCGTGCGCGAGCTCGCCGGGGAGCCGGTCCTCGCCGGTCCTCCGCGGCCGCCGGGGTCGTCGCCGGGTGCTCATCCTTGCCTCCCTGTGGGTCGTCTCATCGCCGCCGCCCCGGCGAGGAGCGCCAGCGGCAGCGACGCCATCGCATTATAGCCGGCGAGCGAGATGCCGAAGAGGGACCACGACACCACGTCGCAGGGCACCACCGGCGTCGCCAGGATTTGGGCGCGCAGCTCCTCCAGCGTTTGCGCGGCGCCGAGTCCGGTTTCGCACACGGCGCTCGTCCACCAGTGCTGTTCGACGCCGACGTGATAGACGGCGAGTCCGGCGCCGCCCGTGAAGACGAGAGCGGTCGCTGCCATCAGCCGCCGGCGCCATGCGCCCTCGCCGACGACGAGGGCGACAAGCGCCAGCAGCCCGGCGGCGACGTAAGGATAGCGCTGATAGACGCAGAGCGGACAGGGGGCGATGCCCCAGCCGTACTGCATGGCGAACACCGTGGCGAGCGCACCGAGGCTGGCGACGAGGACGACGGCCGGGGCGCGGGAAAGGAGACGCATGATCGGCACCGGTCACAGCATCTGGCGGGCGAGCACGAAACCGCCGAGGAGCAGCACGAAGAACAGCGTCGTCGCCAGTCCCAGGCGGCGCTCGACGAAGGCGCGGATGGGCGGCCCCGCGTACCACATGAGCCCGGCGACCAGGAAGAAGCGCAGCCCGCGCGAGATCAGCGAGGCGACGACGAAGGTCATGAGGTCGAGACCGGTGACGCCGCTGGCGATGGTCACCACCTTATAGGGGAACGGCGTCAGGCCGGCGCCCGCCACGATCCACGCCCCCCACGCGTTGTAGGCGTCGCGGAAGCGGCCGAACTCGGACTCGAGGCCGTAGAAGGCGAGCACCGGCTGGCCGACGCTCGAAAACAGGAAGTGGCCGATGGCGTAGCCGGCGAGGGCGCCTGCCACCGAGGCCGCGGTGCACACCGCCGCCAGCTCCCACGCCCGCCGCCTGTCGGCGAGCACCATGGGAATGAGCAGAATGTCGGGCGGCACCGGGAAGACCGAGCTCTCGGCGAAGGAGACGGCGGCGAGCGCGGCGCGCGCGTGGCGGTGCGCGGCGAGCCGCATGGTCCGGTCGTAGGTCCGTCTCAGCATCCGGCCGTGCTCTTCTGCCTCACTTCCCGGCGGGGCCGGGAAGCGCCGGTTTATCAGCCGCGCCTGTGCAGGGCAAACGCGAGATCGCGTCGGGCCGGCGAGGGACCGCTCCGCGGACGGGGGCAGCGGGCGCCGACGCCTGCCCCGACCGCGAAGTCTCCGCCTGTAATCGCACACGTATGAAATGAAATGTCGCAATCGTGAAGAGGGCCGCAAAGAAGCTGCTCAGGGCTCCCTTCAATAACCTTCATGTGATCGGCCGTAAGCATGAAGTGAAAATCCGGTTTTCTGAGCGGTGATAGGATTCCGGCGTCCACGAAAATTTGGAGTGTGCGCGATGAGAGTCCGGCAAGACTATGCCATGGACGCCGAATTCGGATGGGCCTTCGCCGTGTGCCTTCCGCCTGCGGTGAGGCCTTGCGGCGCCCCCGTCGCCGCCGGTCGTGAGCGCGCCGCGCCGCGCCGCGAAGCGGCTGTCGGGGGATCATGCCGCCGCCGTGGCGGCGGACGTCCGGGCCGGGAGCGAACTCCATGAGCACGGGATTCACGGCCTCACAGCGCGACGCGCTCCTCCATGACATGGCGACGGCGATCGCCGACGGCCGACTGCGGCGCCTGATCGGAGTCGGTCCCGGCCACTTGGTTCGGCTCGGCTTCGAAGAGGACGCGGTCGCGGCTCTCTATCCGGAGGCCGCCGACCTCGCCGTGCTCATCGTCGCCCGCGAGCGGCATCGAAGCCGGGGCGCTGTGGAGCGATGAGCCAATACCTGCCACTGGCCCGCGCTCGCGGAGGCCCGTCTCTCACGGTCGCTCCGGCCACGCGTTCGGCGATCGGTCCGGATGGCGATCCGTCGCGCACGCCGCGACGGTTGAAACTCGGTGTCGCCTTCCTCGCGGCCCTGCCCAATCTGCTGCCGCTCGCCCTCGCTGGGGCTCTCTATCTGACCGTGCGGTTCGGACATGATCTGCCGGAGTACGGGTGGCTCGCCGATTACGAGCCGCCGGTGGCCACGCGCACATACGCCGGCGATGGCAACCTGCTCGCCGACTACGCCACCGAGAACCGTGTCTTCGTTCCGATCGAGGGGATTCCGAAGCTCGTCATCAAGGCGTTCCTCGCCGCCGAGGACAAGAACTTCTACGGTCATCCGGGCATCGACCCGACGGCGGTGCTGCGCGCCGCGGCGCTCAATCTCGTTCGTCTCGAGAACGGCCGGCGGCCGATGGGCGCCTCGACTATCACGCAACAGGTCGCCCGACGCTTTCTGCTTTCCCAGGAGCTGTCCCTCGAGCGCAAGATCCGGGAGGCCATCCTCGCCCTCCGTCTGGATCGCGCCCTCACCAAGGATCGCATCCTCGAGCTGTACCTCAACGACATCTATCTCGGGCGGGGCGCTTACGGCGTCGGCGCCGCCGCCCTCGCCTATTTCGACAAGTCGCTCGACGAGCTCACCGTCGCCGAGGCGGCCTACCTCGCGGCGCTTCCCAAGGCGCCGGAGCACTACCATCCGGTCCGTCATCCCGAGGCCGCCAGGATCAGGCGCGACTGGGTCATCGCGCGCATGCGGGAAGAGAGATTCATCGGCCACGGCGAAGCCGTCGCCGCGCGGGCCGCGCCGCTGGTCGTCCGTACCCCGGCGCACCTGCCTCCCGTCGACGCCGCCTACTTCGCCGAGGAGGTCCGCCGCGAGATCGCCGACCGTTTCGGNNGCCTATGACCGTCGCCACGGCTGGCGCGGCCCGATCGACCGTATCGCGCCGAAGCGTCTGGCGCGTCGCGAGGACTGGCGCGCCGCGCTCGCCGCGGTCGACCGTCCGGCGGCGCTCGCCCCCTGGTCCCTCGCCGTCGTGCTCGATGCCGGCGACGCCGGGGCGAGGGTGGGCGTCGAGGACGGCACCGTGGGGTGCATTCCGCTGACGAGGCTCGCCTGGGCGCGGCCGTGGCGGGAGGGCCGGCGCCTCGGTCCGCCGGTGCGACGCGCCTCCGACGTGCTGCGGGTCGGCGACGTCGTCGCCGTGGAGGCGGTGGTCGAGGATGGCGACGGCCGGCCCTATGCGGTCGCCACTTACGGCCTGCGCCAGGTTCCCGAGGTCAACGGCGCACTGGTCGCGCTCGATCCCCACACCGGGCGCGTTCTGGCGCTGTCCGGCGGCTACCGCTTCCGGCGCGGCAGGGACGAGTTCAACCGCGCGGTCCAGGCCTGGCGCCAGCCGGGCTCGGCCTTCAAGCCCTTCGTCTATCTCGCGGCGCTCGAGAAGGGCTACACGCCGGCGACCATCTTTCCCGACGTGCCGGTCGCCCTGCCGCTCGGCCGTGGCCGCGGCCTGTGGCAGCCGAGGAACTACGGCGGCACCTATCTCGGGCCGCGGCCGATGCGCGTCGGTCTCGAGCGGTCGCGCAATCTGATGACCATAAACGTCGCCCGACGCGTCGGCATGGCGAGAATCGCCCGCGTCGCCGAGCGCTTCGGCGTGGTCGAGTCCCTGCCGCGCCAGCTCGCCATGGCCATCGGCGCGGGGGAGACGACGCTGCTCCGTCTCACCGCGGCCTACGCCATGTTCGCCAACGGCGGCCGGCGCGTCGTCCCCACCCTCGTCGACCGCGTCCAGGACCGGCACGGGCGCACCATCTACCGCCACGACCGCCGCCCTTGTGCCGATTGCCGCGCCGCCGCATGGCGGGATCAGCCGGTGCCCGCGATCCCCGAGGCGCGCCGCCGCCTCACCGACCCCGTCAGCGCCTACCAGGTGGTGTCCATGCTGCGCGGCGTGGTCGAGCGCGGCACCGGTCGGCGCGTGCGGGCCGTGGGCAGGCCGGTCGCCGGCAAGACCGGGACCACCAACGACAGCCGCGACGCCTGGTTCGTCGGCTTCACGCCGGATCTCGTGGTCGGCGTGTACGTCGGTTTCGACCAGCCGCAGACCCTCGGCCCACGCGAGACCGGTGCGCGGGCGGCCGCGCCCATCTTCACCGAGTTCATGCGCGCGGCGCTCGACGGGCGGCCGGCGCGGCCCTTCCACATTCCTCCCGGCGTGCGGCTGGTGCGCGTCCGTCTCTCCGACGGCCGTCCCGCCCGCCCCGGCGACGGGGGCGTGATCTGGGAGGCGTTCAAGCCGGGCACCGAGCCCCACGAGGCGGCCTCCCGGCCGCAGGCGGAGGCCGAGGCGCCATCGCCGCCGCCGACGGCCGGCGGGGACGCCGCCGCGCCGGGCGTGCCGCAGGCGCCGCAGAGTCCGAAGACCCCGCAGGAACGGAGGATCCCCCAGGTGGCGAGCGTCGCCTTCAGCGGCACCGGCGGGCTCTACTGAGCCGCCCGGCCGGGTCGCCCGCCGGGGCGTCCTNNTTCGTTTGCGGAGGGAAGGGCTTAGCCGCCGGACAATGGCGGCCAAAAAAAAGCCGTTTTCGGGTATCAATCACCCCAGCGCACTGCCGTCCTTGCGCGCGGCCGGTTGCGGCGGCCGATCCGCTGCCTATTTCCGTATTGACGCGACTTTCACGACCATATGGCGCGACCGTATGGGCCGACGGCGCTGGCGCCCGCGTTGACCGGCCCTCGCGCGCCGGTATGATCGGGCGCAAGGCCCTGCCCCTGTGGCGGAAGTGGTAGACGCGGCAGACTCAAAA